>Ga0302157_10007077_pt1 | contig 11404 bp, 8 predicted proteins | sample I_Bog_N3_3_FD_193502 | JGI IMG/M metagenome (GOLD analysis project Ga0302157, IMG submission 193502) | Peat permafrost microbial communities from Stordalen Mire near Abisko, Sweden - I_Bog_N3_3 | ecosystem: Environmental > Terrestrial > Soil > Wetlands > Peat | place: Sweden: Abisko, Stordalen...
ACGTTTGCGACGACCGCCGATCTGGAACGCGCGATCGGCCTGCCGGTGCTGGGCGCGGTGACTCTGGCGCTGACCCGGACGGCGCAGGCCGAACAACGGCGGCAATTGAAATGGTTCGGCGGCGGTGTCGCGGGGCTGGTCGTGGTGCTGGCGGTGCTGATGGCGCTTGAATTCATGAAGCGCCGGCTGGTGGCATGAGCGGACGGAGCAACGAACCGATGACCGACCAGACCAGACATCCACCGGGCAAGCCGCCCGCCAGGCCATCGGCCAAGCGCGCCTCGTTGATCGAACGCGCGGGCGGGGGTGACGACTGGCGCCGGATTGTCGCGCCGCAACCGGCACCACGACCCGAACCGGATTTCGCGCCGGTCCAGCCGCCAGTTCCGTTTGATGTGGCTCCGCTTGACGTGGCTCCGCTCGACCTCGCACCGCGTGAACCGGGTCCGTTTGCCGCGCCTGCGCCGCAAGGCCCGCTCACCGCCGCACGGTTCGACGCGATACCCGCCGGCCAGGTGTTTCGCGGTACGTTTCACGCGATCGATCGCAAGCATTTGCGCGAACAGGGCCTGATCGAACCCGAAGGCCCGGTCACCGGCCTGCTCGAAGAATTCCGCATCATCAAGCGGCAGTTGCTGTTGACCGCAGCGGAAACCCGCGCCGGGCGCGGGTCGGCGCACGGGATGCGCATTCTCGTCTGCTCGGCGCTGCCGGGCGAGGGCAAGACATTCTGTTCGGTCAATCTGGCGCTGTCGATGGCGGCGGAAAAGGATACCGAAGTCCTTCTGGTCGATGCCGACTTTGCCAAACCATCGGTGCTGTCGACGCTTGGTCTGCCGGGCGGACCGGGGCTGCTCGATGCGCTGGCCGATCCGCGCGTGGCGGTCGAGGATTGCATTCTGGGTACCGATATTCCCGGGCTGTTCGTGCTGCCGGCGGGCAATGCTTCCGGTTCCGACACCGAATTGCTGGCGGCGGCGCGCACCGCGCAAGTGCTCGACCGGCTGACGTCGCAGACGCGCGGCCGGATTGTCATTTTCGACAGTTCGCCGGTGCTTGCCGCCTCTCCGGCGAGCGCGCTCGCGCTCCATGTCGGGCAGGCGGTGGTCGTGGTTCGCGCCGACATGACCAGCGAGGCCGCGCTGCGCGATGCGGTCGGGCTGCTGTCGGGCTGCGACGACATCAAGCTTTTGCTCAATGCTGCGCATTTTTCGCCGAGTGGGCGCCGTTTTGGCACCTACTACGGGTACAAGGAGTAAGGCCGCATGAAGGGGGTCTTGCATATCACCGTCAGCGCGCTCGCGCTGATCGCGCCCGGGGGATGGGCCGCGACTGCGCTTGCCCAGACTGCAACGGGCCAGACTGCAACAGGGGCGCCGCTGGCTTATGCCAATCCCGGCGGCGGCGACGATGCGACCGCGCCCGATGGCAGCTCTGCCACGGCTTCGGGCACGTCCGACGGGGCCTATACCCCGCCCGGCGGCGTCGGTGCTTCGGGAAAGCCGCGCAAGCGCACGCGCATCACGCCCTATCTGGAGGTCGACCAGAGCGTCTATGATCAGGTCAGCCCGCATAGTCCCGTGGTGACCTATACGACGCTGGCTGCCGGGGTCGACATGACTATCGCCGACCATCGCACGAGCGGTATTGTCTCGATCCGCTATGAACATCACTTCACCGAAACCGGCGGGGTCGGCAGTTCCAATACCATCACCGGCATCGCGCGCACGTCGACGCAGATCGTGCCCCAAACGCTGACTTTCGATTTCGGCGGGCTGGCGACGCGAACCTCGATCGGACCGAGCGGCGGGGTGCTGGTCAATCCGGTCGAAAATCTGGGCTCGATCTATCAGATCTGGTCGCTCTATGGCGGGCCTTCGCTGTCGACCCATGCCGGGGTGCTGGGGATCAAGGCGTCTTATGATCTGGGCTACAACGAAATTGACCAGATCCGCGCCTATGTCCCGGCGGGCGGCGGCGCGCCGGTCGACTTGTTCGGCCATTCGTTGAGCCAGCAGGGCGCGGCCTCGGTCGGGGTGCGCCCGGGCGAAGTGCTGCCGTTTGGCGTGGCGTTGCTCGGCAATTATATGCGCGAGGATATGTCGAACCTCGATCAGCGGCTGATCGACGAACGCGTCGGGATACAGATCACCCAGCCGGTGTCGCGCACCGTCGCCGTGGTTGGCGATCTGGCCTGGGAAAAGCTCCAGGTGGCGCAGCGCAATGCCGTGCTCGATGCCAATGGCAATCCGGTCACGACCGCCAACGGCCAATATGTCATCGACCGGAGCAAGCCGCGTCAGATCGCCTATCAGACCGACGGGCTGAGCTGGGACGTCGGGGTGGTCTGGCGGCCGAGCAAGCGCACCATGGCATCGGCCTATGTCGGCCGGCGCTATGACAGCACGACCTATTACGGCACATTGAATTACGCGCCTAACAGCCGCCAGTCGCTCAATGTTTCGGTGTTCGACGGGATCTATGGCTACGGTTCGGGGATGATGACCGCGCTGCAACAGCTGCCGACCGACTTTACTGTCACGCGCGATCCGTTCAGCGGCAATGTCGGCGGTTGTTTCCTGGGCAGCACCGGCGGCAGTTGCCTCACCGGCGCGCTGGGGTCGGCCAATGCGATGATCTTTCATGCGCACGGGGTCAATGCGGCCTATGGGATCACGCTCGGCCGGATCAGCGTCAATCTTGGCGGCGGCTATATTTCGCGCCGCTTCATCACCGGGCCGGGCACCGTGCTGTCCAGCGAAAACGGTGCGCTCGATCAGACCTGGTATGTCGATGCCGGGCTGTCGGGGCCGATCGACCGCCAGACAAGCTTTTATGTCAATGGATTCGCTTCGGTCTATCATACCGACGAAGTCGCGTATGGCGACATGGGCGATTGGGGGGTAAGCGGCTCGCTGGTCCATCACCTGACCGATCGGCTGGTCGGCACGGCCTCGTTCGAAGTGATGGGGGTCAGTCCGCAGGTTTCGCCGGACCAGTTTGAAATGCTCGGGCAGCTCGGGCTGCGCTATAATTTCCGTTAAGGGCAAGGAACGCCAATGTACGATCAGTTCTACGGATTTACCGGCCGCCCGTTCCAGCTCGCCCCCGATCCGGAATTCTATTTCGAAAGCCTGACGCACCGCAAGGCGCTGTCCTACCTCGGCTATGGGCTGGCGCAGGGCGAAGGCTTTATCGTCATCACCGGCGAAGTCGGCGCGGGCAAGTCGACATTGGCGGCGCACCTCGTCGCCTCGATCGACCGCCTGCGGCTGACCGTGGGGCAGATCGTCACCAGCCGGCTCGACGGGGACGAACTGGTTCGGCTGGCGGCGCAGGCCTTCGGCGTGGTGCCGCCCGCGTACGACAAGGCGGCGGCGCTTGGCGCGCTCGAAATGTTCCTCCAGGACGAGGCGCGCGCCGGGCGCCGCTCGTTGCTGATCGTCGATGAGGCGCAGAACCTGTCGGTGCAGGCTCTGGAAGAGCTGCGCATGCTGTCCAATTTCCAGCTCGGCGCGCATCCGCTGTTGCAGATCCTGCTGCTCGGCCAGCCCGAATTCCGCACTACCTTGAACACGCCGGGGCTCGAACAACTGCGCCAGCGGGTGATCGCGACGCATCATCTCGATGCGATGGAGACCGAGGAAGTCGGCCCTTATGTCGAACACCGCCTGACGCATGTCGGATGGAAGGGGCGCCCGGCGTTTGGTTCCGGCGTCTATGCCCGGCTGGCCGAGGCAAGCGGCTGCGTGCCGCGCCGCATCAACCAGTTGGTCAACCGCCTGCTGCTGCTCGGCGCGGTCGAACAGGCCGATACGATCGACCTCGACATGCTCGATGAAGTGATCGCGGATCTGGCCGGCGATGCCGATGATGATGCCGTCGCCGCGCCCGAGCCGGTTGATTTCGTCGCGTCGCCTGCCGCAGCGCAAGCACCGGAATCGGTGCCGGAACCGGCTCGCGCGCCCGCTCCCGGCGATCAATCGGCGATCATGGAAGCGCTCGCGCGTGAATTGGCCACGCGGGACGAACAGATCGCCGAATTGCAGCAGGCTGTGATGGAGCTGGCCGAAATGCGTGCGCCGGCGGTTGTGGTCGGTGCTCCCCAGCCTGAAAGTGAATCAGGGCCCGATCTCGAACCGTTGCTGTCGGCGATTGACGACCTGACCCGCCGGATAGAAGCGCTGGAGGTTCGCACCGGCGACCAGAACGAAGCGATTCGCCATGTCCTGACCATGCTGATCGAGTGGCTCGAGGCCGAGAACGCCTCGGCCCGCGCCGCCTGAGCCAGGCACCCGGGGGCATCATGCATCGTCTGCCAACCCAGTCGGCCATTGGCCAGCCGGTCAACGGTCTTTCGGTCGATGTCGAAGACTGGTTTCAGGTCGGCGCGTTCGAAACCGTGATCGACCGCGCCCGTTGGGACAGCCTCGATCTGCGCGTCGAGCGCAATTGCGACGCGATCCTGGCGCTGTTTGCCGAGGCCGGGGTCAAGGGCACGTTCTTTGCACTGGGCTGGATCGCGCAGCGCTGCCCCGACATGATGCGGCGCATCGCGGCAGAAGGTCACGAGATCGCCAGCCACGGATGGGACCACGCCCGCGTGTTCACGATGGATCGCGCCGGATTTGCCGCCGATCTGGCCCGCGCCCGGGCAATGCTGGAAGATGTGACCGGCGCGCGCGTGATCGGCTATCGCGCGCCAAGCTTTTCGATCGACGCGCGGACGCCCTGGGCGCACGAAGTGCTGGCCGAACAGGGCTATCGCTATTCATCGAGCGTCGCGCCGATCGTGCACGACCATTACGGCTGGCGCGAAGCGCCGCGCTTTGCCTTTCGCCCGGTGCCTGGGGCCGATCTGATCGAGATCCCGGTGACGACCGCCGAATGGGCCGGGCGGCGCATGGCGGCGGGCGGGGGCGGATTTTTCCGCATCCTGCCTTATGCGGTGTCGCACTGGGCGCTGCGCCGGGTCAATCAACACGACGCGCGTCCCGCACTGACTTATTTCCACCCTTGGGAAATCGATCCCGATCAGCCGCGCGTGGCCAACGCCCCGTTGCGGTCGCGGCTTCGCCATTACAGCCGGTTGGGCGCGATGCGCGGCAAATTGCGCCGCCTGCTCGGGGATTTCGCCTGGGGCCGGATGGACGCGCTGGCCGAGATCGAAGCAGCGAGATCGGCATGATGCACGCGCCCATTTCGCTTGGCCGTATCCGGCTGGCAGGGCCCGACGATGCCGCGCGGATTGCTTGCTTTGTCGACCAATCTGCCGATGCGAGTGCGTTTCATCGTCTCGAATGGTTGCACGCGGTCGAACGCGCCTGCGGGCATACGGCGCATGTCCTGTTGGCCGAAAGCGGGGGCGCCATCGCCGCGCTCTTGCCGCTTCATGCGGTCCATTCGCCGCTGTTTGGCCGCGCGCTGGTGTCGACCGGGTTTGCCGTCGATGGCGGGGTGATTGGCGATCCGGCGCACGTCGGGGCATTGGCCGAGGCCGCGACCGGGCTGGCGGCGCGGCTGTCGTGCCCCTCGGTCGAATTGCGCGGCGGGCCGCTGCCCCAGGCGCCGGGCTGGCACACCAGGACCGACAGCCACGCCGGCTTTGTCGCGCCGCTGGCCGCCGATGACGACGCGCAATTGAGCGCGATCCCGCGCAAGCAACGCGCCGAAGTGCGCAAGGGTCTCGCCAATACGATGACCGTGCGTGTCGGGCGCGATGCGATGGACCGCGCGATGCATTACGCGGTCTATGCCGAATCGGTGCGCAATCTCGGTACGCCGGTGTTTCCGCGTGCGCTGTTCGATGCGGTGCTCGATGCGTTCGGCGACGATGCCGATATCCTGACCGTACTCGCCGAGGATCGGCCGGTTGCCTCGGTGCTCAGCCTTTATCATCGCGGCGCGGTCATGCCCTATTGGGGCGGCGGAGTGTTTGCCGCGCGCGCGCTGCGGGCCAACGATGTGATGTATTACCGGCTGATGTGCCATGCCCGGACGCGCGGCGTTGACCGGTTCGATTTCGGCCGGTCAAAGACCGACAGCGGCGCCTTTCACTTCAAGCGCAACTGGGGTTTTACGCCGCAACCGCTGGCTTATGCGCAGTGGGCCGCCGATGGCGTGGCGCCGCGCGACGTCAATCCGTTGAGCCCGCGCTATCGCGCCAAGATCGCGCTGTGGCAGAAATTGCCGCTGGCGGTTGCCAACCGGATCGGCCCGCTGATCGCCGGGGGGCTCGCCTGAACCGCCATGGCTGATGATCTGCCCGAGGTGCTGTTCCTCGCCCATCGCATTCCCTGGCCGCCCGATCGCGGCGACCGCATCCGCTCGTGGCATCTGTTGCGCGCACTGTCGGCGCGGGCATCGGTGCATCTGGGCTGCCTCGTCGAAGATGCGGGTGAAGCGGCGCGGGCCGGGGAGGCGCTTGCCGGGATCACGGCAAGCCGCTGTCTTGCGCCGCGCAAGGGCTCGATCGGCTGGGCGGGGATCCGCGCGCTGGTCACGGGGTGCCCGGTCTCGGTCGCCGCGTTTCGGTCCGCGCGGCTGAAACGCTGGGTGCGCCACACGCTGGCAACGCGTCCGATCGGGGCGATTTTCGTTTTTTCGGGGCAGATGGCGCAATTTGTACCCGATGATTTCCGGGGACGTGTGGTGATGGATTTTGTCGACGTCGATTCGGCCAAATTTGCGGCCTATGCGGCGGCGGCGCGGCCGGGGCCGGTGCGCGCGATCCATGCGCGCGAGGCGCGGGTGCTGTCGGCCTATGAAGAACGCTTTGCACGCAGGGCGGACCTTTCGTTGCTGGTTACACCCGAAGAACGCGATCTGTTTGTCTCGGGCCTGTCCGATCCGACCGGAATCGCGGTTGCGGCATTGGGCAACGGGATCGATGCGGCGCACTTTTCGCCCGATGCGGTGGCGCCGGACCGTCTGTCGGCCGGGCCGCAGATCGTGTTCACCGGACAGATGGATTATGCCCCCAATGTCGCCGCTGTGCGCCTGTTTGCGCAGCATGTCATGCCGGTGATCCGGGCGCGCCACCCGCAAGCCGGCTTTGCCATTGTCGGCCGCGCACCGAGCGCAGAAGTGCGCGCGCTCGATGGCCATGACGGCACGCGCGTGACCGGCGAAGTGCCCGATGTGCGTCCCTGGTTGGCGGGCGCGGATCTGGTGGTCGCGCCGCTGCTGATTGCGCGCGGGGTGCAGAACAAAGTGTTGGAAGCCATGGCGATGGCACGCCCGGTCTTGCTGACCCCCGCCGCCGCGACCGGGATTGGCGGGCGCGATGGGGACCATTTTGCAATTGCCGAGGGCGCCGAGGCGCTGGCCGCGCGTGCGCTCGCGTTGCTCGACGATCGCGATGGCGCGACTGCGATGGGCGCGGCGGCGCGGGCGTTTGTGCTTGGGCAAGCGGGCTGGGACCGGGTGTTGGCGCCATTGCCGGCGATGATGGGGTGGGCCGCATGAATTCCGAACCCCTGCTGCCCGAAATCTGGCGCGCGCCACTGATGTACCTGGCGGCGGCGTGGATCGGGCTGATCGTGGTGTTCTTTCCCGACTGGTCTGCCATGGCCGGGCAATGGTGGGGCAGTTCGACCTATAACCACATCCTGCTGATCCCGCCGATCCTTGGCTGGCTGATTGCGCAACGGCGGCACGAAGTGCTGCGGCTGACCCCTGTGGGGTGGTGGCCGGGACTGGTCGTGTTTGCCGCCGCCGGCTTGTTCTGGCTGTTGGGCGATTTTGCCGGGCTTTCGCTGGTGCGACAATTGGCGGTGGTGGTCATGGCGCAGGCGTCGCTTGCCGTGATCATGGGGCCACAAGTCGTTGCGGGTCTGCTGTTTCCCTTGTTTTACATGCTGTTTCTGGTGCCGGTGGGGGACGAGATGATCCCCTTTCTGCAAACGCTGACCGCGCGGTTGACCATGGTGTTTCTCGGCACCGCGCATATTCCGGCGACGATTGAAGGTGTATTCATCACCACCCCGGCGGGCTATTTCGAAGTGGCCGAGGCCTGTTCGGGGGTCAAATTCCTGATCGCGATGGTCGCCTATGGCGCGCTGGTGGCCAATGTCTGCTTTGTGCGATGGGCGCGCCGCGCCGCGTTCCTGGCGGTTTCGGTGGTCGTGCCGATCATCGCCAACGGCTTGCGCGCGTTTGGCACGATCTGGATCGCCGGGTGGTACGGCATCCGCTTTGCCAGCAGTTTTGACCACGTGTTCTATGGCTGGGTGTTCTTTGCCGTGGTCATGGCGCTGTGCATGGCGGTCGGCTGGCGCTTTTTCGATCGCCCGGTCGAATCGGCGATGATCGATCCCGATGCGATCATCGCCAATCCGCTCGTGCACCGGCTCGGCGCGATGCGCCTTTCCGCGCGCGTCGGCCTGCCCGCGATGCTCGCGATTGCGCTGGGGTTCATCGGCTGGGGCGCGTCGGCGGGATGGTTGGCGGCCAAGCTGCCCGAAGGGGTACACGTGCCGGCGATCAAGGGTTGGGAACCCGATGCGACCGATGGCGGGATGCCGTGGGCCCCGTTGCATGGCGGATCGGACCAGCATGTCCACTTGCGCTTTCGCAATGGTGCAGGCGACACGGTCGATGTCTCGTTTGCGCTCTATGCCAACCAGGGCGAAGGGCACGAGGCCGCCGGATTCGGCCAAGGCGCGTTGCCGCTGGGGTCGCGCTGGGCGTGGGAACGCCCGGGGCCTGCGGTGGGCGTGGCGAAAAGCGATGTAATCCAGGCCCCCGGACCTGAACGCCGGTTGTGCCTGACCTGGTATCGCAGCGGCGAATTGCTGACCGGCAGCAATCTCGCGCTGCGACTTCACGCCATGGTCGATCACCTGGTGCTCCGCCGGCAAGCGACGGCGGTGCTGATTCTCTCCGCTTCGGACCGGCTCAATCGCGATCCGGCGGCGGCGCTCGCCGCGTTTCGGGCTGCGGCCGGGCCGATCGACCGCTGGATCGACACCATGGCAACAGGGCGGGGCTAGCGCGATGTGCGGCATTGCCGGGATCTTTGATGCGCGCGGGGGTGGGCCGGTCGATGTGCGCCGGATCGAGGCTATGCTCGCCGCCGCGCCGCATCGCGGGCCCGACGGGCGCGGCACATGGACTGCGCCGGGGGTCGGGCTGGGGCATCTGCGTCTGGCGATCATCGATCTGGCCGGATCGCCACAGCCGATGGCGTCGAGCGACGGCGCGGTCATGCTGGTGTTCAACGGCGAGATCTACAATTTCCGCGAATTGCGCCGGGAATTGCAAAGTGAAGGCGCGCGGTTCCACACCGATGGCGACAGCGAAGTGATCATCGCCGCCTGGCAACGCTGGGGCGTCGACTGCCTTGCGCGGCTCCAGGGCATGTTTGCCTTTGCGCTCTATGACTTGCGGCAGAAAACCTTGCTGCTGGCGCGTGACCGGCTGGGGGTCAAACCGCTGTTCACCGCAACGCTGGGCGATGGCAGCGTGATCTTTGGGTCGGAGCTGAAACAGCTTCTCGCCCATCCCGGGCTTGGCCGCGCGATCGATCCGCTGGCGGTCGAGGATTTCATGACCTGGGGCTATGTGCCCGATACGCGCTCGATCCTCAAAGGCGTCGAAAAGCTGCCGGCCGGGCATTACCGCCTGTTGCGTCACGGCGCGGCGCCATCTGCGCCGGTACAATGGTGGGATGTCAGCTTTGCCGATCGTGCCAGCGGCTCGCCCGCCGCGCTCGCCGAGGAATTGCGCGATCGTCTGCGCCAGGCGGTGACGTCGCGGATGACCGCCGACGTGCCGCTGGGCGCATTCCTGTCGGGCGGAGTCGACAGTTCGACCGTGGTCGCGATGATGGCCGGGGCCAGCGCCGATCCGGTCAAGACCTGCTCGATCGGCTTTGACGTCGCCGCACTCGATGAAACCGCCTATGCCGATCGCATCGCCGCGCAATTTCATACCGAGCACTACACCCGCACGGTCGGTTCCGACGATTTCGCCGCGATCGATATGCTGGTCGCGATGTTCGACGAACCGTTTGCCGATGCGTCGGCGCTGCCGACCTGGCGGGTGTGCCAGTTGGCGCGCGAACATGTTACCGTCGCGCTGTCGGGCGATGGCGCGGACGAGGCCCTGGCGGGCTATCGCCGACAGGTCTTTCATCATCGCGAAGACCAGGCGCGCGCGCTCGTGCCATCGGGAATTCGCCGGGGCCTGTTTGGCGCGCTGGGCGCGGCCTACCCGGCGCTCGGCTGGGCGCCGCGCCCCCTGCGCGCCAAGGCGACGCTGCAAAGCCTCGCGCTCGATAGCGAAGAGGCTTATGCGCGCACGCTTTCGGTGACGCGATCCGAGGCGCGCGATGCGCTCTATTCCGATGCTTTCAAGCGGTCGCTCGGGGGATATCGCGCCGAACAGCCGGTCATCGACCTGATGCGCGGGGCCCCGGCGCGCAGCGGGCTCGATCGCGCGCAATATGCCGATCTGAAGCTCTATCTGCCCGGAGACATCCTGACCAAGGTCGATCGCGCCAGCATGGCGGTCAGCCTTGAGGCGCGCGAACCGCTGCTCGATCATCGCCTGATCGAATTCGCCGCGCGCCTGCCCGAAGACCTGCGCGTGCGCGGCACGACGGGCAAGTGGCTGATGAAGGAGGCGATGCGCGCGACTTTACCCGAGGACGTGTTGTTCCGGCCCAAGATGGGCTTTGTCACGCCGATCGCGGCATGGTTGCGCGGACCGCTGGCCGAAGCGGCGCGGGGGATCGCCACAGGCGGCCTGCTTGCACAAACCGGCTGGTTCGCGCCGGAGGGGATTTCGGGGCTGGTCGATGCGCATCTGTCCGGGCGGGCCGACACCAGCCGCACCCTGTGGCAACTGCTGATGCTCGAAAAAAGCATCGCCCGATTGGCGGATTTGCCCGCCTGATCGGGGCATGGCGAAAGCGTGGTCCGTGGTAACGATCGGATTGCTTCCGTGCCAAGGCATAGGTTTGCTTGGTTGATAACTCTTAAACAAAGTAAGAGGATGTCAACCAATTCGGACTAATCCCAAGGAGGTTTCGAACGGCACCAAGGAACGATGCGTAGGCTTTTGCGATCACCACTGTGGCTCGCGCTGCTCCTTGCCCTGGCTGACTGGGTAACGAGCTTCAGCGAGCCTGTGGCGCATGGCTACTGGAACCTGGTCTACAAGAGCTGGCATCGTTCCGCGCCGCAGTCGATCGTGGTGGTCAATCTCGAAGACATCATCAATCAGGGCGCTGCGGGTGAGGCGCGGTTGATCGATCTGGCACGCACCAGCAATCCCCGGCGCCTGTACATCGACACGAAATTGCAATTCGACTTGAACAAGGCCGACGACGCGAAGTTGCGCGTGGCCTTGTCGCGGCTGAAAGACAACGCGGTCTTCGTCATCCGGCCGATCGACAACA
>Ga0302157_10007078_pt1 | contig 11401 bp, 7 predicted proteins | sample I_Bog_N3_3_FD_193502 | JGI IMG/M metagenome (GOLD analysis project Ga0302157, IMG submission 193502) | Peat permafrost microbial communities from Stordalen Mire near Abisko, Sweden - I_Bog_N3_3 | ecosystem: Environmental > Terrestrial > Soil > Wetlands > Peat | place: Sweden: Abisko, Stordalen...
AACCGCGAAATCCGCGGCGAGCATGCGCACCACCTTTGCGAGCAATTCCTCATCTGCGTGCGCGGGAGCTGTTCGGTCGTCGCCGACGACGGCGAGAACAAGATCGAAGTCATGCTGGACGGTCCCGACCAGGGTCTCTACCTGCCCCCGCTGACCTGGGGCGTGCAGTACAAGTACTCGGCCGACGCCATGCTGATGGTCTTCGCGTCGCACTACTACGACGCCGCCGACTACATCCGCGAATACGACGAATTCCAGGCCGTCGTGTCAGCATTGGCAACTTGAACCCGGCCGCCATCGGCAGTGCGGACGTCGCCGTGCGACAACCTCAGGAATCCGCGATGCCTTCCCCATTTGTCCACCCCTTGTCCGACGTGCAGAGCGATGCCATCGGCACGGGCACGCGCATCTGGCAGTTCTGCGTCGTCCTGCCGGGCGCGCGGATCGGCCGTGACTGCAACGTGAATGCGCAGTGCCTGATCGAGAACGACGTCGTCGTGGGCGACCGCGTCACCGTCAAGCCCGGCGTGCAGCTGTGGGACGGGCTGCGCATCGAGGACGACGTCTTCATCGGCCCGAATGTCACGTTCACCAACGACAAATACCCCCGCTCGCGCCGCCCGCCACCGCAATTCGCCCAGACGCGGCTGCGTCGCGGCGCCTCGATCGGCGCGAACGCGACGCTGGTCTGCGGCGTGGAGATCGGTGCCGGCGCCATGATAGGCGCGGGCAGCGTGGTGACGCGGGACGTGCCGGCGGGAGAACTCTGGTACGGCAATCCGGCGCGTTGCCACGGACCCGCGCCGCGCTCCGCCGAAGCGTCCGGCATGGCCGGATCGGTGGCGCACGACGCCCAGGAACCCCACAGGAATCCCGAATGATCCCCTTCCTCGACCTCAAGAGCATCAACCTCGCGCAACGCGCCGAACTCGTCGCCGCGTTCGAACGCGTGCTCGACTCCGGCTGGTACATCATGGGCGAGGAGCTGAAGGCGTTCGAAGCCGAATACGCCGACTATTGCGGCGCGCAACATTGCGTGGGTGTCGCCAACGGACTCGACGCCCTGGTGCTCGCGCTGCGCGCGCTCGACATCGGCCCGGGCGACGAAGTGATCGTCCCGTCCAACACCTACATCGCGACGTGGCTCGCGCCTAGCCACGTGGGCGCCACGCCGGTGCCGGTCGAACCGGTGCCGGGCACCTTCAACATCGACCCGGCGCGCATCGAGAGCGCCATCACGTCGCGCACGAAGGCGATCATGCCCGTGCACCTCTACGGCCAACCCGCCGACCTCGATCCCATCCTCGCGATCGCGCGCCGGCACGGCCTCAAGGTCGTCGAGGACGGCGCCCAGGCCCATGGCGCACGCTACGCCGGTCGTCGCCTGGGTGCGCACGGCGATGCCGTCGCCTGGAGCTTCTATCCCGGCAAGAACCTCGGCGCGCTCGGCGACGGCGGCGCGGTGACGACGAACGACTCCGGCGTGGCCGACCGGCTGCGCACACTGCGCAACTACGGCTCGCGGGTGAAGTATCACAACGAGATCATCGGCGCGAATTCGCGACTGGACGAACTGCAGGCGGCGCTGCTGCGCCCCAAGCTGCGCACGCTCGACGCCTTCAATGCGCACCGCGCCGTGCTGGCGCAGCGCTACCTGCAAGGCCTCGCCGGCACGTCGCTGGAGCTGCCCGGGATTGCCGCGTTCGCCGATCCCGTGTGGCACCTGTTCGTCGTGCGCCACCGGCGACGGGACGCGCTCGCACAGGGTCTCGCGCAAGCCGGCATCGGCAGCGTGATCCACTATCCGATCGCCCCGCATCTTCAGCCGGCCTATGCCTCCCTGGGTATTCCGGCCGGCGCGCTGCCCATCTCCGAGCAGCTCCACGCGCACGTGCTCAGCCTGCCGATCGGGCCCACGCAGACGCTCGCGCAGACGGACGACGTCATCGCCGCGGTGCGCCGCGTCCTGGCGACCCTGGACTGAAACGGCCACCATGAAGATCATCACCCTGGTTCCGGCCTACAAGACGAAATACCTGGCCGACCTCCTCAACGGATTGAGGCTGCAGACGGTGCCCGCGGGCACCATCGTCTTCTCGGACGACAGCCCGAACGGCGAATTCCGGGAGACGCTGTTCTCCGAACCCTATGCGGCGCTGCGCGCCGGGCTGGACATCGAATTCCACGACGGGCCGCGCAACGGCGCCTACGAGAACTTCAAGCATCTCGTGCACCTGGCCGACGGCCGCGCCGAGCTGATGCACATCCTGCTCGACGACGACGTCATCTACCCGGAGTTCTACGAACGCCACCTGGCCGCGCACGCGTACGGCGACTTCTCGTGCTCGGTCAGCCGCCGCTGGACGGCGACGGAAACCGGCCAGCCGCTGCAAGGCCAGCCCGTGCCCGCCGCGATCAGGACGCACGCGCACCGGATGATCTCGCTCGACGACCAGGCCATCCTGATGACCACCGTCGCGGAGTGCAAGAACTGGTTCGGCGAGTTCTCGAACGCGGTACTGCGCGCCGATTGCGCCGATCTGCTGCTCGATCCGCAGCTCGGCGGCGTGTCGTACGCGGGCCTGTGGGATCTCGGCGCCTTCGTGGCCGCGAGCATGCGGCGCCCGCTGTGCCACATCCAGGAATACCTGGGCTACTTCCGCACCAGCCCGAGCCAGAACTCGTCGAATCCGAACAGCCCCTTCATGAAGGGTGCCCATCTCGGCTACACGGCACTGGCCGTCGGCGCGCATCGCCTCGGCCGCCTGAGCGATGCGCTCGCGACGCAGAACTACCGCCTGATCGCCACGGCCATCGCCGTGCGCTACGCCGGCCAACCGGACATGGCACCGTTCATCGAGATCCTGCCCGAACTCGCCAATGGCGTGCCGGGTGCGGAAGAACGCTTCCTCGCGAAGTGGAATGCGTTCCTGGCGACGAACGGGTTCTGACGCGGCCTGGCGGCTCGAGCGAGCCGAAGCCAACGCCGGTGCCGCGGGCCCGGTGCAGGCTTCGGACGAAACTCCGTGTCGTCACCTGCCGCGACGCGTGCGCCGCGTCACTTCAGGCTCGAGGCCAGCCCCAATCCCAGTGACCAGAGCAATGCGTTCGATTGCTGCGTGTCGTAGAGCGCGTCGACGTACTGCACGCGCGTGTTGTAGTGATCGCCCTCGGCGGACATCACGTCGAACAGCGAGCGCCGGCCCAGTTGCTGCCACTGCTGCAGCGTGAAATTGCGCACCAGCTCGCTGTTGTGGAGGATCTCGACCACGTGGCGGGCGCGATCCATCGAGTGCTCCGCCTGCTCGTGGACTTCGGCCATCCGGGACTTGCGCGCCTCCAGCGCATCCTCGCGCTGCATGCGCGCGGCCTCCGCGCGGCGACGCGCGGAGTCGGTCGAATAACTGGATGCGGCGTTGAACAACGGGATGCTGAACGTCACGCCGCCCGACAGTGCCCGCGAGTTGCCGGCGCCCAGAGAGCGGGTTTCCGAGAGGAGCCAGCCGAGTTGCGGCTTCTGTCCGTCGAGGACCGCGCGCGCATAGCTGTCGAGCGCGTCTGCCTGCGCGCCGAGCACTCGGATGTCGGCCACGCGCGACGCGATCGAGAGCAGGTCGGGCAACGACGGAATGTCGAGCATCACCGACGTGATGCCCTCGGTCGGGGGCAGGTCGTCGCCGACGAAGCGCCGCAGGCGAACCTCGGCGAGGCGCTTCTGCGACAGGCTCTGGTCGCGCATCAGCTCGGCCTGCTGCTGCGTCTTGAGGGCCTGCACCAGCTCGCTGGTGCGCCCCTTGTCGACGCTGATGATGATTCGCAAGGCACCGACGAGGCAGCCCACCTTGTGCGCGTATTGCTCGTAGATCTGCGATTCGACGGTGTAGCGGCTGCGTTCGAGCGCGAGCGAGACCGTCTGCAGCGCGACCTGCTCCTGCGCGGAGATCTCGCCCAGGCGGGCGGCCTCGGCCAGGTGCGTGCGCCAGTCGGTCAGGTCGTGCACGCGGCCGCCGTCGTACAGCGGCGCGCCGGCCGACACGTTGCCCTGGAATTGCCAGCCCCGGGCCGAAGCCACGTTCACCGAACCGGTGTCGATGCCGCCGACCTGGCCCGTCAGCGTGACCTGAGGCAGGCCGGCCGCATGCGCCTCGCCGATGTCGCTGTTCGCCGCGTCCGACAGCAGTTTCGCGGCACCCACGGCATTGCTGCGGCGAATCGCCGCCTGCACCATCGTCAACAGGTTCAGGCGCGGCGCGCCGGGGTTCGCCGCCGCGGCGTCCGGATGCGCAATATTGCCGGCTGCTGCGCTGGCGATCGGCGACAGTCCGAGCGCGCTCACGCTGCGGCTGACCGGCGCGGCCTTGGGATCGGTTCCTTCGTCGTCCACGCACTGGCTGGGCGGCGCCTCGCGCACAGCCGGCGCCGGGAGGGCCGCGTGCAGCTTCGTCGCGGCCGGCGCGGGCATGGCGGTGGCGAGCGCTGCGACGATCCCGACCAGACGCCCGGCGAGTGCGAGGGCCGTGCTGGCGTTGCGACGCGGTGCCCTGACGGCCCGCGCGATGGCATTCTTTGGCATGCAGCCAGTACACCGCGAAAGCGCATCGCGCGAAGTCCGGTAAACGAGGCGGAACGCCGTGCATTTTCGCCATGCCCCCGACGCTCGATCCGGGGCCGCGGCCGGCAAGCCGACCTGCGCTCGGCAGGTCAGCGTTCGCGGAACGCTTCCTTCGACTTGAGCATCGGCCGCAGCAGGAAGTTGAGCACGGAGCGTTCGCCGATCCGCACCTCGGCGCTGCCAGTCATCCCGGGCAGCGGCGGCAAGGTCCGGCCCTTCTCGTGGAGCGTGTTGTTGTCCACGCGCAGCATCACGCGGTAGTAGGTCGCATCGACGCCACCGGCGTGCTCGACGTCGCCGATCACGTCGGGGCTGATCGATTCGATCGTGCCTTCCAGGCCGCCGTAGACCGTGAAGTCGTAGGCCGCGAGCTTGATCTTGGCCGTCTGGCCCACCTGCAGGAAGCCGATGTCGCCCGGCTTCACATGGGCCTCGATGAGGGTGCGCTTGCCGATCGGCACGATTTCCATGATCGGCGACCCGGGGCCGATGACGCCCCCGAGCGTGTTGGCGCGGATGTTCTTGACAAGACCTCGCACGGGGGACTTGATCACCGTGCGCCGCAGCACGTCCTGGCGGCCCGCCTGCTGTTCCTCGATCTGCGCCAGGTCGGTCTTCTGCTTGGCAAGCTCCGCGCTCGCATCCTGGCGGAACCGGTTGATCCTGTCCTCGGTCTGCAGGATGAGGTCGTTGACCTGTCGGCGCTGGTGCAGCACGTCGATCTCCGACAGCAGCCCCTTGGCCGACATCGCCTCGGACACCTCCAGCTCGCGCCGCAGCAGCGCGATGTCGCGCTGGTTGGCACCGACCGCCTCGTCCATCGCCCGCTTGCGTGCGTCGTAGGAATCCTGTTCGCCCTGCGCCACCTGCGGCACGGCGAGCACCTCCGGCGGGAAAACGAGCGCACGTCCGCTCGCCTCCGCGCTCAGGCGCGCGATCGACGCCCTCAGCGCGATGCGCCGGGTCTCGCCTTCGGCCTGCTGCGACTCGAATCGGGTGGGATCGAGTTCAGCCAGGTCCTGGCCCTCCTCGACCTGCTGGCCCTCGTGCACGAACAACTCCTGCAGGATGCCGCCTTCGAGGCTCGCGATGACCTGCTCGCGCCCTTCCGGCACGACGCGCGCATCGGCCTTGGTCACTTCGTCCACGCGCGCGAACGACGCCCAGGTGAGCGCGGAGACGAGTGCCGCCACCATGAGGTAGAGCGCCCACGCGACGTGCGGCATGTCTTCGGCGACCTGCGCGGCGCGCACGCCGCTCATGAAGGCGCCGTCGCCGCGGCGCAGTCGCCCGCCCGCGGCGGCGAACGCCGGGTCGGTGAAGGATTTCTTGCGTTGCCAGAACATGGAATTCGTCGAGCCTGCCGTGCTTGCGCACTAGGCGGCGACCGCCTCCCTCGTCCGGTCGGCCTGCGGCCGTTCCGTGCTCGCCGGCGCGGCCGGGGCGGCTGGCCGAACCCCGGCGAGCGCCGCCAGCACGGCCGCCTTCGGCCCGTCCAGCACCACCTTGCCGGCATCGACGACGATGATCCGGTCCACCAGCTCCAGCACCGCCGGCCGGTGCGTGACCATCACCAGCGTGCGCGTGCCGGCCGCCTGCTTGAGCTGGCGCAGGAACATCACTTCCGACTGGGCATCCATCGAACTGGTGGGCTCGTCCATCAACAGGATCTGCGGCTTCGTCACGAGGCAGCGCGCCAGCGCGACGAGCTGGCGCTGCCCACCCGACAGCAACCCGCCCATCTCGCCGACAGCGAGCTCCCAACCTTGCGGGTGTGCGGCGATCACGCGATCGAGACCGGTCACGCGCGCAACCTCGGCAAGGCGCATCGAGTCCAGGTTCGGGCGTCCCATCATCACGTTGTCGCGCAGCGTACCCTTGAACAGGCGCGGCTCCTGCGACACGAACCCGACGCGCTGGCGGTAGTCCGCCGGGTCGATCTGGCGCAGGTCGATGCCGTCGACCTCGACCATGCCTTGCGTCGGCTGATACAGCCCGGCCATCAGGCGCAGCACGGTCGACTTGCCGCTGCCGATGCGCCCGAGGATGGCGATGCGCTCGCCCTCGGCGATGCGGATCGTCACGTTCTTGAGCACGTCCGGCGGGGGCGCGTCGTTCGTCTTCGGGTAGGCGAAGCTGAGGTCGTTCAGCGCGAGGCGGCCGGTGACGTGGTGGCCCGTGACGTAGCTGCGGCCCTTCTCGCGCTCGGTCGGCTTGTTCATCAGCAGGTCGAGCGACATCATCGCCGCGCGGGCGCCCTGGTAGCGCGTCGCCAGGCCGACGACGCTGTTCAACGGCGCGATCGCGCGTCCGCCGTACATCACCGCGCCGATCAGCGCACCGCCGGTGATCACGCCGTCGTGGATCAGGTAGACGCCCCACACCAGCATGACGAGCGTCACGCCCTGCTGCGCGATCATCGAGATGTTGCTGGTCCAGCCCGACATCCAGCGCGCCTTCAGCGCGGTTTCCGCAGCCGCGGCGGTGGCGCCTTCGTAGCGTTGCAGGAAGCGGCCCTGGGCGCCGGTGGCCTTCAGGTCCTCGAGCCCCTCGACGGCTTCGACGACCACCCCCTGCAGGTCGGCCACGTGGGCGAGGTTCGCGCTCATCGCGCGGCGCAGGCTGGTCTGGATGCCGACGGCCAGACCGATCAGCAAAGGGATCACGAGCACCAGCACCCAGCCCAGTGGACCGCCGATGATGAAGGTCATGCCGACGAACAGCGCGACGAACGGCAGGTCGCTCAGCGCGGACAGCGTCGCACCCGCGAAGAACTCGCGCACGACCTCGACCTGCGCGATGTGATGCGCGTAGGTGCCGGCCGACTCGGGGCGGTGCTCCATGCGCACCGCCAGCGTCTGGCGAAACAGCAGCGAACCGATGATCAGGTCGGCCTTCTTGCCCGCCATGTCGATCAGGTGGCTGCGCAACTGGCGCGACACCAGGTCGAACAGGATGGCGACGCCTGCACCGGCGGCGAGCGACCACAGCGTGACGAAGGCCTGGTGCGGAATCACCTTGTCGTAGACGACGGACGTCACCAGCCCGCTCACGAGCATCAGCACGTTGCTGAGCAACGAGGCGATCATCGACGAACGGTAGTAGGGGATGAATCGCCGCAAGGTGCCCCACAGCCAGTGGCCGTCGGGATCGAGCAGCGTCTGCTCGTGGCCATGCGTGTGCGCGGGCTGCTCGGGCAGCGGGGTCGCCACCAGCGCGAAGCCGAGGTATTCCTCCTCGAGTTCCGCCTCGGTCGCGGCGCAAGTGTGGAACTCCGAGCCCGGCATGATGACCTGGCACACCGGCGAGCCGTCGCGGCGGGTATCCATGCGCTTGACGAGCACGCAGGCGTCGCCGTTCTTGAGCAGCAGGACGGCGGGCAGCAGCAGCGCATTGATGTCGCCGATGGCACGCTGCATCAGGCCCGCGTTGTAGCCGGCCGCGCGCATCACCCGCACGGCCTGGTCCGGCCCCAGAACGTCATCGAGGGGCATGCCGTCCATGAGGGACTGCGCCGAACGTTCCTTGCCGTGGTGGCGCGTCAGGAAGACGAGCGAATGCAGCAAGGCGTCGTGATCGATGCCGACGGCGTCGAGCTCGGGCGATGCGCCGGCGCCAGCGGAAGCCCGCGCGTCCTCGCCGCCGCCGGAGGCCGGAGCGGATTCGAAGTTCAGGAAAGGTTCCTGGCGGGCGGACATGGGCGGATGCTGAGGAAGGCGTCGGTCGGCGTCAGCTGGCGCGATGCTCGAGCGCGAGGCGTTCGAATTCGATCTCGAGCTCGCGCACGAAGGCCGGCACGTCGAACAGCGGCGAGGAACGTCCGTGCTCGGCGAGGTAGCGCTTGTACGACGCGATGCGTTGCGGCTGGTTGCCGAGCCGGATCGCCAGGCGCTCGTAGTCGGCCAGCGACTCCGTCACGAGCTCGGGCAGGCCGATGTGCGTGAGCAGGCTGCCGGCCATGCGCGAGATGTAGCTGCGGCCCGACAACGTGACGATGGGCGTGCCCATCCACAGCGTGTCGCTCGCGGTCGTGCCGGCGTTGTACGGGAAGGTGTCGAGCACGAGGTCGGCCAGCGTGAAGCGGGCCAGGTATTCGGCCGGGCTGACGCGCGGCGCGAAATGCAGCCGGTCGCGCGTGAGGCCCAGTTTTTCCGCGCGGGCGAGCATGTTCTCGCGCGCCCATTCGTTGTCCGCCAGCAGCCACAACACGCTGCCCTCGACGGCGCGAACGATGCGCATCCACGAGTCGAAGACCGCGTCGGTGAACTTGAAGTTGTTGTTGAAGGAACAGAAGACGAAGGCGTCCTCGGGCAGCCCGTAGGTCGCGCGCGTCGGCAGCGGCGCGATCTCGCGCTGGCGGTCGCTGACCTGGTAGCAGCGATCGAGGTAGAGCGGCTTCTCGGTGCTGTACGGCAACTGCTCGGGTGGCATGACGAAGCGGTCGGCGATGATCCAGTCGACGCCGGGGATCGCCGAGCAACCGGGAAAGCCGAGATAGCTGATCTGCACCGGCGCCGGTCGCATGCCCAGGATGGCCGGCCGCGCCCCGCTGGTGAGGCCTTGCAGGTCGACCAGGATGTCGATGCCATGGCCGGCGATCAGGCGCGCCGCGGTGGTGTCGGCTAGCTTGTCGATGCGCACCAGGTGGTCGACCCCCGCGACCAGTCGCTGGCGCTGCGCCGTCCCGTCCTCGCGGCTCCAGCAGAACGCGAAGACCTCGAATTTCTCGCGGTCGTGCAGCTCCAGCAATTCGGGGACGAGCAGTCCGACCGCGTGAAGGCACAGGTCGCCCGACAGGTAGCCGACGCGCACCCGCCCCTCCCGCCGCGGGCCGCTCGCATGCAGCGGCTCGAGGGGGGGCTTCGGGATGCGTTCGTAGGCGAAACGCTGGGCTGCCAGGAGGTGCAGCGCGGGGTCATCGGTCGCGCTGAGCATGGCGAGCGCGGACGTTCCGAGCAGCAACTGGTTGTGCGTCACGGCCGCCACGGGCTGGTACAGCGGCCACGCGCACATCTTCTGGCGCAGGTGGACGTAGTGCTGGATGACGTCGGCCTGCGCCGGCTTGACCTGGAGACTGCGGACCATGAAACCCTCAGCCAGGTCGAAACGACGCAGGCTTTCGAGCAGCCGGGCTGAATTGTTCAGCGCATGCAGGCACAGGTCGCGATCGGCGCCGCTGGCGTCGGGTGCCAGGTCGATCACGCGGCTCCACTGCGCAAGCGCGTTGTCGGGTTGATTCAGTTGTTCGAGCTGATGACCGAGGTTCAGGTGGGCCTGCAGGAAGTCGGGCTTGAACGCGATGGCCTGCAGGTAGGCCTGCTCGGCTTGCGCATGGCGACCCATGGCGCCCAGTACCGTGCCCCAGTTGAAGCACGCGACATGGCGCATCGGGGACTCCGTGTGCGCGATCCAGTTTTCATAGAGCGCCGCCGACTCCTGCGCGTGCCCGCTCTGGCTCAGCGTGCCGGCGCGGTCGAGCAGGTGCGCCAACTGCATCGTGCCGGAGCGCGCCAATGCCAGCTCGCGCTCGAGTTCGGCATCGCCGGCAGCGAGCGCCGACGGGTTGGCAGTGGAGACATTCATTGGCAGCGCCCTGAAGAGACCATGAGTTGCGGTCGATTCTGCGTCCCGGTCGGGCAGTGCAGTGGCCACATCAGCACGGCCAATGGGGCGCTATTCGATCCCGGAAGAGCAAAGGCCCCGTTGCGCGGCTGCGACAACGGGGCCTGGGTTCGTCGTTTCTCACCGGCGCCTGGCCGGGTCGGACTTCAGCGTTTGCTGTGCTTGGATGCCGGCTTGGCACCACGCGGCGCGGCCTTGGCCGCGGGTGAGCGGCGTGCCGCCGGCGCGCCGACCGACTTCGGCTTGCGGTTGGCGCGCTTGACGTCGCGGTCCTGAGACTCGACCGCCGCCAGTTGCTCGGCGGCCGTCGGCGGTGCGCCCCGTTCGGCGCGCTCGCCTTTGCGGCCGCGCGACAACAGGCGCTGTTCGGCCTCGGCCTCGCGCACGATGCGGAAGTCGATCTTGCGGCCGTCGAGGTCGACCCGGCTGACCTGCACCCGAACCCGGGCGCCGATCGCATAGCGGATGCCCGTGCGCTCGCCGCGCAGTTCCTGGCGCACCTCGTCGAAGCGGAAGTACTCGCCACCGAGTTCGGTGATGTGCACCAGGCCCTCCACATAGAGCGCGTCGAGCGTGACGAACAGCCCGAACGTGGTGGCGGCGCTGACCGTGCCCGAGAATTCCTCGCCCAGGCGCTCGCGCATGAAGCGGCACTTGAGCCAGGCCTCGACATCGCGCGAGGCCTCGTCGGCGCGGCGCTCGTTGGCGCTGCAATGCTCGCCGGCCGAGACCCAGTGCGCCATCTCCGATTCGCCCGACTTCGCCGCGGCGCGGGTGCTCTTGCGCGCGCCGGCGCTGGCGGAGGTTTCCACCTCGGGCGCCTGCAGGTGGTAGCGCCTGCCCTGCAGCAGCGCCTTGATCACGCGGTGCACCAGCAGGTCGGGGTAGCGGCGGATCGGACTCGTGAAGTGGGCGTAGGCCTGGTACGCCAAGCCGAAGTGGCCGCTGTTCTTGGGCGTGTAGATGGCCTGCTGCATCGAGCGCAGCAGCATCGAGTGGATCTGCTGCGCGTCGACGCGATCCTTGGTGGCCGCGGCGAGCGCCTGGTATTCGGCCGGCTTCGGGTCGTCGCTGATCGACAGCCCCAGGCCCAGCGCCTTCAGGTAGTTCTGCAGCGTGATCTTCTTTTCCGGCGTCGGGCCTTCGTGCACGCGGAACAAGGCCGGA
>Ga0302157_10007079_pt1 | contig 11400 bp, 9 predicted proteins | sample I_Bog_N3_3_FD_193502 | JGI IMG/M metagenome (GOLD analysis project Ga0302157, IMG submission 193502) | Peat permafrost microbial communities from Stordalen Mire near Abisko, Sweden - I_Bog_N3_3 | ecosystem: Environmental > Terrestrial > Soil > Wetlands > Peat | place: Sweden: Abisko, Stordalen...
TCTCGGGCGACAAGTCCTCGGCAACCGACGCCGACAGCACCAAGCATGGTTATGACACCCTGTTCTACGCTGCCGGTCCCCGCGACTTCGGCACTTGGTACATGGGCGAGATTACCGGCCAGTACATGCTGTTCAACACCAACGAAGACGTTCACATGCTGAGCACCTCGATGCAGGCGACGTCCCAGATCAAGCTGATGGCGAACTACTACCGCATCATGCTGGATCAGTCGGAAGCCACGCTGAACGTCAAGAACCGTCACTTTGACGACGAGGTCGATCTGATCGGCGAATATGCCTATACCGCCGCCACCAACTTCGCCCTGGTGGGCGCGGTTGCCAAGTCGGCGGATGCGGCCAAAATCATGTCGCAAAACTTGTACGGCACCTCGCCGGGCAACTACACCTACCAGCTGGAAGGCTATGTCACGATCAACTTCTGATCGGACTACCCCCAAGGCAAAGGCCCCGGAGCAGAGATGCTCCGGGGCCTTTTTCTTTGCGGCACCAGGAACCGCCGACGGCAAAGCCGAGCCTTGGCCCAGCACGGTCGAATCTTATCAGACGGGGAACCCTCTCCGCAGAGCGTTACGAGGAGATAACCTCGTCGCCAATCATCACCACCCGGTCCTTGCCGGACTGTTTGGCCATATACATGCGGTGATCCGCGATCTCGACCAGCACGGTCCAGTCGGTGCATTTATCGGCCAGACGCTCGGAGACGCCGATACTGGCGGTCTGAGGCGCGCCATCGGGGCGCAGCCCTAAGCCGGATTCCCGCAGACGCAGCACGGCGTTGGTCGCACCTTGGGCGTCGGTATTGGGCATGACCACCAGGAATTCCTCGCCACCCCAGCGCACCAGAATGTCGGCCCGGCGCAGCACGCGGCGCAAAGAGGCCCCGACCTGACGCAGGGTGTTGTCGCCTTCTTCATGGCCGAAGCGGTCGTTGATGGACTTAAAGTTGTCCAGATCGATGAAACAGAGCGCGAAGGGCAGCTCGTTGCGGGCGGCGATGTTGAACTGCAGATCCAGCAATTCCTCGCCCACCCGGCGGGTAAAGGCCTTGGTCAGGCCGTCGTGGGACGCCTGACTGACCAGCTGCATCATAAAATGCAACTGGCTCATGCCGGCCAAAGTGGCCACCACCGCCAGCAGGGTCAGCAGCCACAAGGCTCCCAGATGAGAGGCGAAGGTCAGCACCTGATAACCCAGGAAGGCGACGATCAGATTGGCCACCAAAAGCGGCACCGACAGCAAAACGCCCTCGACCGCAGTGATGGGAAAGACCGACAGCCCAGCCACCATGACGAAAGGCAGGAAGGCATAGCCGGCGGCGATCACCTGCTGGGGCTGGGTCTCGATATCGAAGCCGGCCAGGATCGGCTGACTGACCAGGAAGAATACCGTGGGGATGGCCAAAAGGCACCCCAGCGCCCGATGGGCGGCATTAATGTCCTCGGCATTGCGGAACGACAGGGCCACGCCGCCAAAAGCCAAGGTGGCGGCGGCGCGCAGCATGCCGAAATAGATCCCCAGCGGGCTGGAGAAGATCAACAGGTCAACGGGAATCCAGATGGGCGTCAGCACGGCGAAGACGCCGGCCACCATGCGCACGCGGGAAATGATCAGGAGGGAGCGCCGGCGCTGCACCAGGGGCGACTGGTGTCCGGGAAAAAGCATGTCCTGAAACTGGGAAAGGATAAGTTCCCCGAAGATCCGTTTCAGCCCCCGTTCGATGGACGCCAGAAACCGCGATCCTATTTCCTGCCCGCTCACGCACGACCCCCTTTTGCGCCGTCACATTACAACCCATGGGTAAGCATGGGGGGACGACTTGGATAATGTGATGACGGTAAATGCCCTCCCGCCACGACGCAAGGGAAAGGTGGGCACGGCCTGAAATATCTCTAACTTTGTGTATTTTCACCCCACTTTTTTCAACCTGACCAGATGGACAACCGCAAGGCTCTTGTCTTCCATCCCCGCCTTCGTGCATCGTGATCCACAACGCCCCGGTGCAACGGGTGGACGACGTCCAAACAGCTAGGCCCAATTCAAGAATGACTCAGCCGGCCCCTTCAGAAGCTCCCTCTTCGTCTCATGGCAAGGCCGCCGCCCTGCAAGACCAGCGGGACCGCTTCGTGTCTTTCGCCTTCGCTGGCTCCGATCTTCTGCTGGAAGTCGGACAGGACGGCATTGTGACCTATGCCGCCGGCATGACCGAGCTGCTGCTGGGCCGCACCAACAAGGACCTGACCGGAGCCCAACTGCCGTCCCTGGTCCGCCCCGCCGACCGCCATACCTTGAGCGAGGCCATGCGCCGCATTGAAAAGGGTGGCCGCTTCGACAGCCTGAAGATCACCCTTGCCCCGCCCGCCGACGGCCAATTGGGCCATGATATGGTCATGTCCGGCCTTTGCACCCATCCGGACCGAGGCAGCCTGCATCTGGTCTTTCGCAAGATGAACGGTGCGACCCTGGCCGCCACCGCCAACAGCCCCCAGCCGGGCCAGCGCATCGATACCGCCGATTTCGTCTCCATGGTCCAAGAGCGCCTGAAAAGCGGCGATTCCGCCGCCGACGACTATGCCCTGACCCTGGTGGATGTGCCCAAGGCCGATGGCATGACCGCCGAGGAAGCCACCGACTTCTTCGCCACGGTCGAGGGCTATCTGCGCGCCGTCTCGGTGGGCGGCACCTCGGTCGGCCGCCTGCGCGAAGACAAGTTCGGCGTCCTGAGCGAGCACGCCCTGGACGGCCAGGAAACCAAGCGCCGCATCACCACCATCGCCCAGGAAATCGATCCCGACGGCCAGCCGCCGGAAATCCATACGGCCTGTGTCGGCATGAAGGATGACGGCCTGTCGGCCACGGACCTGACCAAGGCCCTGGTCTATACCATCAATAAATTCGTCGCCGAGGGAGGAGAGAAAGTCTCCATCACCACCCTGGCCGAGGGCTATCGCGCCGCTCTGGATGACACCTTGAGCCGGGTTTCGCACTTCCGCAGCGTCATCAACAGCGACAAGCTGGTCTTCGTCTATCAGCCCATCGTCGGCATCGAGGACTGGTCGGTCAATCATTACGAGGCCCTGGCCCGGGTGCGCCAGGGCGACCAGATCTTCCTGCCCTCCTCCTTTATCACCTTCGCCGAGGATGTGGGCTTGGTGAACGAGCTGGATATGATCGTCTGCCGCCGCGCCATCGAAACCCTGAAGTCCGACACCATGCTCCCGCCGGGTGCCCATATGGCCATCAATCTGTCGGGCCTTTCCATGGGCAATTCGGCCTTCATCCAGAAGCTGATGGAGCTTTTGGCGGCAAACCGCGAGCTGATGCCCCGCCTGCTGATCGAGATCACCGAATCCGCCGAAATGCACAATCTGGACGAGGCCAATTGGATCGTTCAGCGTATGCGCGCCATGGGCTGCAAGCTCTGTCTGGACGACTTCGGCGCCGGAGCCGCCTCCTTCCCCTATCTTCGGGCGCTGGAGGTGGATTTCGTCAAGATCGACGGCAGCTACATCATGGATGCCTTCGACACCCATTACGGCCTGCCGTTCCTGCGAGCCATGTCGCACCTCTGCCGCGAGCTGAAGATCGCCACCATCGGCGAGATGGTCGAGGACGCCAAGACCCTGAAGCTGCTGCGTCAGGTCGGCATCGGCTATGCCCAAGGCTTCTATTTCGCCCGCCCCGGCGAGGATATGTCGCACTTCGCCCTGCCGCCCAAGCCGGTGCGCAAGAAAGCTACTGCCTGATTCATTTCCCCATAATGGTCATCACCCGGATCATTGCCGGGCCGATGATCACCATGAACAGCACCGGCAGGAAGAACAGGATCATCGGCACGGTCAGCTTGGCCGGGAGAGATGCCGCCTTTTTTTCGGCCACCGACATCCGGGCTTCGCGGTTTTCGTGGGACAGCACCCGCAGAGCCACCGAGACCGGCGTGCCATAGCGTTCCGACTGCACCAGCGCCGTACAAAGCGATTTGATGGAGGGCAGACCGGTGCGATCAGTCAGGTTCTCGTAAGCCTGACGGCGATCGCTCAAGAAAGCCAGCTCGGCCCCGGTCAGCGCTACTTCCTCGGCCAGAATCGGGGCGGATGCCGCCATTTCCTCCACCACCTTCTGGAAAGCGCCTTCGATGGAAAGGCCGGCCTCGACGCAGATGACCATCAGGTCCAGGGCGTCGGGAAAGGCGCGGGACAGAGCGAACTGGCGTTTCTGGATGATGTTCTTCAACATCACGCCGGGCAGGCCGGCACCGACAATGGCTCCGACGAAGGCCGCCAGGAAGCGTTGCTGCCAAGGCCAGGCGGCAAAATAGGGATTGGCCGAGAAATACAGCAGGGTCAGCCCCAGCAGAACCAGCGGCAAAGCCACCCGGGCGAAGACGAAAGCCACCGCCGCCGAAGGCCGCCGCCAACCGGCCTGGGCCAGCTTGGCCCGCAGTTCCTTGTTCTCCAGCAGGTTTTGCAGGCGCAGGCGGTCCAAAACCGACTTCATCAGGCCGATATGCCGCTGCAATTGGAAGCGTGACCCCTTGGCCTGCAAGGCTTCCTTTTGCCGGGCCGACAGCTCGCGGCGACGCTCGGCCACCATCTTCAGCCGCTCGTTCAGCTGATCGCGGCTCAACAGCTGCAAACCCACCGCCAGCACCGAGACGAAGGCGCAAAGGCCGGACAGCAAAACGATCAGAGTGGTGGAGTCAGGAAGGCTCATAGCTCGAAATTGATCATCTGGCGCATCACCAGGATGCCGGTGCCCATCACGCACACGCCCGCGAAAAGGATCATATGGCCTGTCCCGGTGGTGAACAGGATGCCGATATATTGCGGGGCCACCAGCCCCAGGATGCTGCCGACAGCGATGGGAAGCGAGCCGATGATCCCCGCCGAGGCCTTGGCCTCGCTGGACATGGCCTGGATCTTGTCGCGCATGCGCTTGCGCCCGCGCAGCACATCGGACAACTTGGCCAGGGTCTCGGCCAGATTGCCGCCGGTGGTCTGCTGGATGGACAAGACTGTGCCGAAAAAGCGCAGCTCCGCCGTCGGCACCCGCTCGGCGGCGCGAGCCATCACCTCGTCGGTGGTCAGGCCCAGCTTTTGCCCCTCGACGATCAGGCGGAATTCCGTGCCCACCGGCTCGGGGGCTTCGCGGGCAATCATGTGGAAACATTCCCCCACCGGCAGGCCGGAGCGAATGCCGCGCACGATCACATCGATGGAATCGGCAAAATGGCCGGTAAAAGCCTTCAGGCGGCGTTTGATGACGAACTTCAGCCACAGACGCGGCAACCCCAGCCCACCCGTTACGGCAAAGGCCAGCAACCCCACCAAGGGCATCTGCAAGGCCACCGCCAGCAGGGTGCAGGCCGCCGCCGAGATCAGGCTGCCCAGCACGAAGCCCTTCATGCTGATCGCCATGCCGGTCTGAGCCAGTTCGGCCTTAAGCTGCCAGCCGCGCTTGCGGGCCCGGGAGTTCTCCAGATCCTTCAGCTTGCCTTGCAGGATCTTGCGCTTCGCATTTCCGCCGCTTGCCTTGCCCTTAGCCCCCGAGGCCGGCCCGGACAACATCTGGAGGCGGCGGGTCAGCTTGGCGCGAGGGCTGAAGCTTAAAGAATAGATGCCCCAGGTGACCCCGCCCAGCAGCGCCATCATCAGCAGCATCAGGAAGAAGACCAGGATGGGCATTATGCTTCCTCCAGAGCCTCGGCCAATTCGCGTTCCAGCCCGAAATAGCGGGCGCGGTCCCAGAATTTGGGACGCAGGCCGGTGGACTTATGCAGGCCGATTATACGCCCCTGGGAATCCTCGCCAGTGATCTCGAACACATAGAGGTCCTGTAAAGTCACCACATCGCCCTCGGTGCCGATGACCTCGGTGATATGGGTGATCTTGCGCGAGCCGTCGCGCAGGCGGGCGGCCTGAACGATCACCTGCACCGCCCCGGCGATCTGCTCGCGCACCGCTCTGCTGGGCAGACTATAGCCGCCCATGGCAATCATATTCTCGATACGGCTCAGGCATTCGCGGGGATTGTTGGCGTGGATAGTGCCCATGGAGCCGTCGTGGCCGGTGTTCATGGCTTGCAGCAGATCAAAGGCTTCCGGCCCACGCACCTCGCCGACGATGATCCGTTCCGGGCGCATGCGCAGGCAGTTCTTCACCAGATCGCGCATGGTCACGGCTCCGGCTCCCTCCAGGTTCGGCGGACGGGTCTCCAGGCGGACCACATGGGGCTGTTGCAATTGCAGCTCGGCGGCATCTTCGCAGGTAACGATGCGTTCGCCGGGATCGATGTAGCGAGTCAGGCAGTTCAGCAAGGTGGTCTTGCCTGAGCCTGTGCCGCCGGAAACGATGACATTGATGCGGCTGGCGCCGATGACCTGCAGCAGTTTCGCCCCCTTGTCGGGGATGGTGCCGAAGCCCACCAGCTTCTCCAGGGTCAGCTTGTCGCGCTTGAACTTGCGGATGGTCAGGGTCGGGCCGTCGATGGCCAGGGGCGGAGCGATGACATTGACGCGCGAGCCATCGGCCAGACGGGCATCGCAAATGGGGCTGGATTCATCGACCCGCCGGCCCACCGCCGAGACGATGCGCTGGCAGATGTTCATCAGCTGGGCATTATCGCGGAAGCGCACATCGGTGCGCTCGATGCGGCCATTGGTCTCGATATAGACGCAGTCGGCACCATTGACCATGATGTCCGAGATGTCATCGCGGGCCAATAATGGTTCAAGTGGGCCCAAGCCCAACACGTCGTTACAGATGTCGGTGATGACCGTCTGCTGCTCGGCGGCCGACAGCACCATGGAGCGCATGGACATGATCTCGGCGACGATGTCAGCGATCTCGGCTTTCACCGCCGCCGGCTCCAGCCGACCCATTTCGGTCAAGTCGACGGAATCGATCAGATCGTTGAAGACCGCCACCTTGACGGCCTGCAGCCGCTGATCCACATCCGCCGATTTGGCCTCGACGGCCAAGGGTTCGGGCTTGATGGGGCTGGGTGTCGAAACCATGGGGGGCTCAAGCGGAGCCTGGGGGCGTTTACCGAACATGGACGGCCTCCTTCAACTGGCGCATCAGCCCGGCCAGAGACGAACCCTCGGGCTTGGGTGCAGAGCGGCCAGACAGGGACAAAGAGAACTGACGGAAGGACTCGGCGGACTTATTGCCCTTGGCCTGCTCGGTCAGCATCTGACCGTTGTTGCCGGCCTCGACGAACAGGCCGTCCAGCGGCAAGGTCAGGGCGGGAGCCAGCTTCAGGGTCTCGGCGAAATCCTTGGCCGTCAGCTGGGTGCTTTTGCCAGAGACAAGCTTGTTGAGCACCAGCTTAGGGGGCGAGGAACGCCGGGACAGCAGCTCCAACAATGCCTTGGCATCGCGCAAAGAGGCCAGATCGGGGGCCGAGGTCAGCACCAGCTCATCGGCGCTCTCCAGAGCATGACGGACCCAAGGGGCCCAGAGGTGGGGCAAATCCACCACCAGCACCGCCGCCATGCGCCTTGCCAGATCGAACAGATGCTCTACAGCCTCGGCGGTGATGGGCGGCAGCTCCTTCAGCTCGGCGGCGGCGGGCAGCAGGCGAAGGTGCTCGTCCTGTTTGATCAGGATGCGGTCGAGAAGCTGGGTGTCGATACGCTCGGGCTCGCCCAGAAGTTCTCCCACCGTCTGGCGGGCATCGGCGTTGAAGATCAGGCTCGATGTGCCGAAAGCCAGATCCAAATCCAGATAGATCACCTCGTCCCCGGCCTGGGCCAAATTCCAGGCGGCGTTCTGGGCCAAAGTGCTGCTCCCCGCCCCGCCCCGCGCTCCATAAAAGGCGATCATCTTGCCCTTAGGAGCGGCAGCCGGATCGGCAAACAGCCCCTGCACCGCCGCCATCAATTGGTCGCCCGACAGAGGCGTGACCAGATAATCGCTGACCCCATCGGCCAGCAGGCGGCGATAGGTGACGATGTCATTGACCGTTCCCGCCACCATGACCCGGGTGCCGGAGACGCAAACCTCGGCCAGTTGAGCCAAGCGCTCTTGCAGCACAGCGGCGTCTCCCGGTTCCTCCACCAGCACCAGTTGGGGAGTGGTTTGGGATTGGTAGCGCTCCACCGCCGCCGCCAGCCCGCCCTGATGCAGGGCGATGCGCGACTTGGCGAACAGCGGATCGGCGGCCAGTTGCTCCAGGGCGGCGGCGAAGCCAGGGGTGGCGGCAAAGGCGTCGATGCTCAGGCGATACAGCATGACGGCCCCCTATTGTCCGCTGGACTGGCGGGTGTTGACCTGAACCGGCATGGGAGCCGAGGAAGTATCGGCACCTTGGCCGTACTTGCCCACCACCACGTCGGAGCGTTCGCCCGAGAAGCCCCCGGAAACGCCGCGCTGCTCCAGCAGATCGCGGGGATCGGCGACCATGGCGCCGATATTGCGCTGCATGTTGCAGCCATAATTGGCAGACGGTCCATTGGGCGGACCCTCGCGCCAGTCGTAGCAATCGGGCAAGCTGGCCATCATGCCGTCGAAGCGCAAACTGGTGCGGCCGGGCGGCAGGGAAGCATCGCCCACCACCAACTGGGCCTTGATCTCGGCGGCATGGATGCCATCGGCGCGCAAAGCCTCGACCACGGCGGCCAAAGCGGCGCGGGCCTTGGCGTCCTGGCCCGAGGCGGCACCCTGGGAAATCTCCAGCGAGCCATGGCCCCTGGCCACATAATCGGCGGCGAAATCATCCAGCTTGGCCCGATCCAAACGCTCCAGGCTCAAAGTCGCGCTGGTGGGGCGCACCTCCAGGGGATGGTTGGTGCGATAGTCATATTCCGAAGCCCGCTGCACAGAATCGGCGCAAGCCGAAAGGAGCAGCAGAGCGGCGCAGAGGGTGAAAGCATTGCGCATGATCTTGCTCCTTATTCCACGATGTAGCCGACGGGGCCTTGCAGTGCCTGGGGCGGCAGGGCGACGGCCTTTTTGCCCACATATTCTTCCTGCAGCTTCATCAGGAAATAGCGTTTCAGGTCGGACGAAGGGATGAAGCCGTCGGTGGGCAGGCTCAGAGCCTTGGCATTGACCGGCTCCACCAGATAGGGGGTGACGGTGATCATCAGCTCGGTCTCGCTGTTGTTGTAGGCCGTGCTGCCGAACAGCGATCCGATAATGGGAAGATCCTTCACGCCGGGGATCGAGTTCAGATCGGATTCGCCGCTGTTGGTCATCAGGCCGGCAATCATCAGGCTGCCGCCACTGGACATTTCCACCACCGTCTCGGCCCGACGCACCAGAAAGGCGGGAACCGAGATGTTGGTGCCGATGGCCACCTTATGGTTCTCGTCCAGACTGCTGACCTCGCTTTGCACCTTCAGGCTGATGCGGCCATTGCCCAGGATCACCGGACTGAAGACCAGTCCGACGCCATAGGGCTTGAACTCCACCGTCACCGCGCCGTTGGTCTGAGACACCGGGATCGGCACCTCGCCACCGGCCAGCAGTTTGGCGGTCTCGCCCGACAGGGCCGACAGATTGGGCTCGGCCAGGGTGCGCAACAGGCCATGTTCCTCCAGAGCCGCGAAATTCACCGTCAGACCGGCGGGCTGGAACAAGATGCTGCCCGAGGCGGCGGCGGTGTCGTTAAAGGCCGTGCTGCCGCCGCCCAGGCTGGTCACCGTCAGGTTCTTGCCGGTGTGGGAATAGCTGGTGTTGAGCCCTAAGTCCTTGATGACCGTGCGGTTGACCTCGGCCACCCGCACCTTCAGCAGCACCTGCTGGGGACCAGCCACCGTCAGGCGGTTGATGACATTGGCGTCGGCCGAGACGAAGCGCCTCGCCGCCGTCCGCGCGGTCGAGACTGCCTGCTCGCCCCGCACCGTCCCGGACAGGAACAGGGCGTCGCCCACCGGCGTCACCTCGATCTCGTCATCGGGCAGCAGTTGGGAAATGGCGGCGCGAGCCCCTTCGGCATCGGGGCCGACGTGAATTTCAATGCGGCGGATCAGCTTGCCGTTCTGGTCCATGAAGAAGACGTTGGTGTCGCCCATCTGATGCCCCATCAGGAAAACCTGACGGGCCGAACGCACCATGACGTCGGCGATGGCCGGATTACCCACCACCACGTCGCGGGCCGCCGTGGGCAAATCCAGGGGCAGGCTCTTGTTCATGCCCACATTGATCACCCGCTCCACCGGCACATCGGCGGCGGAGGTGGGCAGCCGGGTGGTTTTAGGCGGAGCCTGGGTGGTCGCTACCTCCACCGGAAAAACCTGGGGGACAGCGGTGGGAAGGGGCGGTTCTTCGGCAAAAGCGGCAAAAGACGCGGCCATGCCGAGAAGGGACAGAAGAGTCCGGCTGATCCTGGTCATCGTGCGAAACTCTGAGTAATGGAAGCGCCGGCACGATTGATTCGCACCATGGCGACGGCGCCGCCGGACTTGAGGGACTGGCCCGCCGCCACTTGCAGGGCGCGGCTGACCTCGATGTCGGTGGTGTAGCCGGCCACCGAGGCCGGGGCTTCGTCGCTGTCGGCATGGGCCATGCTGCGCAGCGACAAGGTGATCTCGCCCATCTTCTGGGCGGTCAGCAGTACCTCGGCATCCTTGGGCGAGACCTCGAAGGTGATGGTGCGGCTGTTGGAATTGGCGCTGGCGGCCTGCTGGGTGGCGTCGATTTTGCCCAGCTTGTCGTCCACCGCCAGCACCCGCACATCGCTCAAGGCGACCTGGGTGGCAAGGCGCTGGAAGTCGCCATGAAGGGTCTGACCGTCCACCTCGGAAGATTTAACGTCCTGATTCAACAGCACATCCACATGATCATTGGGCTGAAGGAAGCCGGCGACGCCGCTGGTGATGGTCACGGGAACCGTCACTGCCCGCATGCCGGGGGTCAGGATCGCCGCCAGCAAGCCGCCATCGGTGCGGCGCACCACGGCCTGAGCCGACAGGGGCTCCCCCGACAGGATGGGACGGCGGGCGATGGCGCCCACATAGTCGGTCAGAGGATCGGCAGAGGACGACCGGCGCACCAGCCGCTCGTCGATGCCCTGGCTGGGCCAGGGGACGTAATGCAGGTCGTCGGCTTTGAGGATGGCGCCGGGAGCGATGTCGGCGGCGGCCACCAGCACCTCCTCGGTCGCCGGACCGGCGGGGGCCTGAACCACCGCCACCGGGGCCGGGCGCTGATCCACCAGCCGATTGACCATCATGGCGGTCAGACCGGCGATGATCACGGCAAGGGCCATCAGGACGATAATGATGGGCCGCATTGTTTTGCCCTCTCCCAAAAGATGTTGGAAGAAGGCTATGACCTTTAGGATGGGAAATAAGTGTCCGCTATCACAGACCTATGAGTTAGTAAAACCACCGCCGCCCCGATCGCGATGGCGATGCCATAAGGCACGCCCCGATCC
>Ga0302157_10007080_pt1 | contig 11398 bp, 11 predicted proteins | sample I_Bog_N3_3_FD_193502 | JGI IMG/M metagenome (GOLD analysis project Ga0302157, IMG submission 193502) | Peat permafrost microbial communities from Stordalen Mire near Abisko, Sweden - I_Bog_N3_3 | ecosystem: Environmental > Terrestrial > Soil > Wetlands > Peat | place: Sweden: Abisko, Stordalen...
CCCCCTGCGCTCCCCAATGCGACGTGAATGAAAGGCCGGTTACCGCCTTCGCCGAAGACGGGAAAACCAAGACTGCCGAGACCGTGAAAGCCTCGCACGGCGGCTCGGGCGCCCAGGCGCGCCCCGTCATCGACGACTCATCCGAAGCCACGGACATCGCCGACCGCGTCGGCATCCTCAATTGCGGGGCGCCCAACAGACCAGCACGTCCGACAAGCGCACAGCGTCGGGCGACGAAGTTGGCGAAGACGTTTCTCGACGGAAAGTGGGGGGCTCCGCCCCCTCAGCTCTGCCCCTTCCATGGCGCGAACCGGCGTTCCACCGCGCGCATCAGGAAGGAGAAGGCGAAGGCGCAGGCGGCGATGATGCCGATGCCGACGAACACCACGTCGGTCGCCAGGAATTGCGAAGCCGACATGATCATATAGCCGATACCGCGGGTCGCTGCGATCAGTTCGGCGGCGACCAGAGTGCTCCAGCCGACGCCGAGCGCGATGCGGACGCCGGTCAGGATTTCCGGCAGCGCCGAGGGGAACACCACTTCGCGCAGCAATTGCAGGCGCGTCGCGCCGAGTGACAGGGCGGCGTTGACGCGCTCCTGCGTTACCGAGCGGACGCCCGCCTGCGCCGACAGCGCCACCGGCGCAAACATCGCCAGCGCCAGCAGCGTGATTTTGGAGGCTTCGCCGATGCCGAGCCAGATGATCATCAGCGGCAGATAGGCCAACGGCGGCAACGGCCAGTAGAATTCGATCGGCGCGTCGAAGATGCCCTTCGCCCAGCGGCTCAGCCCCATGACGAGGCCGATCGGCGCGCCGAGCCCGATGGCGATCACCGCGGCGATGAGAATGCGGGCAAGGCTGGCGCTCACGTGCTCCCACAACGTCGCATTGGCGTAGCCGTCCTCGAACACCGATTGCGCCGCCGCGTAGACTTCGCTGGGCGAGGGAAGAAACAGATGTGGCGCCAGATGCAGCGACGACGCGCCCTGCCAGGCGCCGAGGATGAGCAACGCGGTCGCCACGCTGATGCCGACCGTCGAGCGCTTGCCGACGCCGAACTCGCGCATGCCCACGAGTTTCGGCGGGGCTGCGGATGGGCAGTCGGCGGCGAGGTCTACGACGAGATCGGTCATACCTCAGAACTCCTGACAGCTTCGAACTGGTGGACGACGGCACGGGCCTCTTCCCGCAAGACGGCGAAAGCGGGGGCGGTCTTGATCGCGCGGGCGTCGCGGTCCCGCGCGAACTGATTGACGAAATCGAGATCGTAACGCGCGACGATGCGGCCCGGCCGCGGCGACATCACGATCAGCTGCGTGCCCAGAAACAGCGCCTCTTCGATCGAATGGGTGATGAAGAAGATCTGCTTGCCGGTGCGCGCCCAGACATCGACCAGCAATTCCTGCATCTGCTCGCGCGTCATCGAATCCAGCGCGCCGAACGGTTCGTCCATCAGCAGAATCGCCGGATCGGGCGCCAGCGCGCGGGCGATGCCGACGCGCTGGCGCATGCCGCCGGAAAGCTCATAAGGCGCGGAATCGGCAAAATCCTGCAGACCAACCAACCGAAGCAATTCTTCCGCCCGCGCGCGCCGCTCCTTGCGGCCGACGCCGGCGAATTTGAGCCCGAGCGCGACATTCTCGATCACGCTCTTCCACGGCAGCAGCGTATCCTTCTGGAAGACGACGCCGCGCTCGGCGCCGGGGGCCGTCACTTCATGGCCGTTGAGGGTGATCGAGCCGGAGGAAAGCGGCAGGAAGCCCGCCATCGCATTGAGCAAGGTCGACTTGCCGCAGCCGGAAGTGCCGAGCGCGACCACGAAACCGCGCTCCGGGATGTCCAGCGACACCCGATCCAGCGCATGGACCGGCTTGCCGTCGCGGGCGGCGAAATAGACGGAGGCGTTGTCGACGCGGAGCACGTTTCTCACATCCTTACCGAAAGCAAAAGTCGCGCCGCCGGACAAGCCGACGACGCGCCCTCTGTGGGAGGCGAGGGAAAATTACGAACCGGCCTTCTTCACCGCCAGCAGTGCGTCAGGCGTCACGAAGGCGCCGTAGGCAGGCAGCACTTCGGTGATCTTCTTCTGCTCCTTGAGGAAGCCCGCGGTCTCCTTGAGGATCTTGGCGATACCGGACTTCTCGCCGCCGCCGAGCCACGCGTCGGTAACCTGGACGTCGACCGGCAGCAGGTTGAGGTTCTTGAGCGCCGCCGCCTGATCCTCAGGCTTGCCGCCGAGCAGGGTGGCGAGCGTCTTGGCGTTCGCGCTGTCCGGGCCCCAGGAGGCGGGGTCCTTGACGAACGAGGTCTGATACTTGGCGATCACCGCGGAATAGGTCTTCAGGAATTCCGGATCTTCCTTGGCGAACTTGGCGGTGGCGACCCAGGCGGAGAAGGTGGGCGCGCCCTTGTCGGCGACGTCCTTCGAGGTGACGAGCACCTTGCCGGTCTTCTTGAGTTCGGTCAGCGCCGGGTCCCAAACGAAGCCGCCGTCGAGATCGCCGCGGTTGTAGCCGGCGACGATGTCGGGCTGCGGGATCGCGAACACCTGCACGTCCTTTTCCGTCAGACCGACGCTCTTGATGAGGGCCAGCAACTGATAATGGTCGGTGGAAACCGGCGCGGCGGCGAGCTTCTTACCCTTCAGGTCGGCAAGCGAATTGATGCCCGAACCATTGCGCACCACCAGCGCCTCGTCGGTGCCGGAGATCGAGGCGAGGTAGAACGCCTTGACGTCGAGGCCGCGCGAAGTGGCGGCGGCGAACGGCGAGGAGCCGACATAGCCGATCTGAACGTCGCCGGAGGCGATCGCGGCGAAGATTTCGGCGCCCGAGTTGAAGCGCCGGAAGTCGATCTTGTAGCCGGTCGCCTTGGCGAATTCGCCGTTGGCGATGGCGACGGAGGACGGCAGCGCGTCGGTCTGATAGCCGACGACGACGCTTTTTTCGGCGGCCTGGGCGCTCGCGAAGCCGAGCGAGGCCAGTGCGCCGAAAGCGGCGGCGCGAAGGAGCTGGGTCAGTTTCAAGGGTCTGTCCTTTCGTAGCCCGCCCTGGGCAGGCGGGGAATTTTTGGGCGGGCGGCCGGTTGAGTGAGCGCGCCGTTCTCAGCACGGGCAGACTGGCGCCCTCTCTGTAGTATGTCAAGTATGTTGATAAACATTATCGACTAATAACTTCAGCGGCGCGGCGCCGAAAGCCACGCCGAGCTCGCTCTCGCACTGCGCGGCGAGGCGTTCGGCGACATCGCGGCACTGCAGGCGAATGTCCGGGACCGCGATGCACTCCCAAAGCGCGCCGCGCGCCAGCGGACCCAGGGTCAGAATGCGCGGCGAAGGCGCGCCGTCGGCGCCGATGACGGCGAAATCCTTGCCGACGTCGAGGCCGATGTCGAGCGCGTCGGGGCGCACGACGCCGTGCGCCAGCAGCGACCGAATCAACGGATTGGGCGATTGCGTCACGTCGTTGGCGAGCCCCGTGCAATCGATCACGCGCGCAAACGCCTGGGTGCGCAGCCGCTCCCCGGCGCGCTCGGCGATTTCGACGTGCACGCCCTGTAGCGTGCGCTTGGCCGTCACGATTCGCCCGGCGACGATCTGCAGCCGGCCGGAGGCGCGCAAACCCGCGACCGCAGTCTCGATTTCCGGGGCCATGCGATGGCGGTGGATGTCCCAATAGGCGCGGGCGTGGCGCAGGAACCGGCGCTTCTGCTCGAGACTCATGGCCTGCCAGAGTCGCTGCGTGTGCGGGCGCAGCACATCGATCGCCGCGCGCCAATCAGCGCCGTCCACCTCGAAGCGACGCGCCAGCGCACGCAGCCAATGCAGCAGCCCCGAGAGGTTTTGCCCGAACGGAACCTCCGCCGCCGCGAGAGCGCGCGGAATCGTCACCGGGCGATGGGCGTGCGGCAGCAAGCCGCGGCGCGAGACGGAGACAATCGGACCGCGATGTCCCCGCCGTTCCAGCGACAACGCCATATCGACCATCGTCAGACCGGAGCCGACGATCAATATCGGCGCCTCGACGGCGAGGCCGTCGAGCGAACCCGGCGTCCACGGCTGCTCGGCCGGGATGCCGCCGATCGCCGGCTTGACCTCGTGGCCGGTCGCCAGCACGACCCTGTCGACGCCCAGCGTCGCGCCCGAGGCGAGGCGCAACGCCACGGCGGCGGCGCCTTCGCGCATCGCGACGACGGTATCTCGGACGTGGCGGATGTCGCGCGCGGCGATGGCCTCGCGGCCGATATCGGCGACATAATCGCCATAGGTCCGGCGCGAAATGAAACTGAACGGCGTCGCGCTCTCGCCGCGTCGACGCAACCAACCGATGAGATGCTCCGGATCGTCCGCGAAGGCGCTCATGTTGGCGACCCGCACGTTGAGCAGATGCCACGGATCGGCGGTCGAATAGGCGAGCCCGGGACCGACCGTCTCCGCCGGATCGATCACCAGGACGTCGACGCGCTGTCCCCGCAGGCGCCTTCCGATTTGTGCGGCGACGAGAACGCCGGTCGCTCCACCGCCGATTACTGCAATCCGCATCATGGCCGCATTATCCCGAATCCGCGGCAGCCGAACCTCGGCGCGTCGGAGTATAATTATGTTTTGTATATAGACCCAATCAACATTAGCTGCAAATCTCCACGACGCGCCCGTCTCAGATGAAATACATCACCTGCGACTGCTGTGGGTCGGCGAGCGCTCGCATTTGGGCGAGCGTACGCTGATCGAGCGTGTTGGAGAGCGCGCCGCGCGCCTCCTGCGTCATCAAGCGGACCTAGCACAGCTTTTCGTCGCCCCAGTCGCTGCACGGACGATAGGCCGTCACACTCGCGCAACCGATCGGCGCCAGAGGGCCGTCGAACACGCGGATGATGTGGCCGACACGGATCTCGCCAGCTGGCTTGGCGAGCGCATAACCGCCCGCCTTGCCCTTCTTGGAAAACACCAGCCGCGCATTGCGCAGTTCGGACAGGATCTGGTCGAGGAATTTCTTCGAAACATGGCAGGATTTGGCGATGTCGGGCGCCTGCGCCACTTCGCCTTCGGCCAGTCCTGCGAGGTGCGCCATCGCCTTGAGGCCGTATTTGCCTTTGCTGGTCAACATCGCCGTTTCGCTCTCGAGGGGCTCAAATTTGTGACTGCCAAGCCGCCGCGGCGTCGGAAGGCTGCGGGTTCTGTAGCCGAGGCCTGGTTCGACAAGCTCACCATGAGGGACCTCGGTTACAGAAGGGCTGTCCCGACTCGCAGAGCGGCCTGGCAGTTTCTCAAAATGGCTATGGTGTCGCTATTGCATTGATATGTTGGGGGCAAAAGGCGGCCTTCGCGTGGGAGTCCGTCGGCCGCCTGACCCTCTTGGCGCAACGAAGCGGCGCAATGTCGTATGTTGACTAATTTTATCGACTTACATTACAAAGCAATTCGTCAAAGTCAATCCGCCTTCGCCTCGCCAAGGAAATCGCGAATGTCATCCATCGCGCCCTCGCCTCGCAGCCACGCTCCCGACAGTCCCCCGCGCTTCGCGCGAATCCGGGCGACTCCGTTCGATGCGGCGCTCGGCGCCGAGATTTCCGGCGTCGATCTGTCGCAGCGCCTCGACCAACAAACGGCGGCGGAAATTAACGGCGCGCTCGCGGAATTCGAGGTTCTGGTGTTTCGCGACCAGGAGTTGACGCCCGAGCAGCATATCGCGATTGCCGAGCGTCTCGGCGGCGTCGACGTCAACCGGTTCTTCCGTCCCGTCGACGGCTACCCGCTGATTGCCGAAGTACGCAAGGAGCCGCAACACAACGCTAATATCGGCGGCGGGTGGCACACCGACCACAGCTATGACGCGATTCCCGCCAAGGGTTCCCTGCTCTACGCCCGTCAGCTGCCGTCGGCGGGCGGCCACACGATGTTCGCCAGCGCGACGAAGGCGTTCGCGTCGCTGTCGGCGGGATTGCAGGCCACGCTGCGAACGTTGCGCGCCCATCATTCGAGCCGACACGTGTTCGGCGCTGAAGGCGCAATTCGCGCGCAAACCGATCTGCCGGGGCGGGTGCTCAATCCGGAATTGGCGACCCAGGACGCCCTCCACCCCGTCGTCTTCCTGCATCCGCTGAACGGCCGCGAGGCGCTTTACGTCAACCCCGGCTTCACGCTGCGATTCGACGGCTGGACTCAAGCGGAGTCGGCGCCGTTGCTCGCCTATTTGTACGAGCAGGTCGCGCGCGAGGACTTCGCCTATCGACTCGTCTGGCGCCTGGGAACTCTGACGCTCTGGGACAACCGCACGACCTGGCACAAGGCCGTCAACGACTATCCTGGCGAGCGGCGCGTGCTGCATCGGATCACGCTGGCGGGCGAGCCGCTGAATTGAAGCGGCGCGGCAAGAACTCCTGGACGCACGCAAACAACGGGCATATAAACCGCCGAGAACGACACAGAGTCGTTATGTATTATTCGCGTACGTCTATAAGATCAATAGAGTCACACAAGTAACAGCCGGCCCCACTCTAAGTGGAATGGCGGACGGCAGACAGCGAGGGCCGAACTTATGACCGATGAAGTCGAACGCAGAACACTCAGCGAAGGCGCTGCGCGCCAGCTTGCCAATGCGACCAAAACCCGCGCCCAATGGGGCGGCATATCCCCTCGCTGGCTCGTCAATTTCCTCGTCTGGACCCCGGTCGAAGCCGGCATCTTCCGTCTCAACAAGGTGGAGGAGCCCGCCGAGGCGAAGGCCGACGTCGAGTGCAGCCCGCCGCGCGACCGCAATCCGGATCTCCCGGAAACTTTCGTCAACTATAACGAAGCTCCCCGCGAGTATTTCCTCAAGGCGGTCACCACCGTCCTCGACGTGCAAACTCGCGTTTCCGACCTCTATTCTCAGCCGTTCGATCAGGTTCAGGAGCAATTGCGCCTGTTGATCGAGAAGGTGAAGGAGCGCCAGGAGAGCGAACTCATCAACAACGGCGAATACGGCCTCGTCGCCTCCGCCGCGGCTTCGCAGCGTATCAAGACCCGCAAGGGTCCGCCGGCGCCCGACGATCTCGACGAGTTGCTGACCAAGGTGTGGAAAGAGCCGACCTTCTTCCTCGCCCATCCCCGCGCCATCGCCGCTTTTGGCCGCGAATGCACCCGCCGCGGCGTGCCGCCGCCGACCGTCACCCTGTTCGGCGCGCAGTTCATCACTTGGCGCGGCATTCCGCTGGTGCCCTCCGACAAGCTTCGCATCGAAGCCGGCCCCGACGGCAAGGAGAAGACCAAAATCCTGCTCATCCGGACCGGCGAGAAGAAGCAGGGCGTCGTCGGTCTGTTCCAGCCGGGCGTACCCGGCGAAGTGGCGCCGAGCCTGTCGGTGCGCTTCATGGGCATCAACCGCAAGGCGATCGCCTCGTATCTGATCTCGCTCTACTGCTCGCTCGCCGTCCTCACCGACGACTCGCTCGCTGTGCTCGAAGACGTCGAGATCGACGGCTATCCGGAATATACCCATGGCTACAATTGAGCCTGAAGTCGGCGAGGTCGTCGACGTCGGCTCTCTCGGCGCGTTTCTGCCGGACGTCGGCTCGATCGAACGACTCGCCAACGCCTTCTTCAAAGGCGTGAGCGGCGGCGCGCCGCTGGCGCCGCCGGCGACTCCGACGTCGCTCCCGGCGCCATGGTCGCCGCCCTCTCCGCCGCTGGCGCCCATCGTCGGGCAGTTCGCGCCGGTGCAACCGCCGTTCGGCGTGGTCGATCCGCTGGCGTCGTCGCTGCCGGCTTCCGTGCCCGCGCGGTCGTTCGGCGGCGCTTCCGCCGGATCGGCGGCGCCCGCCTCGGCGCTGGCTTCGCGCGCGCTGCCGCCGGCGGCTGGGCAGACCCTGGTCACCCGTCCCCGGATCGACACCAGCTCCGCTCACGGCGGGCCGATCGACGAGGCGGCGCTGTCGGCGTTCTCGACCGAGGTCGACCTGCGCGCCGCGGTCGCGGCGTTGCGCGCCGGCCTCGGCGAACCGACGCTGGCGACGCCCTCCTCCGCCGCGCCTCCCGGCCACTGGTCGGAGAGCGCCACGCCCGCCGACTACGCCGCCCTCGACCGCGCGCCCGCCCCTGCGGCGGCCCCCGCCGCGCCGACGGCTCTGGCGCCGGCGGCGCCGATCAGCCCCAAGTTCGATAACGCTTCGTCAGGCGTCAGGACATTCGATGCGGGCTCGATCCGCAACGACTTCCCGATCCTGCAGGAGAAGATTCACGGCAAGCGGCTGATCTGGCTCGACAACGGCGCCACCACGCAGAAGCCGCAGGCGGTCATCGACCGGCTCGGCTTCTATTACGCGCACGAGAATTCCAACGTGCATCGCGGGGCGCATACGCTCGCCGCGCGTTCGACCGACGCCTACGAGGCGGCGCGTGATAAAGTGCGTCGGTTCCTCAACGCCGGCTCGACGAAGGAAATCGTGTTCGTGCGCGGGACGACCGAGGGGATCAACCTCGTCGCCCAGAGCTGGGGCCGTCGCAATGTCCGCGAGGGCGACGAGATCGTCGTCACCTGGCTCGAGCATCACGCCAATATCGTGCCCTGGCAGCAGCTCTGCTCCGCCACCGGCGCGAAATTGCGCGTCGCGCCCGTGGACGACAACGGCGACATCAAGCTCGACGAGTACGAGAGGTTGCTGTCATCGCGCACAAAAATCGTTGCGCTGACGGCGGTGTCGAACGCGCTGGGCACGGTGACGCCCGCCCAGGAAATGATCGCGATGGCGCATCGCCATGGCGCTCTGGCGCTGGTCGACGGGGCGCAATCCGTTGCGCACCGGGGGGCCGACGTGCAGGCGCTCGACGCCGACTTCTTCGTGCTTTCGGGCCACAAGATGTTCGCGCCGACCGGCATCGGCGTCGTTTACGGCAAGCAGGCGATCCTGGACTCGACGCCGCCTTGGCAGGGCGGCGGCAACATGATCGCCGACGTGACCTTCGAGCGCACGCTGTATCAGGCGGCGCCCGAGCGGTTCGAGGCCGGCACCGGCAATATCGCCGACGCCGTGGGTCTTGGCGCTGCGATCGATTATCTCGACCGCATCGGCATGGAATCGATCCATCGCCACGAGCACGAGCTGATCGAGGCGACGGTCGCGGGGTTGAAGAGCATCAAGGGCCTGCGCCTGATCGGCGCCCCGCGCGAACGCGCGGGCGTGGTGTCCTTCGTGCTCGACGGCTGTCGCGCCGAGGATGTCGGCAAGGCGCTCGACCGCGAGGGCATCGCAGTGCGCGCCGGCCACCATTGCGCGCAGCCGATCCTGCGCCGCTTCGGTCTGGAGGCGACGGTTCGCCCGTCGTTCGCGCTCTACAACACGCATGAGGACGTCGAGGCGCTTGTCGCCGCGGTGCGCCGCATCGCGCTGCAAGGCAATGGCGGATCGCGCTGAGGCGCGGTCGCAACGTTCATAGCGCTCGGGGACGGCGGCGAGGAGCCGCCGTCCCTGTTTCTGGATCGCTCCTGCCCGGCTGTCGCAGACGCCGACTACATAAAGACGCAGCGGCGGGCCCGACAGGGGCGACCTCGTTGCAAGAGAGACGTTGGGTTGCGACGGCGGGAAGACTCGGGCCGCGTCCAGCGCGTCGCCGTCGAGCGTTCCGGCGACTTTGGCAATGCCCGATCGCCGGGGTTTTGATTGCGTCCCGCGGCCAAAATAGCCTTTGCGGTTCAGATTACATCGGGATCGAGGAACAGCGGCGTTCGATCGCTGAAGCGCGACAGACGGAATGCGGCGGGATCGACCAACGGCTCGACGCCGCGCACGAGATCGGCCGCGAGCCTTCCGCCGCCGGGACCGATGCCGAAGCCATGGCCACAGAAGCCGGCGGCGATCGTCAGGCCCTCGATCGGCTCGACTTTCGAGATGACGGGAACGCCGTCGGGCGTGGCGTCGATGCGGCCGGCCCAGGCTTGCGCGATTTCGACGTCGGCGAGTTCCGGGCGGTTCCGCTTGAAGGCGGCGAGCGCCTTCTCGACGACGCGCGGATCGGGCGTGGGATCGGAGACGCGCTCCTCCTCGAACGGCGAGACGGCGTCGAGCGGACGCGCGCGCCAGCGCCGCAGATCGGTGCAAAACGCGAACCGAACCGCAGTTTGATCGCGCCGTGTTCGCGCAGGAAGCCGGGGAGGAACTGCGGGAAGAAGCGGAAGGCGTCGAGCGTGAGGTCGAAACTTTCGTCGCCGCGCAGCGTCAGCGTGTAGCCGCCGTCGAGCCGCCGCCGCAGACAGAATTCCGGCGTCAGCAGCGCTCCAGACGCAAGCACCGCCGCAGCGGTGGTGCGCGCGACCGTCGAGCGCAGATTGAGCTGCGGCAGCCGGACGCCGTGGCGCCGGAGCAATTGCGACGACCATGCGCCGCCGGCGACGAGGACGCGCTGGGCGGCGATGCGACTGCGCTCGGTGACGACGCCCTGCACGCGGCCAGCCGAAATGTCCAATCCGCGCACCGCGGTTTCCTGGTGGATCGTCACGCCAGCGGCGCGCGCGAGAAGCGCGAGGGCGGGCGCCGCGGCGGACGGCTCGGCCCTGCCGTCGGTCGGCGTGCGTACGCCGCCGATCCAGGGCGCGCCGCGGCTCGGCAGCGCCGCCTCGGCCTCTTTCGCCGTGAGTTCTTCGACAACGACGCCGCCGGCGCGGCCGCGCTCGGCCCAGCGCCGCCAGCGGTCGAGTTCGGCTTGCGTGCGGGTCAGGCTGACGAGGCCGGTGCGGCGGAAGCCGAGATCGACCGGACTCTCCGCCTGCCACTGCTCCCACAGCCGCAGGCTCTCGACGATGAGCTTTATCTCGCGCCGGTCGCGACCCTGCTGGCGCACCCAGCCCCAATTGCGGCTCGATTGCTCCGCTGCGACGAAGCCTTTCTCGATGAGCGCGACGGAGAGGCCGGCGCGCGCCAGTTCGAGCGCCGCGGTGACGCCGATGATTCCGGCGCCGACGACCACGACGTCGGCCTTATCGGGCAGCGTTTCGTCAGAGGGGATGCGGTCAAAACTATGAGGCATGCAATGTCTCCAATCGACGTTCGAGCGCGCGCCGCGAGGGCCAGGAGCCGCGCAAGACGGCAAGGCTATGCCGATGGAACGCGAAAAGGTTCGCGTAGGCTGGTTCGGCGCGGGGTTCGGGTGAGTGTGTGCGCGTGACTTCGGCGCAAGGGCGGGGCGCTGCGACGTCGTCGCCGCCTGCGATCAGCGCGTCGAAATCCGGCTCGCCGCGAATTTCGGCAAGGAAACGTTGGCGCTCGAGCGGCGGTCGGATTGCGAAACTCATCAGCCCCCTTTGCAGTTTTGCGCGCGCGCAACGCGCGGCGCGACGAAAGCCGGTAACTGCGGCGCGACGGGAAGTCGCAGACGGCGTTGGGTTGACGACAAACACTTCAACGTCGATAGAAGAAATAGACTACAA
>Ga0302157_10007081_pt1:0-7500 | contig 11397 bp, 7 predicted proteins | sample I_Bog_N3_3_FD_193502 | JGI IMG/M metagenome (GOLD analysis project Ga0302157, IMG submission 193502) | Peat permafrost microbial communities from Stordalen Mire near Abisko, Sweden - I_Bog_N3_3 | ecosystem: Environmental > Terrestrial > Soil > Wetlands > Peat | place: Sweden: Abisko...
GCCCCAAGCCAAAAATCGCGTTATCCAGCAGCGACGTCACCCTACCACGACCATCAAGGGATGCAGCCCCTGGTGGCTGTCAGGTGATGGATTCGGATATACCAGATCAAATGACGACGCTTTTCGCCGCGATCCAGCCGCTCCCTCAATCGGCAGCCGATCGAGGACCCTGAGCAGGCGCAGCCCGTCCATACCAGATCTCTGACCGCCGAGAGGCCAGTTCGATCTTTCAATTTGGAACATCAAAGCCACTGAGATCCCAGAGGATGACAGTCGAGTTCATTGGCTGCGTCGGTCTCGCCAACATAGACGCAGGAGGCAGCGGCGGCGGGGCGTTCTAGGGGGAGGCCGCCGGATGCGACCTCCCCATACGACATCAGTGCTCGCATACAGAATCGGACAGGGAGGGATTCGAACCCTCGAACGAGTTTCCCCGTTGCACGCTTTCCAAGCGTGTGCCTTCAACCGCTCAGCCACCTGTCCATAGTCCACCGCAGCGGGGTGGGCATGATCGCGCCCAGGTGATGCAGGTCAACCGGTGTCGCCGCTCAATCGTGGATGATGAAGGAGGTATTTGGGGGGGCCTGATCGTCGAACACCCCGGGACGCTGGTCGAAGGTCGACGGCATGGTCCCATCGCCGAAGACCGGATCGTGGTCGCAGGTGGCGAAACGGCGGACGGCGATCTTCAGGCGCGCCCACTCCACCGAGCTGTAATCGATGAAGCGGCGGAAATCCGCCTCCAATTCAGCTGCCTCCTGCTCACTGTGCATATAGAAACCGCGCAGATCCCGCATCAGCAGTCGCTTGAGCGCGATATTGCGGCGCCAGAAGCGCTTGACGTCCTCGTCGAGCGGCCGCACTTCGCGCTCGTAGACCTCGAAAAAACGGTCGACATCGAGCATCAGCTTGGGGATGACGTCAAGCTGCTCCTGCTTGTAGCGCCTGATGTCGGCGGTCAGCCCATCGAGCTCCCAGCGGCCATGTTCGCCGAAGCGGACGATGTCGGCACGCATCTTGTCCCATTCCCGTTCTCGCCATTGGGTGAAACGCCACACATCGTCGATCAGGCGCGGAACGGTCGCTTTCTCATAGGACCAGAACGACCTGAAATCGACCAACAGCAGCCGCTGTTCGATCAGGATCTGGGCACGGAAGCGCTCCCAGTCGAAGATCACCTTGTCCCAATCCTCCATTTCGGCGGCAAAGAAGTCGCGACCGTCGCGGATGAGCTTGTTGTACTCTCGGTTACGCCACTCGAGGAAGCCCATGACATCGACTTCCAGGTTGGCCATCTCCCACCCGGCATGGTTGTAGAAGGCCCTGAGCTCCGCGGTCAGCGGGATCAGCTCGCGGTGCTTGAATTCGAGGTAGATGGTGACGTCCTCGACCAGGTTTCGCCACTCGACGTCGGCCCTGGCGAAGAAGTTGAAGATGTCCTGCTCCGCTCGCGGGAAGTTCTGGATCTGGTAGCCGTAGTAGCGCGCGATGTCGAAGGTCAGGCGCTGGACGTTGCCCCAGTCGTAGGTGATCTCCCAGGCGAATTCGCGCTCGAAGCGCCACCACTCGCGCTTGCGCCATTCGAGGAAGCGACCGACGTCCATCGGCAAGTCGGCTGCGATCAAGGCGTTGGAGACGGCGAAGCGATGGATATCGAGGACCAGGGCCTCCTGCTCCCACTTGGCCTTCACCTTGAAGCGCTCGAGGTCATCGATGGTGGCATCACGTTCGCGGCAACAGCCGGCCGTGAGCACCAGGCCGATGGCCAGGGCGAGAAGGTGAAGCGGGCGGAACATCCCTGTCAGCCTAGAAAACGCCCCACCAGCCACAATCCCACCCGCTCCCGAGCGGGCATCGTGTGTCATTGTCGATTCCTCCCCGTCTTGGCTGTAAGCCATTGTCGGTGCTCGTTCAATTGACAGCACGGTGAGGCGTCCATAATCCCCCCCGCACAGCCGGAACTCGGGAGTCGAGCGCGGCCGAATCTGGTCAGGCCTTGACGGGAGCAGCCATAAGGCAGGCGCAGGCGTCCTGGGCACTCTGGCTGTGCATTATTTTCCGCTCTTGGCACCCGTCCATGCGACAGGCGCCTGGTACCCGCCCATAAGGCTGCGGATCAGCTCATTGTCGAGTGTTGGACCCGGGTCTCAGTCCAGGCAGCCGGCCGAGCGTCCCCGCCCCCCCTCAGCCTGGCTGCGGCAGGGCTGCCGGACGCCTGTGCGGTACCGGCGCAGCTCGTCAGCCATCCAGGACGGTGAACACGGCGCCCTTGAGGTACTCCGTCTCGGGAATAGCGGCCAGGACCGGATGGTCGGGGCTGGCCCCCAGCAACCGCTCCCGGCGAAGGGCGCGCCGGGCATCGCCGGCGGCATCGGTGATCATCTCGAGGAAGCCCTGGGAGGTGATGTGGTGCGAGCAGCTGAAGGTGGCGAGCACGCCGCCCGGCCTGAGCATCTTGAGCGCCCGCAGGTGGATCTCCTTGTAGCCGCGCATGGCCTGCGCGACCGCTGCCCGGGTGCGGGTGAAGGTCGGCGGATCGAGGATGATCAGATCGAAGCGCTCGCCGGCGCCGTCGCTGCTCTTGAGGTAGCCGAAGGCGTTGTCCTCGACGCAGGTGATGCGCTCCTGCTGCCCGGCCCACTCTGCGGCCTGCCGCGCGCCGGCGAGGGCCTGGGCGCTGCTGTCCAGCAGGACGGCGTGCCCAGCGCCAGCGCGCAGGGCATGCAGACCGAAGCCGCCCAGATGGCAGAAGGCGTCCAGCACCCGGGCACCCGGTGCGGCGTAGGCGGCGACTGCCTCCCAATTGCACTGCTGGTCGAGGTAGACACCGGTCTTATGGGCATCGGTTGGGTCGCAGGGGAAGGCGAGCGCTCCGATGGTCAAGCGCTGGAGCGCCGGCTGCACGCCATGCAGCACGCCGACGCGCAGGGGCAGGCCCTCGAAGGCGCGTACCGGCACATCGTTGCGCTCGAGGATCGCGCGCGGGTGGCAGGCCTCGAGCAGCAGATCGACCCACATCGGCAGCAGCCGGTCCATGCCCGCCGTGGTCGCCTGGACCACCAGCACATCCCCGTACTGGTCGACGATCAGGCCTGGCAGCAGATCGCCCTCGCTGTTGACCAGGCGCCGCGCCGGACGGCCGGGGAGCACACGCTCGCGATAGCGGATCGCCTGCTGCAGGCGGGCCTTGAAGAAGTCCGGATCGATGGCGCAGGCGGTCCTGGTCAGCAGCCGCACCACGATCTTGGAGGCCGCATTGTAGAAGCCCCAGCCCAGCGCCGTGCCTGCACCATCGCGCACCTCCACCAGGTCGCCGGGGGCGGGTGTGCCCTCCATCCGCGTGACTTCGGTGGCGTAGACCCACAGGTGACCGTGCAGGATGCGATGGGGGACATGACGGTTGAGGATGACTGCTGGCAGCGGCATGAGCGTCGCACCATCGCGCCCGGCGCCAGGCGGGCAAGCACATCGCCCGAGTCGCCGCTACTCGTGCCGGCTCAGCCAGGCATGGATCGCCCGCTGCGCACCGAGCAGCTGCCGACCCCAATGCACCCCGTGCAGGACGCGCCAATGCCAGGCCGCCTCGCCGACCTTGCCCGCATCGAAGAGGTCCAGGCCCTGCCGCAGGTCGCGGTCGATGTCGGCGAGGCTGTCCCGGATGCTGACGATCACCGGGTCCTCATCGCTGAACGGGTCGTAGACCTCCCAGTACTCATCGATCGGCAAGATGGAGAAGCGGCTCCGCACCGCCTCCCAGTGGCTCTGGGGAACGGCGACCGTCTCGTGATCTCCTCCGATTGCCGCTTCGCTCAGGAGCAGGCAGCTCGACTGCAGGGTCGCCAGGAGATCGCGCGCCAGGAGGATCTCGGTGCGCGGCTCGCCCGGTGGCGCATCCGCCCAACGGCAGTAGCGGCGTGCCACGGCGGCGAAGGCGGCGGCAGCCTGCTGATCGGAGAGGGCCACTGGTCAGCGCACCGCGCCTGCGAGCGCGACGGCGGTGGCACGTTCGACGTCGTAGGGTCGCATCGGAGTCGCACGTCCGGCCTCCCGCCGCGGGAGGACACCGGTCGCATCGCGATTGTGCGGATCGCTGCTACGCCTTGGTGAATCGATCATGGAGGCCCCCGCTCGGCGTCCAGGTTTCGCGGATGGCGGGAAATGCAAGGAGGTGCACCGACGTGGCGTACGGCTGGCGCCAGCGGCGGGGAGTCACGTCCGGCGCCCGACAGGCCCTGCCGGGCGGTCCAGGTGCCGCTCCAGGACATCCAGGTTGGCATTCCACAGACCCTGGAATTCCTCGGCCCAGCTCCAGACCTCCCGGAGCGGTTGCGAGCTGATGCGGTAGATGCGCCGGCGGCCTACGCGGGTCTCGCACACCAGTTCGGCATCCTTGAGTATCCTGAGGTGCTGCGAGATGGCGGAGAAGGACTTGCCGAAGGGTTCGGCCAGCTCGCCGGCCTGGCGCTCCCCCTGCCTCAGCATGCCGAGGATGGTGCGCCGCGCGGGATGTGCGATGGCATGGAAGACGTCATGCTCCTGGCGCGGCCGCATGCCTCACGCTGTCCAGGACGGGTAGAGGGCGCGGACCCTCTCGAACCCTGGCCCCCATGCCGGCAGTTCGCCTGCGCCCAGCTGCGCCTCGAGACGATCGAGCAGGACATGCGTGCCTGGAGCGAAGCCCCGTGCCGTCTGGGGGGGGCGCCGATAGGTCACGGTCAGCAGGGTGCCGCCGTGCTGCGGCGCCAATTCATAGCGGAAGATCGCGCGCTCCCCTCGGGGCATGTGCTGGACCGGAGCGACGTTCCATTCGTGGGCGTAGGCGCGCGGCGGATCCCACTCCAGCACTACGCCGGTGACGTGGAACTGCGCCGGACCCGATACCAACTCGACGCGGCCGCCGAGCCTGACCTCGATCGAGGCCGACGAGCACATCAGCCACTGGCTGAGCTCGTCTGGACTGGTTATGGAGGCGAAGACCCGCTCGGGAGCATGGGCGAGCTGCCTGCGCAAGACGATGGTGGCCTCTCCGCCTTCGATCGTCACCTGTCCCAGGCGTGCTTCATTCGGCGTACGGTCCGTCGTGGTGTCCTCCTAGCGCGACTGGTAGCACAGCAGGGTCATCCCGTTGGTGAATGTCCGCGAGCGTATCAGCCTCAGCGGGAGCGGCTGCGGGATGCCAGCGAAGGCGGTCCTGCCCGCACCCAGGGCGATGGGGTTGACGACGAATTGGTACTCGTCGATCAGGCCATGCTCTGCCAGCTGCGCGATGATCGTGCCGCTGCCGAGGATGACCAGGCCGGCGCCGTCACCGCGCTTGAGCGAGCTGATTGAGGCGACCGGGTCGCCGGCGATGAGGGTGGTGCGATTCCACGTCGCCGCGGCGAGGGTGCGGGAGAAGACCAGCTTGGGCGCCTCGTTCATGCGCTTGGCGACCTCCGGAAGCAGCTTCGCTGCCTCGGGAGTCGGCCAGAAGGAGGCCATGAGCTCATAGGTGAGCCGGCCGAAGACGAGCGTTCCGGCACCGCGCGCATTCTCCCGCGTGAAGGCCCTGAATTCGTCGTCCGCCGCGTCCTTGGCCCAGCTCATGCTGCCGTGACGGTCGACAAAATACCCGTCCAGGGAGATGTTATTGAAAGCGACCACTCGCTGCATGGCCAGTATCCTCGATCACAATTATTTAGCAGTTACTTAAATGTAAAAGGGCATCCCCCGATCGTGGCTGCGATCATGTCCGATCTCCAGATCTGCGCGCGTACGGTCCTCAGCGCCGTGCAGGTCGCACCACAAGAAAGCACCGCCCGGTCATGACGACCGGGCGGTGCGAAGAAAAATCCAGGCAACGACCTACTTTCCCCTTACGAGTATCATCGGCCCTGGCAGGCTTAACGGCCGTGTTCGGAATGGGAACGGGTGTGACCCTGCCGGTATGATCACCTGGAAAAAATTGTAAAGATCACCGCTCACCGGGCGGGCACAGCCACGGGGTCACCCCCTGCCGTACCAACGCCTCCTGTGGCAATGATACAATCGCGGAACAGACAGCATGACGATCAAGCCAATGGGCCGATTAGTACCGGTCAGCTGAGCGCCTTTGGATATACGCGCTTACACCTCCGGCCTATCAACCTGGTGGTCTACCAGGGACCTCATAGGGACAATTTATCTCAGGGTGGGCTTCACGCTTAGATGCTTTCAGCGTTTATCCCGTCCGTGCGTAGCTACCCGGCACTGCACCGTGCGGCACAACCGGTACACCAGAGGCACGTTCTTCATAATCCTCTCGTACTAATGAAAAGTCCCTTCAATTGTCCTGCGCCCACAGCGGATAGAGACCAACCTGTCTCACGACGGTTTAAACCCAGCTCGCGTACCGCTTTAAATGGCGAACAGCCATACCCTTGGGACCTTCTCCAGCCCCAGGATGCGATGAGCCGACATCGAGGTGCCAAACCACGCCGTCGATAGGGACTCTTGGGCGTGATCAGCCTGTTATCCCCGGAGTACCTTTTATCTGTTGAGCGATGACCCGTCCACATGGGATCACCGGATCACTAGAACCTGCTTTCGCATCTGCTCGACGTATCAGTCTCGCAGTTAAGCTGGCTTGTGCTCTTGCACTCCACGTACGATTGCCAACCGTACTGAGCCAACCTTTGTGCTCCTCCGTTACTCTTTGGGAGGAAGCCGCCCCAGCCAAACTGCCCGCCTGACAGTGTTCCCGGGATTCCACATCCCAGGTTAGAATTCCCATGACGCAAGAGTGGTATTTCACTGGTGGCTCCCCTTCGACCGGAACCGAAGGATCAGCGCCTCCCACCTATGCTACGCATGCGTCACAGAAACACAGTATCAGGCTGCAGTAAAGGTTCACGGGGTCTTTTCGTCCTGCTGCGGGTAATCGGTATCTTCGCCGATACTGCAATTTCACCGAGTCTCTGGTTGAGACAGTGCCCAACTCGTTATGCCTTTCATGCAGGTCGGAACTTACCCGACAAGGAATTTCGCTACCTTAGGACCGTCATAGTTACGGCCGCCGTTTACTGGGGCTTGACGTCAGAGCCTCGCCTTGCGGCTAACCCCTCAGTTTGACCTTCCAGCACCGGGCAGGCATCAGTCCCTATACTTCCACTTGCGTGTTTGCAGAGACCTGTGTTTTTAGTAAACAGTCGGTTGGGCCAATTCACTGCGGCCGTCTCAGGCTTTTACACCCAGAACGGCACTCCTTCTCCCGAAGTTACGGAGTCAATTTGCCGAGTTCCTTAACCAGAGTTCTCTCGCGCACCTGAGGCTACTCGCCTCGCCTACCTGTGTCAGTTTTAGTACGGATTCTGAAGACGTTATCTCCCGACGGGCTTTTCTCGGCACAGTCATCAAGGGCCTATACAGCTCAAGGCTCTTGCCGCATGGCAGGGGTGCACCCCGTCTTTCAACGGGGCAATCCTGCCATGCAGGTGGGCCAACGGTCGGCTCCACCCCCCTACTCCCATGCGTCCCCCGTGG
>Ga0302157_10007084_pt1 | contig 11393 bp, 7 predicted proteins | sample I_Bog_N3_3_FD_193502 | JGI IMG/M metagenome (GOLD analysis project Ga0302157, IMG submission 193502) | Peat permafrost microbial communities from Stordalen Mire near Abisko, Sweden - I_Bog_N3_3 | ecosystem: Environmental > Terrestrial > Soil > Wetlands > Peat | place: Sweden: Abisko, Stordalen...
GCCATACTGTGGCCGCTCAAAGGCCGGGGAATAAAAAGTTTTTTGCGGACCGCGGCGGCGGCCGGCTTTTTTTCAAAAAAGCGACCGCTTGAACCACTAAACCGGCTTCGACATCGACTTAACCATAGACGTCACTACGCGCCTAGGCGCGAAGCGCACGCTTTGGGCCATCAGCCAGTTCATCGCGCCAGGGATGACGACGCGTTCGCCATTTTGCATCGCGCGATAGCCGATGGCGGCTACCGATTCCGCGGTGGGGAGTTTTTTGCCTTTCACCAGCCCCGAGTTGTGCATGTTGGCGCGATCCTGAAAGCCCGATGCCGTCGGTCCGGGGCAGAGCGCGGTGACGGTGACGCCGGTGCCTTCCAGCTCCGCGGCGATCGCCTCGGAAAAGCTCAGCACGAAAGCCTTTGTGGCGTAGTACACCGCCATATAAGGGCCGGGCTGGAACGCGGCGGTCGAGGCGGTGTTGAGGATTTTGCCCTTGTTCGCGAGGAGATCAGGTAAAAACAGTTTTGAGAGCACCACCACCGCCGTCATGTTGAGCTGCATCGAGGCGAGTTCGGTGGCGAGATCGCTGTTGGCAAATTCTCCGAAAGCGGCGTAGCCGGCGTTGTTGGCGAGCGCCGAAATCGCCAGCCCGCGGCTCCGGACATCTGCCACAAGCTGCCTCGCGCCGGCTTCGCTTTCAAGATCGGCGCCAATCACGGTTGCCGTTAGGCCATGGCGCCGCGTCAGTTCGGCGGCCAGCGATTCCATCGGCGCCACCGACCGGGCGGCGAGGATGACGTGGTAGCCGCCGGCGGCGAATTCTTCGGCCAGCGCCTTGCCGATGCCGGAGGAGGCGCCGGTGATGAGCGCGATTTTTTGACTGTTCACGGATTGCGACATGGGATTCTCCATAAGTTTAAACGCATAAACATTTCAAGCACAGCCTCGCCGGATTGGGCCCTCGTCTCACGTGCAGGACGCCTCTGCCTGCTCGACCAGACGGCGCAGATCGGCCAGCGCGTCATCGAGCGTGAGCGCGTAGAAATTCTCCCGTGAAACCCGCTCCATCGCCACCAGTCCGGCCTGGCGCAGCACCTTGAGGTGATGCGAAATCGCCGGTCGCGAGAGCGCGATGCGCGCCGCGATTTCGCTCACGTTCAGCCGTTCGGACGATGCCAGCAGCAAAATGATATCCTGCCGGAACGGATCGCCGAGTGCGGCGAAAACCGGCGCGCAGAGGCGGAAACTTTCCTGGACATCATCGAGGGTAACTTTGCGGGCCAAGTCAAACTCCGTTCATCCGTTTAATCATATAAACGTTTTCAGCCGCCGCCGCAAGATCGTGGCGCGGCCGAGCGAGCGCTTCGTTCAAATGTCGCTTTTTTGCCGGCGGTAGGCGCTGGGGGTGGTGTTGGTCCAGGATTTAAAGGCGCGCCAGAAAGCGGTGCCGTCCGAGTAGCCGAGCGCCTCGGCGATGCTGGCCTGGGAGCGCTGTCCGGCCGCGACGTGCAGGTCGGCCATCGCCTGGCGGTGCTCGCGCAACAACTGGCGCAGCGACGTGCTCGACGCACCCAGCCGGCGCTGCAGGGTCCGCGGCGATAGACCCAGGCCGGCGGCCAATTGTTCCACCGTGATTTTATGTTGTCCCAAGTTCACGCCGATCATCCGGCGGACCGACTGCACGAAATCATCCGCGTCGTCCGGTTCCTGCAGCAGTTCGGCGATATGGCGTTCTAGAATCGTGACGAGCCCGGAATCGGCGGCGCCGTGCGGGCGGTCCAGGTCCGCATTGGCGAAAATCAGCCGGTTGGCGGGCTGGCCGAAGCGCAAGGGCGCGCGGAACACGCGCTCATGCGCCGCGGTGTTTGCGGGCGCGCCGTGTTCAAACTGTGCCTCGACCGGGTGGAAACCGGGACCGGCCGTCGCCTGCAGGAGCTTGCAAATCGCCGCCATGGAAAACTCGCTGTCCTGCCGGCGGGGCCAGATCGCGGCATCGTCGATGCGATAGGTCCAGAGCGTCAGCTCGCCTTGCCGTTGCAGCGTGGCCTGGGTGCCGCCTTGCAGGGCCGCGAGCAAGGCGGAGAACCGCGCCACCGCGGCGCGCGGCGTGGCGGCGGCGGTGAACAGCAGGCCGAGCGGCCCGAGATCGGCCGGCCGCACGGCGAGGCCGAGCTTTAGGCCGATCGCCGGATCCCGTAGCGCGGTGGCGGCGGATTCGAACAAGGCGTTGTAGCGCGCCAGCGAGATCGGCGCATAGGGATCGGCCAATTGCTCGCGCGACAAAAAGCCGTCGCGCAGCAGCGCGTCCGCCTGCCCGGTTTCGTCGAGGCGGCGGAGCAGGGGGCCGAGCACGGAGGCCCGGATCATCGCGGCGCGGACGGCGATTTTGGGCAAAAAAACTCCTTTGGCGCAGTTTATCGAAATTTTGGCGGGTTTCACAGTCGTTTCGAAACATTCGCCGCGCGGAAAATGCAGTTTCTCGAAGAATTCAGGAGAGCCGCCATGCCCGACGCCCATCTCGCCGAACCGCCGCCCGCCGCCGCGACCCGGCCTTACCCGCTGGACCCGCTATCGCTCGAGGAAATCGGCGCCGCGACCGCGCTAGTGACAGCGGAGAAAAACCTCGGCCCGGCGCATCGCTTCGCGATGGTGCGGCTGGAAGAGCCGGGCAAGGCCGAGATCAAGGCCGGCGGCGCGCTGCCGCGGCTGGCGTTTCTGCTGGTGCTGGACCGCGGCAGCGGCGATACGTTTGAGGGCATCGTCGATCTGACCGCGGGCGTGGTTTCGTCCTGGAAGCGGCTGCCGTTCGATGCGGCGCCGTATGGCCAGGCGCCGGTAATGATCGAGGAATTTTTCCGCTGCGAGGCGGTGGTGAAGGCCGATGCCGGCTGGCGCGCGGCGATGCACCGGCGCGGGCTGACGGATGAGGATATCGAGCGAGTCCAGGTGGACCCGTTTTCCTCCGGATTTTTCAATAACGAGTTTGAACGTGGCCATCGCGTGGTGCGCGCCGTCAGCTATTACCGCGAAAATCTGAAGGATAACGGCTACGCGCACCCGATCGAGGGCGTGGTGGCGGTGGTCGATCTGGTGGCGGACAAGGTGGTCGATCTGGTGGACGAGGCCGAGATCGTGCCGATTCCGAAAAAGAAGCGCAATTATGATTTGGCGAGCCAAGGGCCGTTGCGGACGGATGTAAAACCGCTGGACATCGTGCAGCCGCAGGGGCCGAGTTTTTCGGTCGATGGCTGGAAAGTCGCTTGGCAGAACTGGCATTTCCGGGTCGGTTTCACGCCGCGCGAGGGGCTGGTGCTGTATGAGCTCGGCTACCAGGATGGTGAAAAGCTGCGTCCCATCATTTATCGCGCGAGCGTGACGGAGATGGTGGTGCCGTATGCCGACCCGACGGCGAATCATTACTGGAAAACCGCGTTCGACGCCGGCGAATACGGGCTGGGAAAACTCGCCAACGCGCTGGAACTGGGCTGCGACTGCCTCGGCAACATCCACTATTTCGACATCCCGTTCGCCGATGATGCTGGCGCGCCGTTCGTGATGAAAAACGCCGTGTGCATGCATGAGGAGGATTACGGCATCCTGTGGAAGCACTACGAATTCCGCAACGAGACCTTTGAGGTCCGGCGCTCGCGGCGACTGGTGATCAGCTTTTTCGCGACCGTCGGGAATTATGATTACGGTTTCTATTGGTATCTGTACCAGGACGGCACGATCCAACTGGAAGCGAAACTTTCGGGCATCATCCAGACGGCGGCGGTGGCGCCCGGCAAACCCTATCCGTGGGGCGGCATGGTGGACGAAGGCCTCGGCGGCCCGACGCACCAGCATTTTTTCAATGCGCGGCTGCACATGGATCTGGACGGCGGCGGCAATACCGTCACGGAGCACGAATTTTTGCCCCGGCCCTGGGGCAAGGACAATCCGTATGGCAACGTGTTCGACACCACCAGCAAAACGCTGGCGCGCGAGTTGGACGCGGCGCGGATCGCCGACGGCGTGACGGGACGGTACTGGAAGATCAGCAACCCGAATGCGGCGAACAGCGTGGGCAAACCGACAGGCTACAAAATGAGCTTTCCGCCCAGCCCGCTGATGCTGGCGCAGGAAGGCTCCTCCGTCCGTCGGCGCGGCGGCTTCGCCACCAAACATGTCTGGGTCACGCAGTATGACCCGGCGGAGAAATACGCGAGCGGCGATTACCCCAACCTGAACGCCGGCGGCGGCGGGCTGCCGGCCTATATTCAGGCGAATCGCAACATCGAGAACGAGGACATCGTGGTCTGGCACTCCTTCGGCCACACCCATGTCTGCAAGCCGGAGGATTTTCCCGTGATGCCGGTGGAATATGCCGGCTTCATGCTCAAGCCCAACGGCTTTTTTGCCGGCAACGTGGCGATGGACCTGCCGGCCGGGCGCAACGAGCATAGCGTGGATCATCGCGCGGCCACCGGCGGCGGATGCTGTGCCTGACATGGTGATCGAAAAGCCGATCGCGCTGCTGGAGGAGGTTCTGGCGCCCTGGCGAGAGCGCATCGGCGCGGATTTTGATGGCTACAAAAACCATGTCAGCCGCATGCTGAATTTCTGCTTCGCGCTGCGCGCGTGCGGCGATGAGGAGCGCCGCAAGCTGATCATCGCCGGCGCGTTTCACGATATCGGCATCTGGTCGGACGGTACGGTGGACTATCTGCCGCCCTCCATCGCGCAGGCCAAACTCTATTTGACGCAACACGGCCTGACGGATTGGATTCTTGAGATCGAGCTGATCATCGACCTGCATCACAAGCTGCGGCGTTACCGTGGGGATGCCTCTCCGCTCGTCGAGATTTTCCGCAAGGCCGATCTGGCGGATTTCTCGCTGGGGGTGGTGACAGGCGGCGTGCCGGCCGCCACCGTGCGGGCGGCGAAGGCGGCGTACCCGAATGCCGGATTCCACAAGCGGCTGGCGCAACTGGCCGGCGGCTGGTTCGCCGGGCATCCATTTAGCCCGCCGCCGTTTATGAAGTGGTGAAGGAAGCGGTCGCTTTTTTGAAAAAAAGCTCCGCAAAAAACTTTTATTAATCAAGGCCTTTGAGCGGCCATACTTTGGCCCCTCAAACGCCGTGGGAATCAGAAGTTTTTTGCGGAGCTTTTTTTCAAAAAAGCGACCTCTTCCGCCCGCTTGCGCGAGATTTTAGAACTTTTTTAGAACTCCTTTAAGACGCGGAACGAGCCGGCTGAGACACTGCCTCCAGGATAACCGTCAACAAAGGATGCGGTGTCATGGGGAAGACCATTACGGGCGAGCTGACCAAAACCGTTACCGTGGGGGTGGGGGGGTATATCAGCCCCTTGACCGTCAGTTCGTCGGGCTCGGTCGAGCCCACCGCGGCGGGTTCGGATGCCATTATCCTGCCGGCAGCCGCCGCCGGCGGGGTCATCGTCAATGACGGCTTCATCATCGCGGCGGAGACCAGTTTCGGCGTGTACTCGGTCGGCGTGGCGCTGAACGCCGCCGGCACGCTGACCAATACCGAGATCATCCAGGGCGGCGCCGGCGGGTATCACGAAATAAGTCCGGGCTACGGCGATGGCGAAAACGGCGGCGCCGGCGTGACCGGCGTGGCGGGCGTGACGGTGAATAACGCCACCGGGCTCATCGAGGGCGGCGCGGGCAGCTATGGCGACCTGCGCGCCGGCGCGGGCGGCGACGGCGTGATTCTGTCCGGCGCCGGCGCGACGCTGACCAACACCGACGTCAACGGCTTCATCGTCGGCATCACCGGCGGCGCCGGCGCCAGCGGAGGCGATTACAGCAACCACGGCGGCACCGGCGTGGCACTCCTCGCCGGCGCCTATGGCAGCAACGCCTCGGTCGTCAGCGGCGGCGCGGGCGGAACCCTGCGTGACTACGGCAGCGGCGCCGGCGGCGGCGGCGACGGCGTTGATTTGACCGGCGCCAAGATGAAAAACCTGGAAGCGGGGCGCATCATCGGCGGCGCCGGCGGCAATGCGGACAGCTTTGCCAAAAATCCCGGCGGCGGCGGCGACGGTGTTTTGGTGCAAAGCGTGAACGGCGCGACGTCCTTCCTGGCCAATTACGGCACCATCGCCGGCGGCGCCGGCGGGTCGATCATCGACTCCGCGTATGGCGGCGACGCGGCGAATGGCGGCGGGGGCGTTTCGCTGTCCGGCAGCGGCGCGGGTTTCGTCAATTATGGCACCGTGACCGGCGGCGCGGGCGGGAACACCAGCCTGCCGCAATATGCTGGAACCAATTTCTACGCCGGCCGAGGCGGCTTTGGCGTTCTTTTAACAAGCGGCGCCACCGGCCAGAGTTACGGCGCCATCACGGGCGGCAGCGGCGGCGGCGGCGGCAGCGGCGGCGTCAGCGGCGCCTATGGCGGAATCGCCGTGGCACTGGAGACGGGCGCGTTCTTCAACTACGGCACGCTGACCGGCGGCGCCGGCGGGGTCAGCGCCGGAGGAGTTACGGCGCCGGGCGGCAGCGGCGCGTATGATGTTGCCGGCTATTTTTACAACAACGGCGGAAAGATTTTTGGCGGCAAGGGCGCGTTTGGCCTCGTTGCGACCAGTAACAACGGTCAGTTCAAGGGGACGGCCGGCGTCGTCAATTCGGGCACCATCACCGGCGGCAACATCAGCGTCGGCCTGGTCACCGTTTATGCCGTGGATGTCAGAAATACGGGCGAGATATGGGGCGGTTACGGCGCCGGCCAGGGCGCAAACCTGATTGGCGGCGCGGGGGGCGCCCCCACCCTGCTCAACCTGGGTATCATCTCCGGCGGCAACGCCTATGGCGCCGCGGCGGTGCCGCAGGCCGGCGGCGTGGGTGTGGTCGTGCAGGCGGCCACGCTGCTCAACAACGGCACCATCACCGGCGGGGCCGGCAGCTTTGGCGAAGGCAGCACACAGTACACCGGCCAGGGCGGCGACGGCGTGGTGATCTCGAACGGCGTGGTGATCGACGCCGGCACCATCGCGGCCGGCGCGCCCGGCCAGGGCCCGGCCGGCTACGCCGTCACGTTTCAGGCCGCCGGCACGCTGGCGCTGCTGACCGGCGCGCGGATCATCGGCGAGGTCATGGGCAACGCGGCGGATGCGGATGTGCTGGAATTCGCCGGCGCCGGCACGCAGGCCGGCATCGGCACGCAGTTCATCGACATCGACGACATCAGTTTCGTCTCCGGCGCGGACTGGACCATCGCGGGCAATGCAGCGGGGCTGACCACCGCCCAGCAGATCAGCGGGTTTGCCGCCGGTGATGCCATCGTGCTGGATGGTTTTACCAGCACCGGCATGCCGGCGCTGGCGGGCGGCGTCCTCACGCTGGATGATGCCGGCAGCAACGCCGCAATGACGTTCGCGACCCCGCTTTCGGGCGACCTGCTGATCACCGACGGCGGCGGCAACACCACGATTGCGATGGCGGCCGTCACCTCCGGCGTCACGCTCGGCGCGACGGTGGACGAGATCGTGCTCCCCGGCGGCACCGCCAGCAAGCTGACCGTGGATCTGGGATCGGAACTGACCGTGGCCGATGGCGGCAAACTCGCCAGCGTCGCGGTGCAAGGGGTCGTGTCCGTGTTATCGGGCGGCACCGCCACCGATGTCTCGGTGGCGAAGGGCGGCGACCTGGAAGTGACCGCCGGCAAGGCCGACGACATCACCATCGCCGCCGGCGGCGCGGCGTATTTCAACGGCGGCGTGGCGAGCAACACCACGCTGACGGGCGGCCTGATCGAACTGCTGGATGGCGCCAAGCTGAGCGGGAAATTCGATTTCAAGGGCAGCGGCGGCGTTCTATTGATCGAGCAAACGCAGTTGCCGACGCTGGTCATTTCCGGCTTCGCCGCGGGCGATGCCATCTACCTGGCCGATGCCGCGGCGTCGGGCAAGGTGAAAGTCACCGCCGACGGCGAGCTGACGATTTCCGCCGGCGGCAAGAGCTACAAGCTCGACATCGCCGGCGCCAAAAAAGGCTCGACCGACTACGTGTTCTCCGACCATACGCTGACCGAGAAACCCGCGAAAATGGCGTTCGCGCGTCCGGTGGCGAGCGCCGCGCCGGCCCCGGCCGCGCTGCCGGAACTGGTCGCCGCGGGCGGATTCCAGGCGATGGCGGCGCCGACAATGAGCCCGATCAGCGCCGCAACCTCCGCGTATGGCGGTTTCATGTTTGAACCGTTGCAGGTGCCGAATGGCGGGATTCAGACGATGGTGACGTTGCAGACGTGAAAGGAAAGCAAGCCGTTACTTTTTTGAAAAAAAGACGCGCCGCCAGGGGTCGAGGGCCTTAAATTTTCCAGCCGGGCTTTTCGGGCAACGAAGCCAACGCCCCCGCCGCCGCACATGAACGAGGAACGGAGATATCATGGGCAAGACCATTACGGGCGAGCTGACCAAAACCGTCACGATCGGCGTGGCGGGGTACACCAGCCCGCTGACCGTGAGTGCATCCGGCTCGGTCGAGCCGACGGCGGCGGGGTCGGACGGCATTTTGCTGCCGGCGGGCGCCGGCCCGGCGGTGATCGTGAATGACGGCTTTATCATCGCCGCGAAGACCACCCTGGGAACCTACTCGGTCGGCGTGGACCTGAAGGCCGCCGCCACGCTGACCAATACCGCGATCATCCAGGGTGGTGCCGGCGGCATTTACAATCCCAGTGAAATCATTGACGACGGCGAAAACGGCGGCGCCGGCGTCACCGGCGGCGCGGGCGTGACGGTCAATAACGCCACCGGGCTCATCGTCGGCGGCGCTGGCGGCTACGGCATGAATCGCCAAGGCGTGGGCGGCGACGGTGTGGTGCTGGATGGCGCCGGCTCGATGCTGATCAACACCAACAATGGCGGTTTTCTCGTCGGCATTGTGGGCGGCGCCGGCCCATCCGGAAGTTATTACGCCAATGGCGGCGGTGCCGGGGTCTCGCTGCTCGCCGGCGCCTATGCCGGCAACGCCTCGTTCATCACCGGCGGCGCCGGCGGCGCCATTGTGCGGAACAGCGTCCCCCCCGCCGGGGCCGGCGGCGACGGCGCCGACGTGTCCGACAGCTCCGTCAATAACCTGGCCGCGGGGCGCATCACCGGCGGGGCCGGCGGCAATGCGCAGATGTATGCCGTGGCTCCCGGCGCGGGGGGTGCTGGTGTTGTCGTGCAAAGCCTGAATGGCACGGCGTCCATCCTGGTCAATCACGGCGCCATCACGGGCGGCGCCGGCGGGTCGCTCAAGGACTCCGACTACGGCGGTAGCGGCGCCGAGGGCGGGGATGGCGTGACGCTGTCGGGCAGCGGTGCCTATTTCGCCAATTACGGTACCGTGATGGGCGGCATCGGCGGCGCCGGCGTTCTCGTGAGCACCGTCCCGCACGACGCCGGCGCCGGCGGCTTCGGCGTCTATCTGAAGGACGGCGCCGCCGGCCGGAATTTCGGCGGCATCACGGCGGGCGCCGGGGGCACCGGCGCCGATGGCGTCGCGGGCGTGACCGGCGTGGACCTGGTCACCGGCGTGTTTTACAATTTCGGGATCATCACCGGCGGCGCCGGCGGGGTCACCAGCATGGGCGTGACGCTGGCGGGCGGCGCCGGCGCGTCTGATATCGCCGGGTATTTCTACAATATCGGTGGCAAGATTTTTGGCGCCAAGGGCGGCTATGGCCTGACGGCGGAAGGCAACACCGATGGCTATGCCGCCGCCGCCACCGTCGCCAATTCCGGCACCATCACCGGCGGCAACGGCGCCGGCGGCCTGTTTGCCGCCTACGCCGCCTATATCAGAAATTCGGGCACCCTGCTGGGCGGCGATGGCGCCGGCATCGGCGCGTCGTTGACAGGCGACGCGAAGGGCACCCCGACTTTGGTGAATTCCGGCGTCATAGAGGGCGGTGCCGCGTATCAATCCGCCCCGGCCCCGCAGGCCGGCGGCCTGGGTGCCGATGTGCAGGCGGCTACGCTGATCAATACCGGCACGATCATCGGCGGCGCCGGCGGGTTTGGCCAAAACACCATGCTCGAAACCGGGCAGGGCGGCGGCGGCGTGTTGATCGTGGACGCGCTGGTGATCGACTCCGGCCGCATCGCGGGCGGTCCGGCCGGGCAGGGCCCGGCCGGCTATGCGGTGTCGTTCCTGACGTCCGGCACGCTGGAGCTGGCGACGGGCGCGGTGATCGCCGGCGAGGTGGAGGGCGACGCGGGTTATGCGGACGTGCTGGAATTTAGCGGTTCCGGCTCCTTCGGTAGCGGCTTTACCGACATGACCGACATCAGCTTCGCCACCGGCGCGGCATGGACCGTCGCGGGCGACGCCGCGAACCTGGCCGGCGGTCAGCAGATCAGCGGCTTTGCCGCCGGCAGTTTCATCGTGCTGGACGATTTCACCAACGACGCCGCGCCCGGATTTTCCGGCGGCACGCTGGCGCTCGCGGATACCGTCAGCAACATAGCACTCGCGATGACCTTCGCCACGGCGCTGACCGGCGACCTTCTGGTCAGGGCCGGCGGCGGCAACACCACGCTCTCCTTGGTACCCGTGACCTCCGGCATCACGCTCGCCGCGGGGGATGACGAGGTCGTGCTCACCGGCGGCACCGCCACCAAGCTGACCGTCGATGCGGGTGCGGCGGTTACCGTGGCCGACGGCGGGCAGCTCACCAGCGCGACCGTCAAAGGCGTTTTGCAGGTCTTGTCCGGCGGCACCGCGACCGATGTCTCCGTGGCGACAAATGCCATTCTGACCGTGTCCGATGGCGAGGCGGAAAACACCACCATCGCGGCGAGCGGGGGCGCCTACTTCACCGGCGGCGTGGCGAGCAACACGACCTTGGCTGGCGGCTACATGGAGCTATCGGCTGGCGCGCAACTCAGCGGGACATTCATTTTCAAGGGCAAAGGCGGCATTCTGCAGGTGGAAGAAGTGCCGTTGCCCACGGTGGTGATTTCCGGCTTCGCGGCCGGCGATCAAATCATCCTGGACGATACCGCCTTCGCCGGCGGCAAGGTGAAGGTCACCGCGAACGGTGAGTTGACGATTTCCGAAGGCGGCAAGAGCTACGAGCTCGACATCGCCGGCGCCAAAAAGGGCTCCAAAGATTACGTGTTCTCCAACCATACGCTGACCGAAAAATCCACGGCGATGGCGTTCATGCGCCCGGTGGCGAGCGCCGTGCCGGCCACCACCGTGTTGCCCGAATCGCTCGCCGCGGGCGGGTTCCAGGCGATGGCGGCGCCGACAATGAGCCCGATCAGCGCCGCAACCTCCGCGTATGGCGGTTTCATGTTTGAACCGTTGCAGGTGCCGAATGGCGGGATTCAGACGATGGTGACGTTGCAGAATTGAAAGGAAAGTGGTTACTTTTTTTGTAAAAAAAGTAACCAAAAAAACTTTT
>Ga0302157_10007086_pt1 | contig 11392 bp, 16 predicted proteins | sample I_Bog_N3_3_FD_193502 | JGI IMG/M metagenome (GOLD analysis project Ga0302157, IMG submission 193502) | Peat permafrost microbial communities from Stordalen Mire near Abisko, Sweden - I_Bog_N3_3 | ecosystem: Environmental > Terrestrial > Soil > Wetlands > Peat | place: Sweden: Abisko, Stordalen...
TAGATCGGGTCAGAGAATCGCGTCCATTTGCGAGATCGCCTGGTTCAATCCTTCTTCCATCCCCCTCGTCAAGAACTGCTCCATGGCGGCCGCCGAGGGAAACGACGTAGTCACCCTTACCCTAGTTACTCCTCCAGGAAGTTCACTGAGGGATACCCGCATCACCATGAAGGGCATCGACGGATCCGGGTCGCCATCGGCTCCCGCGAGCCCATTTTCGAACACGAGTCGTCGCGGCGCATCGAGCTCGAGCACCCGCCACCAACCGCGAGGCTGGTCCCCCTCGGGCCCCGTCATGAAGAACGACATCCGCCCACCGGGGGAGAGATCGTGTTCCACGAACGTCGCGGGGTAGGCCGGCGGCCCCCACCAGCGCTCTAACTTCCGCGGGTCCGCGAAGAGGTTCCACACGTCACCAATCGCCGCCTCAAACTCGGCGTCGATCGTCATCGTCAGATTTATCGGATCCTTCTGTACATCAGTCACGCTCACGGCACTCCTCCTTGTGTGGTGGTTTCTCTAAGAATCTGACCCATTCGATCCAGTCGACTTCGCCACATCGTCTCCATCTGTTCGCGCCCTCGACGACGCTTGGTGACGAGGTGAGCCTTCTCGAGGACTGCCACGTGCTTTTGCACCGCGGCGAAACTCATCGGGTAATACGACGCCAGCGTCGAAACTGAATATTCGCCCTCCAGGCAACGCAGGAGGATGTCGCGTCGCGTCGCGTCGGACAGGGCGTGGAATATCAGATCAGCCGATTCGGGAGTTTTCGTATCTACAACCATATGGTTGTATGTTATCGCGACACTTCGCCTCGGGGTGGGTCAACCGTTTCACCTCGTCGCGTGGGCAGTTCTCTTTTGGGTTGTCGTCAATGGACTCCCCGACGTGGCGATGAACGATGGCCGTTAATTTTTCGAGATTCAACGCTCTGGCAGAGTCCTCGAACGTGCCTACTCCGGATGTGAAGACTGTCAGGTCAGCTGGAAAAGCAGCCCGTTGCTGGTGACTGAGTGCCGAAGGACCCGTGTGATGGGGTCCCGTGGCTCGGAACCACACTCAAGGTGACCCCGTTCCACTCGATCTGATAGCCAACCGAAGCGTTCGACCACGATTGGAGAATCGGTGCGCCGTCAGTGGTTGACGTGGCCCAGGCAGTCCCCGCGGGAGGCGGGCCGCCGTGAAGTGCCCGATACGTCGTAATCGCGGTGCTCAGTTCGGAGAAGTTCGCCTCACACGCAGCGACCGTCGAAGCCTGGGAGTCTGATCCGACGGTCTTGGCCGTTGGAGCGGTAGTGGTCGTCACCGTCGCGGCGTTGGTGGAACTGCTCGGAGACGTGCTTGAGTGGTCGGCTATCGCTACGGTGACGATGACGCCGAGAATGATCACCACGATCAGCGTGGATAACATCGCGACCCCCCGTTCCGAACGAGCCCGCACGGTCACTATGGTTCGAAATTGTCGTTTCGATCGACGGCGTCGTCGCATGGTGTCGTCGTGATCGTTCGCCACGTCCAAATCGTAGGACTTCGGCGGAAAAATTCATGACCTTAACCTGACTAGAGGTCACTATTTCTCGACAACTTTTCCCGGTCCAGCAAGCGACCTTACGGAATGGTCGTGGTGGTGGTCGTGGTCGTGGTAGTTGTCGTCGAAGTAGTAGTGGTCGTGGTGGAGGACGTGGGCGGCAGGGGCAACGTCATGATCAACGCACCACTGCCGGTCGAAAGTTCCGTGAGTGAACCCGTGCTCGCACCAGGTGTCGCGCTGTTGGCTCCCGAGCGACTGGCCACCCAGAGATTGTCGCGGTCCACCGCGAACGCCGAGAGGAGGGAGAAGTAGTACGGACCGTTGGTGTTGCACATGTACCAACTCGGCTGGCCACTCGTGGCCGAGACTTTGGTCACCATCGGGCTGCTGCCGAACGGACTCGCGATATAGACGTAACCACCGGTGCCAATGGCCATCAGTGGCGCACCGAATCCGTACGCGCCGTCACTGTCGGTTTCGGTGACGACGACGGCACCGGTGGTTGCGTTGAGTTCGGTCGCGGAGTTCGTCGCGCTGTCAGAAACCCAGACGTTGCCGTCCTCCACCGCGATGCCGTCGGGGGCGTTAAGACCCTGTCCGATGACGACGCGAACCAACCGTCCGTTCGCGATTGCCACTTCGGTCATGGAGTTGTTGTCCTTATCGGCAACGAACACGTCACGTCCCGAAACGCTCATGGCGACCGGATCGTCCAAGGCGAACGATGGACCCTTGATCGTACGAAGCACCGCGCCGCTACGGGCGCTCAGTTCGGTAATCGAGCCCGTCGCGGCTGCACCCGAGCGACCGGCGTTAAGTACGAGAATCACGTTGCCACTTGCCGCTATCGCGACTGGGTCGACGAAGTTGGAACCCGCGCCGGCGACGAGCCGAATGAAGGCACCCGTGCTCGCGCTCATCTCGAGCACCGAACCAGCGGCGTTTGCCACGAAGAGGTCGCCGCCCGCGCGCGTGATGGCTGTCGGGCTATTGAACCGGTAACCAAGGGCGCGCGTGAAAATCTTCAACAACGCACCGGTCGAGGGGTTGATTTCCGTGACGGAGTTGCCGGCTTGGTTGGTGACCCAAAGGTGGCCGCCCGCGACGGCAAGACCTGACGGGTCGTCGAATTCGAGGGACCTCGTGACCTTCGGCGACGCCGCGCCGGACCAGGAAGCGGAGGCGAGAACGGTGAGCGTTGCCGCGAGCAATCCCAACTGACCGAAGACCCGACGCACGTTCAGAATCCTACGGCGTGGTGGCGACCGTGCCACGGCAGTGGGCGCCGTCGCCCGCCTGCGGTGGATCCGTGGTCCGGCGGTGATACTGGACAGGTGGAATCAGTGGGCCAATCGTTCCCCAATCATCCGGCGAAGTACGGCGGGACAGCGCTCATTCGACCCGAAGTCATCGTCGCGCGACTCCGTGACGACGCCGAACGACCCATACCGGACTCCGTCATCCTCGGCTACAGCCCTCGACTTCGACCCCTGTTGCGCGAGCGTGGTTTCACGTTGGTCAGCGGATATTCGGCCCCGTGGCACTCGGTGTGGCTGCGGGAGGGTTCAGAGGTTGGCGTGGTCGGAGTCGTCGAGGGATTCGGTTTCGGTGCCCCGGGAGCGGCCATCGTGATCGAAGAGCTGGCGACGTTGGGCGTGCAGCGTTTCATCACGCTCGGTTTTGCGGGGGCGCTGCCCAATGACGTCGACTTCGGTGATGTGGTGCTGTGCACCGGGGCCATTCGAGACGAAGGTGTGTCGCATCACTACGTCCCTCCGGCGCGTTTCGCCTACCCGAGTGAGTCGTTGACCGACCAGGTGCGCGCAACGCTGGCCAGGTCGGGTTCGCCGTTCTTTGAGGGGTTTACGTGGACGGTTGACGCGATCTACCGCGAGACGGTTGAGGAGGCGACGACGTACCGAGACGAGGGTGTCATCACAGTGGAGATGGAAGCCGCGGCGCTCTTCACCATCGCCGCAGTTCGACACGTGGAAGTCGCGGGAATCTTCACCGTCTCCGATCACCTGCTCGCATCGACGGAGTGGCGACCCGCGCCCGATAGAGCGGTGCTGACTGAGGGGTTGCGACGCATTCTCGACGTGGCGCTTCGTGTGCTGTCACCCGATGGCGATTTCGAGGTGCGCGCGGTGTCCGCCGACGAAGAGGATCTGGCGAACCCCTTCGAATGAAGAGACCAGCGTTGGTGCTTTGTGGACCGGCGACGTCGAAGCGAAGTGATGCTGACGCGGACAGGGCAACCGTCGCGAAGCCGTCCTAGTATCGTCGAGAGACCAGGCGCGCGGCGGTCCACAAGGTGAGGTGGCGTCGCGTTATCGGGTTCGAGGAGGGATGTTCATGTTTGACATCGTGGTCGTCGGCGCCGACGGATCCGACACCGCCCGCCGGGCCATCGAGGCGGCCGCGGAACTGGTCACCATGTCCGGTGGACAGTTGCACATCGTCTCCGCCGTCGAGCCGAACTCGAAACGCGACAAACACGTGCCCGACGCCTTTCGCTACTACGGCCCCGACGGCGAGACCGACGCCCTCTTGCAGACGCTGTCGTTCATCGCAAAGAAGCACGGTATCGAACCCACCATGCACGCCGTCGAGGGCGATCCCGCGGAAGCGATCATCAAGACCGCCGAGAAAGTGAACGCCGATCTCATCGTCGTGGGAAATCGGGGTATGCGAGGCGTCCGACGAGCACTCGGCAGTGTGCCGAACACCGTCGCCCACGGCGCACCGTGTTCCGTGGCCATTATCGACACGACGGAGTAGCAAGGAGTAATAACTCGTCGAGACGGGACTCACGTGGCGTCGGAGCAAGTCACTGGCCCGGAGGGATAGCAGCGAGGTGGGAGGAAGCGCATGACGTCTTCTCGAGAGATTGGCGCGATTACGTTGCTGACCGACGACGTGGCGGCGTCACGTTCGTTCTATCGCGACGTCTTTGGGGTACCCCTCGTCTACGAAGATGACGTGTCCGCGGTGTTTCAGTTCGCGGACACGATGATCAACCTGCTCGAGGTCACGGCGGCCGACGCGCTCTTCGACCCACACCCCGTCGGGACGCACGACGATGGCGCCCGGGTGCTGTTGACGCTCAACGTTGATGACGTCGACGCCGAATGCGAACGCCTGAGGTCCCTTGGCGTGTCACTGCTCAATGGTCCGATGGACCGACCCTGGGGGATCAGAACTGCGAGTTTCCTCGATCCAAGCGGTCACGTCTGGGAGATCGCTCACGAACTGCCACCGCTGCCCGTCTGAGTCGCTCGAGAACCCTTCGCCGAAGGGCGGTTAGACGCGAACGAGTTCCACGACGGGAATCACCCGCGTCGTATTCGATTCGTACTCCGCGAACTGCGGACGGAGTTCCGCTTGTTCCGCGTAGATCCGGTCACGCGCTTCACCTTCGACCGGCGTGGCGACCGCTTCAAAGGTCTCGCCGCCGACCTCGACGATGACGTGGGGATTGGCGCGCAGGTTGTAGTACCAGTCGGGGTTACTGGGTGCCCCGCCCTTGGACGCGAACACGTACATCGCCGACTCCTTCGGCAGGTACATAACCGGGTTGATCCTCGGCAGACCACTCTTCGCCCCGTTGGTGTGCAACAGCAATACGGTGGCGCCGGCGAAGGGACCGCCGAGCACGCCGTTGTTGGCACGAAACTCCTCGATGACCTGCGCGTTCCAGTCGTTCATTGAGGGCGTGCCCTCGTTGGTCGATTCCTCGTCACTCACTCTCTACCACCTTCGTTTCGTCGGTCGTTCTTAGACTATCCAGCGTTGACGCGCCGTTGCCGTGGACCGTGGTCGCGTCGCCAGTAGGTTCGTTCCATGCGTCGCTCGCTGGCTCTGATCCTCTGCCTTGGCTTCGGCGCGAGCCTTGGTGCATCCGGCGTGGCCGTTGCCGATTCGACGACCACCTCGACCACCACCACGGTGTCGAGTACATCGAGTACTACCTCGACCACGACCACGGTGCCCACGAAGAGCGTCCCCACCGCGCCGCTCACCGGCTTGCCCGACCCCCGGCACATGACGAAGGATCGCTCCGCACTCACCATCAAAATCGACAACACGCCCGAGGCGATGCCCCAGTACGGGATTGAAGACGCGGACGTCGTCTACGAAGAGATCGTCGAGGGTGGCATCACTCGGCTGGCGGCGATCTTCAACTCCCGCACGCCAACGGTGGTGGGCCCGGTCCGCTCGGTTCGACGCACCGACCGCGAGATCGTCTTTCCCATCGGCGGCATCTTCGCGTTCTCGGGCGGCGCCGAGTACGCGGTGCGCAGTATTGAGACCGCGCCGGTCAAGCTCTACGACCAGTCAAATGCCGGGGACACGATGTTTCGAAGTTCCACTCGAGAACCACCCCACAACCTCTTCGCCAACGCGGCACTCCTCATGAAGAAAGACGGGCTGCCCCGGCCGCCCCCGCCACTCTTCTCCTATCGCGGCGCCGGCCAGGAGGCGAAGGGGCCGCGGGTGAAGTCCTTCGTGGTCGGCTTCGAGAGTGGCTACGCCGCCACCTACGCGTGGAACTCGACGACGCGGTCCTGGGACCGCTCGATTTTCGGTGCACCCGACGTCACCGCCACGGGCGTGCGACTTTCGCCGAAGAACGTAATCGTGATGTACGTCAACTACGTGGGGGGAGTCGGCGTTATTGACTCCTACGCCCAACTCATCGGTTCGGGGGAGGTCGAGATCTTCACCGATGGCCGCTTAGAGCGTGGGACCTGGCAGCGCAAGAACCTCCGTCACCGGACGGTGTACCTCAACTCGGCGGGCAAGGCCATTGGCCTCACGCCCGGACAGACGTGGGTGGAACTGCTCGACGAATCCGAATCCGTCTCCGTGACGCCGCAGTCCTAAAACACCGCGGCGCCGCGCTCAGCGATGGTTACGTCGTCTTTTTCTCGTCTTTTTTCACGTACGGCGGGATGTCCGGGTGATGTTCGATGATGTGGTCGAGTTTGGCGTGGAGCTCCGCGGTGCCGGCCGTGATGTGTCGCTTGATGAACGTCTCGATCGCTCGTCGCAGGGGCGGGTAGAAGATGGTGGTGGCGATGGCCGCCAGAATGACCCAGATCAAGGTCGCCACCACGTCGCCGGGTATACCTCCCGACCCACCCGCGGGCCACACCCAGCGATCGAAGAACGTGGCGGCGATCATTCAGCTCCTTCACTCAGGTGTTCGTGCATTGCGGGGTTGAGCCGCTTGTGTTTTTCCTTCAGGGCGTCGTGGTCTTCTTTGGTGGTGTGCTTGTGGCAGGTCTCGTAGTGCGTGCCCTGCACGCGGCCGAGGCCTGACTTGAGCGCGGGTCGCCAGCATGCTTGGCACTTGTGGCGGTGATAGATCCCGAGAATGCTGACGAAAATGGCGCCTTCGGTGAAGTCGGCCCCGAAACCGCTCCAGAACGCGTACCACTTTCCAGATTCGTTGGCGGTACCGGTGACCTGCAAGAACCAGTGCCAAATGGCGATCACGATGCCCCTTCGGGTGCGAGGGTGATGGCTCGCACGACCTCAAGTGTACGGCGTGGGGTCAGAATTTCAATGATTCACCGGGCGCTGGTCGTTCTGACGATCCCTACCAGCCCGTGGGTGAACACCCCGCTTGATCCGGCACCCACCCGTGGGTGACGCGCATGCCGATCAAAATCTGCTGCTCGCGAGTCGCCTCTCCCGCCAGTGGGGCGTAGCGAGTACCACCGAATTGGTGCCAGGTTGCGTTGGAGAACCCAATCCCGGAGTACTCCGGGCCGGTCATCGACCAATCGCCATCGACTTCACAGACGGCGACCCGCTGCCACTGGGCGAGCAGGTGCGGTACGGAGACGCCGTGCACCAGAGCCTCCGCGTCGAGGGCCCGCGAGGCGTCGGTGTTGAGCAGTTGCGCGTGTCGCAAGACGGCGGCCGGTTTGGAGCCGACGGCGGCGCCCGCGGGGAGCGTCGAAAAGGTAGTGAGGACGCCAACGAGTACTAACCCGGCACGCAGCGCTGATCGCACGAGACTCTCCTTGCCTACGCCCGCAACGAGGTGCGACGGTGAGCGAATCACGGCGCAACGCACGAAACCTTGTTGGATGTTCGGTCCTCAAGGGGGTGTAGTTTGGTCGGTCACCGATTCCACGGCTCTGTGGGGCGACACGGCAGGCACTGCTGCCAGGAACCAGCCTAGGGATGGCCCCGCGACGATTACGTCATGCCGTCGAGCGCCTGTACCGCCTCTGACCAGGCACTATATCAAAGCAAGATAATCGTAACCATTTCGAGTGGTCGCCAGAGCGCTACCGCAGGACCTGGCGGAAATAACCACGAGATTTCGTGTCCTCCCTGGTCGGAGCGTGGTAGCGCGGAGGTGGTGACGTTTCGTCACCCCCGAATGGCCGAAACGCCAGTGCTCGTCGTCGGCGAGGACGATATGGTCGCGCCGTAGGCGAAAACTCCCCTCCGATACGCGGAGCGGAGACGGGAGGTCCGATGATCACTGTGCTCATATTCCATCAAGTCGACGACGTGGACCACTGGTTGGCGTCGACCAATCGAGCGGACGTCTTTGGCCCGATGGGCATCACCGCTCGGACCTTCGTGGAGCAAGTGCCGGACCATCGAGTGGGTCTCCTCGTTGAAGCGCCGGACCTCGACACCTTTCAGCGCGCCATTGGATCACAGGCCGCCGCCGAAGCGATGGCCGCCGACGGCGTGCGACCCGACACCCTGGTCGTACTGGTCGAGCACTAGCCAGCAGCGTCGGGCGCCAACGGCGTTCTACGCTCGGGTGATGTGTCGAAACATCACCACGCTGCGGGGCCTCGACCCCGCCGCCACGCCCGAAGAGGTCGTCGCCGCGGCCCGCCAGTACGTCCGCAAGGTGAGTGGCGTCACCAAGACCTCCAAGGACACCGAAGTAGCCTTTGAGGAGGCGGTGGGCCGGATTGCTCTCGCGACGAGCGAGTTACTCGCAGCGCTGCCCCCGCGCCGTCAGCCCCCGCCCACGGTGCCGCCCCTTCGACGCATCGCCATCACTCCGTCGTGAGGCCGAGCCGGCGCGCCTCGACAATGTTGTCGCGTGGAGTTCGATAACGTCGAGGGTGGAGCGCCGGGAAGCCTGGTCGGCAGAGTGTCAACGAAAGTAGACCGACGTGGCGCTGGCTGGTATTTCTTTTCTCACCGGGGCGCTCATCAGTCTCGCCACGAGTTGGTTACTCGTCACGCGCCTCGAGCGTGTCGGGGAGCGCTTCGCGATCTCCGAGGCGTTGCTCGGGATGATCGCGGCCCTCGCGGCGGACGCGCCCGAGATCACCTCGTCGATTTCAGCCCTCTCCCAACATCAATTCGGCATCGGCGTCGGGGTAGTGGTCGGCTCCAACGTCTTCAATCTGGCCGCGCTCCTCGGGCTCGGGGCGGTCGTGGCGGGCACCATTCACCTCCATCGTCGCGTCGTGGTGCTTGCGGGGGTCGTCGCCCTGTGGATAGCCGTGGTGACCGTCACCACTTCAACGGGCGCAACCTCACCCCTCGAGGGACTGCTTCTCGTCGGAGTGGTCCTGGTGGGCTACGTCGTCGTGATGGGACTGCGCGATCACCAACGACGAGGACTCCCGCTTCCCGAACGCTGGACCACGTGGCTCTGCAGTGCCGTCAACGAGGAAGAGATCGAACTCAACGAGAGCATCCAACCACGTCGGGGTCGTCCCCTCGACGCCGTGGTCGCGCTGGGGGCGCTCGTCGTCGTGATCGTGGCCAGCGTCGTCATGGAACACGGTGCGGCCAGGCTGGGTCACCACTTTCACGTGGCCGACGCGGTGATCGGTGGCGTGGTCCTCGCCGCGGTCACGAGCCTCCCCAACGCCGTGGCGGGGGTCTACCTCGCCGCGCGGGGCCGAGCGAGCGCGGCTCTGAGTACCGCCCTTAACAGCAACAACCTCAACGTGTTCGCGGGACTGCTCGTACCCGGCGTGATCCTCGGACTCGCCGCCCCGTCGCGGGTGGGCACGGTGACGGCGCTGAGCTACCTACTCCTCACCGCGTTGGTCGTCGTGGTGGCCTACGCGTATCGGGGATTAGGGCGACTCGTCGGATGGCTCATCATCTCGATCTACGCGCTCTTCGTGGTCCTCGTCGTCGTGCTCACCTGAGCGTCGCGACACGACCACCCGAGCCCGCCGCGGCGGGGTGTCGGACCGTTGTTACTACCATTACGGGCGAGGTGTCACGTGTCCCAACTGCTGTTCGCGGCTTTTAGCAACCGTCACGACGCGGTCGAACTCGCGCACCAGGTGGGCGACGAACTCGCTCGTGAGGGCGTCACCTCCAGCGTGTACCTGTTGGATTCCAACGAACCGCCGACCCTCGACGCCGCCACGTTGGTCGTGAGCCTCGGTGGCGACGGGACCTTTCTCAAGACGGCCCGCTTGGCCCACGCGGTCGGGGCGCGCGTCGTGGCGGTCAACTTGGGCCAATTGGGATTCCTCTTGAACGTGCCCCCGTACGACGTGGTCGAGAACATCAAGAGCGCCCTGGGGAGTGACTCGGTCGCGGAGCGACTCGCCCTGCAGATCAGACGTTCCGATCAGGACGAGGAGGAGTTCGCCCTCAACGAGGTCGTGGTCGAACGCGCGAGCGCCGGGCACATGGTACGGGTCAAGACCTTCGTCGATGACGAGGAGTACTTGACGTATTCGGCCGACGGGGTCATGGTCGCTACGCCCACGGGCAGCACCGGCTACAACTTTTCGGCCGGGGGACCGGTCGTCGACGCGTCACTGGCCATCATGATCCTCACGCCCATCGCGCCGCACTTTACGATTGACCGTTCGATCGTGGTCCCGGTCAACAGCGTCATCCGCTTCCTGGTGGACGACAAACCGGCCATGCTCGTCGCCGACGGACGCACGATTGGACCGATGGAGCCCGGTCAGTTCATCGAGGTGCGACAGAACCCGACCCCCGTGCACCTCGTCGCCACGCAGCGATTCGACCTGGCCACCCGGCTGCGGCGCAGCCTTCGCGAGGGACATGCCTAAGGCCCAACTCCTTGAGCTCTACGCGCACGGCCTCGGGGTCATTGACGACGCTCGTTTGGAGTTTGGACCAGGATTCAACGTGATTACCGGCGAGACCGGAGCCGGCAAGACCCTCTTGCTCGGAGCGCTGACCTTGTGCCTCGGGGGTGACGCGGGTTCGTCTCGTTACGCCATCTCCGCCGACACCCGGGCGGTCGCGCTCTTTGAGGTGGCGGGCAGTGAACTCGCGTTCTCGCGCGAAACGACCGCCTCGGGAAGGTTGCGAAGTTCGATCAACGGTGCGCCTTCGAGCGTGGAGGCGTTGCGGCACCTGTCGAATGAACTCATCGTCATTCACGGCCAGCACGACTCACTCGCCCTGCGCACTCGTGGCGAGGTCGTTCGGCTCATTGACCAACGCGGCGACATCGACACCTCGGAACTCGACGACCTACGCGCGCAACTGCGCGAGGCGCGACGGATCCTCGAGGACTTTGGCGGTGACAAGGATTCGCGACGCCGCGAGTTCGACTTCCTCGTCTTCCAGCTGAACGAGCTCGACGCCGCGGCGATCGTCTCAGAACACGAGTTGCGCGACACGCTGGAGGAGCTCGTTCGTCTGACGACGCTGCGCGACGGACAGACGGCCCTCGCCGAGACCTTGGAGCTCTTCGACAACGATGGCGACGAGTCCGCGCTCGGTCGCTTCGCCCACGCGCTGGCGCAGTTGCCCGAAGGTGCGGTCTACGACGGGGTGCGCGACGCGTTACGTTCCTCGCTGGTGCAAGCTCGCGACGCCCTGCACGAACTCGCGGCCTTGGCCGATCCCGACGTC
>Ga0302157_10007092_pt1 | contig 11386 bp, 9 predicted proteins | sample I_Bog_N3_3_FD_193502 | JGI IMG/M metagenome (GOLD analysis project Ga0302157, IMG submission 193502) | Peat permafrost microbial communities from Stordalen Mire near Abisko, Sweden - I_Bog_N3_3 | ecosystem: Environmental > Terrestrial > Soil > Wetlands > Peat | place: Sweden: Abisko, Stordalen...
TACTTCGGTGAAAATCTGCGCGATGCGTTCGGCCGCCGCGGCATCCAGCGTGCGGTTCACCGCGACGATGCCGCCGAAGGCCGATACGGGATCGCACCGCAGTGCCAAATCCCAGGCCTGCGCCAGATCCGCACCCTGCGCCACGCCGCATGGATTGGCGTGTTTGACGATCACCACGGTGGGCTCATCGAACTCGGCGACGCACTCGAATGCCGCGTCGGTATCGTTCAGGTTATTGTACGAAAGCTCCTTGCCCTGCGCCTGCCGCGCGGTGGCCACGCCCGGGCGCGTGCCGCTGACGTAGAACGCCGCGTCCTGATGCGGGTTTTCGCCGTAGCGTAACGTTTGCTGCAACTTGCCGGCAACCGTCAGCCGGTCGGGGAACACCACACCCTGCTGTTCGGCGAACCAGGCCCCGATGGCGGCATCGTAAGCGGCTGTGCGGGCATAGGCGTTACCGGCCAGGCGGCGGCGCAGCGCCAGCGTGGTGCCGCCATCGGACGCCATTTCCGCCAGCACGGCGCCGTAATGCGCCGGCTCGGTCAGCACGGCAACGAAATCATGATTTTTCGCCGCGGCGCGGATCAGCGCCGGGCCGCCGATATCGATATTCTCGACGCAATCCTTGGTGCCGGCGCCGGAAGCCACGGTGGCCTCGAACGGATACAGGTTCACCGCCACCAGATCGATCGGCGCGATGTTATGCTGTTCCATTTGCCGCACGTGCTCGGGCAGATCGCGCCTTCCCAGGATGCCGCCATGGATTTGCGGGACCAGCGTTTTCACGCGGCCATCGAGGATTTCGGGGAAGCCCGTGTGGTCGGACACTTCGGTGACCGGCACGCCGGCCTCGCGCAGCGTGCGCGCCGAGCCGCCGGTGGACAGGATCTGCACACCATGCGCCGCCAGCGCCTGACAGAATTCCACGAGCCCGGTTTTATCGCTAACCGAAATCAGGGCACGGCGAACAGGCTGAATCATCGAGCTATCCCACAGGTTGCGCCGCCGCTTAACCCCTGCGGGCACGGATGGAAAGCGCCGCAACGCATAGGAGCAAATGGGTTTTGGCTTCTGTTGAAGCAGAAAAAGAAGATTCTGTTCTTTTTTGAAAAAAAGAACCAAAAAACTTTTGCTCCTATAGCCCCAGCAGATCCAGCGTTCTCGTCACCACGGCGGCTTCGTCGTACAGCGCCATCGCGCGGGCGCGGCCGGCTTCGCCCATGCGCACGCGTGCAGCTTGGTCGGTGGCCAGGGTATGTAGGGCTGCTTCCAGCGGCGCGACCGTGGCTGGCGGCACCAGCAGGCCGGTTTCGCCCTGCAACACCTGTTCGCGCGGGCCACTTATATCGGTTGCCACCACGGGCAGGCCGCAGAGCATGGCTTCGATCACCGACATCGGCAGGCCTTCGAAATGGCTCGGCAGCACAAAAACGTCTGAGGCGGCCAGCACCGCGGCCACATCGGCGCGGTAGCCGAGGCGGCGTAGGCGCGGGCCAAGGCCGGACTGGACAAAATACGGCGCCATGTCCTCGCCGTGGTCGGAGTCCAGCCGCTCGCCCACCACCCAAAGCTCGGCCGGCACGCCGCGCATGGCTTCAAGCAATTCCGGATAGCCCTTGTGGCGCACCAGCCGCGAGACGGCGGTGACCACCACGGCATCCTCAGTCACGCCCAGCGCGGCCCGCACCGCGGCCCGGGCGGCCGGGTCGGGCCGGAACAGGGCAGGGCTGCGGCCATTGCCCACGGGAAGCGGGTTGCGCGCAATGCCCAGGCGTTTGGCGTCGGCCGCTTCCTCGGTGGAGACCGTGGTGAACACATCGGTAAAGCGGCCGGCGATCCATTCCATCGCCAGGCTGGCGGCGCGGCGCGGCCAGGGGCCGGGCTGGTTGAACAAAAAACCGTGGCATGTGTAGGCCACGTGCGGCACGCCGGCGGCACGCGCGGCCAGGCGCGCCAGAAAGCCGCTGATCGGCATATGCGCGTGCACCAGATCGGGCTTTTCGGCGCGGAACAGTGCGACGAGCGCGCGGAAGGCGCGGAATTGCGCCAATGGCGACAGGCCGCGCACCAGCGGCGGCGTCACCACCCTAAAACCCTCGGCGCGCACATCTTCCAGCAGCGCGCCATCCGCGCAAACGCCGATCACCGCATGCCCACGCGCGCGTGCCCCGCGCATCAGCGGCAACAGGAAATGCCGCAACGAGAAATCGACGTTGGTGACTTCGATGATTTTCAAACGGACGACCCCGACGCCGCGATGGCGGACAAAGTTTCGCTAGGTTTTTCCCAGGGCGCCGAGTCGTGGCGGGGCAATGTGCATTTGTCGTTCAAACCCATGTCATTTTACCGGCCTAAAGCGCTTCTTTTTGAAAAAAGAAGCAAAAACTTTTACGGGGCTGTCGCGGACTACCCGGCGACAGAGGTGCAAGAGTTTTTTGGTTTTTTTTAAGAAAGAACCGCTTCCTTCAACGAGTTGGAACGCAATGATGCGTCAATGGCGCAAGGTCAATCGGCGTCACCCCGGCAGCTTGAACAGGCACAGGCTATGCGTGTTCCAGCCAGCCAGCGCCACCGCCAGAAGCACCGCGCCCACCAGTAAGCCGCGGATATCGCCAAACCAGCCGATCACATGCGCCGGCTCCGCGCGCTGCATCGCCGGTAGCGGCGGCAGGACATCCTCTGCCTCGTGCGGCGCCCGCATATCGATCTCGGCGATCGCCGGCGTCAGCGCCCGTTCGCGCCGGGACATGCCGGCCCAGAACCGCAGCAGCGACCGCGCCAGCAGCAACCCGCCGTAAAACCCCGCGGCCTGGCGCAGCCACGGCCCCAGCGAGTCCGCCGCCGGCGCCAGGCCGGCGGTGGAAGAATTTTTCAGGCCCAGCACAAACACCGTGGCCAGGCCCATGGTCAGCGACCATTGCAGCAACTGGCGGCCGCCCTCGTGCTCATCGCCCACTGGTATCGGCCGTGCCATATCGTAGATGCAGCGCAGCGCCAGGCCGGCTCCCAGCGCCGCGATCACGGCCGTGATCGGCACCAGCGAGCCCGCTGGTAGTGGCGCGATGCAGGCGCCCCGCAGCATCGCTGGCACTTCCGTCGCCAGCGCTTCGCGCAAACCCATTAACGCCCTCCGGCGCTTATCCCACTTTCGTAATAGCCCATTTCACTTGCTGCGGCCCGTCAGCAAAACCACTGAGCACCACCTGCTCGCTGCGGCGGGCTTCCGCGCCACCCAGGAACACGCTTTCCTCCAGCGTGATCTTGGCGCCCTCGGCCCGCAGCCGCCAGCCGCCCCCGGCGCCGGGCAGGCGCAGCAGCACGCCTTCGCCATCCTGCTGCACGCTGGCCGCCACCGACGGATGCAAGTGGAACCGCACCGAGTAGGGCTGGCCAGTGGCCGATTCGATGGCGTCCTCCCCGCGGATATCCTCGCCGCTTTCGGCCAGATACAGCCGCCGGCGGTGCACCGCGCCGAACGGCTTCTTCCAGCCATCATGGCTCACCTCGAGCCAATGCGCGCCATTGGCCTCCTGCCGCTGCGCCACCACTTTTTCCGGCCGCCGGCCCAGGCCCACCGGCTTTAGTTCGGAGCTGCTGGTGTCGGCGATGACGAGAGTTGAATGGGCGGCGGTCGAACGCGCCGCATCGGTCCAGGCGCCGGCCGCTACGGGGGCGGCGCCGCAATTGACGATCAAGCGGTTGCGGCCGATCGACAATTCGAAGCTCAGCGTGCCGGCATGCGCCAGCCGGTCGGTGCCCGGCGGGGCAGGGGCGCCCGCATCAACGATCACCATCGTGCCGCCGGCCTGCAGGCGGTGAAACCCGGTATCTGGCAATGCCGCCGGGCCGCCGCGGCCGTAACGGCCGGATTGCTGCAGCACCAGCTCGATCAGCGCGGCCGGTTCCTCGCGCGTGGTGTTGAACAGCGCCAGGCCGCCATCGCCATGCCGCAACGTGCGCAGCGCCAGCGACAGCCGCTCGATGGCCGCACCCAGCGCGGCCGGCGCCGGCTCGCCGGCCAGATGCAGCAGCGCGCGCGTCTCCACCAGGTCCTTCAGCGCCGCCAGATGCGCCGAGGGGCTCCGCTCCACATGCCCGCCATCGGGCAATACCTGCCGCCCGATTTCCTGCGGTAGAAAACGGAGCGCGCGCGTCAGGTAATTGGCGTGGTCCGGGAAACTGATCGAAGCCGCGATCAGGCCCTTCAGCGCGGTCAGCGCGCGCCCGTCCATTTCCTCGGCCGGCAGCGCCGCGGCCAGTTGGCGGGTATCGACCACCAGCCGGCGCATGAGCCGCTGGCGGAATTCATCGTCGGCCGAGGCGGCGAAAAAATCGTAGTGGCCCAGCCAGGCCGCCATGCGCGCGCCGGCCACGTCGGGCCGCGCAGATATCGTCTCGGCGCCGCCATCCAGCCAATCGCTGACCAGCGCACGGGCGCGCATGCGCGCCGCATCGGTGCCGATTTCGCGCAGATCGCGCAGCCAGGTGAAGCCATGCGCATGTGCGCGCATCACGGCCGAACTGCCCTGGTCGGCCCAGTAGCCCGGCTTTAGCGGCCGAATTGCGCCGTAATACGTCAGTTCGCCCTTTAGTAGCCGCGCGCCGCGCGCCGCATCGCCCGGCCAAGGGTCGCGCACCGAAACCGCCGGCGCCTCCGGGATGGTTACCCGCAGGCTGGGCAGTCGGGCCAGGCGCATGCGGACGTTCCGCGCTGCGCTGCGCAGGCTCACGCGGGGCCGCGCCGGATCGCTTCTATCGCCACGCGGTAATCCGGCGCACCGAACACCGCCGTGCCGGCCACCAGCGCATCCGCCCCGGCCTCGATGCACATCGGCGCCGTTCTGGCGTCCACGCCGCCATCAACCTCCAGCCGGATTTCGCGCCCGGTCGAATCGATCAGCCGCCGCAACGTCGCGATCTTGTCCAACTGGCTGCCGATAAACTTCTGGCCGCCGAATCCCGGGTTCACCGACATCACCAGCAGCATATCCACCATGTCCATCAGCGGCTCCACCAGCGCCACCGGCGTGCCAGGATTCAACACCAGCCCGGCCTTGCAGCCCAAGCCCTGAATGGTTTGCAGCGTACGGTGCGGATGCGGCCCTGCTTCCGGATGGAACATGATGTGATCGGCGCCGGCGTTCTTGAAATCGGCGAGAAACAAATCCACCGGCGCAATCATCAAATGCACGTCGAACGGCATTTTCGTGACCTTCCGCAGCGCCTTGATCACAACGGGCCCGAAACTGATATTCGGCACGAAGTGGCCGTCCATGATATCGAGATGCAGCCAGTCGGCGCCGGCGGCCTCGATGGCTTTCACTTCTTCTGCCAGGCGGGAAAAATCCGCGGCCAGCAGGCTGGGGGCGACAACAGTGGGGAGCTGGGACATGAAAGCGTTTCTAAGGCCCCCCGCCGTGCCTGCACAAGGACGGGGTGAGGAAGGCCAGGGGCTCTGCCCCTGGACCCTGCTGGGGACAAGTCCCCAGACCCCATTGCGTTTAGTCAGTATTTCAGGAGGGGGCCACGCGCGTCGTTTGTTCTACGCGTGCGGCCCCCTCCTAAAATACTGACTTAATTGAAAGGTTCTAAGGACCTGTCCTTAGCGGGGGCCCCGGGGGCAGAGCCCCTGGGCTTCTTACCCAGCCCGGAACCGGGCGGCGTAGAACCCGTCCAGGCCGCCGATTTCGGGCCATAATCCGGGATGGGTGCGCAGGTTTCCGATGGCGGTGCGGGCTTCGGGAATTGCCGCGAGTTCCTCGATTGTGAACGGGTCCGCTGTTAGGCCTTCCGGGGCTGCATGGCCGGGCCCTTCCTCGGGCTGCAGCGAGCATACGGCGTAGATCAGTCGGCCGCTGGGTTTCAGCAGTCTTGCCGCCGCTTGCAGCAACTGGGTTTGGGTGGCGGCCAGTGTCTGCACGTCGCCCGGTTTTTTCACGTGCGGCACGTCGGGGTGGCGGCGGATTGTACCGGTGGCCGAGCATGGTGCGTCCAGCAACACGGCGTCGAATTTTTCGGCGGGGATCCAGGTGGCGGCATCGGCCTGGACAATGTCGGCTTTGACGCCGAGGCGGGCCAGGTTTTCGCGCAGACGCAGGATGCGGCTGGGGTCCCGCTCCACGGCGGTGACGTGGGCGCCGGCGACGGCCAGTTGTGCGGTTTTGCCGCCGGGCGCGGCGCATAGATCGGCCACGCGTTCGCCGGGCTGCGCCGCCAGAAGTGATGCCGGCAGCGCGGCCGCGGCGTCCTGCACCCAGAACTGGCCTTCGGCGAATCCGGGCAGGTCGGCCACGCGCGTGCCGGCCGGGAAGCGGATGGAGCCGGTGGGCAACACCACGCCGCCCGGCGGTGCGGCGGCACCTGGCTTCAGTGTGATATCGAGCGGCGCCTCGATCTGGTGGCCTTCGGCAATGGCGCGCGCATCGGCGCCCCAGGCGCTCCAGAGCCAGGCGGGCGTGTCCAGGCGAGGCGAATCGAGCTGGGCGAGCATCGCGGGACCCTGCTCGGCGACGCGGCGCAACACGGCGTTCACCATTTTCGCGAACGGCGCCAGTTTCTGCGACCGCGCCAGATCCACCGCGGTGCCGACGGCGGCGTGCGGCGGTGTGCCGAGCAGCAGCAGCCCGGCCGCGCCGATCAGCAGCACGGTGCGCGCCGGGGCCGGCGGGGCGCGCGTCAGGAACGGCTCCAGCACCGCATCCAGCGTGCCGGCGCGGCGCAGCACGGCGGCAGCCAGACGGTGCGCCGCGGCGCGGTCGCGCGGCTCGGCCTGGGGCAGCCGGTCCAGCGCGTCTTCCAGCGTTCGATGCTGTTCCACCACCGCGGTTAGCAGCAGAAAGGCCAGGGTGCGGGTGGGGTCGGTGCTCATGCGGCCGTTCATGGCGCAGCCACGGCGCTGGTGATAGAGGCAACGCCCTGACTGGAGCCGCCATCCTGCTAGCCCCAACCACGATTTCGCCGATGCCCATGCCTGCGCCGGCTGCTGGCGGGCGAGCCATGCGCATTCTGGATGCCCGGCCGCGCCTGTGTCTGATCCTGCTGTGCCTGGCGCTGTGGCTGCCCGGGTTTTTCAACCTGCCGCCGACCGATCGCGATGAGAGCCGGTTCGCCCAGGCGACCAAGCAAATGGTCGAGACCGGTGATTTCGTGCGCATCATGAACGGCATCGTGCCGCGCAACCGCAAGCCGATCGGCATTCACTGGCTGCAGGCGCCGTTTGCCGAAGCCGCCCGCGCGGCAGGGATCGCCACCGAAAACCCGATCTGGCCGTATCGCATTCCCAGCCTGTTGGGCGGCATCGCCGCGGTATTGGCCACCTACAGCCTTGGCCTGACCCTGCTGGCCGATCGCCGCGCCGCGCTCGCCGCCGCCGCCATGCTGGCGAGTTGCGTGATTTTGACCGTGGAAGCGCATATCGCCAAGACCGACGCGGCACTGCTCGGCGCCACCACGATCGCCTTGGCGGTGCTGGCTCGCGCCTGGCGCGGCCAGGCGCTGAGCGTGCCTGTGGCCGCCCTGTTCTGGGTCGCCTTCGCCGCTTCGATACTGATCAAGGGCCCGATCGCGCCGCTGGTGGTGGGCGCCACCATCGTCGCCGCGAGCCTGGCCGCGCGGCGCTGGCGCTGGGGTTTGGCGCTGCGCCCAGCATGGGGCGTGCCGTTGCTGCTGCTGCTGATTTTGCCCTGGTTTGTCGCCATCGGCATCGAAACCCATGGCCGGTTCTTCCACGACGCCGTCGGCGGCGACCTCGGCAGCAAGCTGGCCGGCGGATCGGAAAGCCACGGCGCGCCGCCGGGGCTGCATGTGCTGCTGCTGCCGCTGCTGGTGTTTCCCGGCACCATTCCGGTGATCGGCGGTCTGGCCGCCGCCTGGCGGAGGCGGCGGGACGACGCCACGATCTTTCTGCTGGCCTGGCTGCTGCCGTCTTGGCTCATCTTCGAAGCAGTGCCGACCAAGCTGCCGCATTATACGTTGCCGCTGTATCCGGCGCTGTTCCTGCTGGCCGCCGCGGCCCTGCGCACATCCATGCCGCGCTGGCTGGCGATCGCCGCAACCGCGCTCACCGTCGCGGCGGGGCTGCTACTCGGCGTGGGCGCGGCTGCGGTGCCGCTGCTGCTGCACGGCGCCTGGTGGCTCGGCCTGCCCGCCCTGTGCGCCGCACTAATGGTGCTGCTTCTCTCGGCCAGGCGCCGCGTGGCCGCCGCGATCGTTGCCAGCTGTCTGCTTTACGCCGCCGTGCTGCAACTGGAATTGCCAGCGCTGGCGCAGCTCTGGCTGGCGCCGCGCATCGTCACCGTGCTGCGCGCCGGCGCGCCGGAAATCGGGCCGGATGGCCTGGGCCTCGTCGTTGCGGGATACGCCGAGCCGAGCTTGATGTTCCTGGCCGGCACGCGCCTCGATCAGCTCTACAGCGGCGAATCAGCGGCACGTGAGCTCACGCGCTTTCCGTTCGGCGCCGTGGTGATCGCCGACGAGGACATGGCAAGCCTGAACGCCGCAAGCGCGCGGCTGGGGCTGACGCTGGCGCCGATCGGCGAGGTTTCTGGGTTCGATACGGCGCGCGGAAAAAATATAAAACTCGCAGTGTTAAAGTTGGGGGGGCGCGCCGCCCCCCCAAACCCCCGTCGCAAATAGTCGGGGCGGCTTTTGGCAACACCTTCAGGCTGCTAGGCTGGTACTTATGGACACTGACTGCCGGCTTTATTTACTGACGCCGACGACACTGGCGCCGGATTTTCCTGATCGGCTGGCCGAGGCGCTGGACGCCGGCGATATCGCCGCGGTCCGGCTGCGGCTCGAGGATCCCAGCTTGCTGCGCGCGGCGGCCGAACAATTGCGGCCGATCGTGCAGTCGCGCGGCGTGGCCTTCATCCTCGGCGGCGACGCGCCGCTGTCGGCGGCTTTGAGCTGCGACGGCGTGCACCTGCGGACCGACGATATACCCACCGCCAGCGCCCGCCGCCTGATCGGCGACCTGCAACTCGGCGTGTTCTGCGGCCTGAGCCGCGACCGCGCCATGGATGCCGGCGACGAAGGCGCCGACTACATCGCCTTCGGTCCGTTCTGCACCGAGGATGAATCCGATCCGGAGCTGATCGCCTGGTGGGTGGAGCTGATGGAACTGCCGGTGGTCGCCGAAGGGCCAATCACGGCGGAGAATTGCGCCCCTTTGGTGCGGGCCGGCGCGGATTTTCTCGCCGTGGGTGACGCAGTGTGGAACAACCCGGATGGGCCGGCCGAAGCGGTGCGCGCCTTTACCGCGGCGATCGACGCTGCCTGACAGGGAATCGGATGCGAAACTGGACGATCCTGCGGCGCCCCCTGGTGCTGGCCTGACCACGTCCACCACCTGGACCGGGCCGCACCGGCCGCGCGACCATGCGTTCCGCGCCGGCTACTGGTTCGCGTTCCGCGTTATGCGCTGCTGGTGGTTCATCGCCCGCCCGCGGCATCGCGGCGCGCTGGTCGCCGTATGGGTGCAGGATCGCGTGCTGGTGCAGCGCCTGTCCTACCGCGTGCACCTGAACCTGCCCGGCGGCGGCGTGCGGTCCGGCGAGAGCGACCTGGACGCGGCGCGGCGCGAATTGTTCGAAGAAGTGGGCCTGGATCTGCCACCGGAATCGCTGACCCAGGCCTGGATCGGCGAGGCATACTGGGATTTCCGCCTGGACCACGTGACGATCTTCGAGGCGCATCTCGACCATCTGCCGCCGCTGAAGCCCGATGGCCGCGAGGTAATCGAAGCCAGGTTGATCAACCCACTGGCGGTGCTGGCCGGCCCGCAGGCGCCGTTCGTGGAAGCCTATCTGCTGCAACGTCTGGCGCAGGCGGCGCGTGGGTCGTAGAAGGCCAGGGGGCTCTGCCCCCTGGACCCCCGCTAAGGACAAGTCCTTAGAACCTTTAACTTAGTCGGGGTTGGGGAGGGGGCCGCATGTGAGGTTGCAACCACGCGTGCGGCCCCCTCCTCAAACCCCGACAAAACTAATGGGGTCTGGGGACTTGTCCCCAGCGGGGTCCAGGGGCAGAGCCCCTGGTCTTCCTTCGGCACGCCACCACGGAGCGTTCATGTCTGATACCCCGGTCTACAAGCGCGTCCTGCTCAAAGTCTCTGGCGAGGCGCTGATGGGCACGCGCGATTATGGGCTGGACACCGGTATGGTGGCCAAGATCGCCAACGATATCGAGGCGGTGGTGGCCATGGGTGTCGAGGTTTCGCTGGTCATCGGCGGCGGCAACATTTTCCGCGGTGTGGCGGGTGCGGCCAGCGGCATGGACCGCGCGCAGGCCGATTACATGGGTATGCTGGCGACGGTGATGAACGCGCTGGCCATGCAGAGTGCGCTGGAGAAGCGCGGCGTGCCGACGCGGGTGCAGAGCGCCATTCCGATGGCCACCGTGTGCGAGCCATACATCCGCCGCCGTGCCGAGCGGCACATGGAGAAGGGCCGGGTGGTGATTTTCGCCGCAGGCACGGACAACCCGTTTTTTACGACCGACACGGCGGCGGCGTTGCGCGCCACGGAAATGAAGTGCGATGCGCTGCTGAAGGGCACGCAGGTGGATGGCGTGTATTCGGCCGACCCCAGGCGTGATCCGGCCGCCAAGCGCTACGATGAATTGACCTATCTCGAGGTACTATCGCGCGACCTGGCGGTGATGGATGCGGCGGCCATTTCGCTGGCGCGGGAGAACCGTCTGCCGATCATCGTCTTCAACATTCACGCACCGGGCGCCTTTGCCGCCGTGATGCGGAGCGAAGGCGTGTTCACGAAGATCACTGAGCCTTCGTAACCACGGTCGTCAGGCTTGTGCCCTGAAGCTGTTGCAAGCGGCGCAAGATAAACCGAAAAGAACGATAACCCGGGCCTGGCCCGGCAATCCCCTAGGAGAGTTGAGCGTGGCCGGCGATCTGGCGGAATTGAAGGAAGACCTGACGCGCCGCATGGACAGCGCGCTGGAAACGCTGCGCCGCGAATTCGCCGGCCTGCGCACCGGCCGCGCCAGCCCCGGCTTGCTGGAACCGGTGCGCGTGGAAGCCTATGGCAGCGAGCTGCCGCTGACCCAGGTGGGCAGCATCGGCGTGCCGGAGCCACGCATGCTGACCGTGCAAGTGTGGGATCGCGCGCTGGTCAGCGCCGTGGAGCGTGCCATCCGCGACAGCAATCTGGGCCTGAATCCATCGTCGGACGGCCAGATCGTGCGCGTTCCCATACCGATTCTGACCGCGGAACGGCGCGTGGAACTGGCCAAGGCCGCCGGGCGCTATGCCGAGGGTTCGCGCGTGGCGATCCGCGGGGTGCGGCGCGATGGCAACGATCAGATCAAGGCGCTGGAAAAAAAGCATCTGATCGGCGAAGACGAGAGCAAGCTGTGGGCTGAGGACGTG
>Ga0302157_10007097_pt1 | contig 11380 bp, 6 predicted proteins | sample I_Bog_N3_3_FD_193502 | JGI IMG/M metagenome (GOLD analysis project Ga0302157, IMG submission 193502) | Peat permafrost microbial communities from Stordalen Mire near Abisko, Sweden - I_Bog_N3_3 | ecosystem: Environmental > Terrestrial > Soil > Wetlands > Peat | place: Sweden: Abisko, Stordalen...
CGACGCGTCCGCCTGGGTGAAGGGCGTGAACAGATGCGCGAGCGCGGCGGGTTCGATGCCGATGCCGGTGTCGGTCACCTCGCAGCGCAGTCGAATGACCTCGGCACTGTGCTCGGTGCAAAGAACGTGCACACCCACCTCACCGGCGGACGTGAACTTGATCGAATTGTTCATGAGATTCATCAGTATTTGACGCAGGCGCAGGGCGTCTCCCTGGACGATGCGCGGCAGCTCGGGCGTCGTCCGCAGGACCAGTTGGATGCCCTTGGCATGGGCCTGGGGCGACAGCATCTGGCCCAACTCACGAAACAGCTCCGGCAGGTCGAAGCGTTCGATCTCGAGCGTCATCTCGCCGGCCTCGACCTTGGAAAGATCGAGCACATTATTGATCACGCCGAGCAGGGCACGGCCGGCAAACTGAATCTTGGACAGAAACTGCCGCTGGTCCTCGCCCAACACCGTCTGCTCGAGCAGGTAGCCGAGACCGATGATGGCATTCAGCGGCGTGCGGATTTCGTGGCTCATGTTGGCCAGGAATTCACTCTTGGCCCGGTTGGCCTGCTCCGACTTGCCGGTCGCCGCGCGCAGGGATTCTTCATACCTGTTCTGGCGTGTCACGTCGTGCGCCACGCATACGTAGCCGAGGAGTTCGCCGTCGTCCGCGTGCATGGCCGTTACGACCATGGAGATGGTCACGCGCCCGCCATCCTTGCGCATGTACGTCCATTCGCGCTGCCGCTGCAACATCGAGGGATGGGCGTACACCGCGCCTGGGTCCACCTCGACGCCGAGCATCGCGCTCAATTCCTCGCCGCAAGTCCGCAATTCCTCCGCATCGTGCAGCATCATCGGTGTCACCCGGCCCACGACCTCGACATTGCGGTAGCCCAGAAGCCGTTCGGCGCCGGCGTTGAATACCCGTATGGTCAGGCTCGCGTCGGTCGCGATGATGGAGATTTCCGCAGTGCAGTCGAGTACCGTGCGCAGGAGCGACGAGGCCTCGACCAGCGTTTGCTGGGCGCGCCGATTGTCGGTGATGTCGATGTTGACGCCGGTCATCTTGAGCGGGGCGCCATCCGCGCCAAGGATCACGCGCGCGGCGGCCTTGACGCAGCGAATCTCGCCTCCGGGGCGCACGACCCTGAATTCGCACTCGAAATCCTTCTCGCCGGACAGAGCCATCGCGATCTGCTCCATGCCGCCCGCGCGATCCTCGGGATGGAGGCTCGCGACCCACAGCGAGTAAGGTTCGTCCTGGCTGTCCGGCGACAGGCCGTAGATCCGGTACATCCAGTCATTCCAGGTCAGCCGATTGGTCGAAACGTCGTACTCCCAGACGCCGATGCCGGCGGAATCCGACGCGATCTTGAAGCGTTCGTTGCTGTCCCGCAGCTGTGCTTCGAGCCGCTTCGAGGCGGTGATGTCGGTGCGGATCGCGATGAACTTTTCGATCCGGCCATCGGCGCCGATCAGCGGTGCGATGACGCTGTCCGCCCAATGCAGCGAGCCGTCGCGCGCGCGGTTGCATATTTCGCCGCGCCAGGGAATGCCGGCGAGCAAGGTGCGCCACATCTTGTCCCAGAACGGGGCGCCATGCAGGCCGGAGCGCAGAATGCCGTGAGTCTGTCCCTTCAATTCATCGCGGCTGTAGCCCGAGATGCGGCAGAAACTGTCGTTGACGTCGAGTATGAGCCCGGCGCCGTCGGTCACCGAGACGATGGAATGTACGTGCATCGTGTGCAGCAGGGCTTCGTGCTGGCGCAGCACGGTGGCGAGTTTCAAGCGGCTTTCCGTCAATTCGTGGACGTCGTTCACCGCGACGAAATAGCCGCGCACGGCGCCGTCCGCGGCGATTTCCGGAATATAGTGGACGACGCAATGACGCGGCTCCGAGCCGTCCTGTTTCGCCAGTTTGAGTTCGACGATGCGCCGTTCGCCGCGCAGCGCCGCTTCAATGTGGGGACGAACACGTCCGTGCAGATCCTCGCCGAGCACCTCGAGAATCGGCCTGCCGGCGAAGCCGTCCGCTGCGGGCTCGCCCCGGTGCGCGAGATAGGCGCGGTTGGCGAAGCGATTGATGCCTTGAGCGTTCCAAGAGCCGATCATGGACGGCAAGGCATCGAGAATGGCCTGCAATTTGCTTCGCGCCAGTTCCACGGCTGCCGTGCGCACGAGCACCCGCTCCTCGAAGGTCGCGCGAGCGCGGCGGGCAATCCAGGCACTGCGCGCGTGGGCGGCCAGCGACAGCAGGAGAAGCACCGCCAGTATCAAGTCGGCGGCACCCAGGCTGGACGGTTGAATCATCCATCTTTAACGGCGCGCCGCCGGCAATCTGGAGGTGGCCCACGGGCCACCCCGAGACCTGCCCGTTTCGAGCGCCGCCGGCCTGCCGCTGGTTGCCAGCCAGCCTGCCGCTGCCCGCCGGTTGCTTGCCGTGGTGCGGAGAGAGTACGGTCCTGTGGCGGCGGGGCTTTGCCGTGCCGAGCTCGAGTCATGTCAAACCCTGAATTTTCGGCTGCACCGGAACCCATCGACTGCAACCAGGAGCCCATACTGGTTCCGGGCTGCATTCAACCCAACGGCGTGCTCCTGGTGCTGGACCGCCAGGGCCTGGCCATTGAAAACGTGGCCGGTGATACCGGCTTCCTGCTGGGCGTCGAACGCGACCACGTGATCGGCCATTCACTTTCGACGCTGCTCGACCCACAAGCCGAGGCATTCGTGGCGGCGCAGCTCGGCGCTCCGAGCACGCACGTGGCACCGATCATTTGCCTGGGCGTGCGTTCGCACAACGGCTCGCTGCCTCTCGATTTGACGGTGAGTGCCAGCGAGCGCACGGTCATCATCGAACTCGAACCCGCTCGCCGGACCGTGATCGGTGGCCGCGATCCGATCGCCCAGTTGAAGACCCTGCTGTCCGCGCTGCACCACACCGACAGCGTGCAAGAATGCTGTTCTGCCGCAACGACAGCGCTGCGTGCCGCGACGGGTTTCGATCGTGCGATGGCCTACCGTTTCCTCGACGATGGTTCGGGCGTCGTCGTCGCCGAGGATGCGGCACCGGGGCTCGAGCCCTTCCTCGGATTGCATTACCCGGCGTCGGATATCCCGCTGCAGGCACGCGACCTGTACAAGCGCAATTGGCTGCGCGTGATTCCGGATGTCGGCTATGTCCCCGCTCCTCTGCAGCCGCGCATCAATGCGCGCACGGGCAAGCCGGTCGACCTCAGCCACTGTGCGCTGAGAAGCGTCTCGCCGATCCACCTGGAATATCTGCGCAACATGGGAGTGCGCGCCTCGATGTCGGTGTCGGTGCTGTTTCGCAACGAGCTTTGGGGCATGTTGCTGCTGCATCATGGCGCGGCACGTCATGTATCGACGGATCTGCGTGTGGCCTGCGAGACCTTCGCACAGATATTTTCCCTGCATGTCGAGGCGAAGACCCAGACCGAACTGGCCATCTTGCGGATCAACACGCGGGCGATCCGCGAGGAAATCGTCTTTCGGCTGCTGCATGCCAGCGACGCTGGAACCGCCTTGTCCTCGCCGGATCTGCTGCGCTACACCGGCGCAACCGGCGCCGCGGTTCATTACGACGGCTGCCTGCATTGCATCGGCGAAACCCCGAATTTACTGGAGATCATGGACTTGATCCGGTGGCTCGATATTGCCCGCGAAACGGTCTACGCCACCGACCAGCTCTCCGTCGAATATGCGCCCGCGCTGTCCTATACGCGCGTTGCGAGCGGGCTGCTGGCGGTGGCCGTGTCGCGCGAGACCCGCCACCACGTACTCTGGTTTCGCCCCGAAATCGTCAAGACAGTGAAATGGGCGGGTCAGCCCACGAAACTGCTCGGGCTCGATCCGTCGGGTGCGCGCTTGCTCCCGCGTACATCCTTTGCGGAGTGGTCGCACGAGAAGCAGGGGACCTCCTCGCCCTGGTCCGAGGTTCACATCGAGGCCGCTGAGTCACTGCGCGTGGTGCTGCTCGAAAATACGCTCAAGGGTGTCGTCGCGGGGCGCTAGGTACTGGCGAAGACCGTCGTACAAGCGCTTCTAGAAGTCGGCGACGGTTTCGCGCATCCACGCGAGCAGATGCTCCGCATAGACCGTTTCGACGGCGAGCAGGACTTCGGCCGCCGTGACTCGCAGCGCCACCACCGTCAGTTCGGCGAGCCGGCCGGTCAGGGACTGGCCGAGTTCCGGCACCGATGACGGCGCGCCGAGCCGCAGCAGGAGGTCCACCGTGCGCGCGCCGCCGAGCCGCAACACCGTGACGCCGCTCGACTGTTCGACGACGCAGGCATCCGCGGCTTCGGTCAGCCGCGCCTGTAATGCGTCGATCGGGTCAGGATCGACGCTGAACAACAGGCTTTCGGTGGGGCTGCGCCACGCAAGGATGAACGTACCACCGGTTGGCGCATACTCGGACTCGCGTGCCTGGCCAGCGGCCGGCAGCGCGGCGCCGAGCGCGTCCTCGACACGGGACGCCAACGCGGCCGCGTCGAAGTAACGCAACGCGGCCACCCGCGTGCGCCGATCGGCGCGCACGGAAATGGCATCGGCGGCAAGCAGTGACTCGAGACCGTTGCGCCTATCCACGCAAACGCTTGCCCGCGGGATCGACGAACGGCGCCTTGACGACGACGGCGTCGAGCGTCGCACCGAGATGGTGAAGATGCACGCGTTCACCGAGGCGCTGCGCGCCCCGCGAGAGCAGCGCGAGCGCCACCGGCGCACCGAGCGCCGGACTCCAATAACTCGAGGTCACGTGTCCCTCCGTCAGGGACGGCGGCGGCGACGCCGCGATTTGCGCCCCGACGGGCAAGCGGGTGCGCCCGTCGACGGGCGCCAGCGCCACGAGCCGCAGCCGCGCCGGGTCCTGCGCCGCCGGCCGCAGCAGCGAGCGCCGGCCGACGAAATTTGCCGCCTTGGCCGGAGCGGCGCGGCCAAATCCGATGTCGCCGGGCATCGTCGTACCATCGGTGTCGATGCCGACGTGCACGTAGCCTTTCTCGGTCCGCAGGATCTCCAGCGCTTCGATTCCATACAGCACGGCGTCGAATTCCCCGGCGCGCGCCCACAAGCGCTCGAACAACGCCGCTGCGTATTCGGCGGGCAGATTGATCTCATAACCCAGCTCGCCGCTGAAGCTCGCACGCAGCACACGCACCGCGATGCCATCGAAGATCGAGGAACGCATTGTCATGTGCGGCATGCGGTTTGGCGCGAGATCGGGATCGAAGCCGACGCCCGCCAGCCAGTCCCAGGCGCGCGGACCGGCGACCGTGACGTTGCCCCACTGCGAGGTGACCGGGGTCACGAGGACGCGCAACGCCGTATACTCGCACTGCAGCCATTCTTCGAAGGCGGCCGCGGTGCGTTCGACGCCGGCGCTCGTCGTGTTGACCCAGAAGTGCCGCTCGCTCAGGCGCGCGACGATGCCGTCGTCCGTGACGATGCCGTTCTCGTTGAGCAGCAGTCCGTACCGGGCCTGCCCCGGAGCCAGATTGGACATCGTGCCCACGTACATCAGATCGAGAAATCGGGCGGCATCCGCCCCGAAGATCTCGAGCTTGCCGAGCGGCGAGCCGTCGAACAAACCGGCCGTCCTGCGCACCGTTCCGGCCTCGCGCTGCGCGGCGCCCTCCAGCGTTTCGCCGGCGCGCGGATACGCGGCCGGCCGCTGCCAGTTGCCGAACTGCTCGAAAAGCGCGCCCCGCGCTTCGTGCCAGGCTGCGGCCGGCAGGCGTTTCAGCGGCCGGTAGAGCGATCCGACGCGCCGGCCGGCGAGCAAACCCAGCGTGACCGGCGCAAACGGCGGCCGAAATTTGGTGGTGCCCACGGCGCCCGGCTGCCGGCCGGTCAGTTCGCCGAGCAGCACCAGGGCGTTGACGTTGCTGGTCTTGCCCTGATCCGTGCCCATGCCGGTGGTCGTGTAGCGTTTCAGATGCTCGACGGAGCGGTAGTTTTCCCGCGCGGCGAGACCGACGTCGCCGGCGGCGACGTCGTTCTGCAGATCGATGAACTGCTTGCCTTTGAACTGCGGCAAATACGTGCTGGCCAGCGAGCGTCCTGCCCCGCCCACCGGGGCATCCGGCGCATCGAGTCCGCGCGCTGCCGCACGGCCGACTTCGAGCGCATGCGCGGCCGCCGCCTCGCGCGCGAAGACGCCGGCGCAGGCGCCCACACTGGTGAGGCCGGGAGCGATTCCGTCAGGCACGAACATGGCCGCCTCATCGAGCCAGCGCAATTTGCCGCCCGCCTGACTGTGCAGATGCACGGCCGGCGCGTGCCCGCCCGCGCTCAAGATCAAATCGCATTCGATGCGGCGCGGGCGCACGCCGCGACGGTTGAGGTCGGCGACGCCGCAGGCGCGCACGGCAGTCGACCCGTACACCCGGGCAATCGCGCTGTGTTCGACGACGCGGACGGACGGGTCGAAGGCAGCGATGTCGATTCCAGGCCGGCGTTCGATCAGGGCCACGACCTCGACACCCGCGGCGCGCAGCGAACCGGCCAACGCGTAGGCGGAGTCGCTGTTGGCGGCGATCACGACGCGCCGGCCGCAGGCCACGCCATAGGCCCGCGCGAATTTGTCGGCGGCGCCGGCCAGCATCACGCCGGGCCGATCGTTGCCGGGGAACAGCATCGGCCGCTCGAAGGCGCCGCAGGCGGCGATCACCCGGCGCGCGCGAATTTTCCACAGGCGCTCGCGCAGGAATCCCGGCCGCTCCGCGCCTGGGGCGGCGAGAGTCTGACCGGCACACAGCAGATTGTGATCGAACACGCCGAACGCCGTGGTGCGCGTGAGTATGCGCACGCCCTGTCGCTGCGCGGCCGCGATCAAGGCGGGAATGGCCGCGTCGCCGCGCCATCCCAAGGCGCCGCCCGCGACCGGCGCGCTCGTGAGCAAGAGCGTCTTGGCGCCGGCTTCGGCCGCCGCCACGGCGGCGCTCATGCCGGCGATGCCGCCACCGACAACCACGACGTCCGCCGCGACCGCCACCTCCTCGTAGCGGTCCGGGTCCGCCATTCCGGAAGCGCGGCCCAACCCGGCCATCCGGCGGATCGCCGGTTCGAACAGGCGCCAGTTCGGCCACTTGAAGGTCTTGTAATAAAAGCCGGCCGGCAGCAACGGCGCGAAAACGCTGCTCAGGGCACCCAGATCGAAGCCGACGCCCGGCCAGCAGTTGACGCTCGATGCGACCAGCCCGTCGCCGATCTCGACCAGCGTGGCGCGCAGATTCGGCGTGCGGCGCGCGCCACTGCCGACATCGACGAGACCTGTCGGCTCCTCGACGCCGCAGGAGAAAATGCCGCGCGGCCGGTGCAGTTTGAAGCTGCGGCCGACCAGCCGAAGGTCGTTGGCCAGCAAGGCCGAGGCCAGCGTATCGCCGTGAAATCCGTCGTAGGAGCGGCCGTTGAAGGCGAAACGCACCGGCCGCGAGCGGTCCAGACGCACACCGAAGGGCTCCGGCAGACGCGCAGCGGTCATAGCCGCGCCAGATCCGGCGGCGCCTCGGTCATGCCGTAGATCGCGAATATCTCGTGCGTGACGGTGCTGCGGGCCACGTTGAACCAGCGGCCGCAGCCTTGTGCGTGGCGCCAGCGCTCGAGATGCACCCCCTTGGGGTTGTCGCGGAAAAACAGATACTCACCCCAGGCTCGGTCGGTCGCATCGAGCGTTGGCCGCGCAAGATGGCTGCTGCCACCGCAGAGGAATTCGTTCTCGTCGCGGACGCCGCAGTACGGGCACTGGATTTGCATCATGGCGGCGGCTCAGTGGGCGATGCCGGAGGCGGCCGCCTCGTCGATCAGGCGGCCGCTCGAGAAGCGTTCGAGCTGAAATGCCTCCGCCAGCGGATGATTGCGCCCGGTCGCGAGCACGTGGGCCAACGTCCAGCCGCCGACCGGAATCGCCTTGAAGCCGCCCGTGCCCCAGCCGCAGTTGATGAAGATCGACGGATTCGGCGTGGCGCCGATGATCGGGCTGGAATCGTGGACCACGTCGACGATTCCCGCCCATTGCCGCAACATGCGCAGACGGCTGAATGCCGGAAACATCGCCAGGGTCGCGGCAACGATCGCCTGCCCAACGGCAAAACTGCCGCGCTGCGCGTACGAGGGGAATAGATCGAGCATCGCCCCGATCACCATCTCCCCCTTGTCGGACTGGCTCACGTAGGCGCCGGTGCCGGGCGACAGGATCACCGTGTCGAGCAGGGGTTTGATGGGTTCGCTGACCAGTGCCTGCAACGCATAGCTCGTCACGGGCAGGCGAAAACCGGCAAGCTTCGCCAGCACGGAGCTATGCCCCGCCGCCGCGATTCCAAAGCGTTCGGCGCGAATGGGGCCCAAGTTCGTCTCGATGCCCACGGCGCGTCCGCCCTCGTCGATGAATCCGCGCACTTCGCAATTCTGCACAATATCGACACCGAGCCTGGAGGCGGCGCGCGCGTAGCCCCAGGCCACCGCATCGTGCCGGGCGGTGCCGCCGCGCCGCTGAATGAAGCCGCCGAGGATCGGCAGGCGCGCGCGCGGCGACAAATCGAGCGCGGGCGCAAGTTCGCCGACCTGCTCACGCGTAAGGAGGTCCGCGGCGATGCCGTTCATCCGCATCGCGTTGGCCCAGCGGGACATCGCGTCCAGGTCGTGGCGGCTGTGCGCGAGCAGAACGAGGCCCCGCTGACTGAGCATGATGTTGAAATTCAGTTCCCGGGACAGATTCTCGTAGAGCGTGAGCGAGAAGTCGTAGAGCCGCGCGCTTTCCGGATACAGGTAGTTGGAACGGACGATGGTCGTATTGCGGCCGGTGTTACCGCCGCCGATCCAGCCCCTCTCGATGACGGCGACGTTGCTGATGCCGTGATTCTTCGCCAGATAATAGGCGGTCGCCAATCCGTGGCCGCCGCCGCCGACGATGACCACGTCGTAGCGCGGTTTCGGCGCCGCCTCGCGCCAGGCAGGCGCCCAGTTCCGGTGCCCGGTGAGCGCGCCGCGCAGCAATCCCCAAGCTGAATACTTCATCGGCATGCCCGCCGCCATCAGCGATCCTTGTCATGGGCCAGTCTGCGTTCGAGCTCGGCGCAATACCAGTCGATGAACTGGGTGACGCCGCCCTCATGGACCGGTGAATACGGCGCCGGGTCGTAGGCCGGAGATTGCACGCCGATCTGATTTTCCTGGCAGATCCGCCGATCGGCATCGTTGGTGGCCAGCCAAACCTCGGTCATCCTTTGCAGATCGTAATCGACACCCTCGACCGCGTCGCGGTGGACGAGCCACTTGGTCGTGAGCTGGGTTTCGCCGGCGCTGATCGGCAGCATCCGGAACGTGATCGCATGATCGCCGAGAACGTGATTCCAGGTGGACGGGAAGTGGTAGAGCAGCAGCGTGCCGATATCCGGCAGCGTTACCTTGTCGGCGAGCGGTTTGCGGACGGCGGCGCTCCCGTCCATCGTGTAACTGACCTTCCCCTCGAGCAGCGGCATGCGCGCCGTGCGGTATTGGCCGTTGCCGGCGATGTGGAATTTGCTCGGCAAGCCGGCGGATTCCCAGTGCGACCATTTCTCGGCAATGAACGGTTTCGTGGCTGCGCCCTCGATGCCGGTCACCGTTGGGTCGTCGGAAAAGGTGCGGATCAGCTCCGGATGATTGCCGGTGCAGTGATAGCATTCGCGGTTGTTCTCCCAGACCAATTTCCAGTTCGCCTTCTCGACGATCGTCGACTCAAACGCGACTTTTGCGTGCTGCAATTGATGTGGGGCGAAGTAAGGCTCGATATGCCTGGCTATGGGTTCGAAATCCGGCGCCACGGCGCCGAGCGAAATCCACACGTACCCGGCGACGCTGCGACAGTGCACGGGCTTCAACCCGTATTGCGTCTTGTCGAACTCCGCACCCATGTCCCGCGCCGATAACAGCCGTCCATCGAGTTGATAGGTCCAGGCATGATAGGGGCACACCAATCTCGCGGCGGTTCCGCGTGCGGCCGAGCAAATGCGCGATCCGCGATGCCGGCAGCTGTTGTGGAATGCGTTCAGGCCGCCGTCGCGGTCGCGTACCACGACGACCGGATAATCGCCGACCTGCACCGTGAAATAATTGCCCTTGTGCGGAATCTCGCAGTCGTGGCCCACGAACAGCCACTCGCGGTACCAGATGAGGTCGAGATCGACCTGATAATCCTCGGGGCTGCAATAAAAGTCCCGCTCCAGAGGAATCCGCGGCTTGCGGCGCCGGAGGCGGTTGAGCATGGTCGTACGGGCATTCACGGATTCATCCTCGAGGTCGGCGGCCTTACGGTAGCAAACAACCGCGCCGGGCCATTGCCTCCAGGCGACGTATTTCATGGTTTTAGCGACGCAGCGAATTGCGTGTGCCGATAGGTTCCGTAGACTCGCCCGGCATGGCACGCCATCATATTCCGGCCCTTGGACTTTCCCTGGTGTTGAACCTGGCGCTGGCGGCGGGCGGGGTCATCGCCGCCGGCGTCCACGCGTCGGATGGCGCGGCGGCCGCTGCCGTGGGGGCCGTTGCCGCGGCGGCGGACACTGCGGCCTTGGCGCGCGACCCCGCCGCGGCGGCCTATCGCAGGCAGGGCACTCTCACACTGCCTCATTGCCGGGGACTCAAGGCGTATTGCGGAGACATCGACCGCCCTCTCGATCCGGACGGCGTGATTCCCGGACGCATCCCGATCCATTTCGAGTTCTATCCGCACACGCAGGCCGGCGCATCGACCGGACTGCTCGTCGCGACCGAGGGCGGCCCGGGCTACCCGGCCACGCTGTCGCGCGACGATTATCTCGCGCTGTTCGCGCCGCTGCGCGCGCAGCGCGACGTGCTCATCATGGACAATCGCGGCACCGGCAGGTCCGGGGCGATCGATTGCGCCGGGCTGCAAAAAGCCCCGGCTTGGACGATCGACGCGGTGGCGGCTTGCGGCGAGAGCCTCGGTGACCGGGCGGCGCTTTACAGCACGGCCTATGCCACGGACGATCTCGCGGCGATTCTGGCCGCGCTACGCCTCACGGACATCGATCTTTATGGAGATTCCTACGGCACTTATTTTGCGCAGGTCATGGCCCTGCGCCACCCCGCGCTGTTGCGTGCGCTCGTGCTCGACGGCGCCTACCCGCTCGATGGCAGGGATTATGCGTGGTACCCCGGCTACGCGCCGGCGATGCGCGACAAGTTCAACCTTGCGTGCCAGCGCTTTGCGCCGTGCGCGGCGCGCCCGGGCAGTTCGATCGAGCATATCCTGCCGGTCATCGAATCGCTGCGCGCCGCGCCGTTCGCCGCCGCGGCATTCGACGCCGACGGCCGTGAGCGGCGTTTCACCGCCAATGCCGCCGAGCTCGCCACGGTCATGTTC
>Ga0302157_10007098_pt1 | contig 11379 bp, 11 predicted proteins | sample I_Bog_N3_3_FD_193502 | JGI IMG/M metagenome (GOLD analysis project Ga0302157, IMG submission 193502) | Peat permafrost microbial communities from Stordalen Mire near Abisko, Sweden - I_Bog_N3_3 | ecosystem: Environmental > Terrestrial > Soil > Wetlands > Peat | place: Sweden: Abisko, Stordalen...
GGGCGGTCAGGTCGGCGGCGTCAGGTCGGCGGGAGCACCCGGTTGGCCGCGCTGACCACGGCGGCGAGCGAGGCATCGAGGATGCTCGAGTCCATGCCCACGCCCCACCAGGTGTCCCCGTCGGGGCCCTCGACCTCGACGTAGGCCACGGCCGAGGCGTGACTGCCCGCCGTGAGGGCGTGCTCGCTGTAGTCCCGCACCTCGAACGAGACGCCGAGCTCGGAGCGCAGGGCGCCGACCAGGGCGTCGATGGGCCCGTTGCCCTCGCCCAGGACCGTCCGGGGCTCGCCGTCCACCAGCAGCTGGGCGGTCACCGTGGTGCGCTTGCCCCCCGTGGTCACCTCGCTGCCGATCAGGCGGATGCCCGCCTCGTCGGGAAGGTAGGTCCGGGTGAAGACGTCCCACATCTCGTCGGGCCGGATGATCGTGCCGCTGGCCTCGGTCACCGCCTGGACCTCCTTGGAGAACTCCACCTGGAGGCGGCGGGGGAGGTCGAGCCCGTGCTCGGTGTCCATCAGGTAGGCCACGCCGCCCTTGCCCGACTGGCTGTTCACCTGGATGATGGCCTCGTAGGTCCGCCCGGTGTGCTTGGGGTCGATGGGCAGGTACGGCACCTCCCAGGCCGGGTAGTCGTCGCCGATGGCCGCCATGCCCTTCTTGATGGCGTCCTGGTGGGACCCGGAGAACGCCGTGTAGACCAGGTCGCCGGCGTAGGGGTGGCGGGGATGGACGGGCATGCGGGTGGCGTACTCGGCCACCCGGCGGACCTTCTCGATGTCGCCGAAGTCCAGCGCCGGGTCGACCCCCTGGGAGAACAGGTTCATGGCCAGGGTGACGATGTCGACGTTGCCCGTGCGCTCACCATTGCCGAAGAGGGTGCCCTCGACCCGGTCCGCTCCGGCCAGCACGGCCAATTCCGCTGCGGCCACGGCGGTGCCCCGGTCGTTGTGGGGGTGGAGGCTCAGGACGATGGACTCCCGGTTGGACACGTTGCGGCCGAACCACTCGATGACGTCGGCGTAGACGTTGGGCGTGTACATCTCGACGGTGGCCGGCAGGTTGATGATGATGGGCCGGTCGGGGGTCGGCTCGATGACCGACATGACGGCCTCGCAGATCTCGACGGCGAACTCCGGCTCGGTCCCGGTGAAGCTCTCGGGGGAGTACTCGTAGCGGATGTCGGTGTCCGGGACCATGGACTCGAACTTGCGGCACACCTGCGCCGCGTTGACGGCGATGTCGATGATCCCCTGACGGTCGAGGCCGAAGACCACCCGCCGCTGGAGCTCCGAGGTCGAATTGTAGAAGTGGACGACGGCCCGGGGGGCGCCCACCAGTGACTCGAAGGTGCGTTCGATCAGCTCGTCACGGCACTGGACCAGTACCTGGATGGTCACGTCGTCGGGGATGAGCCCCTCGTCGATGATGGTCCGTTGGAAGTCGTAGTCGGTCTGTGAGGCCGAGGGGAAGCCCACCTCGATCTCCTTGAACCCCACGTCGACCAGGGTCCGGAACAGGCGGAGCTTGCGCTCGGTGTCCATGGGGTCGACCAGGGCCTGGTTGCCGTCGCGCAGGTCCACGCTGGCCCACTGAGGGGCATGGGTGAACTGCCGATCGGGCCAGGTGCGGTCGGGGAGGGTGAGGGGGATGTGGGAGCTGTAGAGACCGAAGGGCATGGGTGAGACGTCGCAGGGCAGGTCGAACCGGCGCCCGCCGGTCGTCCCCGTGTCGTGGTTGTGGTCTGCGCTCATCGCTGTGCTCCCTTGTCCCTTTGCTCCCCGGTCGTCCTCCGTACCCCCGGGCCGGCGGTGCCGGCCCCGGGGCGGTGCCCCCCGGTCCGTCCAACAAAAAACCCCCTGGCCGATCGGCTCAGGAGGTTGCGGGCGAACGCGATGGGGCGTCCGCCGTCAGGTAAGAAGGAGTTCCGAGGTCGATGCTCCGTACATGGTGCAATCCATGGTGCCAGGGCCACCGTCGTTCGTCAAGGTCCCCCGGGGTGGCGGCGGGCGACGGGGACGGGGGCCCACCCCGGATCAGATGCGCTCGAAGTTGCGGGCCAGTTCCCAGTCGGTGACCACGCGGTTGGCCGCGTCCCACTCTTGACGGGCGGTGTTGACCAGGTGGTGGTGGACGGCCGGCCCGAAGGCCTCGGCAGCCACGTCGCTGGCCTCGAGCTCCCCGAGGGCCTCGACCAGGGTGGAGGGGATGCGGGTCACGTCGTCCGCCGTGTAGGCGTTGCCGGTGTAGGCCGCTTCGAGCTCGAGGCCGTGCTCCACGCCCCACAGCCCGCCGGCGATGGTGGCGGCCAGGGCCAGGTACGGGTTCACGTCGGCGCCGGGTACCCGGCACTCGATGCGCCGGCCCGCCCCGTGGCCCACGGCCCGGAAGCCGCAGGTCCGGTTGTCCTCGCCCCACGTCACGGCGGTCGGGGCCCACGAGCCGGGGACGAAGCGCCGGTAGGAGTTCACGTAGGGGGCGAAGCACCACGTCAGCTGTCGGGCGGCGTGGATCTGGCCGGCCAGGAACTGCCGGCCCACGGTGGAGTACCCCGACCCGCCGGGGTCGTCGCCGTCCCCCGGGGCCATCAGGGGTGTGCCGGTGTCGCTCCACAGGCTGGTGTGGATGTGGCACGAGGACCCGGCGGCCGCCATGGACCACTTGGCCATGAAGGTGGCGGCCCGGCCCTCCTGGGCGGCGATCTCCTTCACGCCGTTCTTGAAGACCAGGTGGCGGTCGGCCACCTCGAGGGCGCCGCCGTAGGTGAGGTTGATCTCGTGCTGGCCCTTGCCCGCTTCGCCCTTGGAGAACTCGACCGGGAGGCCGGCGGCCAGCATCTCGTTGCGGATGCGGCCGATCACGTACTCCTCCCGGGTGGTCTGGAGGAGCTGGTAGTCCTCGATGCCGTCGGCATGGGGGGAGAGGTCCTGCCACTTGCCGGCCGCCGCCTCCTCGAACGAATCGCGGAAGAGGTAGAACTCGAGCTCGGTGGCGCACTTCACCTCGAAGCCGTGGGCCGCCGCCCGCTCGAGCTGGCGGCGGAGGACCTGGCGGGGCGAGACCTCGACGGGCTCTCCGGCCGTGGTCAACAGGTCGCAGACCACCATGGCCGTGCCCGGGATCCACGGCAGGATGCGGATCGTCGAGGGGTCGATGACGGCATGCACGTCGCCGTAGCCGGTCTCCCAGTTGGCGAACTCGTAGCCGGGGAGCGGCTCCACGTCGACGTCCACGGCCAGGAGGTAGTCGCAGGCCTCGATCCCGTGGTGCAGCACGTGGTCGAGGAAGAAGCGGCCGGTGACCCGCTTGCCCACCGGTCGGCCCTGCAGGTCGGGGAAGGCCACCACCACGGTGTCGATGGCACCGGACTCGATCTGGTGGGGCAGCGTCTCGATGGTGATCATCCCCGCACTCTTTCGCGGCGGGGTCGGCCCGTCCAGTGGCCGGCCCCGGCACTGACGTCGCCGCAACCGGATTCGGGCGGCGTGTGCCCGCCGACCCCGGTGGTCGGGATCTCGATGAGCTCCCGACGTATCGTGGCGTGATGCCGTCGCGCCCGTTCGAGATCATCTGCGAGGTCGAACCGGCCACCCGCCCCGACGTGACCCATGTCCGTCATCAGATCGGCGTGCTGAGCGAGGTGGCCAGCGCCTTTCTGATCCCCGACAACCACATCGGCCGTGCCACGGTCTCGAGCATCGCCGTGGCGCATGAGGTACAGCTCATGGGTGGCCGTTCGATCGCCTGCATCAACGCCCGTGACCGCAACGTCCTCGGCTTCCAGAGGGACCTGCTCACCGCGGCCGCCTACGGCGTGCATGAGTTCCTGTTCGTCTACGGCGACCGACCGGAGACCGGCGCTCGTTCCGACGACCTCACGGTCAGATCGATGATCACCGAAGCCCGGGCCTTCGCCGAACGAACCGCGATGGCCGATCCGCTCCGGCTCGGCGCGGCGACCGGCCTCGGCCCGCTTCCGGCCTGGAAACACCAGGCGGACTTCCTCCTCACCCAGGTGACCTATTCGATCGATGACCTGCTCCGGTGGCGCACGTCGGTCGAGTTCGACGGCCCGATCTACGCAGGGGTGATGGTGCTGCCCAGCCCGTCGATGGCTCGCAAGCTGTCGGCCGACGTACCCCAGTTGGCCGTCCCCGGGGAGATCATCGGTCAGCTCGACCGGGATGGAGGCTCGGGTGTGGACATCGCCTGTGACCACGTACGGGCGATCTACGACTCGGAGGCGTTCGACGGCGTCCACCTGATCCCCGTGAACCGCTACCGGGAGATGGCGGCCAGGCTGGAATCGCTCCTGTAGCGGCGCACCGCCGCGGGCAGCCGGTGGATGGCCGGGCAGCAGCGCTCGGGTACGGCAGCGTCGTGCGGGACACCTCCGGACCGCCCGCCCGGTCCGTCGAACGTACAGGGCATGCGTCGGCAACGCCTCGCACCACGGACCGCTGTCGCCCACCGGTGAGGTCCGAGTTTCGCAGCGTGGTCAGTCGAGCCTCCCGGCCGTGACCGACCACGACGGGCACGTGCCCGGGAGGTACTCGGCGACCGGTGCCTCGGCGACCGGGGCCTCGCCAACCGGGGCCTCGCCAGGGAGTGACCCAACTCATCGACGACCGACTGCCCGGAGCTGTGCTCCAGGGGAGCCCGTCTCCCCCGAGGGGCGGTCCGGTGGCGACAACCCGGTGCTTCTCCGTCCGACCCTGCCGGGCGGTCCTGGCGTCGAGCACCGCCGCTGGCGTCCTCTCCGGCCCGTTCCGTTCCGCTCTGTTCCGCTCTGTTCCCCACGATCGCCACGGGCAGGCAACGTGTGCCCTGTTCGAACGCCCCGGGGAGATCGGGCCGGTCAGCCTGGGTGGGCTGGGCCCGGTCATCGGCCATCGCCGCGATCGGTATGAGCTGAACATCCTGGGGACGGAGGTCGTCGCCGCGGCGGTCCTCCTCGGGGCCGATGTCCCACACGACGCGCCGTCACCCCGGCTCGAGGAGGTGCTCCGACGTGCGGCACGCCGTGTCGAGGCCCTCGTCTGATCGGTGCCCCGTCCCGGATGCGTCTGGCATCACCGTCCGGTCCCGTTGTCGCACGGTGGCGTTCCTCGGTCGGGCACCACGGGGAGGTCCCGTTCAGTCGTCCCCGCCGGCCACCTCGGGGTCGACCTCGCCGCCGGCCGCCACGATGGCCAGCCGATCGAGGTAGTGGTCCCATCCCTGGGTGTGGTCACCGACCGCGTCGTCGGGGAGGCCCCGGTGGACGAGCCGGACCCTCGTCTTGTCGCCGTCCGGGGTCAGGGTGATCTCCACCTCGGTGCTGCCGGCGGGGATCGGGTGGTCGGGCTCGTCCCATCCGAAGGTGAACACCACCTTGCGGTCGGGCACCACTTCCACGAATTCACCGACGCCGGGGTGCTTCCCCTGCGCCAGCACGCGGTAGATGCCTCCGGCCCGGGGGTCGAGCTCGGCCTCGGAGCCCATCCACTTGACGTGCTCGGACGGGTCGGTGAGGAACGGGAAGATCGTGCTCGGACTGGCGTCCATCACGACCTCTCGGGTCAGTTCAGCCATCGGTGGTGCCTTTCTCTCGGGACGCTCGTTCGGCCGATTCGGCCAGATGTTGCAGGCGCTGCAGACTGCCGGTCCAGTACTCGTCGAGGAATTCGCGGAGCCGGTCCATCTGGGCGTGACTGGCCCGGTAGAGGCGGCGCGTCCCCTCGCGGCGTTCGATCACCAGCTCGGCCTGGCGGAGCACCGCCAGGTGCTGGGAGATGGCCGAGCGCGTGACGTCGTCGAACCGGGCGGCGATGTGGGCCGCCGGGAGCTCCTCGGTCCACACCAGACGCAGGATCTCCCGGCGGCGGGGTTCGGCCAGAGCCTTCAGTGCTGCGTCCACCCGTTGAGTGTAAGCAATAGCTTTCGTTAGTGTCAACTAACTATTTGATCGTGGAGGCGGTCCCGCAGGGTGGGCATCCGGCGTGACCGGGACCGGGCGTGACCGGGACCCGGCGTGACCGGCACCCGGCGACGAGTAGTCGACGACTCGTCCACCACCTACGTCCCCGGGGATCGACTCGAGCTCCTTCGCTACGCTCCGGGGATGCCGAGGATCACCGTGCAGTCGATGGGCTGGCTCCGTGCGTCGGTCGGCGTTGCCCTGCTTGCCGCACCGGGCGCACCGCTGCGCCTGGCCGGCACGGAGGAGCCGACGGGGGCGGCGCTCCTCCTGATGCGGACGATCGGCATCCGGGACCTGGTGCTGGGCCTGGGCACCGTCGCCGCGGCACGTTCCGGTGACGGGGCCGACGCTCGTCGGTGGACGACGGCGACCATGGCCAGTGACGCCCTCGACACGGTCGTCAGCCTGGCCTCGGTCCGGTCGATCGGCCGCCGTGACTCGTGGTCGGCCGCCGGGCTGGCCCTGGTCTTCACCCTCGGGGACCTCCGGGCCCTGCGGACCGTGGCGCCGGATCCCGCGCCCGCGCCGGCGCCGGCGCCGGCGCCCTAGTCCCGTACCCGGAGGACCATGGAGATGTGGGGGATCCCGGCGTCCTCGAATTCGTCCCCGACCGGGACGAAGCCCAGTCCCCGGTAGAAGTCCTGGGCGTAGGTCTGCGACGCCAGGGCGATCGTCGTGACCTCCTGGTGCCGCAGGTCGGACAGGACGACCTCCATGAGGTGCCGGCCCACCCCGTCGCGCCGGTGGTCGGCCAACACGGCGACCCGCTCGATCTTCGCCGTACCGTCGGCGCACCTGACGCGGGCCGTGCCGATCGCCCTGCCGTCGAGCGAGCACAGGTAGTGGGTGGCACCGGCGTCGAGGCCGTCGTACTCGAGCTCCTCGGGAACGTGTTGTTCGACGATGAACACCTGGCGCCTGATGGCCAGGGCGTCGTCGATGTCGCGACCGGCGGTGACGACCCGCACCGACCGGCCGGAAGGACCGTCCCGGTCGGTCACGAGTTGTGGAGCACCTTCCACCACCAGTCGGGATCGGGCAACCGGTGGACCAGCCGCACGGGCACGGTCTCGGTCTGCGACCCCAGGGTGAACCGGACGGCGCCGACGGTCCCGCGGTGGGGGCCGGCTCCTGCCGGTCCCTCCGGGACCATGGCCGCAGCCACCTGTTGGCCCGGGACCCCGAGGAGCGAGGCGTCCTGCGTGGCCACGACGGGGACCACGTGCCACTGGCCTCCCCAGTCGGCCGCCGCCGTGCCCACGGTGTGCCCGGTCGCCACCACCGGTACGGCCACGACGGCCGACTCCGCGGCATCGAGCAGTCGGTCCACGATGGGCTCGGTGTACCGCAGCGGGTACTCGGCCTCGATGGAGCTGTAGGGCACCGAGGTCGTGGTGGTGGTCGGGGCGGCCCCCGGTGCCGCCGTGGCCGGCGGGGCGGGGGACGGGTCGGGCTCCCGCTGGCCCAGCGCCGAGGCCAGGACGAGCACGGACCGACCGCCGATGGTCCGGAACCCGGCCAGCACCATGCAGCCCGAGGCCTGGGAGGTGTAACCCGACTTCACGCCCACGATCCCGTCGGTGCCGATCGCCGTCACGATGTTGCGGACCGTGCCGACCCCGGGCAGGTTGACGGTGGGCATCCCGGCCACGACGGCGAACGTCGGGATGGCCATGCCGGCGCCGGCGATCCTGAGGGTGTCGGCCGCCGTGGACACCGACCGGGGATCGAAGCCGCTGGCGTCCACGTAGTGGGAACCGTCGGCTCCGAGCGAGGCGGCCAGGGCGTTCATCTTGGCGACGAAGGCCGGCTGGGAGCCGGCGTCCCACTCGGCCAGGGTGTAGGCCGCGTCGTTGGCCGACTGGTTGAGCAGGGCCTCGAGCAGTTGCAGTTCGGTGAGCGTCTCACCGGCTTGCAGGGGGATGTTGGTCTCGTCGTTGTCCAGGTCCACGTCGAACTGGGCCGCCTCGTCCGGCGTGATGGTGATGGTCGGACCGTCGGCCCCGAGCGGCACCGGGTGGTCGCGCAGCACCACCACGGCCGTGGTCATCTTGGTCAACGAGGCGATGGGCACGGGTTGCTCCGGGCCCGACTGCTCGGCATAGCCCAGGGCCGGGATGGCCACCGCGGCCTGGCCGCTCACCGGCCACGGGGGAGTGGGGGCGGTACCGGGGACCGTCGTGACCGTGGGGTGGCCGGAGGCCACGGTGGGCTGGGCCAGCGGGTGGTCGACGCGTTGGACCGCCACCACCACGGCGGCGGCCACGACCACCACGGCCAGGGCCACGACGGACCAGACGGTGATCCGGCGCTTTCGTCGTCGGCGGGCGTGTTGGGACCGGAGCGGGCGAGGCTCCGCGGGTCCGGGTGCGATCGCCGGCGGCTCGGCGGGCGGCGGATGGGCTGCCGGGTCCTCCACCACTGCCGGAGCCGGGCCATCGGACCCGACGTCGGCGGGGACACCGGGAGGGGTGACGGTCGCCGACGGCGCCGGGTCGGCCCCGTTCGACGGGCCAGCGGACGTCTCCGCCGGTTCCCCCGGGCGGGGGTCCGGTTCGGGGAGGCCGTCAACCCCGACCGCGGGGACCGTTCCGTCGGCTTCGGCGACGGGCCCCCCCGGCCCCCGGTGCTGCTGGTCGTCGTCCGTCACCACGTGGCGGCATCTCCCGTGCGCATGAGTACCGGGCGCCGTCTGGTGTCGACGGCGGTCGTGTGCCCGGACCCCGAATCCTAGGCGGCACGTCGGCCCGATTTCGGTATGCCGAACCGGACCGGGGCGGAACGTCCGGACCGGAGGGCGTCCGGAGGCGTATCAGTCCGGACGCAACCGTCCCCGGCCGCCGGTGACGTCCCGCAGCACGTCGGCGGACTCCAGGATGCAGTCCGACAGGGTCCGGTCGCCCCCGCCGTAGATCCAGGACCCGAAGGCGACCCGGAAGACGGCGATCCCCGCTTCGGCGGCCAGGTCGGCGGCCGGGTCCCCGACGCCCCGGCGGCGCAGGGCGTCGGCCAGCGCCGCGGCGAGCCGGGCCAGCTTGATCAGCTCGCGCTCCTGGAGCTCGGGGTTGGCGTCGATGACGGCCTGTCGGCGACCGGCGTACCCGTGGCGGCCGACGAAGATCTCGTCGCCCGCCGCGGCCAGGGCGGCGGTCACCGCCTCGATGGCCGACAGGTCGGCGGGCGCGTGGTCGACCCGGTCCACCAGAACGTCCTGCAGGGCCCGGGCACCCCAGAAGAGGACCTCGCGCTTGTCGGCGTAGTACCGGAAGAAGGTGCGTTCGGTGAGCCCGGCCCGCTCGGCGATGGCTGCCACGGTGGTGCTCTCGTACCCGTGCTCGCCGAACAACTCCATGGCCGCGAGCTCGAGGCGGCCGCGTGCGTCGGGGGCCCAGCGTGCCATCCCCGGAGCCTACCTGTTGATGTCAGAAGCTGTCATTGATGGTACAGTGACGTCAGAAGCTGTCGTCACTGGTCCGTCGTAACCGCCGCCGTGTCGACTCCCGTCAGCAGGAGGTAGTGCCATGCAGGTCTTCGTCACCGGAGCGTCCGGCCACATCGGCTCCGCCCTCATCCCCGACCTCCTCCACCACGGGCACGAGGTCGTCGGCCTGGCCCGGTCGGGCGGGTCCGCCGCGGCCGTGGAGGCCCTCGGGGCCACGGTCCGCCGTGGGTCCCTCGACGACCTCGACGTGCTTCGGGAGGCCGCCACCGCATCGGACGGGGTCATCCACCTGGCCTTCAAGCACGAGGAGATGCGGTCCGGTGACTTCGAGGGCGCCATCGCCACCGATCAGCGGGCCCTCGGCGTCATCGGCGAGGCGCTGGCCGGCTCGGGCAAGCCGCTGGTGGGCACCTCGGGGACGCTGATGCTCACGTTCAACGGACTGGAGCGCACGGGCACGGAGTCCGACGTCGTCGAGGCCGGACCGAGGGTCGACGCCGAGAACGCCGTCATCGCCCTCGCCGACCGCGGGGTGCGCTCCTCCATCGTGCGCCTGCCGCCGATCGTGCACAGTTCGCTCGACCACCACGGGTTCCTCCCGGGCCTCATCGGGTTCGCCCGCCGGAACGGGGTGGCCGGCTACGTCGGCGACGGGGCGAACCGGTGGCCCGCCGTGCACACCCTCGATGCAGCCCGTGTCTACCGCCTGGCCCTCGAGTCGGCGCCGGCCGGTTCGAGGCTGCACGCCGTCGCCGACCAGGGAATCCCCTTCCGCACCCTCGCCGAGGCCATCGGCCGCCACCTGGACCTGCCGGCGGCGACCGTCCCACCGGAGGAGATCGAGGCGACCTTTGACTACCTGGCCTTCTTCGTCTCGCTCGATAACCCCACGTCGAGCACGTTGACCAGGGAGCTGCTCGACTGGGAACCGACCCACCCGGGCCTGGTGGACGACATCGACGAGGGCCACTACTTCGAGGAGTGAGAACGCCGGTATTTGGGTCGGCCGGTCGGCCGGTCGGGCGGTCGGGCGGCCTCCGGTGATCGCTACCATCGGCCACAGCGGCAATTGACGGCATCGACGGCATCGACGGCATCGACGGCCGACCGGCCGGGACGGGTGGCGTGGACCCCGCAGGGCCCACCGGGTGACGGCACGTGGTGCGGCGCGATGGTCCGGGAGCCGTTACGAGCGAAGGGAAGCGAACATGGCGACAGCACGGCAGGCGGGGACGTACACCCTGTCCGGGGACCTCGAGGTGACCCGGGTCGGCTACGGCGCCATGCAGCTGGCCGGACCTGGTGTCTTCGGGCCGCCGGATGACCGCGACGCGGCGATCGCCGTGCTCAACGAGGCGCTGGCCCTGGGTATCACCCACATCGACACCAGCGACTTCTACGGTCCGCGCGTCACCAACCAGCTCATCAGGGAGGCCCTGCACCCCTACCCCGACGACCTGGTGCTGGTCACCAAGGTCGGTGCCTACCGGGACGTGCACGGGGGCTGGCCCCACGCCCGGTCACCTGAGCAGTTGCGCCAGGCCGTCCACGACAACCTCATCAACCTGGGCCTCGACGTGCTCGACGTGGTGAACCTCCGGGTCGGCGGGTTCGACAGGCCGACGCCCGGGTCGATCGCCGAGCCGTTCACCGCGCTGGCCGAGCTCCGGGAGGAGGGGCTGATCCGCCACCTCGGCGTGAGCAACGTCTCGGCGGAGCAGGTCGCCGAGGCGCAGACCATCGCCCCGGTGGTGTGCGTGCAGAACTTCTACAACGTCGCCGTCCGGGGGGACGACGAGCTCGTCGACATCCTGGCCGCCGACGGCGTGGCCTACGTTCCGTACTTCCCGCTGGGCGGGTTCACCCCGTTGCAGTCCGGCACCCTCGACGCCGTCGCCGCCCGGCACGAGGTCGCGCCGATGGCCGTGGCCCTGGCCTGGCTCCTGCAGCGTTCGCCCAACATCCTGCTCATCCCCGG
>Ga0302157_10007100_pt1 | contig 11376 bp, 6 predicted proteins | sample I_Bog_N3_3_FD_193502 | JGI IMG/M metagenome (GOLD analysis project Ga0302157, IMG submission 193502) | Peat permafrost microbial communities from Stordalen Mire near Abisko, Sweden - I_Bog_N3_3 | ecosystem: Environmental > Terrestrial > Soil > Wetlands > Peat | place: Sweden: Abisko, Stordalen...
TGGGACAAGATCGAGCTCCTCCGCCCCATCCAGGGCCTGCGCCTCTCCGACTTCGGCACCCGCCGCCGCCACAGCTTCCTGTGGCAGGAGTACTGCGTCGAGGCCCTCGCGACAATCCTTGGCGATAATTTCATCGGCACCTCCAACACTGCGCTCGCCTACAAGCACAACCTTGAGGCCATCGGCACCAACGCCCACGAGCTGCCCATGGCCATGGCCGCCATTGCCTCACGCGGTTCGGATGAGGACCTCCGCCAGTCGCAGTATGAGGTCCTGCGCCTGTGGCAGCAGAGCTACGGCGGCGAGTTGCTCATCACCCTGCCAGACACCTTCGGCACCACGCAGTTCCTCGCCGGCGCGCCCGACTGGGTCGCGCGCTGGACTGGCGAGCGCGTCGACAGCAAAGACCCCTTCGTCGCCGGGGACGAGTACATCGCCTGGCTGGTCTCGCGCAGTCAGGACCCACGCACCAAGCGCCTCATCGCCAGCGACGGCCTCGACGCCACTACCATCGTCGACCTGCATGCGTACTTCAACGGCCGCATCCGCTTCTCCGCCGGCTGGGGCACGCTGCTCACCAACGACTTCCGCGACTGCCACCCCCGCGGCGAAGACACCTTTGAGCCGATCAGCCTCGTCTGCAAACTCACCAGCGCCGATGGCATCCCTACCGTCAAGCTCTCCGACAACCCCAGCAAAGCCACCGGCCCAGCCGACGCCATCCACCGCTACCGCCGCGTCTTCGGCTCGCCCGTGCTGGAAGAAGTCCCCGTCCTCGTCTAGCAACCACAAGAGCCGTCATCTCGACCGGAGCATCGCAGTCTTATCGCGGTGCGGAGTGGAGAGACCCCTGTATCTGCACTTGCCTTTGCTTTTCTTGTTTGTCATCCCGCAGCGGAGCGCAGGGATCTGCTTTCAGGGCCGACGGCCCGTCCTATACCAGCCCAGGGCGTAGCCCTGGGTCAGGTGGTGCGTGAAAACTGAGGGCTGAAGGCCCGTCCTAAAAGGCCGAGCCCTCGCTCCATCGACGGCTCCGCCGACCTATACTCACCCCATGCGCCACTTCTCCCGTCTTCTCCGCCTCGCCTCCGCCTCCGCACTGGTCGCTCTTCTCGCCACGCAGCCCGCCTGGGGCTGGGGCTCGGACGGCCATCGCATGATCAACCGCCTCGCCGCCGAGTACCTCTCGCCTGACGTCCCCGCCTTCCTGCGCAACGGCAACGCGCTCGACACCCTCGAGTACCTCGGTCCCGAGCCCGACCGCTGGCGCAACGCAGCCGAACAGGAGCTCTCCGACACCCAGGCCCCCGACCACTTCATCGACATGGAATACGCCGACCTCGTCTCGCCGCTGCCGCGCAAGCGCTACGACTTCATCCGCGACCTCGCCGCCATCCAGCTCCTGCACCCCACGCTCCCGCTCACGCCGGAGAAGGTCGGCCTTCAGCCCTGGCAGGTCGAAGAGGTATGGCAGCGCCTCAAGGTCGACTTCCGCGAGTACCGCCATCTCGTCGCAGCCAACCAGGACACCGCACCCGTCCAGACCGCCATCCTCTTTGACGCCGGCTGGCTCGGCCACTACGTCGGCGACGGCTCCATGCCGCTGCACACCTCCATGCAGTACAACGGCTGGAACGGCCCCAACCCCAACCACTACACCACCGAGCACCACATCCACTCGCAGTTTGAGTCCGCCTTCGTCTCCGCCAACATCAAGCCCGCCGATGTCGCCCCGCTCGTCGCCGCCAGCAAGCCCGTGGTCTACGCCGACGAGTGGACCAGCTACCTCGACTACCTCCACCACACCCATACCTTCGTCGAGAAGGTCTACCAGATCGATCTGACCAACGGCTTCACCGGTGCCGGTACGCCCGAGGCCAAAGCCTTCACTGAAGAGCGCCTCGCCGCCGGCGCCATCGAACTCCGCAACCTCATCGACTCCGCCTGGGTCCACTCCGCCGATCCTGTCCAGGAGTATCACGGACAGTAAAGCAGCGAACAGCCAACAGTTAACAGCGAACAGTTAAGCGCTGGGTGTTATAGCTTCGTCTTTGTACCCGGCAGAGTGGCGGAGCATTCGGACGAGGAGGAGCAGGTTTCAGCCCACGAAAGCGTTTCGCTGTTCGCTGTTAACTGTTCGCTGTTAACTTTCTTCTAGCCGCTCTCTCCAGCACCGGCGTCATCCCCAGCGCAATCGCTGGTACGGCCACTGCGGCAAACGCCGCCCACACTACCAGCGCGTGCCACTCCCACACCCACAGCACCTTGGTCGTCGCCCACGGCTGGGTTCGCGCCGCCAGCCATAGTTGTTTTTCTCCCCACGGCAAACGCGCCGTCCGAAATAATACCGACCCCAGCTTCACGAACACTGGAAACATCGCCAGCTCCACCGGATACATCATGTGGTTGCCCAGTTGCGAGGCCGCCAGGTTCAGCCGGAACGCCGCCGCCACGCCCAGCGCCACCAGCGTCGTCGAACCCAGCAGCGGATTCACGCCCACCACCACGCCCACGGCCAGCGACCACGCCAGCCGCTCCGGCGTCGCACCCATGCGCAGCAGCGCGAGCACCGGTATCACTATCCGACGATGGATCCAACTGGCCACTACTACCAGCATATCGGTACACTCAAGCTGTAGCCCGCAGTCGGGAATACGGCTGGGTACGGCAGCCGCCGGAATTAATCCGCTGCTCATCGAACTCCTGCACTGAAATCCGGCAGCATAGCCGCACCAAGGATTCCGCGATCTTGTCCTTCTTCCGCAAGCTCTACCACGCCGTCTATATCGCTCTGATCTTCGCGTACTCCATGGCCGAGGTCTCCATCCAGCGCCCGCGCACCCGCGCCGCGCGCGCCGCCTGGCTCAGCCGCCTTTGCTCCCGCCTGATGCGCAGCATGAACATGTCCGTCACCACCATCGGCACAGTACCCATGCACGGCGCGGTCATCAGCAATCACCTCAGCTACACGGACATCCTTCTGCACTCCGCCTCACGCCCCTGCGTCTTCGTCTCCAAGGCCGAACTCCGCCAGACCCCCGTCTTCGGCTGGTGCAGCATGATGGCCGGCACCGTCTACGTCTCCCGCGGCGCCGGCGGCAGCGCCCGCCGCGCCGGTGAGGAGATGGCCGCCGGCTTCCGCGACGGCCTTCCCATCGTCTTCTTCCCGGAAGGCACCACCGGCGTCGGCGATGAACCCGTCATGCCCTTCCGCAGCGGCCTGCTCTCGCAGACCCTCGCCGCCGGTGCCCCCACCACCGCCGCCTTCGTCCGCTATGAACTTCCCGCCCGCGATCTCGCCCGCGGCAAGACCCTGCGCCACGACGTCGCCTGGGGCCCCGAGACCCTGCTCCAGCACATGTGGAAGTTCTTCGACCTCAGCAGCCTGACCGGCACTATCGAATACGCCCCCCAGCCCATCGCCTTCTCCGAGGCCGCCCTCACCGACCGCAAGCTAGCCGCGGTCGAAGCCCGCGCCGCCGTCGCAGCATTGAGCAAGTAGCTCCGTCCCCGTCGCCCGCTCTTCCATTGCGCACATTGAGAAAACATCGCGTACATCGCGTTCGTCGTTGCCTGTCCTTCCTTTGCGAAACTTCGCTCCCTTTGCGAACTCTGCGCCAAGGCTTTGCCGTTGCTTTTCCTCTATCTCACAATCTCTATGCTCTAATCTCCTCAAAACCCCTGCCACCAATAACTTACCGGCCCCCACCCCCCGAATTTGCAGACAAATTCTTGTCAAGCCCCCCAGGCCCCCTAAAATTGCCTAACTGATTGAAAAACATGTGAAAAATACATTGCAAAAACTTGGCGTAGTATTACCACCAACCTGCTATTCTTAACTTATAGCCTTGAGATCGAGGCCCACACACACCGCCCGGCGCAACTGTCCGGGCGATTGCATTTAAGCTGACCCGCTGGCTGTTGGCTGTTCGCTGTTAACTGCTTCCAAATGAATACTTTGCCTATAAAGTCTCTACCATCAATACTTTGACCCCGAGGTCACCCGCTAAGCCGCTGATTCCAAAGACCCTCCAGAAAATAAAAGGAGGGGGTGGGTCTACGCACCAACCTGCTGTTCGCTGTTAACTGTTCGCTGTTTCCTGCTCTCAGCGATTCACAGCCTCGCTGACCAGCCATTTGGTCAGCTCCAGTCCACCGGCGAAGTTGTCCTCTTCAAGCGGAGCCTTTCGTCCATCGGTGTACTCGTTGTAGATCCACGGATCGACGTTCGCATACACCAGACCTTTGCCGGAGTGAGTGATCGCCATGAACACATCGCTTCCGCCATTGCCATCGGGCTCGCTCAGGATCGCCTTCGCCGGAGCCGAGACCGTGATCGTACAGGTCTCCTTCATCACCGCCTTGTGCGCGTGGTGGAAGATTCCTCCGGTTCCCGCGGGAATCGGAACCATGGTGTTCTCGTAGCTGTCATTCAGCTCGCGGTTGCGCGTAACCGGGTTGAAGTGGATGCCGAACCTGTCGCTCAGCAGGTCCAGATGCGTCTGGTCCGCATGCTCGGAGTCGTTCTCCATCAGCACCAGCTCGCCACCGGACTTCACCCACGCCTCAATCGCCGCCGCGCTCGCGTCATCCATATAGTGCAGGTTCGGGTTCAGCGCGGGAATGTCCGGCGAGACGATCACGTAGATGTCGACGCCCTTCAGGTCCTCGGCGCGCGGAGCATGGTCCAGAGCCTCGGTATGCATTCCATACTGCCGGAACATGTGGCCCCACACCGAGTAGCCGCTGTTGGCCTCGTCGCTCCACTTGTAGTGGAAGAGCTGCGAGTTTCCTGCGAGAGTCTTGCGCTGTTGCGAGTTGAACCACGCGTCCACCAGTACGGTCTTGCCGCGCGCCTTGCGGAACAGCTCGCCCGCGCGGCGATGCTGCGTCACCTCGCTCAGCGCCAGCAGGTACGCTCCAACGCCCTTGGGATCGTTGTCGCGCACCGGCTCGCTCAGGTAGTAGTCGTAGCTGCCGTCGCGGAACGGCTTGCCGCCCAGACCGCCGACCGACACCGTTCCCGTGAGCGTACCGTCGGGCTTGACGAAGTGCTTCTGGATTCCCGCCCAGCCGCGCGTCACGCTCTCCTCACGCGCCGCCGGAAACACACCCAGGCGAATGCCCTTGGCCAGCGCATAGACGAACATGCAGCTCGCTGAGGCCTCGAGATAGTTGCCCTTCTGCCCGCCCTTGTCCATCACCTGCCACCACAGACCGCTCTCCGCGTCCTGGTAGCGGGCAACGGCCAGCAGAGTTCGCCGCGTTACCACCTCGAGCTCCGCGCGCTGCGGATCGGTCGGCGGCATGCGCTCCAGCACGTCCACCAGCGCCATCGCGTACCAGCCCATTCCGCGGCCCCACGACTCGGCGCTCAGACCGGTCTGCTTGTCGGCCCACGCCATCTGCTTGGACTCGTCCCAGCCGTGCCGCAACAGACCGCTCTGCTTGTCGCGCATCTTGGTGTCCATCAGCAGCAACTGGTTCGCGACCTCGTCCATCGCTGCCTGGTCGTCGAAGCTCTTGCCGTACATCTCCAGGAATGGCCCAGCCATATAGGCTCCATCCAGCCACATCTGGTTCGGATACACGCCCTTGTGCCAGTAACCGCCAGCAGCGTTCTTCGGCTGCTGCTGTATCTGGTCGTAGAGGAACTTCGCCGCCTTGTAGTAACGGTCCTGCTGCAGCACGCGATAGACCGACATCACGCTGCGTCCCATCTCGATGTCGTCCAGCGTGTGCGCCGCTGCGGGAAACGCCGATCCATCGCCCATGTGGATCACGCCATCCTTATCTACCGACTGGTCGACCGCCGCCTTCACGTAGCTGAAGAGCCGCCCGTCGCCCGTGATGCGCCACTCCGCGGTCACGCCGTCCAGCAGCGTTCCCTCTTCGTAGCCCCACGCTCCGGGATGCTTCGCGGTGTCTACCTTGCCGTCCGGCCACTGCCGCAGCACGCGCTCCAGCACCGGATCGCTGTCAGCGCCCTCCACAGCCGGAGCCGCAGAGCCCGTGGGAACCTGCTGCACCGCGGTCTTGGCCGTCTCCATCTGCGCCTCTTGAACCTGCGCCGCAAGGTTTCCAGCGCACAGGACCAGGATCAGGCTCACGCTACACTTCGCTGCTATCCGCATGTACTTACCTCGACGCACACAGGATACTCGACGAAGCAGTTCCGCGACTCGCAAGCCACGCTCTGGCTTCTACTGGCACTGTAAGGCGGTCCAAACCGCAGCCGGAGTTCCGGATGCCCCACTGATCTGGTAGTCGATGAACTGTCCCGCTGCCACCACCACTGAACCTGTTGCTGTGCAACTACTGTTCGACGTCACCGAACACACCAGTGTCGAAGGCACCATCGTCCCGGGAGCACCCGTACGCAACGTCACGGTAATCATGTTGGACTGCTGCGAGTACACGCTCAACTGCGACGCCGTGCAGCCCAACGGGACCCACGCCAGCACACCGGTCGTCGCCGTCGTTCCCGTCTCGTTAGTACTGGCATTCGGCGAGTTCACCGAGTAGTACGTCGTCGCATAACTCACCGGGTGAAACACCGCCGCAAAGCTGCCGCTGCCTATGCTGCCCGAGCCTCCGCTGCCCGCTGCTCCGGTCGCTCCCTGCGGAATCCCGAAGTTCAGCACCGCAGCCTGCGCGGTTCCGCTGTTGATCACCGTCGCCGGCGCACCCGCTGCCAGAGTCGTCACCGTCCCTACGCTCACCGTCGCCGCGCTGCCCGCAGCTCCCGTCGGTCCCGCGCCACCGGCCGCGGCGAGCACCGTCCATGACTGCGTACTCGTATCCGGTTCGACGTTGCTGTTCGCCGCCAGCGCCAGGTAGGTCGCACCCGAATACGTCACCGCATCGTTCACCGCATAGTTCGTCCCTGAGTTCCACGCACTGCGGTAGTTGATGCCCACAGCACCATTCGCGCCCGTCGCACCACTTGGCCCGGTCGCTCCCATCGCGCCCGCAGGCCCAGCAACGCCCTGTGGTCCAGTTGCACCAGCCGCTCCAGCGACTCCCTGAGCTCCAGCCTGACCCGCAACGCCCTGCGGTCCAGTTGCGCCTACTGCTCCAGCTGCGCCTGCAGCTCCAGTCAGACCCTGCGCTCCGGCTGGTCCTTGTGGTCCGGTCGCTCCCTGCGCTCCCTGCGGCCCCGCGACACCTTGTATACCTTGCACTCCCGCAGGCCCAGCAACTCCCTGGACTCCCTGAGGCCCGCTCGCTCCACTCGCGCCCTGCGCCGCTACCAGTGACCAGTACGCAGGAGACTCATCCGGCGTCTGCCCAGCGTTCCCCGTCACCAGCGAGACCCAGCTTGAGCCGCCGTAGCTCACCACGTCTCCGGAGAAGTACCCATTCGCCGAGCTATACGCACCTTGCCACACCAGGCCCGGCGAGCCAGTCGCGCCAGTCGCGCCAACCGCTCCCGCGACTCCGCTCGGCCCAGTCGCGCCCATCGGCCCCGCTGGACCCTGCAATCCGGTAGCTCCAGTCGCGCCCGGAATCCCCTGTGCTCCAGCCTGTCCGGCGACGCCCTGCGGCCCCTGCGGCCCGTCTGCGCCGACTGCTCCGTTGGCGCCAGTCAGTCCCTGCGCGCCCGCTGGCCCTTGCGGCCCGGTCGCTCCCTGGACACCCTGAATCCCCTGCGCTCCAGCCGGCCCGACAGCGCCGGTCGCGCCGGTCGCGCCAACCGGCCCGATCGGCCCAGCAGCTCCGACCGCGCCATTCGCCGCCAGCAACGACCAATAAGCGGGCGACTGATCCGGCGTCTGCCCGGCATTGCCCGCAACCAGCGACACATAGCTCGCTCCCTGCCAACTCACCACATCGCCCAGCGCATAGTTCATGGCGGAGTTGTACGCACCCTGCCACACGAGACCCGCCGTACCCGTCGCGCCGGTAGCTCCAGTTGCGCCCGTAGCTCCATTCAGCCCATTCGCTCCCGCTGCGCCGACGGGCCCCGTCGCTCCGGTTGCACCTGTCGCCCCGCTCGCGCCCGTCGCTCCACTCGCCGCGAACATCGCCCACGCCTGCGGACTGAGGCTCGGCGTGTTGCCATGATTCCCCGCCATCAGCGAAACCCAACCAGCTCCCTGCCAGCTCACGCCATCGCCTGCTGCATAGTTCACCGTCGAGTCATACGCACCGATAAAGTTCAGCCCCACTGGACCCTGCGCGCCGGTCGGCCCAGCAGGCCCCTGCAAGCCAGTCGCTCCAGTCACTCCAGCAATCCCCTGCGCTCCCGCCTGTCCAGCAACTCCCTGCGCCCCGGTCGCTCCTACAGCTCCCGCAGGCCCCATCGGCCCCACCGAACCCGTTGCGCCCGTCGGCCCTGCAACACCTGTCGCTCCCACAGCTCCCTGCGGACCCTGCGCGCTCAGCAGCCCCCAGTACGCCGGACTCAACCCCGGAGTCTGCCCCGCATTGCCCGCCAACAACGACGCATAGCTCGACCCGCCGAACACCACCACATCGCCCAGCGCATAGTTCGTCGTCGCGCTGTACGCGCCCTGATAGGTCAACCCTGCAGGTCCCGTCGCGCCGGTAGCGCCCGTCGATCCCGGAACTCCAACTCCCACGCCCGCAGGTCCCGTCGCGCCCTGAACTCCCTGCGGCCCCTGAGGCCCGGTAGCCCCCGTGGCTCCATTCGCACCTGCTACGCCTGCAATCCCCTGCGGACCCGTCGCGCCATTCGCGCCGGTTGCTCCGGTCGCTCCCACAGCACCCATCGCTCCGGTTGCGCCCGCAGCTCCAGCCAATCCCTGCGCTCCATTCGCTCCCGGAATCCCCTGCGGCCCGGTGGCTCCAGTCGCACCCGTAGCCCCTGTCGGCCCAATCGCTCCCACCGTCCCCGAACCCCCAGCCGCCAGCGCGATCTCCAGCACCGGCTCATGGCTGGTCTGGTCGCTCTCCTTGCTGTCGAACTGCACCACCGTCCCCGTCGCTCCAACCAGCGCCAGGCCATTGTTCGTCGCCGCGCCGCTCACCCACGCCTGCACCGCCTGCGTCACATCGAACGCCACAAACTGCCCCGCCGCGCTCACCTGCGCCGTCTGCACCGTCGCGCCCAGCGGAGGCAGCGTCGCATAGGTCACCGCGCTCTCCGTCCACGCGCCGCCCACCGCCTGCACCTGCACCACCCCCGGCGCATCCGCCCGGTTGCAGAACACCCGCAGCGTCGCCCGCGAAATCTGCGCCGCGGTCGTCCCCGCCGGCAGCGTGCCCAGGTCGAACTGCACCAGCGCCGTGTATCCGCCGCCAACGTTCAGATTGCTCAGCGACCCTGCATTCACCGTCGGCTGTGCGCTGGAGACATGCGCATCGCCCACCAGCGTCGCCTGCTGCCCCTCCGCGCACACCACCACGCTCACCAGCGCCGCCCACGCCAGCCCACGTCTCAGCCTTCCCCTCTGTCGGAGACCGCCCCTCAAACCAGCCATCCTTGGATAACGCTTCAAGCTCTGCAATGCACGTCGCCGGCGGCCTCGGACGGGCTACTCGGTACGCAGGACACTCCCTACTGGAAGTCTCCCTGTTTTAATCGTCAGCCCTGCATAATGCAATACTCAACCGCACAAACTGTTCGCAGTTCGCTGTTAACTGTTCGCTGAATTATCCTTCTCCGCATGCCTGACCCGCTGCTCAACACCCCCGGCCACCTCGCCTCACCTGACAAGCTCGTGAACCTCCCGCGCCTGCTCACCGCCTTCTACGCCAACCACCCCGACCCCGAAAACCCCGCGCAGCGCGTCTCGTTCGGAACGTCAGGCCATCGCGGCTCTTCGCTCAACAGCAGCTTCAACTACGCGCACATCCTCGCCATCACCCAGGCCATCGTCGAGTACCGCGCCAAAGAAGGCACCACCGGTCCACTCTTCCTCGCCATGGACCCCCACGCCCTCTCCGAGCCCGCCTTCACCACCGCACTCGAAGTCCTCGCCGCCAACGGCGTCACCACGCTCATCGATAGCGCCTGCGGCCAACCGGGAAACGCCCTCGGCTACACACCCACACCAGCACTCTCGCACGCCATCCTTACCTACAACGCGGGCCGCACCAAAGACCTTGCCGACGGCATCGTCATCACGCCATCCCACAACCCGCCCGAGGACGGCGGCTTCAAGTACAACCCCACCAACGGCGGCCCCGCCGACACCACCGCGACCAAGTGGATCCAGGACCGCGCCAACGAACTCATCGCCGCAAAATTACAGGGCGTCAAGCGTCTCAGCTACGCGCGCGCCCTCGCCGCGCCCACCACCCAGCGGCATGACTACATCACCGCCTACGTCGCCGACCTCGCCTACGTCATCGACTTCGCCCCGCTCGCCAACACCACCCTCAAGCTCGCCGTCGACCCCCTCGGCGGAGCCGGAGTCGCCTACTGGCCGCGCATCTTCGACCACTACAAGCTCAACGTCACCATCCTCAACCCCTACGTCGATCCCACCTTCCGCTTCATGACCCTCGACTGGGACGGAAAAATCCGCATGGACTGCTCCTCGCCCTTCGCCATGGCCAGCATGATCAAGAACAAGGACCTCTACGACGTCGCCTGGGCCTGCGACACCGACCATGACCGCCACGGCATCGTCACCCGCACCGCCGGCCTGCTCAACCCCAACCACTACCTCGCCGTCTGCATCCAGTACCTCTTCACCCACCGCCCGGAGTGGTCCGCCAAAGTCGGCATCGGCAAGACGCTCGTCTCGTCCTCCATCATCGACCGCGTCGCCACGGGCCTGAACCGCCCGCTTTTGGAAGTGCCGGTGGGTTTTAAGTGGTTTGTAGCAGGCCTGATCGACGGCACGCTCGGCTTCGTCGGCGAAGAGTCCGCCGGCGCGACCTTCCTCCGCCGCAACGGTAGCGGCGCGCCAAATGGAAGTTTGGTTTGGACCACCGACAAGGACGGCCTCATCCCCGGCCTGCTCGCTGCTGAAATGACAGCGGTGACCGGCAATGACCCCGGCGAACTCTACGCCGACCTCACCGCCAAGTACGGCAGCCCCGTCTACCAGCGCATCGACGCCGCCGCCACCAAGGAGGAAAAATCCAAGCTCGCCAAACTGTCTCCCTCACAGGTCACGGCCAAAGACCTCGCCGGCGAACCCATCACGGCCATCCTCACCGAAGCCCCCGGCAACCACGCCCCCATCGGCGGCCTCAAAGTCACCACCGAAAACGGCTGGTTCGCCGCCCGCCCCTCCGGCACCGAAGACGTCTACAAGATCTACGCCGAGTCCTTCCTCGGCGAATCCCACCTCAAACAAATCCAAACCGAAGCCAAAGCCTTGGTCGCCAAGGCCATCGCCTAACCCACCAAGAATGCCCGTCATCTCGACCGAAGGCGCGCACTTGCGCCGCAGCGGA
>Ga0302157_10007101_pt1 | contig 11374 bp, 7 predicted proteins | sample I_Bog_N3_3_FD_193502 | JGI IMG/M metagenome (GOLD analysis project Ga0302157, IMG submission 193502) | Peat permafrost microbial communities from Stordalen Mire near Abisko, Sweden - I_Bog_N3_3 | ecosystem: Environmental > Terrestrial > Soil > Wetlands > Peat | place: Sweden: Abisko, Stordalen...
CAGGCCGCGCCTGCGTCTTGCCGTACAGGTGCAGGTGCATGCCCGGCAGCGCCAGCAACGCGCCCCAGTCGGGTTCGCGCTCGTGGCCGTTCTCGAACCACAGGTCACCCAGCAGGTTGACCATCTCGCACGGTGAGTGCTGGCGCGGCGTGACCAGCGGCAGGCCGGCCAGCGTGCGCACCTGCAACTCGAACTGCGACAGGTCGCAGGCATCGATGCTGTAGTGGCCGGAGTTGTGCGGCCGCGGCGCCATCTCGTTGGCCACCAGCGAGCCGTCCTCCAGCACGAAGAACTCGACGCACAGCACGCCGACGTAGCTCATCGCCTCGGCGATGGCCGACGCGCGGGCGATGGCCTGGTCGGACTGCGACTGCGTGACGTCGGGCGCCGGTACGGTGGTCAGCGCGAGGATGCCCGAGCGGTGCAGGTTCTGCTGCACCGGCAGGTTCACCAGCGCGCCATCGGCGCCGCGCGCGACGATGATGCTCAGCTCGTAGCGCAGGGGCAGGCGCTTCTCGAGCACGCAGGGCACCTGCCGCAACCCGGCCCAGGCGGCTGCCAGCGCCGCGCGATCGCCGACGACGACCTGGCCCTTGCCGTCGTAGCCCAGGCGCGCCGTCTTCAGGATGCCTGGCAGCAGATCGTCGGCCACGCTCGCGAGCTGCTCCGTCGTCTCGATGACCGCGTAGGGGGCGCACGGCACGCCGGCGCGATCGAAATGCGACTTCTCGACGGCGCGATCCTGGCAGATGGCTACCGCGGCGGCGCCGGGCGCCACCGGAATGTCCTGCGCCAGCGAGGCCAGCGACGGCGCCGGCACGTTCTCGAATTCGGTGGTGACGGCGTCGCACCGGCCGGCCATCTCGGCCAGCGCGCGCTCGTCGTCGTACGGCGCGCACAGCTGGTAGTGGGCGGCGACGCCGGCCGGGCTGTGCTTGTCCGGGTCCAGCACCAACGTGTCGAAACCGAGCGTCTGCGCGGCGTGCACGAACATGCGCCCGAGCTGGCCGCCGCCGAGCACGCCCAGGGTGGCGCCGGGGGGCAGCGCCCGCCTTGGACGAGGGCCGCTCACTTGAGCTCCTGGGTCATCGCGCGGGCGGCTTCGGTCTGCCGGGCCCGATAGGACTCGAGTTTCGCCCGCAAGGCCCCGTCGCGGCTGGCGAGCATGGCCACCGCGAACAGCGCCGCGTTGGCCGCACCGGCCACGCCGATGGCGAACGTGGCTACCGGAATGCCCTTGGGCATCTGGACGATGGAGTGCAGCGAATCGACGCCGCTCAGGTGGCGCGTCCCGACAGGCACCCCCAACACGGGCACCACCGTCTTGGCCGCCAGCATGCCGGGCAGGTGCGCGGCTCCGCCGGCCCCGGCGATGATCGCCTGGAGCCCGCGCCCGACGGCGCCTTCCGCGTACGCGAACATGTCGTCGGGCATGCGGTGTGCAGAGACGACGCGCGCTTCGAAGGGAATGGCGAACTCGGCGAGAATGTCGGCAGCCGCCTTCATCGTCTCCCAGTCGCTGGCCGACCCCATGACGACGCCGACAACAGGCGAGGCACTATTCAAGATCACTCCCGGTAAAACGACGATTTTAGCCGGGGGCACAGGCGGAAACCCGACATGATAGACATCACCCTCCAGAATTTCGAGAGCGACCTGCTGCAGGATTCGCTGCAGCAGCCCATTCTTCTGGACATCTGGGCGCCCTGGTGCGGCCCCTGCAAGAGCCTCGGGCCGATGCTGGAAAAACTCGAGACCGCCTATGAGGGCCGGTTCAAGCTCGCCAAGCTCAACAGCGACGAGCAGCCGGAGATCGCCGGCCAGCTGAGCCAGGCGTTCGGCGTGCGCTCGATCCCGTTCTGCGTGATGTTCCACCAGGGTCAGCCGGTGGACGGTTTCGTCGGCGCCATTCCGGAAGCCGAGATCCGCGCCTTCCTCGACAAGCACGTGCCCGGCGCGGACGAGTTCGCGGCGGAAGCCGATGCCGAGGCCGCCGAAGCGCTGCTGGCCGAGGGCGACACCGACTCGGCGCTGGCCAGGCTGCAGGAGGCCGTGGCCATCGACCCGGCCAACGAGTCGGCGCGCTTCGACTACCTGCGCTTGCTGATCGAGACCAGCCGCAGCAACCCGGAGCTGCTCGCGCAGGCGCGCCAGGCCTACCAGCCGGTGGCACAACGCGTGCTGCCCAACCCGCGCTTCGACGCGATCGGCCACTGGCTCGATGCCAGCGAGAAGGCTTCAGGCGCCCGCTCGCACGACGAACTCACCGCGGCGATCGCCGCCAACAAGCGCGATTTCGACGCCCGCTTCGAGCTCGCCCAGTCGTTCTTCGCCACCGGCGCGTTCACGCAGGCGCTCGACGAACTGCTCGAGATCCTGATGCGCGACAAGTCGTGGCACGAGGAGCTCGCACGCAAGGTCTACGTGGGCATCCTGGAGCTGATGACCAAGCCGGCGCCCAAGCCCGCCGCGGAGAAGGCCGCTGCGGACCAACCCAAGCTGGAATTGACGGGGCACTCGACGGCCGTGGGTACGGATCCGGTCGTCGACCAGTACCGCCGCCGGCTCAGCATGACCGTGCTCAGCTGAAATCGACGGCCGCGAGGGCTTCGGCCCAGCGGCGCTGCTCGACGCGGTGCAGCTCCAGCGCGGCTTCGGCCTGGAGCGCGTGCGCGTCCGCCTGCTCGCTGCGCCCGAGCGCCCGCGTGGCGACGGCCAGTCGCGCATGCGTGGCGGCCACGTCGTCGTGCTCGGTCATCAGCGGCAGCACTGCGTTGATCGCCCGCAGGCGCTTGACGGCCTCGTCCAGCCGGCCCAGCTTCACTTCGCCGAACACCGCGTCGGCGAGGAACCGCGCCTCGCGATGCACCTGGCCTTCGGCGCGGGCGCGCGGCAGCTGGGCATCGAACAGCGCGATGGCCGCGTCGTACTGGCCCAGCACCGTCATCAACTGCGCGCGCAGCAGCGGCACCTCGGCCATCAACTGGCCGTTGCCGACGCCGGCGTCGTAGTTGCCGGTGGACTCGGCCTCCAGCAGCACGCGTTGCGCGTCCGCCAGGTCGGCGCGATCGAACGCACCCTCCAGGCTGATGCGCCCGGCCTGGAATGCGGCCATGTTGTGCAGCAACACGCTGACCAGCGACACGTCGCCTTCGGTGGCCGCATGCTGGCGCGCCACCTTGTACCAGGGCGTCGCACGCGCATCGTCGCCGGCCACGCGCCAGGCGCTGGCGACGATCAGCGCGGCACGGGCGCGCGCGGCGTGGCTGTCGGCCGGCGCCACGCGCAGGGCTTCCTGCGTGTGGGCCACGGTGGCCTCGACGTCGCTCGCATTGAAATCGGCCATCGCCAGCCAGGCGGCGCACAGCGCGTGCAGCTCGGCATCGCCGGCAGTGGACGCCAGGTCGTAGGCGCGCTGGAACTTGCTGCGCGCGCTCGGTGCGAGCGACTCGCAGTGCTCGATCAGGCCATCGACGAAGGCGACCCAGGCCGACAACACCGGATTGCGCAGGCGCTGGCTCTGCGAGCGCAGCCCGGCCAGCGCGAAGCGCGCCTCGGCGAACTGGCCGTGGCGTGCCAGCACGGCGGCCCGACGCGACTTCAGGCACTCGCGCTCGAAGACCTCCTCGGCCTGAGCGATCCGGGCGTCGAGTCGTTCGATCAGGCGGGACATGTGTTTAAGCAATTAGCCGGCGAGCCGGTCGAATGCTTCGCGGTACTTCGCCGCCGTGCGCTCGCCCACCTCGGCAGGCATCGCCGGGGCCGGCGCACGCTTGTTCCAGGGCTGGCCGTCGATGCGCACCGACTCCAGCCAATCGCGCACGAACTGCTTGTCGTAGCTGGGCGGGTTCTGGCCTTCGACATAGCCCTCCACGGGCCAGTAGCGCGACGAATCGGGCGTCAGCACCTCGTCCATCAACGTGAGCGTGCCCTGGTCGTCGAGGCCGAATTCGAACTTGGTGTCCGCGATGATGATGCCCTTGGTCAACGCATACGCGGCGGCGCGCTCGTACAGCGCGATCGAGGCGTCGCGTACCTGGTTCGCGAGTTCGTTGCCGATCATCGCGCTGGCCACCTTGAACGAGATGTTCTCGTCGTGCTCGCCGGCTTCAGCCTTGGTGGCGGGCGTGAAGATCGGCTGCGGCAGGCGCGAGGCGTTCTTCAGGCCGGGCGGCAGCTCGACGCCGCACACCGACTGGCTCTCCTGGTATTCCGTCCAGCCCGAGCCGGCCAGGTAGCCGCGCACCACCGCCTCGATCGGCAGCGGCTTCAGGCGCTTGACCAGCATCGAGCGCTCGAGCACCTGTGCCACCTCATCGGGTTGCACCACCGATTCCGGCGCTTCGCCGGTGAGGTGGTTGGGGACGATGCCCTCGAGCTTGTCGAACCAGAACAGCGCCATCTGCGTCAGCAGCGCACCCTTGCCGGGGATCGGCTCGCCGAGGATGACGTCGAACGCCGACAGCCGATCGGTGGCCACCATCAGGATGCGGTCGTCGCCGACGGCATAGTTGTCGCGGACCTTGCCGCGCGCGAGCAGCGGCAGGGAGTGGATGGACGTGGTCAGGAGCGCGGCGGTCATGGCGTGGGCTGAGCGAGGGGCGGCGAAAACCCTATTGTGCCTGCCACGCTGCCTCGACGGGATAGCCGAGGAGCACCCATCGCGGCCGGCCGCGGTCAGTTGACCTGTTGGGCCAGCTCGCCGCTGGCGTACTTCGCGGCCACGACCTGCAGCGTGTCCGTCTTGATCCTGCTGGCCTGGCCTTCGCAGCCGAACTCCAGGTAGCGCTGGCGGCAGATCTGCCTGGCCGCCTCGCGCGCCGGCTTCAGGTAGTCGCGCGGGTCGAACTTGTCCGGGTTCTCGAACAGGTACTTGCGGATGGCGGCGGTCATCGCCAGGCGCACATCGGTGTCGATGTTGATCTTGCGCACGCCGTGCTTGATGGCTTCCTGGATCTCTTCCACCGGCACGCCATAGGTCTCCTTCATGTCGCCGCCGTACTGGCGAATGATGGCCAGCAGGTCCTGCGGCACCGACGAGGAGCCGTGCATCACCAGGTGGGTGTTGGGGATGCGCTTGTGGATCTCCTTGATCCGGCCGATGGCCAGGATGTCGCCCGTGGGCTTGCGCGTGAACTTGTACGCGCCGTGGCTGGTGCCGATGGCGATCGCCAGGGCGTCGAGCTGCGTGCGCTTGACGAAGTCGGCGGCCTGCTCCGGGTCGGTGAGCAGCTGGTCCATCGTCATCGTGGCGTCGGTGCCGTGGCCGTCCTCCTTGTCGCCCTTCATCGTCTCGAGCGAGCCGAGGCAACCCAGCTCGCCTTCCACGGTGACGCCCAGCTTGTGCGCCATGTCGACCACGGTGCGCGTGACGTCCACGTTGTAGTCGTAGCTGGCGATGGTCTTGCCGTCGCCCTGCAGCGAGCCATCCATCATCACCGAGCTGAAGCCCAGGTCGATGGCGCCGCGGCAGACGTCGGGGTTCTGTCCGTGATCCTGGTGCATCACCAGCGGAATCGCAGGCCAGCTCTCGGTGGCGGCCTGGATCAGATGCTTGATGAACGGCTCGCCGGCGTACTTGCGGGCACCGGCCGAGGCCTGCAGGATCACCGGCGCGCCGACTTCGGCGGCCGCCGTCATCACCGCCTGCACCTGCTCGAGGTTGTTGACGTTGAACGCGGGGATACCGTAACCGTTCTCGGCAGCGTGATCCAGCAGTTGGCGCATGGAAACGACGGGCATGGGAAGTCCTTCTGGGGATGTTGCGAATGGCGCTTCGGCACAGGCTGACGGTGCCATGAAATCAGTCGGCGCGGTGATGTAATCGCGTCGTAACTTGCCCATTTTACCGGTGCGGATACGGGATCGCATAATCACGTCCTTACCGCAATTGCAACGACAGGTTCTCGATGGTCTTTTCCTGGTTCAACACGCAAAAGGTCGACGCGTTCATCGACGCCGAAGTGGCCGACATGATCCGGCGCGTACCGCCAGCGAAGCTCGAAGGCAGCGGCGCCGCCGCGAAGAAGGCCGGGGATCAGTTGGCCAAGGTGCACGATGTGTTGCTTCGCAACGCGCGCAACTTCGTGCAGCGCGAGAAGCCCAACCTGTACCAGAAGGCGCGCATCGCCAACCGCATGAAGTGGGCGCTGCGCGAAGCGAAGTACCCCTCGCCGTTCGTCGACGAATTCGCCTACGCCTTGGCCACGGTGGTGGCCGCGGCCAGTTCGCAGCGCGAGATCTGATGGCCCCGCCGCAGAAGGCATCCCCCGCCACCGCGCTGCTGAACCAGGCCGTGGCACAGCACCAAGCCGGCAATATCGACGAAGCCGGGGCGCTGTACCGGCAGGTTCTGCAGCAGGTCCCTGGCCAGTTCGACGCCACGCACCTGCTGGGCGTGGTCGCCCTCCAACGCGGGGACCTGACGACGGCGGAGAAGCTGATCGTCCAGGCCCTGGCGGTCAAGCCCCGCGATCCCGCGGCGCTCAACAACCTGGGCACGACCTTGATGCGCGCGAAGCGACTCGACGCGGCACGCGAGCAGTTCGAACGAGCCGCCAAGGCGCAGCCAGGCTTCGTCGGTGCCCAGTCCAATCTCGGCAGCGTGCTGCGCCAGCTTGGCCGCATCGCCGACTCGGTGGCGCCCCTGAAACGCGCCTTCGCGGGCGATGCGAAGTCCGCCGAGATCGCCGACCTGCTCGGCGCCTCCCTCATCGATACCGGGGACAGCCGAGGCGCGGTTGCCGTATTCGAGACCGCGGTGAAAGCCCGGCCGCGCGACGCGCAATGCTGGCTGCACCTGGCGATTGCGAGCCAGATGGCGGGCAACGCGAAACGTGCCCTGGAAGCAGCCGACGAATCGCTGGCCATTGCGCCGAACACGGTCAAGGCCCTGGGCGCACGCGGGCAGGCGCTCGCGAGCCTGGGGGACGCGGTGGGCGCGCGCGCGGCTTTCGCAAGCGGCGTGCACGCTGCGCCCAAGGACGCCGTGGCGCAACACAACTTCGGCGTCTTCCTGCGCGAGCAGGGTGATTTCGAGCGCGCCATCGAGCACTTGCGCGCCGCGGTGCAGCTGGACGCCACGCTGACGCCCGCGCACGAGGCGCTGGTGGGCGCGCTGGTCGAAGCCGGCCGCAGCGACGAGGCGATGCGCCAGGGCCGGTCGTACTCGGACGCGCATCCCGACACGGCCGCCGCGCTTGCCATGCTGGCCTCCGCTCATTTCGCGCAGGATCGCATCGACGACTCCGTGGAGACGTATCGACGCGCCGTTGCCGCGCCGGGGGCGGAATCGTCGGCCTTCCTCGGGTACGGCAATGCGTTGATGGCCGCTGGCGGCGGCTCGATCGCCACGAAGCAGTTCCAGCGCGCGCTGGAACTCGATCCGCAGAATGCCCGCGCCCGCTTGTCGCTGGCCATGTCGCACCTGCGCTCGATCTACGACGACTCGGGGCAGATGGAAGCGTCGCGTCGTGAGCTCTCGCGTGCGTTGACCGAGCTCGACGCCTGGTTCACACCGGTACGCGCCGCCGCCGGTGCGCTCGCGGTCGGCAGCGCGCAGCCGTTCTACCTGGCATACCACCCGGTCGATGCACGGCCACTGCTGCTGCCCTACGGCAAGACGATGGCGCGCCTGATGGCCGCTGGCGCCGAAGTACCTCGCCCGCGCGCAGCCGCCCCGCTGGCGCCGCTGCGCGCGCGCAAGCTGCGCCTGGGCATCTCGGCCGCGCACGTGCGCGACCACTCGGTGTGGAACGCGATCACGCAGGGCTGGGTGCGCCACTTCGATCGCGACCGCATCGAACTGACGGTGTTCCAGCTCGAACGCGTGAGCGACGACGAGACCGCCCGCGCGCGCCGCGATGCGACGCATTTCGTCGACGCCCCTGTCACCCTGGCCGGCTGGGCCCGGGCCATCGTCGACGCCGAACTCGACGTGCTGATCTACCCCGAGATCGGCATGCATCCGCTCACCACCCGACTGGCCGCGATGCGCCTGGCGCCGGTGCAGGCGACCTCGTGGGGCCAGCCATTGACAACCGGGCTGCCCACGTTGGACCTGTTCATCTCCGGCCAGGCCATGGAGCCGCCAGCGGGCGCCGCGCACTACACGGAGCGCCTGCTGACGCTGCCCAACCTGGGCGTCTGCGTGCAGGCACTCAAGCCCGTGGCCGTGGCGCCCGACCTGGGCGCACTGGGGTTGACGGCCACCGAGCCGCTGCTGCTGTGTCCCGGTACGCCGTTCAAGTACACGCCCCCCGGCGACGCCACGCTGGTGGCGCTCGCCGCACGTCTGCAGGCCCGCGGCAGCGGCCGGCTGGTGTTCTTCCGCAGCCGTCGCGAGGCCATGTCGGCGCAGGTCGAGCAACGCATGCGCCAGGCGTTCGCGAAGGCCGGCGTTGACTACGCCCGCACCGTCGTTTGGGTCCCCACGCTGGATCGCGGCCGATTCTTCGGCCTGATGCAGCACGCCACCGCAATGCTCGACACGATCGGCTTCTCGGGCTTCAACACCGCGCTCCAAGCCCTCGAATGCGACCTGCCTGTGGTGGCGTTCGAAGGCGAATTCATGCGCGGCCGCCTGGCCAGCGGCCCGCTGCGCCACCTCGGCCTGGACGAGCTGGTGGCGACGACGCCGGCCGAGTACGTGGACATCGCGATGCGCCTCGTCGACGACGACGTCTGGCGGGCCCGCATGAAGCACGAGATCGTGCGACGCCGAGCGGCGCTGTTCGACGATCGCGCCCCGGTGCGCGCGCTCGAAGAGGCCCTGTTCGCCGCGGCGCAAGCGGCCGTATAACGCGGAACTCGACCGGTTTTCCGGTCTTGTTCGGCGGGTTCGCGCATTTCAGGTCCGGGACACTTTGCCGAAGTGAGCCGCCGTCCCGGCGCGGCTGGAGAACCCCGATGGCACGCCTCGAAACCGCAACCCTGACCCGCACCATCACCGCCGACGCCCTGGCGCATCCCACCGATCTCGGCCCGATGCTGGCCAAGCGGCACTCGGTGTCGCGCGGCACGATGACCAAACAGTTGAAGCGCCTCGTCGACAGCGGCTGGCTGGAGCGCACCGGTGTCACCCGCCCGCACTTCAAGCCCGGCGTGCAGCGCGAAGTGACCACCGAATACGCCATCGCGGGCCTCGACGAGCACACCCCGTGGCTGCGCGACGTGCACCCGGTGCTGCAACTGACCCCGGCCGTCTCCCGCATTGCCCAGCACGTCTTCGGCGAGCTGCTCAACAACGCGATCGACCATGCGTCGGCCACGGTCGTCACCGTATCGGTGCGCCAGACGCCCACGCATCTGCACATCCTGATCGGCGACAACGGCCAGGGCGTGTTCAACCAGTTGGCGCAAAAAGCCGGCCTGCCAGACGCCCAGCGTGCCGCGCTCGAAATCTCGAAAGGCCGACTGACAACACAGCCGGAGTGCCATGGCGGCCGCGGCCTGTTCTTTGTCGCGCGCATGGTCGACGCGATGAACCTGCAATCCAACGGCCAGGTGCTGCAATGGCGCCACCGCGGCGAATCGGTGCAGTTCCGCACCCATCCGCTCAACCGCACCGGCACCACCGTGTTCGTGAGCCTGGCGCTCGACTCCACCGTACGCCCCACCGATACCTACAGCGCCTTCGGCTCCGAGGACGCGCCGCTGGACTTCAGCCGCACCCAGGTGCCGCTGCGCCTGCTGACCGACAACGGCCTGACGCTGGACTCGCGCGCACAGGCACGCTGGGTCGTCTCCCGCCTGGAGCTGTTCGCCACAGCGGAACTCGATTTCGAGGGCGTCGACGATGTCGGCCCGAGCTTCATCGACGAGGTGTTCCGCGTCTACGCGAAGGCGCATCCGGAAGTGGCCCTGCAGCCGACCAAGGTCAGCGTGCGCGTGGAAAAGCTGCTCAAGGGCGGCATGCACTGAGCGCGTCTCGCCCGCATGAAAAAAGAGCCCCGCGGGGCTCTTCGTCATTGGCGGGTCGAACTCAACCGACGCGGCAGATCTTCAGCATGTTGGTGCCCCCCGGATAGCCCATCGGCTCCCCGCACGTGATCGCATACGTGTCGCCCGGGCGCAGCACGCCGCGCGCCACCAGCAGGCGTTCGGCTTCGCCGAGCGCCTGGTCGCGATCGTCGAACGACGGCATCATCAGCGGCGTCACGTTGCGGTAGAGCGCCATGCGGCGCAGCGATGTGGCCTGTGAGGTCAGCGCGAAGATGGGTACCTGCGTGCGCTGGCGGCTGATCCACAGCGCGGTGGAACCGCTCTCGGTCAGCGCCACGATGGCCTTGCAGCCCAGGTGCTGCGCCGTGAACAGCGCGCCCATGGCGATCGACTGGTCGATGCGCCCGAACTTCTTGTTGATGAAGTTGGTCTCGACGGAGACGTCGTCGGCACGCTCGGCCTCGAGCGCGATCGCCGCCATCGTCTCGACGGTCTCGACCGGGTACTTGCCGGCCGCGGTCTCGGCGCTGAGCATCACGGCGTCGGTGCCGTCCAGCACCGCGTTGGCGACGTCGCTCACCTCGGCGCGCGTGGGCACCGGCGCGAGGATCATGCTTTCCATCATCTGCGTGGCGGTGATGACGACCTTGTCCATCTCGCGCGCCATGCGGATCATGCGTTTCTGCAGCGCCGGCACGGCGGCGTTGCCCACCTCCACCGCCAGGTCGCCGCGCGCCACCATGATGCCGTCGCTCGCGCGCAGGATCGACTCGAGGTTGGGAATCGCCTCGGTGCGCTCGATCTTGGCGATCATCGCCGGCTTGTGGCGTTGCGCCTCGCCGGCCACGTTGGCGAGCTGGCGCGCCATTTCCATGTCGGTGGCGTTCTTGGGGAAACTGACCGCGAGGTAGTCGCAGCGAAAGCTCATGGCCGTGCGGATGTCGTCCATGTCCTTGGCCGTCAACGCCGGCGCCGTGAGGCCGCCGCCCTGCTTGTTGATGCCCTTGTTGTTGGACAGCTCGCCCTCGATCTTGACGATGGTGTGCACCTTGTCGCCCTTGACCTCTTCCACCGTCAGCACGATCAGGCCGTCGTTGAGCAGGAGTACGTCGCCCGGCTTCACGTCGCGCGGCAGTTCCTTGTAGTCCAGGCCCACGCCATGGATGTCGCCAGGCTCGGTGCGCGAGGCGTCGAGCACGAAGCGCTCGCCCTTGACGAGCATCACCTTGCCGTCGACGAACTTGCCGACGCGGATCTTCGGGCCTTGCAGGTCGGCCATCAGCGCGACGGTGCGGCCGACGCGATCGGCGATCTCGCGCACGAGGTTCGCACGATCGATATGGTCTTGCGCCTTGCCGTGGCTGAAGTTCAGGCGCACCACGTCGACACCGGCGCGTATCAGGCGTTCGAGCACCTCTGGATCGCTGGTGGC
>Ga0302157_10007114_pt1 | contig 11360 bp, 7 predicted proteins | sample I_Bog_N3_3_FD_193502 | JGI IMG/M metagenome (GOLD analysis project Ga0302157, IMG submission 193502) | Peat permafrost microbial communities from Stordalen Mire near Abisko, Sweden - I_Bog_N3_3 | ecosystem: Environmental > Terrestrial > Soil > Wetlands > Peat | place: Sweden: Abisko, Stordalen...
CGCCGATCCGCATATCCTTGAGATCGCACAGCCAGGCATCGAGCTTGACCAGCGCCTCGGTCGTCTCCGTCCCCGGTGCGATACCGGATTCCGCCGCGAGGCCGGTGTCGTGGGCGCGGGCCATGATCAGCTCGGCCAGGCGCTGGGCGCGGCGCGGATCGAGCGATTGCGCCTCGGAATACTCGTCGAACAGCCCTTCCAGCTCCGCCGCCGCCCCATGCGCGCCGGCGAACGTCAGGGGCGGCGTCAGATGCCCGATCGTCACTGCCGCCCCGCGGCGCTTGGCCTGGGCCGCTTCGCCCGGATTGTTGACGATGAAGGGATAGATCAGAGGCGTCGCGCCCAGCACGGCCCGCGGTCCGCAGGCCGGAGACAGCGCCGCCGCCTTGCCCGGCAGCCACTCCAGCGTGCCATGCGTGCCGCAATGGATGATGGCATGAATCCGTTCGACCGCGCGCAGCCACAGGTAAAAAGCGACATAGCCATGGCGCGGCGGCAGCAGCGGGCTGTGATACTCGGTCTTGCGCGCCGCCACGGCGCCGCGATCGGGCTGCACCGCGACGATCAGATTTCCGGCGCGGACCACCCGGAAATGAAAGGCGCCATCGCGCACGGAGGCATCGTCGCCGGCCGCGCCCCACGCGGCGCGCACATCGCCGACGAACGCGTCCGGCAAGCCGTCGAGCAGGCGTCCATAGGCGGCGACATCGAGAACGGCGCTGGTCTCGCCGGCCGAAAGAGCCGCGATCAAGTCCGCTTCATCCAGGGCATGGCCGATCGAGAATCCCTCGCCAGCCAGCCGCCCGGCGATGGCGACGACGCTGCGCGGCGTGTCCAGCCCCACCGCATAGCCAGTGCGCCCCGCCTTCGCCGGATAGTCCGAGAGCACGCAAGCCAAACGGCGCTCCGCGCGGGGGGTTCGGCGCAAACGGGTCCAGGCCAGCGCCAGATCGGCGGCATAGTCGACTCCGCCCGGGTCGGTCTCATGGACCAGCCGCGTGAACTCCAGGGCATCGCTGCGCTCGGTCTCGCCCTTGAACGAGATCGCCCCGGCGATGATCCGCCCGTCGAATTCAGGCAAAACGACATTCATCGCCAGATCGGCCGGGCCCAGCCCGCGCTGCGATTCCGCCCATTGCCGGCGGCCGCCGCCGCTCAGCGTCAGCTGCAGCACCGGTGCATTCGCCCCGTCCAACACCGACCCGCCGGCATCGGTCCGGGCCGAGAAGGCCGTCAGGTTCAGGATGATGTCGGGCCGATCGGCGGCGAGCACGGAATGCAGCGGCCCCACCGCCCCATCATCCTTGAGGCTGGTGACAAAGGCAGCTTTCACCTTGAAGCCCCGCGCCGCCAATGCATCGGCCAGCGCCACCACCGGCGCGGTATCCGCCGCCAGCATCCAGGCGCGGTAGAAGACGATGAGCGCCGAAAATTCCCTCGCCCCGGCGGGCAGAGACTCGCGGCCGGCCGCGCCGAACAGTCCGAACGCCTCCACCTCCGCTGGCGGCGGCGCAGCGGGCTGTGCGGAAATATGCCCGGCGATGAAGCGCAGGCAGGCCCCGGCATTCTTCGGGCCGCCGGACGCAAAATACGCCCAGATCCGCCGCAGCGTTTCGACCGGCAGCGTCGAAGCCTCCTCCAGCCTTGCGTCTTCCCTGTGATCGCCTGGCACGATCGCCAGATGGATGCCGCGCAACCGCGCCAGCATCGCCAGTTCGTCGACGCCATAGCGCCAGTAATCCTTGCCGCCAAGCAACCGCACCAGGACGAACCGCGCCCTGGACACCACCTTGTCGAGATAGAGATCGACCGAAAATGGATGTCGCAACGCCGCCAGATTGGCCAGCCTCAGGCTGGGCAGAGTCTCTCGGCGCTCTTCCCACGCGGCGGCCATGACCGACAGGTCGGTATCGGTGAAGGACAGCAGGACGATGTCCGCCGGCGTCTGACCCAGGTCGACGGCTTCCGCCATGCCATCGATCGACCGGGAATCGACACGCAGCATATGCATCGGACGCGCCTCAGGCCCTCGATGCCGCGCCGAGGGCGGCGGCAATCGCGGCGCGGTCGAGCCCCTTTTCGCCGATAACCACCAACCGTCCGCGCCGGTCCTCGCCATTGGTCCAGGGACGCTCGAATTGCTGGCGAAAGCGCTGACCGACGCCCTGGACCAGGAGCCGCATCGGCTTGCCGGTCACCTCGACGAAGCCCTTCATCCTGAGCACGTCGTGATTTTCCGCGACACGGGCGAAATGCGCGATCAAACCGGCGGGATCGGACGTGGCGGGAATGTCGACGACGAAGCTTTCGAAATCGTCGTGGTCATGCCCCTCCTCGCTGTCATGATGCGATGGCCGGTTGACCAGATCATCCTCGGCGGCGGCGGACAGGCCCAGCAAAATAGCGGGGTCGATGCGGCCCTCGCGAGTCTCTACGATCCTGACCGCGCGCGGCGCAGTCGCGTGAATCTCGCCCGATACCCGCGCCACAGTGGCGGCATCCATCAGATCGGCCTTGTTCAGCACAATCAGGTCGGCACAGAGCAGCTGATCCTCATAGACCTCTTCCAGCGGATTATCGTGGTCGATCGAGCTGTCCGCCGCCCGCTGCGCCGCGAGTCTTGCCGGATCGTCGGCGAAGCGGCCGGCGGCCACCGCCGCGCCATCCACCACCGCGATCACGCCGTCCACCGTCACCCGCGTGCGGATGCCGGGCCAGTCGAACGCCTTGACCAGCGGCTTGGGCAGAGCCAGGCCCGAGGTTTCGATGACGATATGTTCGGGCCGGGGTTCGAGCGCCAGCAAGGCCTCGATCGCCGGGATGAAATCGTCGGCCACGGTGCAGCACAGGCAGCCATTGGCCAGCTCGACGATGTTTTCCTCCGGACAAGTGTCGATGCCGCAGGTTTTCAGAATTGCGCCATCGACCCCGACATCGCCGAATTCGTTGATGATCAGCGCCAGCCGGCGGCCGCCGGCATTCTCCAGCACATGGCGGATCAGCGTGGTCTTGCCGGCTCCCAGGAACCCGGTGACGATCGTGACGGGTATTTTCGCGATGCCCTGCATTCCAAACTCCTCGAGCGCTGGGTGCAAAGCCGGGCTATCCGGGACCGCCGGGAAAACGGCAGCACCGAACCACGTCGGGGCACCCCGCCCGCCGTGTCAGTTCTGGTCCGCCGGCCGGTTTCCTGGCTTGTGGATCACCGCCTCCCGCCGCCTTCCCGGATTTCGACATACTGTCGGACACCAGTGGCACTATCGGCGTTCGGCTAACCACACACAGTTGCGGGGGCAGCTGCGGCTTCGCGTCCGCATTCCCGTTTCACCCTCGGTCAAGAGGGACCTTCGGACCAAGCTTCTGTTTGCGGCCGGTCGCGCCCGCTGTCAACTTTTCGCCGCCGGTTGCGGTGGAGTTCGAACTTTGGCCCTAAACGATGCTATCCGGCAGGCCGTCTGGGGCGCTGTTTGGCAGAGACGGATTTGATGATGAGTTGGCCGGGCCGGGTCGGATCGATCGGCGGGGTAGCGCGGGTCAGGGCTTCGGCAATCAAGGCTTCGACTCCGGCCGAATCGAACTGCGCGATGTCCTTCAGGACGATGTGCCGAATGGCGGCGCCAGTTCCGTTCAGCAACCGCAACGGGTCGGGCAATTCCGCGCCGCGCGCAAAGAAAAGGCTGACCCAACGGGGATAAACTGCGATCGAGAAAACAACGCCGGATAGCTTCTCGTCGGCGCCGAAGCCGATCGCCAGCGCGTTGTAATTGTCGTAAACGAGCTGAAAGGCTCCAGGTACGCGCGACCGCATCCGGGCCAACGCCGCCCGAGCCTGAGCTTCCACCTCGGGCGCGAAACTGGCCAGGAACGTGTCGAGTTGCGCTTCAGCGGACATCTGGCCTGTATCCCTTTTCGCCCTGGGAATGTTCTAGCCAGCCAGCCCGATGGCGGCAATTCGGAACGATTGCCACCGCGTTGACGCACGGGCAAATCGTTGTATGGTCGCCCTCGACGGTTCCCTTCGGGGATCAATAGGGAACGCGGTGCGGGGCAACCCAATGCCGTGGCTGCCCCCGCAACTGTAAGCGGCGAGCCGAACACCATTCAGCCACTGGGCCAGACCTTGCGTCGAACCTGGGAAGGCGGTGCAAGGCCTAGACCCGCGAGCCAGGAGACCTGCCGTCGATCGTGGTCACACGTGAGCAGGCCGGGCGGGGTGCATCGGTCGGGAATTTCGCATTGGCGGCTCGTCCGGGCGTGCGGGATGACTGGTTCGCGGTGACGTGCCACACCGCGAGTTCCGTGATGACCAATGTCCATTTTTCCGCCGGCCAGCGTCGCGCCGTCTCGTATCTGACTGCCGCAATGCTGATGCTTTATGAGTCCATTGCCTTCGCTCAGGTGAGCCCTTCGGCCCCTCCCGAACCATCCACCGCACCGCCGGCCGGGTTGGAGGAGGTCGTGGTTACCGGCCTCAAGCTGGAAGAGAATCTCCCCGGCATTCTGGAGCAGCAAGGAACGCGGGTCGACACGATTTCGGCGCAGCAGATCGCCAATGGCGGCTATGTGGACATGACGCAGACCCTGCAATCGCTGGCGCCGGGGCTCTTTATCAGCCCCAAGAACGGCCCGTTCGACTATGTCGACGTGTCGCTGCAGGGATCGCGGACCACCGATCTTCTCTGGCTGGTCGATGGGGTGCGGATCAACAACCGGCTCTATGCCGGAACCACGCCGCTCGACACGCTGCCATCCGCGATGGTCGAGCGTATCGAGATTCTCGAAGGCGGCCAGGCGCTGTTCTATGGCACCGAGGCCGCGGCGGGCGCGGTCAACATCGTCACCAAGGCATTTTCCAATACGCCGGATGGGGCGGTGAGCCTTGGCGGCGACACCAACGACAGCGGTCATTTCGATGGATATTTCCGCGACACGCTCGGCCGCAGCCATTTCGTGCTTTACGCCGACGCCGACCTGTCATCCGGCTTTCAACCCTTTCGCACCCAGGACTATCAGCCCAGCAGCACCGACCATCATCGCGCCTACGCGGTCTACACGTTCGGCGGCAAATACGCTTACGATGTGACCGACGATCTGAGGCTGAGCGTCCTCTATCAATATGACTGGGCCAAGCTGGACTACGCCCAGCCCCAGCTTGTCCAGCAGGCCTGGAACGATCGAAACGAACAAATTCTGAGCGGAAAGATCGATTATACGCCGAGCGACAACTTCCAGCTGTTCGCCAAGGGTTATTATCACGACTGGGCTTCGCACTACACCGAGTATGACAATGTCGTCGGAAGCCCCGGCCAGTTGGCGACGGTCGAGAATCACGGCCCCTGGGGCTATACCGATTACGGCCTGAACGTTCTGTCCAGGTTTCAATTCGGGAGCGCGCTCGACACCGTCGTCGGTTACGATTTTCAGCGCTATAGCGGCAGCGACGCCGTCCTCGTCATCAGGCAGTCGACCGAGAGCGTGAACGCGGTATTCGGCCAGATCGCGACGCCCCCCGACCTGATCGACAATGCGAAATTCGCGCTTGGAGTCCGCTACAACGCGCCCAGTTTCGGCCAGAGCGCGACCTTGGGAACGCTGAGCGGCAAATACGACATGACCAGCGATCTGTTCGTGCGCGGCCAGGGCGGAACCGCGTTCCGCCTGCCGACGGCGGAAGAGCTTTTCGCCAACGACCCCGACGACGAGCGGGGCGATCCCAATCTGAAGCCGGAAAAGAGCACCAACATCAACCTGTCGGTCGGCGGCTATGCCGATGCGCATCACCTCAAATGGGAAGTCATCGGTTTCATCCGAAATATCTCGAATCTCATTTCCTATGGCGGCTTCGATGCCGCGACCGACCAGGCGCTCTTCGCCAATATTCCCGGCATCGTCCATGTGCGTGGCGGAGAACTGGACCTTACCGCCGAATTCACCGACTACACGGCCAATTTCAATTACACCTACTCGCATTCGGTGCAGGCGGGCGGGCAGCAGATCGACCGGGTCCCCATGCAGCAGTCGAAAGCGTCTTTCGATTATCACCCGGAAAATCTACCTTTCGGGGTGACCGCGACGGTCGTCTATGTCGGCAACGAGTATCAATCCGGTCTCTGGGACGGTCGCGAGCAGTACGGCAATTACGCGGTGTTCGATCTCGCTGGCCGGGTTTTCCTGGATGACGATCGCCGCCAGATCATTTCCGTTCGTTTGGAAAACGTCTTCGGCCAGCAATATGCATCATCGCTCGGCACGGCCGAGCGCGACAGCGACGGGAGCAATTACACCTATTGGAACCTCGGCGCGCCGCGTACGTTTTCCGCGCGCTACACCTACAAGTTCTGATCCGGCTTAGGTGCGATTTTCCGCAATCCCCGGGCGCTCGCCATGAAGGCGACACGCTGGATATTCCTGGCGCACCGCTATCTCGGCATCGCAATCGGTATTCTAATGGTCGTCTGGTGCCTGTCGGGTGTGGTCATGATGTACACGAGCTACCCGGATCTGTCGGAGCCACAGCGCTTGCGCGGACTCGCGCCGATCGATTGGCAAAGGTGTTGCAATATCGGCGACGAAGTTCTCGATCCGGACGCACCGGTCGAGGCGTTCGAGGTCGAGATGCTGTCTGGCCGCCCGATCTTGCGCGTTGACCCGCTCAATCATCCATCGCGCGTGATCGACTTGCAGAGCGGCAACCCGATCGAGCGGATCGACTCCGAGACTGCCCGCGAAACCGCACAGGCCTATGTTCCGTCGGACGGCCGGACACCAAGTTTGGCAGGTTCTGATCTGATCGGGGAGGATCAATGGACGGTTTCCGGCCGCTTCGCGAAAGATCGTCCGCTGTTTCGTTTTGCCTTCGACGATCCGGCGCGGAGCCGCCTCTATGTTTCAAGCCGATCCGGCAAGGCGGTTCAGCTGACATCCCGGCATCAGCGATTTTGGAACTGGCTCGGCGCGATTCCGCATTGGCTCTACTTTACCCCTCTGCGCCGGAATATCGAATTGTGGACCCAGATCGTCGTCTGGAGTTCGCTCATGGGGTGTTTCCTCACCGTGACCGGACTCTATATCGGCTGGCGTCAAGTCTTGCGCGCTTCTGGCGGACGCTGGTCGCCCTACAGCGGATTTATGGTCTGGCATCATATCCCGGGGTTGATCTTCGGTTGGTTTGTTCTGACTTGGGTCGCCAGCGGCCTGATATCGATGAACCCCTGGGGATTTCTCGACGACGCCGGAGCGGCTTCGGAACGCGAACGGCTGATGGGCGCCCCGCCGTCGGGCGCTGAGGTTAAGTCATCGATTCAGCGTCTGGCCGCTGCCTTTCAGGGTCGCGATATTGTCAGAGTCGAGGCGGCGCGGTTCGACGGCGCGCTCTATTTGATCGCCGCGGCGTCCGATGGCCAACGTCGCCGCCTGGATGCCAGAGGAATCGATGCGCCTTCGCCGGATTTCGCGCGCGTCGCCTCGCTGCTCGGGGCGACAGATCAAACGTCGCTTAAACTCACCAGCGAAGAAGACGACTACTATTTCGCTCGTCACGATGAGCCGGCCAGGCTGCCCGTCTACCGAGTGAGCCTGAGCGATGCGCAAGGCACAAGGTACTATCTCGATCCGGTTTCGGCCCAAATCATCCGGAAGGTCGATGTGAGCGGCCGATGGTATCGCTGGCTGCATGACGGACCGCACCGACTGGATTTCTTGCCCGGTATGCGGACGCAGCCTTTCCGGTATTTCGTGATGCTGCCGCTCCTGCTCGGCGTCGTCGCCGTCTGCGGCGCCGGCGCCTATCTCGGGTCGCGGCGGCTCCTTCGACGCATGCTGCCGGCTACGGTGGCATCCGGAAACAAGGATCGAGTATCGCATGGCTAGAGTCCCCAACCAAACTATCCATGAACCGCGGCGGGGCCTGCGTCGGTCCATCATCGGCCTCTACGGCCTGCTGATCGCGGGTAACCTCGCGGCCTGGGCTTGGGCGGTTTTCGTTTTCCGGAACCAGCCGGTGCTGCTGGGAACCGCGCTGCTCGCCTACGGGTTCGGGCTGCGCCACGCCGTCGACGCCGACCATATCGCGGCCATCGACAACGTGACGCGCAAGCTGATGCAGGAAGGCAAACGTCCGGTCAGCCTCGGCTTCTTCTTCGCCATGGGCCATGCGACGGTGGTTATCCTCGCCGCCGCTGTGGTGGCCGGGACGGCGACGGCGCTGACATTGCGATTCGCCGCATTCAAAGGCATCGGCGGCGTGATCAGCACGTCGGTTTCCGCCTTTTTCCTGTTCTCCATCGCCGCGATGAACCTGGTGATTCTGCGCGGCGTCTGGCGCACTTTCAGGCATGTCCGGCGGGGCGGCGCCTATGTCGAGGAAGATTTCGACCTGCTGCTGAACAGCCGCGGCCTTCTGGCCCGCCTGTTTCGGCCGCTGTTTCGCATGATCTCGGCCAGCTGGCAGATGTTCCCGCTCGGGTTTCTGTTCGGCCTGGGTTTCGACACGGCGACCGAGGTGGCGCTGCTGGGCGTCTCGGCGACCCAGGCGGCAAAGGGTCTCTCGATCTGGTCGATCATGGTGTTTCCGGCGCTGTTCGCGGCAGGAATGTCGCTGATCGACACGACCGACGGCGTCTTGATGGTGGGCGCTTATGACTGGGCCTTCGTGAAACCGATCCGCAAGCTGTATTACAATCTGACGATCACGCTGGTTTCCGTCGTCGTCGCCATCATCGTGGGCGGCATCGAGGCGCTGGGCCTGATCGGGAGCCAATTGCAGCTGGAGGGTTGGTTCTGGGATGGAATCGCCGCGCTCGGCGGCAATTTCAACAGCCTGGGATTCGGCATTATCGGAGTCTTCGCGATTGCCTGGATCGGGTCGGTGATCATCTACCGCTATAAGGGTCTGGACCGCCTGGAACTCGGGCCGCCAGAAACATCGCCCATGGGGGCCGGAAGCAATGACTGAAGCTGATGAGGACGATCGCCGGCACGCCGCCAAGATGGCGAAGCGCAAGCAGGTGCAGGATGCCGAGGTCGCGGCCAAGACGATCGCGGAAAAAGGCCTGCTGATGGTCAATACCGGCCCGGGAAAAGGCAAATCCACCGCCGCTTTCGGGCTGGTGCTGCGCGCGCTGGGTCATGGCTGGCCGGTCGGCGTCGTGCAATTCATCAAGGGCGCCTGGCAGACCGGGGAGCGGCGCGCGCTCGAACGATTCCCGGACCTGATCCGGTGGCACACGATGGGCGAGGGCTTTACCTGGGAGACCCAGGACCGCCAGCGCGACATCGCGGCGGCGGGCAGGGCCTGGGAGATGGCGCTCAAACTGATGGATGACCCCGCCATCCGTCTGCTGGTGCTGGACGAGCTCAACATCGCCTTGCGCTACGACTATCTCCCGCTGGACGCGGTCCTGGCCGCCCTCGGGAACCGCCGTTCCAACCTCAACATCGTCGTGACCGGCCGCAACGCCAAGCCGGAATTGATCGCGATCGCCGATCTGGTGACCGAGATGGGCCTGGTGAAACATCATTTCGCCGCGGGAGTGAAAGCCCAGATCGGAATCGAATTCTGATGGCCAAAGCGCTGATGTTTCAGGGCACCGGCTCGGATGTCGGCAAGTCGCTGATCGTCGCCGGACTCTGCCGGGCGCTGGTCAACCGAGGACTGCGGGTGCGGCCGTTCAAGCCGCAGAATATGTCCAACAACGCCGCGGTCACTGCCGACGGCGGCGAGATCGGCCGCGCCCAGGCGCTGCAGGCCCGCGCCTGCCGGGTGGCGCCCTCCGTCCACATGAATCCGGTGCTGCTGAAGCCGCAGAGCGATGTCGGGGCGCAGCTGGTGGTGCTGGGGCAGGTCATGGGCAATGCTCCGGCGCGCGAATTCCAGGCGATGAAGGCAGGCCTGCTGCCCCGCATCCTGGAAAGCTTCAGCCGGCTGAAGACCGACGCCGAGATTGTGCTCGTCGAGGGCGCGGGCAGCGCCGCCGAGGTCAATCTGCGCGCCGACGACATCGCCAACATGGGTTTCGCCCGCGCCGCCGATGTCCCGGTCATCCTGATCGGCGACATCGATCGCGGCGGGGTGATCGCGCAGATCGTCGGAACCAAGGCCGTGATCGATCCGGCCGATGCGGCGATGATCGCCGGGTTCCTGGTCAACAAATTCCGCGGCGACCCGACCCTGTTCGCTGCGGGCATGGAGACCATCACCCGTCACACCGGCTGGCCGGCCCTGGGCCTGATCCCCCATTTCCCGGACGCGGGACGCCTTCCGGCCGAAGATGCCGTGGCCCTCGACCAGCGGATCGACAACCGGCAAGGCCGGATCGTCGTCGCTGTCCCGCGTCTCGCCCATATCGCCAATTTCGACGATCTCGACCCGCTGAAACTGGAACCGTCGGTACGGCTGGTCATGGTTCACCCGGGGGAGGCGCTGCCGGGCGACGCCGATCTGGTCGTCCTGCCCGGTTCGAAAGCGACGATCGCCGACCTCGCGGATTTCCGGCGCAATGGCTGGGATATCGACCTTGCTGCCCATGTCCGGCGCGGTGGGCGGGTTCTGGGGTTGTGCGGCGGCTACCAGATGCTGGGCCGTTCGGTTGCCGACCCCGACGGGATTGAAGGATCGCCGGGAACCGCGCCGGGCCTGGGTCTGCTAGACGTCGAGACCATGCTGACCGGCGGCAAGACCCTGACCGAGGTCACCGGCATATCCGTCGCCGATGGGCTGCCGCTCCACGGCTACGAGATGCATATCGGCCGCACCAGCGGTCCCGATTGCGCGCAGCCGCTGCTGCGCTTTGCCGATGGAAGACCGGATGGAGCCGTTTCGCCCAATGGGCGTATCCGGGGGACCTATGTCCACGGCCTGTTCGCCGATGACCGGCAACGCGCGGCTTGGTTGGGCGCCGCCGCGGCCGGCTTTGATTATGAGGGCGAAGTCGAGCGCGTGCTGGACAGGCTGGCCGAGCATCTGGCGCGCCATATCGATCTCGACCGGCTTCTCACCATCGCCAGATGAGGTAGACTGCGAGGAGCGCGAGCCACTGTATGGCGCAGGCCGCATGATAGAGTCGCAGCGCCCGGCCGATATCGGCGGCGGTGGCGTCGCGCCTGCCTTCGCCCATGAAGGCGTCATCGACCAGTACATCGCCATAGATCCGCGGCCCGGCCAGTCGCAGCCCCAGCGCACCCGCAATCGCCGCTTCGGGCCAGCCGGCATTGGGCGAGCGATGGCTGGACGCGTCGCGCCAGACCGCCCCCATCGCCCCGCGCACCGACTCCCCCGTCACGGCGGCGGCCAGCGCGATGAACAAAGCCGAAAGGCGCGATGCCGGCAGATTCAGCCCGTCGTCCAGACGCGCTGCCGCCCA
>Ga0302157_10007120_pt1 | contig 11352 bp, 8 predicted proteins | sample I_Bog_N3_3_FD_193502 | JGI IMG/M metagenome (GOLD analysis project Ga0302157, IMG submission 193502) | Peat permafrost microbial communities from Stordalen Mire near Abisko, Sweden - I_Bog_N3_3 | ecosystem: Environmental > Terrestrial > Soil > Wetlands > Peat | place: Sweden: Abisko, Stordalen...
GATCAATCGCCACGCCATGCGTTACTTGATTGATGGCTCCGCCATCCCACGCGGGATCATGCCGCAAGCACCCCGCCGCCGCATCCCAGTACAACGCCCGCCGCCGCGCCCCGCGCCGCAACCGCGCCGGCACCAGCGCGCGCAACTCGTCGACCCACCAGCCCCAGCCGCGCGCGAACCACGCGCCCAGGGTGGCCATATCCGCGTCGAGAATCCCGTTGCCCGCCATCACCCGGCCTCGTCGTTGGCGCAATGGCCAGTGGTCAGATCGATCGTGCAGCTCTCGGGCGTGGCGGCGCGCGGGGCGATGTCCAGCTCGGGCCAGACCCGCGCGTCGCCGGCCGGGAATGTCACCCGGATCCGCACCGCCCGGGGCAACGCCGCGCGCCGGCTCCATGCGCCCTGCCAGCCCGGCGCGTGCGTCACCGGATCGTTGCCGAAATAGGCGATCGCCAGCCCCGCCGTCCCCGGCACCAGCCGCACCGCCTGCCACCCCGCCACCGCGGGATCGTGCAGATCCACCGCCGCGCTCAACGTGCTGATCCCATACAACACCAGCGCCCCATCCCCCGCCCGCCGCAGGCGATAGCGCCACGGCGCATCCGGGCCCGCGCGATCGGGTGCCGGCGCGGTAAACTCAAACCCATCCCCATCCCCGGCCAGATCGAGCGAGGCCCCGGCATTCTGCGGATCCTTGTCCGGCCGCAGCGCGGCAATGCGCAGGCGCAACAACCGCTGCGCATCCACCACCTCGGCAAAGCGCGCGTCGGCATCGGCGGCATGCGCGGCGCTCACCCGCCATTGCCCCAGTGCGCCGAACAGCACCACCGCCACCAGCCCGGTCACCGCCAGCGCCACCAGCATCTCGGCCAAAGTGAACCCCGCCTCGCGCCTCACGCCCGGATCCTCACCGTGTTCAGAGACACCAACGGCCGCCCCCCCGGCGCCGCCACGGTGACACGCACCGTTTCCAGCCCCGTCGTACCCAAAGGATCGGGCGCACCAGCAGGCGCCCGCACCACCTGCCAGTCCATCCCCGCATCCTGCCCGGCGCTCACCGGATCGCCCGCCACCGCCCGGTCCAGCGCCGATTGCGCCACCATCAGCGCGATCTCCCGCGTGCGCAACTGCCGCCGCGCCACCGCCGATTGCGCCACGCCTTGCGCCAGCGTCCCGCCGATCACCGCCACGATCGCCAGCGCCACCAGCACTTCGGCCAAAGTAAATCCGCGCTCGCGGGCAGGGGGTGTCATGGCGCGCTCACGATCCGGCCGGTGGCGGGCGCCACCATGATCCGTACGCGTCCCCGCGCATCGGCCAAACTCACCACGCCCCCATCCGCCGAGCCATCGCCATAAAACGTGATGCCATGCGCCGGCCACGTCGCCGCCACCCCGGCGGGCAGGGGAACCGGCCCAGCGACCGTCACCGCCATATCCTGCGCCCGCGCCCGCGCCCGCGCCGCGCCCAGCGCCGCCACCGCGTCACCCGCGCCATCGCTCAGCGCCCGCGCCGCGATCGCCCCGCTCAGCACCGGAAAGCCGATCCCCGCCACCAGCGCCATGATCGCCAGCGTCACCAGCATCTCCAGCAGGGTAAAGCCGTGCTCACCAGCTACCGACATCTTTGGCCTCGCCGCTGCCCCCCGGCTGCCCGTCCGAGCCATAGCTATAGACGTCGATCTCGCCATGATCGCCCGGCGCCTTGAATAGATAGGCCTTGCCCCAGGGATCGTTCAGCGCCGAGGCATCGGCAATATAGGGCCCGTTCCACGTCGGATCGGTCGGCGGCGCCTTGACCAGCGCGCCGAGCCCTTCCTCGGCCGTCGGATAACGCCCGGCATCGAGCTTATACAGCTCCAGCGCCGCGACCAGATTCTTGGCCTGCACATGCGCCGTCTGCGTGCGTGATGAGCCCAGATAGCGGATCACCTGCGGCCCGACGATCGCCGCCAGCAACCCCAGGATCGCCAGCACCACCAGCAGTTCCAGCAGCGTGAAGCCCTGCTCGCGCTTGTTTCTCGTCTCGGTCATTGCCCCACCGCCAAATCGTTGAAACCCAGAATCGCCGACATGATCGAGGCGATGATCCCCGCCACCACCGTCCCCAGCACCACCGTGATCGCCGGGGTCAGGATCGCCACGAAGCGCTCCAGCCGCACCCGCACATCGCGATCGAGCACCGCCGCCAGCCGCCCGAGCATCAGCCCCAGCTCGCTGGTCTCCTCGCCCGTGCGCAAGAACCCAAGGGCGATGCGCGGCAGGACTCCCGCCGCCGCCAGCGGCCCCGCCAGACTGCCGCCCTCGCGCAGCCCTTCGGCCACGCGCCGGATCGCGCCAGCGATCACCCCGTTCGCCACCGTCCGCTGCGCCAGCATCAGCGCATTGGGCAAAGGCACCCCGCCGTCGAGCAATGCCGAGAGCGTATGCGCAAACCGCGCGGTCTCGATCCGCCGCACCAGTTCGCCCAGCAACGGCACCGCCAGCATCGTGCGATCCAGCCACGCCCGCCCCGCCGGCCGCGCCAGCGCCTGCCGCGCCGCCACCCCCGCCACGCCCAGCGCCAGCACCACATAAAGCCCATCCGCACGCACAAACCGGCTCGCCCCGATCACCGCCAGCGAGGCCGCCGGCAACTGCGCCTGCGTATTGGTCAGCAAACGCTCGAACTGCGGCACGACATAGAGCAGCATCAGCAGGATCACCGACACCGCAATGATCAGCAACGCCACCGGATAGATCAGCGCCGTCCCCACCATCCGCCGCAATTCCGCCGCCTGCTCCAACATCACGCTCAGCCGCGCCATCGCCTCGCCCAGCCGGCCATTGGCCTCGCCGGCCTCGGCCATGGCGGATTCGGCGGGGGTGAACAGCCCCGGATTGGCGGCCATCGCCCGGCTCAGCGGCGCCCCCTCGCGCACCGCGCGCAGCAAGCCGGCCATGCCCTCGGCGGCGGCGGCATCCTCGATATTGCCGATCGCCAGCGTCAGCGCCCGGTCCAGCGGCAACCCAGCGCCCAGCAACACCGCCAATTCGCCGATCAGCGCGCGACTGACCGCCGCATTGCGCCGTGGCGCCTTCGCCACCCGCGCCGATGCCACCCGCACCTCGATCGGGGTCACCCCGCTGCGCCGGATCCGCGCGGCGGCATCGCTGTCGTTGGCCGCCTCGATCTCGCCGGTCACCGCCGCGCCATCGCCGCGCACCGCGCGATAGCTGAACCGGCGCAACGGCTCTATCGGCAACGGCACGGTCATGGCGCACCATCCTGTGCCACGCGCAACACGTCCTCAACCGTGGTCAGCCCCTGCGCCGCCTTGGCAAAGCCATCGGCGGTCAGCCCCCGATGCCCCTGCGCGCGCGCCACCGCCTCGATGGTTGGCGCATCGGCGCCCTGCAGGATCAACCGCGCAATCGCCTCGTCGACGGGCAGAAAATCGAACACCGCCACCCGCCCGGCATAGCCCGTGCCATGACACGCCGGGCACCCCACCGCATGCCACAACTGCCGCGCATCGATCCCCAACGCCTTGCGCATGGCATGGTCGGTCTCATAGGGCGTCCGACACTCCACGCACAACCGCCGCACCAACCGCTGCGCCAACACCCCCGCCAGCACCGATCCCAGCAAAAACGGCTCGACCCCCATATCGATCAGGCGCCCCACCGCGCCGGCGGCGGTATTGGTGTGCAGCGTCGCCAGGATCAGATGCCCGGTCAGCGCCGCCTGCACCGCGATCTGCGCGGTCTCGCCATCGCGGATCTCGCCGACCATGATCACGTCGGGATCCTGCCGCAAAAACGATCGCAACGCCGCCGCAAAGGTAAACCCGATCGCCGGATGGATCTGCGCCTGGATCACCCCGGGCAAGCGATACTCGATCGGGTCCTCCACGGTCAGCAGCTTGCGCTCCACCGCGTTCAGTTCGGCCAAAGCGGCATACAACGTGGTGGTCTTGCCGCTGCCCGTCGGCCCGGTCACCAGCACAATGCCATGCGGCCGATGGATCGCCCGCCGCACCGCCCCGGCCAGCCCCTCGTCAAACCCCAGCACCGCAAAATCCAGCGCCAGCTTCGCCCGATCGAGAATGCGCATCACCACGCTCTCGCCGTGGATCGAGGGCGCGGTCGCCACGCGCAGATCGATCTCGTGCCCGCGCACCGCCACGCGCAGCCGGCCATCCTGCGGCAGCCGCCGCTCGGAAATATCCAGCCCCGCCACCACCTTGATCCGCGCCACAATGCTGCCGCGCATCGCTGCGGGCAAGCGGGTCACCTCACGCAACATGCCATCGATGCGGTATCGCACCAGCAAACTGTCCTCGGTCGGCTCCAGATGAATATCGCTCGCCCGCTCGTCCACCGCCTCGGCGATCAACCGGTTGACCGCGCGGATCGCCGGCGCATCGCTGACCAGATCGCGCAGCCGGTCGAGATCCTCGATATCCACCGCATCGTCGATCGCATCGCCATCCGCGCCGGCCTCGGCAAAGGCCTCGATCCGCGCCTCGATATCGCCCTTGCGCCCCACCACCCGCGCCACCGCGCAGCCGTGCACATAGGCAAACGCCGGCGCGACAAACGCATCGAACGGATCGACCACCGCCACCGTCACCAGATCGGGCTGCACCGCGATCGCCAGCGCGCGACAATCGCGCAGGAACGCCAGCGACAGCCCCGCATCGGGCGCCGGCGCCGCGCGCACCGCCTCGGTCCCGGCCTGCGACAACCCGCTCGCCTCGGCCAAAGCCGCGCACAACGCCGCCTCGCTCACCAGCCCCAGCCGGGTCGCCACCGCATCCAGCCGCTCGCCGCTTTCCTGCGCCACCAGTTGCGCCCGCGCGAAAGCCTCGCGCGGCAACAGCGTGGCCAGCACCCCGGCCATGTCCCGTGCAGACGCGGCAACGGCTCCGGCGTCGCCGGTCTGTAGCGGGTCGGCCTGCATGCCGCCCGCTGGCCCGTGGTCCTTCGTCTGTGGCAAAATCGACCCTGCCCCGTGCCACAGGCCCATCGTCCATGATGTGCCCGCCCCAAGGTGATGGCGCTTAGGCGCAGGTTGCGTCAAGTTTGTTACGGTTTGGGACTGACCATCGGCGCCGGGCCGCTGGAGCGATGCGGTGCATGGGGCGGCCCCTCACTGCCGCATGATTCGCGGCCCGCCGCCGCGTCGACAGCGCTTTATGTCGTCAAACCGGTCCGATCTGGCGTCGCCACTGGTCATTCCGGGCGTCGCAACGCGCCGACATGTGATACGATTTGGTATAAAAACCACGTAAATTCAGCTTTATAGTTCTCGGTACCCGATGACTTTAACAAGCATCCCACAGATAAATATGAAAAAATACAGTGTAACAAATGGATCACAGTTCTGTCACCGACGGCCGCTAGTTGGGCTCTGCCGGACAGTCCACGTTCGGCAAAAAGGGGGGTTGGGTAGCGCAGGTTTCCACGCCTGCATCACGCGGGGTTGCGTGCGGGGCTGAGCCCGGGCGTTGCCACATCCAATTCTGATAACGGGTTGCATGCGCCGGATCGCTATTCGGCGGTTGGCGGCGTGCGCCCTTTCGCTTTTGAACAAGTGACTCCGAAGCCTCGCTTTCGGCGCAGGCTTCGTGCGTTCTCGTTCATTTGAATTCTGGAGGGATATTCAAATGCTGAAGATGAAGACTTCGCTGCTCGCCGCGACCATGATCGCCGGTGCGGTGGCCGCGCCTGCCTACGCCCAGGTCACTCTGCCCGCGCCCAGCTCGGACGGCGACGCCGCCCTGCACGGCGCTGGTGCGACCTCGATCCAGAACGTGCTCGTTCGCATCGCGAACTGCACCGGTATCGACCAGAAGCTGGGCAACGGCCAGCCCAACGCCGGTGTCACCACCGGTTCGCTCGGCACGGTTTCGGCCGGCAGCTTCACCGGCACGCCATCGCTCGATTGCTCGGTGGCCGATACCTCGGCGTCGTCGACCAACATCCAGCCCAACTTCTCGCTGAAGTATGTCGGCACCGGTTCGGGCTTCGGCCGCAAGGCGTGGTACTGGTACGCCGACGCGTGGGATGGCTCGGCCAACACCTCGAAGGCCCAGGCGCACGTTCCCAACCCGTTCAACACGGTTGCCGGCAACGCCCGCTGGAGCCACATCGACTACGCGTTCTCGGATACCCCGGTCGCGCCGTCGGATGTCCAGACCTACAACACCACGGGTAACGCCGTGACGGTGGCCGGTCCGGCGATCTCGTTCCCGCTGTTCGTCCTGCCCGTCGCCATCGCTTACTCGCAACAGTACGGCACCAACGCCAAGGGCGCCGCCATGCTGTTCAACGCGCAGAACAAGGCCACCTATGGCACCGCCACGGTTGCCGTGCTGAACCTGTCGCGCCCTGTGTACTGCGGCATCTTCAACGGCGTGATCACCAACTGGAACGATGCGTCGATCCAGGCGCTGAACGGCAAGAGCAAGGTCAAGGGTCAGACCGGCATTCCGCTGTATGACACCGTGAACGACACCGCCACGCGCTGGACCAACGATGGCGCCCCGATCCGTCTGGTCGGCCGTCTGGACAACTCGGGCACCACCGACGTGTTCACGCGCCACCTCGCCCAGGTCTGCACCTCGGCCAACGGCTACACCGGTTCGAACGCGTACAAGAACAACGCCGAGAATCTGCCGTACAACGCCTCGACCAACGGCGGCATCGACTACACCACCGTCCGTTACGACACCAACTACAAGCCTTCGGCCGCTTCGTCGAAGTTCGCCGGCACGACCAACCTGGTCTCGGGCGATTACTGGAACGGTTCGGCGATCGTGAACGTCGCGTCGGGCACCCCCACGGGCGCGCCGACCGGCAACAAGGGTTCGGGTCTCTACACCGTCGCCAACGGCGGCAGCGCGGTGCAGGCCCTGCTCGCCCTGGCGCCCGACTACGCGCTGAACGGCGTGTCGCTGAACGGCAAGATCGGCTACATCTCGGCCGACTTCATCCAGCCTTCGGTCGACTCAAAGGGTGGCATCGTCGCCGCCAACCTGCAGAACGTCGGCGACAGCAAGTACTACAACCCGTCGTACAAGACCGCGCTCGCCGCGTTCTCGTCGGCGCTCGTGCCGCCTGAATCGGCTGCCGACGGCACCTACCTCGCCGGCGACACCCGTCAGGTCCGCCTGGTCGATGGCACCACCGGCAACGCCACGCGCGCCAACCCGGTTGCCTGGGCCGACGTGCTGTACAACACGCCGGGCTACACGCTGGCCGATCCGACCGCTGCCGGTGCCTACCCGATCGTGGGCACCACGCAGCTGTTCGCCTACACCTGCTACGCCCAGAAGGGCAATCGCGAGCAGCTCGTCGGTCTGCTTGGTCTGGCCCTCGGCGAGATCAAGAAGAACGCTGCCGGCACGGCCATCTCGGCCAAGGCCTTCGGTGGTACCCAGCCGGCGACGCCTGGTATCGTCGATCAGTCGAACATCGGTATCGTTCCGGCCGCCTGGGCGACCGCGATCACCAACACCTTCCTGACCAAGAGCACCACCGACACCGGTGCGGCCGCGCTGAACCTCTACATCCAGAGCGCGCTGCTGCCCACGCCGGCCAAGGGCACGCCCCTGACCGCCGCCGGCAAGGTCAACAAGAGCTACGTGCCGCAGGCCGATCCTGCTGCCAACTCGGCTTGCGCTTCGCTGACGGGTGCGTGAGCCACTCGTCAAGAAGACGTCATAATTGATCGAGCAACTCGTGGGTCCCGGACATCCGTCCGGGGCCCACTTTTTAATATTCGCCAGAATATTCTTTTGATTTCCGCATGATCGCGTCGGATCTGCAAAGTCGTCGCAAGTGTCACATTAGTTAAACACAACCGGGTCATGAGGACCCCGGGCCGGATCTGCCGAGGGGGCAGCGCCGGGGGGAATCAGGGGTAGGCCATTTCATGAGCGGGCGTTGCGCGCTCCTTTCCTGTGTGCGGGGCGTGATCGCCTCCGGTGCCGGCGTGATGCTGGCCGCCGGTGGGCTGGTCGCGCCGACACCTGTGCTTGCCGCCAATGCGCCGGCAAACGTCACCGCCGCGCCCGACACCTTCCTGATCCAGGCCTATGACGTCTCCGGGGTGACCCGCCTGACCAGCGACGAGGTCGAGCGCGCGGTCTACGCCCATGTCGGCCCGCACCGCAGCAAGGACGATGTCGAGGCCGCACGCAAGGCCTTGCAGGACGCCTATGCGGCCAAGGGCCTCGATGCGGTGATCGTCGAAGTGCCGGTGCAATCGCCCGCCGCCTTCGCGCAGGGCATCGTCGACATCGCGGTCAACGAAGTGCCGGTGGGGCAAGTGGTGGTCAAGGGCAGCCGCTTTCACTCGTTGTGGTTGGCGCGCGATCAGGTGCCGTCGCTCCAGGAAGGAAAACCTGTCGATTTCAAGGCATTGCAGGCCGATGTCGCCAATGCCAACCGCTTTCCCGATCGCCCGGTCAGCCCCTCGTTCAAGCCGGGTCTGGTGCCGGGCACGCTCGATGTCGATCTGGCGGTGGACGATGCGCGGCCGTACCACGCCTCGGTTCAGCTCGACAACGACGCCAGCCCCAACACCACGCCGACGCGCCTGACCGCCTCGGCGCGCTACACCAACTTGTGGCAGAAGGGGCAGACGGCGACGTTTACGTATGTCGTCGCGCCGGAAAACCGGCGCGAGACCGAGGTCTTCGCCGGCTCCTACACCATTCCGTTCATCGGCACGCCGTGGCTGCTGGCGATCTCGGGCTATCACTCGAACAGCAATGTCGCCGCACTCGGCGGATCGGACGTGCTAGGCAAGGGCTATCAGGTCGGCATCCGTGCGATCTATCAGTTGCCCTCGGACAAAGTGCGGCAATCGTTCAGCTTCGGCCCCGATTACAAGGCGTTCGATCAGAACATCAGCGTTGCCGGGGCCGCCGTCAGCACCGCGCCGATCCACTACATCCCGCTGGAGGTGCAATATGCCATCTCCGGCGCCACGGCCCACGCAAGCTGGTCGCTGACGCTGGGCAGCACGCTGGGGCTGCGCGCGCTGAAGTACCATTACTGCATCGTGTCCAGCACCACGGGCACCTGCACCGCCACCACCGAGTTCGAAGGCCGATCGTACAACGCCAGCGAGAACTTCTATCGCGGCAATCTCAACTTCAACTATTCGTACGCGTTCGACAGCGACGTCATCGCCGAATTCAGGCTGAGCGGTCAGATCGCGGATTCCCCGCTGGTCACCAATGAACAGATTTCGGCCGGCGGCCTGTCCAGCGTGCGCGGCTATTATTCGGCCGAGGCGGTCGGCGACAACGGCATCGAGCCCAGCCTCGAACTGCGCTCGCCGACGTTCGCCAGCCATTTCGGCCACTGGCTCAGCGAGGCGCGGTTTTACGGTTTCGCGGACAGCGCCTTCCTCAAGGTGCTCGACCCACAAGGCGCGCGCACCGGCTACCGGCTGTTCGGCCTCGGCGGCGGGTTGCGCGCGCGCATTCTCGATCATTTCTCGGGCGACATTCTGGTCGGCGTGCCCCTGCTCAAGGGGCCCACCACCAGGGCCGGCGACCCGCGCATCGGTTTTCAGGTCAAAGGGGACTTCTGAGGTGTTCGGCAACAAGCAACGGCCCATGACGGCCCGGACGATAACGGCGCGGGCGATCCTCGCGCTGGCGATGTTGTTGGCGGCGCTGACCGGCGCGATCGCCCCCGCGCATGCCGAGGGCAGCGCCGCGTGGTGGGACAAGGCATGGTCCTACCGCAAGCCGGTCACCGTCGACACCTCGCCCTCGGGCGTGAACCTGTCGGGCCCGGTGGGCCGCGCGGTGGTGCTGGTGCGGCTGCACAGCGGCAACTTCACCTTCACCGACGCCATGCCCAACGGCGCCGACATCCGCTTCGTCGACAGCGACAACAAGACCCCGTTGCCGTTCCACATCGAAAAATTCGATGCGCAGAACGGCCTCGCGGCGGCGTGGGTCTCGGTGCCCAACGTCAACGGCGGGGAAAAGCGCACGATCTGGCTCTATTTCGGCAACAAGTCGGCCCCTGTCGGCTCGGACGAGAAGGGCACATTCGACCCTGACTACATGGCGGTCTACCACTTCGGCGAAAGCCCCGGCACGCCCAGCAACGACAGCACCGCCAACGCCAACACCGCCAAGACGGCGCCTCCCGGCGTCGACGATGGCGGCATCATCGGCAAATCGGCGCGCTTCCCGGGGCAGGGCCAGATCGAGATCGCGTCGAGCGGCTCGCTCGCCATGCCCGCCGCCGCGCCGTTCACCTTCACCGCGTGGGTCAAACCGGCGGCGCTGGCTGGCACGCAGGCGATCTTCCAGCGCGGCGCCTTCACCATCGGCCTCAACGCCGGCGTGCCGTTCGTCTCGGGCCCCGGCGTGTCGCTGCAAGGCCGCGCCGCGATCAAGGCCGACTGGACCCACATCGCCTTCACCGCGGATGGCAAGGCCTTCCACCTTTACATCAACGGCGTGGAAGATGCCGCAGGCGCTGGGGCCATGCCCGCGCTCGACGGATCGGCCTTCATCGGCGGCGCCGCCGGCCAGCCGTTCAACGGCGAGATCGACGAAGTCCGCCTCTCCAAAACCGCGCGCCCCGCCGCCGCCATCACCGCCATGGCGCAGGCCGAAGGCCCCGGCGCCAAACTCGTCTCGGTCAGCGACACCGCCGAAAAGCAGAGCAGCGGCGGCGGCGTCCTGTTCTTCATCGTCAGCAAGCTCGAACCGGCCGACATGGTCATCATCGGCCTGTGCATGACGCTGCTGACGATGGCGATCGCGCTGATGGTCGCCAAGGTGCGCTACCTGAACGCCGCCACCAAGGGCAACGCTGCCTTCAACCGCCTGTTCGCGGCGATGCACGAAAACCTCGTGCCGCTGGCCGAGATCAGCGACGCGGCCACCGCCGCCTGCATCGATCGCGCCTCGCCGCTGGCCCGGCTTTACAGTGTGGGCATCGATGAACTCGACGTCCGCCGCAAGGCACGCGGCACCCGGCCCCTGTCGGCCGAAGCCATCGAGGCGATGCGCGCCGCCGTCGACGCCCAGTTCGTCACCGAGAACCAGAAGCTCGACGCGCTGATGGTCATCCTCACCATCGCCATTTCGGGCGGGCCGTTCATCGGCCTGCTCGGCACGGTGGTCGGCGTGATGACCGTGTTCGGCGGCGTGGCGATGGCCGGCGATGTCAACGTCAACGCCATCGCGCCCGGCATCGCCGCCGCGCTGCTGGCGACGATCGCGGGCCTCGCCTGCGCGATCCCCTCGCTGTTCGGCTACAACTACCTCAACGGGCGGATTTCGGCGCTGGCCGACCTGATGCGCGTGTTCATCGACCGCCTGATCAC
>Ga0302157_10007123_pt1 | contig 11349 bp, 7 predicted proteins | sample I_Bog_N3_3_FD_193502 | JGI IMG/M metagenome (GOLD analysis project Ga0302157, IMG submission 193502) | Peat permafrost microbial communities from Stordalen Mire near Abisko, Sweden - I_Bog_N3_3 | ecosystem: Environmental > Terrestrial > Soil > Wetlands > Peat | place: Sweden: Abisko, Stordalen...
TCGCTGGTCGGTGGGTCGAGCAGCGCGCCGTGGTCCGCGAACGGGATGTGATTCAAGTAGTAGTGGGTATTGTCGACGTCGAAGGAAGCGAAGCCGCCATTGCGGCTTTGCATGCCCGTGAGCCAATCGAGCGCCCGGTTGACATTGTCCGTGAAGCCCGCCGATTCCGGGGTCTGGTGCATGGCCCAGGCAACGACCGCAGTATCGTCGAGATCCGGGTAGTAGCTGTTCGCGAACTGGAACGCCCAACCGCCGCCGCGCAGGGACGGGCGGCTCACCTGCCAGTCGCCGGGCTCATCGTCCAATTGTTTCGAGCACAGCCACTGCAACGCGGGCAGCGCTGAGCCGAGCGACGCGGCGCAGCCCGTTTCCTGCAGCGCCAATGCGGCGAGCGCGGTATCCCAGACGGGCGACACACAGGGCTGGCAATAGGCGCTCCCCGGCTCGATGACCAGGAGCTTCTGCAGGGCGCGCTTGGCCGTCACGCGCCGCGGGTCATCCGCGGGCACGCCGAGCACGACCATGGCTTCGAGCGCGTTGACCATGGCCGGAAAGATGGCGCCGAGCCCGTCCTCGCCGTTCAGGCGCTCGAGCATCCAGCTTTCCGCGCGCCGGGTCGCGTGCTCGCGCATGGCGCGCGGAATCAGGGGATCGATCATGCGGCCGAGGCGGTCCAGGGCCAGAAACAACGTATTGAGCAGTCTCCCGCTCTTGTCGTTGCGGTGAAAGTAGTGGCGCTCGCGCTCCGGCGGCACCGTGAACAACTCGCGGATGTGCACGCCGCGCGGGTTGCGCGCCACGGGCTTGCGCGTGCACAGAATGAACAGCGGCACCATCACCGTGCGCGACCAGTAGGACACCTTGTCCAGATGGAATGGAAACCAGCGCGGCAGCAGCATGATCTCGACCGGGATATACGGCACGCCGCGCCACGGGATCTCCCCATACAGCGCAAGCGCGATGCGTGTGAACACGTTCGCGCGGGCCGCGCCGCCGCGCTCGAGGATCGCGGCGCGCGCGCGCTCCATGTGCGGGGCGTCCGGGCTGTCGCCCGCGAGTTTCAGGGCGAAATACGCCTTGACCGAACAGCTGATATTGAAGCCGCCGCGATGATATAGCGCCCAGCCGCCGTGCGCCGCCTGGCGCGAGCGCAGGTAAGCGCAGATTTTCTTCTCCAGATCGACGTCGATCTCGTCGAGGAAGTGCATCATCAGGATGTACTCCGCCGGGATCGTGCAGTCGGCCTCGAGCTCGAACAACCAGTAGCCCTCGGCGCTCTGCCGCGCAATCAAGGCATCGCGCGCCTCCGCGATGCTGCGATCGAGCAGCGTACCGAGACCGAGCCTGGTCAGCTTGTGTGCCAGCTTGTCGGTGCGCGCCTCGCGCTCGGGTGCGGCGGCAGCCGCGGCGGCTGCCGCGAGGTGCGGCGAAGAATGTCGCGTCAAGTGGCGGAACTCCCGGCGGATTGATGACGGGCGCGCTCCACGGGCACGGCGGTGGGTGGCGTCACCGCCGTCGCGGGGTAGGGCGTGATCGGCTCGGAGAAGGGCACCGGCGGCGACGGCGCCAGGCGAATCTCCGGCAATTCCGCGAGCGGCAAGCCGCGCGCGGCCCAATGGAACAGGCCCTTGAGCATCCAATCGTGGCGCAGGGCGATCCCGGTCAACAGGCGCGTCGCGGCGACCGCCGATCGGGTCACCTTCACTTCGGCGCCCGAGGTATAGGCCGGGTTGTGTTCGAGCTTGCGCAAGGTCAGCACGGCCAGGCCCACGGCCCAGAGACAAAAGCGCCGTATGCCGCTCTCGCTGCTCGGGATCAGCAAGGTATAGGCCAGGGCGTTGCGCAGATGCGCATGCGCCAAGGCGATCAACTCCCGCAAGGCCGCGCCGAAGCGCGGGTCATGCGGGATCGGCTGCAGCGTCGCCAGATCGATGCCATGCCGCGTGAACAGATCCTGCGGCAGCCAGCAGGCGCCGCGGCGGCGGTCCTCCCACACGTCCTTTAGAATGTTCGTCATCTGCAGCCCTTGCGCGAAGGACGTCGACAGCCGCTCGAGTCCCGCCTGGTGCCGGGCGATCGCCGGATCGTGGCTGCAAAACAGTTCAGTGAGCATCTCCCCCACCACGCCGGCGACGTAATAACAATACTCGTCCAAGTCGGTGCCGCGGGGCAGCCCGCGCAGACTCGCCGTGTGCTGAAAATGCGGCATGCCGTAGCACATCAGCTCGACGCAGCGCTGGATCGCGGCCCGCTGCCGCTCGGGCTGCGCGAGCGTGATGCGGATGACCCGGTCCATGTTGCTGACGAGATCCCGTTCGGCGGGCAAAGTCTGCTCCGACAGGCGCCGCTCGATCTCCCGCGCCAGCAGCACCGGTGCACCGCCGCCGTAGACCGCGACCTTGAATTCCTGCATGTAGAGGTGCGTTTCCGCCGCCGACAGCGCCGGCTCGTCCTCGATCGTATCGGCGATGCGACACAGCAAATAGGCATTGGTCACCGCCGTGCGCAGCGCGTCCGGCAGTTGCGGAATGGTCAACGCAAACGTGCGCGACACATGCGGCAGAATCTGATCTTGGTAAACTTTATCGGAAATATCGGAGTCCATGCCGACAGTATCGCGGAAAGTGCAGCCGTGGGCACGCGCAATTTCAACATGTGTCATTTCGGCAACGTCCGGCACCGGCCGATGCGAGCATCCGCGACGGCCTGAATCAAGCCCCCGCGACTGATCCGTGCAAGCGCCCGGCCCGGTCTAATTCAGCTGTATTTTGCGGCCGAAAGGCTGCATGGGCGAACGCTCGGATTCAGGAACAGCCCAGATGACCGGCCAGCGCGGACGGTAGCGGGCGGGACCCTCGAGGTCGGTCAGGACGACGCCAATATCCGGGCGGTGCTTGTCCGCCTCCTCGAGCAGCGGCGTGAAATCCGTGCCGCCGCCGCCGCTGAATTCGATGCCGCTTAAATCCGCCACCCCCGGTTCGAAGTGCTCGACATGCCGCACCCGATCGTCCCCGATGACGAGTACCAGACCGGCCTCGAGGCGGTGCGTGATGGCCTCGATCTCGCGCGCGAAACGTGCCATCAGCGCATCCTCGATCGACCCCGAGACATCGACGATGACCACCAGACGCGGCACCGATTTGCTGCGGCTGAATCCCGGCTCCCATGGCAGCCGGCGGTTCGGCCCGCCCCGCCCCTGGTTCGCCATGTACGAGCGCGTCGGGCGCGACCACGACAGCGCCGGCTGCGGCGCCAAGCCGCGCGCCAGCTGCGTGCGCAGCAGGTGCTGCCAGGGCGTGCGGGTCGTCGGCAGATCGGCGATCAAGGCCCGCAACATCGAGTGCGCGCCATCACCGGCATGGGCGCGCAAGATGCGTTCGCTCCACTCGCGCGCTTCCATGGCTTGCGCTTCCGGCGGACCTTCCGCCGCCGGCCCGGGCCGCAGATCCGCTTCCGTGTCGCGTCCGAGCGCGCGCACCCGCGATGCCCGCGGCCCGTCGTCGCGCCGCGGGTCGCTCCCGTCGCGCGCGTCGCTGTCGCCGCCCGACCCTGTGTTGCCGCTCGACCCTGAATTGCCGCTCGACCCTGAATTGCCGTTCGCACCGGACGTGCCGCTCGCGCCCTGTCGGCGTGTGGACTGGCCGCGGCTCGGCTGCTGCGGCAAGCGGCGGTCATCGATCGTGCGGTACAGCCGTTCGACGTCCCATTCCAGCAGCGATTTTTCGACGGCCTGCTCGATCTGCAGCACACCTGCGAGCAGCCGCTCCAGAGTCACCGCGGCTGCCGGCAGCTTGAGCCAGCTCAAGTGGCCGAGCGTGCTGTTGACGATCGCGTCGGCGCAGATATTGAAGAGCTGCAGGTCCACGTCCCCGCGCTGGCGCAGCAACTCCAGATAGCGCTGCGCATGGCGGAGCGCAATATGCAGCACTTCGTGCGCGACCAGACCGACCTGGCTGTCGAGGCCGAGCTGCTCGAATCGCCCGCCGTAGAACAGTGTGCGGCCATCCGTCGACACCATGGGCGCGTCCGCGGCGCCGGGCAGATCCTCGTGCCGGACCCACAGCGCGAGGCCGCCGGTCGACGGGGCGAACTCCACCATGCGCTGGATCGCCCGCGTGCCGCGATGGCGATGCAGTTCGTTCGCGTCAGGCATTTTGCGTCTCGCGGCGCCGCTGCTCCGTGTAGCGCCGGTACGATGCGCTGTCCAGAATGGCCGCCTCGAGACCGTCTTCGAGGGCCTTTTGCATCAGCAGTTCCATCGCCAGCGTCTGCGCCTCGCGCACCGGCAGCGCCACGGCACTGCGGATGTCGGGGAGCTGCTCGATGATTTCCAGCACGCGGGTGAGCGAGGCCTCATCGACGCTGGCCGCGAGCAGGCCGTAGATCATGCCGTAGAGGCCGTCGAGCGTCTTCGGCAGCAGCGCGGCGGTCTCGGCGCCGCGCGCGCTCGCGAGCAGACGCACGACGTCGACGCCCGCCTGGATTTCGCGCAGGACGCCGAAGAATTCGGCGGCATTGGCGGCACCGATGCGGCCCTGGACGAAGAGGCGCTTGGCCGGCTCCGAGAGCGCGGATTTCAAGACGCTGGAGATGTCCTCCCAGCCGCGCGGACTCGCGCCGATGAGGTGATCGTTGTTGAGCTGGGTCTGGGTGTCGTCGAGTTTGTCCGGACGCACGCGGAGGTACGCCATGATCTCCGGCGCAAAGCGCATGGCCACCGCATGCGCAAGAAACGCGTCGATGACCGTCTGGACGTTGAAATGAAACATGCGGTCCGCCAGCGCCGTGCCCATGTCGTGTGACACCGCGCCATGGAAACTGGCGTTGCCCGCCGCGATGACCTGCCAGCCGTCGGGCAGCTGATAGTGTCCGACGCGGCGGTCGAGAATCAGCGAGTAGGCCGAGATCTGCAGCCGCTGCTCCGCAGCCGTCAGCTCGTCGAGGAACAGGATCCCGGCCGGCTGTTCCGCGGACGGCAGGAACTCGGGCGGAAACCACACGGTCTTGCCGAGTACGTCATCGGCGTAAATGGCACCGCGAATGTCCACCGGCTCAATCGTCGTGAGCCGAAGATCGACCAACGGTACGCCGAAATGCTCGGCGACCTGCCGCACGATCGAGGACTTGCCCACGCCGCGGGTGCCCCAGAGCATCGAGGCACGGCGCCGCAGCACGGGATCGGCGTACTGCTCGATCAAGGCGGCTTTCGCGGCCGCGATCGACACCGGCGGTATGTTCATCGCGTCCGCCAGGCCGGCGCGGTCAGGGGTCGCGGCAACGGCGGAATCTCGATCCGCGGCACCTCACGCAAACAGAAGAACAGCGACATCAACAGCGGCGGCGCGTTCAAGATCAGCATCCGCAAGCCGGAATCCTGCGCGAGGTGGAGGCGCGGCACGGCCGCCGCCGCGGCAATCAGGCCGACGCAGATCAGCAGCGGCGCGGCGCGGCGCAGCGCCGCACTCCAGCGCGCCGCCGCGTGCTCGGCGTGGTAACGCGCCGGCGGTTCGCCCAAGGTCTTGTCGAGATGCCGGACGGCTTTGGTGAAGTATTGCTGCGTGCGCAGGCTGCGCTGCGGCTCCCGGCCGCGCAGCCGCAGCGTGCTCTTCCACAGTTCCCGCGCCCGCGACAAGGGTGCCCAATCCCAGCCGAGCACGGCCAGCAAATCCTCCGGCAGCTCGATGTCGTCGCCCGGCGCGGCCGTGAGCTCGAGCTTCACGCGCGTATCGCTGATCCCCGATGGCTTCAAGGTCAGGGTGAGGCCCGCGACTTCGGCCGTGGCGCCGGTGAGGATCATGCGTAGGTCGTCCGGCCCGGTGGCGGCGGGTTCCAGGCGGTGCGACAGCGCGACCAGGAAACCCGGTCCCGACTCGAACTGACGATGCGGCGCAACGCGCTCGAGACCCGCCAGCATGGCCGCGAGATCGCCGCCCTCGATTTCGAGGTGCGCCTCGATCCCGCTGCGAGGGCTCAGAGTGCGAATCAGCCGGTAGACGCCGGGTTCGGGCGTCTCGAGCTGCAAGGTCTCGCGCATATCCGCAAGCCCGGTCGGTTCGGGCACCTCCTGCGCCTCGTGGGCGCAGACCACCGTCTTGAATACCAGCCGCCGCTGCTGCCGGTCACTGGCGGGCAGGTCGACATGATGGCCGCGACGAGTGAACGGCCCGACGAGGTCGAGGATTTCGTGGTGCGTCAGGGGCTGCATGGCCCCGGCAAGCCTACCTCACCCCGCCGCCAGCGGCCAGATCAGGCGGCGAGCCGCGGCGCGACTTGGACGCGGTTTCTGCCGGCGTTCTTCGCCGCGTACACGGCCGCGTCGGCACTCGCGATCAGCTCGTCGCCCCAGACGCCGAGTGTATCGCTGCCGGCGACACCGATGCTGCAGGTCAGTTGGATGGGTGCGCCGAAGCCCGTGATGCGCACGCTGGCGACGCGCTCCAATATGCGCTCCGCGATGAGGTGAGCCGCCGCCGTGTCGGCGCTGTTCAAGATCACGACGAATTCCTCGCCGCCGTAGCGCCCGATCACGTCGGTCTGGCGCAACTCGGCCTGGATCGGCTCCACGATCGCGCGCAGGCAGGCATCCCCGGCCGGGTGGCCGTAGGTGTCGTTAACTCTCTTGAAATAGTCGAGATCGATGAACAGCAGTGCGATCGGCAGGTTGCGTGTGCGGGCGCGCACGCATGTCGCCTCGAGCCGCTCGATCAGCGAGCGGCGGTTGAGCACGCCGGTGAGCACGTCGGTCTGCGCGCGCCGTTCCGCCTCGGTCAACGCGAGGCGCTGATCGCGCAGCCGGTCGGCGACACCCAAGGCGGCGAGGATCGCGGCCGCCACCATCGACAGCGGCAGGCCGTAATAGAGCAGCTGTTCCGCATCCTGCGCGTCCGCCATCAGCAGACGCGTTGCGGTCGCTATCGTGAACGCCTCGAGCAGTCCCCAGGCCACCAGAAACCAGCCCGCCGCGCGGATTCCGCGCCGCCAGGCGAGAAACGCCACGACCAGCGTGAACAGCGCGGTGCCGACGAACATCAGATTGCCCACGCCCGAAACCAGCCAGCCGGCGCCGAACAATTTCAGCACATTGGCGAGTGCCAGCACGAGGAAGGCGACCGCGAGCCAGCGATAGGCCACGTAAACCTGCGGCGAGAAGTGGCGCAGGTCCGCGATCTCGCGCGCGAACAGGCAGCCGATCGCGCCGCTCAGGGCCACGGGCACATTCCAGGCATGGGAACCGAGCGACAACGCCCAGGCAAGTGCCGGCCAGTCGAAGCCCTGTCCCGACAGATAGACCACGTAGAGGCCCTGCAAGGAGAAAAACGCCGCGTAGAGCATGAACAATGCATCGGCGAGCACGAACCAGATCAGCAGCGCCGACAGCGACAGGGCGAGCAGCGCTCCGAATGCAATCCCGATCATCCGCGCGTGCTCGGCCGCGCGCGCGAGCGTCCCCTCGAGCGTCGCGGTGGAAAAATGCAGCTCGGCGAGGGCGCGGCCTTGCGGCTCGACGCGCGCATACACGGCCGGGCCAGCGCCCGCGCCCGCGCCTGCGTCAGCCCCAGCGCCAGCGGCGCTTGTCCGCGGCAACACGAAGACGTCGTCCTGCATCCCACGAAATTCAGGCAGCTCGGCGGCGCGCAGCAGACCGGCGCGCGCCTCGCCGGGAGAATCGTAGAGGTCGAGCACGACACCGCGGGCCTTGCGCACGATGAGCGCCTGGGTGCCGGCCTCCGCGAGGGGGCTGCGCACACGGATCCGGTACCAGACGGGACTGGCCGTCGGCGCGCTCAGCCTCTCGACGTCGACGCCGGGGCCGGCACCGGGCGGGAGCCCGGCCGCACCGACCGCCGCGCCGACCGCCGCGGCGCAGCCGATCGACACCGCCGCCCACGCCAATAGTTTGCGCACCCTACCCAATGACTCTCCTCCGTGCCGCCCGCGCCCGCGCCCGCGCCGTTATGACTCGATTCCCTGGACCTTCAAGTACTCGTCATACGTCCCCTTGAAGTCGGTGTGGCCCCCGCCCGGACGCAGCTCGATGATGCGTGTGGCCAGGCCGCCGACGAACTCCCGATCGTGCGAGACGAAAATAATCGTGCCCGGGTAGTGCTCCAGCCCGATCTGCAGCGACTCGATCGTCTCCATGTCCATGTGGTTCGTGGGTTCGTCGAGCAGCAGCACATTGGGCTTCGTGAGCATCAACTTGCCGTAGATCATGCGGCCTTTCTCGCCGCCCGACAGGACTTTCACCGATTTCTTGGTTTCCTCCCCGGAGAAGAGCAGCCTGCCCAAGGTTGCCCTGACCAGCTGATCGTCGTCGGCCTTGCCGGTAAATTGCGACATCCACGCGAACAGATCCGATTTCGCCTCGAACTCGGCCTGCGGATCCTGCGGCATGTACCCCGGTGAGGCATTCTCCACCCACTCGATGCGGCCGGCGGACGGCACCAGCTCGCCGGCGAGCAAGCGCATCAGCGTCGTCTTGCCGACGCCATTCGGACCGATGATGGCTACACGCTCGCCGGCCTCGACGTTGAACGTCAGCTTGCGCAAGACCTGCTCGTCGGCGTCGGGATAAGTAAAACTCAAAGACTCCACCGATACCGCGGAGCGGTACAGCTTCTTGGCCTGTTCGAAGCGGATGAACGGGTTCTGCCGCGACGAGGGCCTGATTTCCTCGATCTTGATCTTCTCCAGCTGGCGTTTGCGCGACGTGGCCTGGCGGGCCTTCGAGGCATTGGCCGAGAAGCGGCGCACGAACTCCTGCAGGTCCGATATCTTGTCCCTGGCCTTGGCATTCGCGGCTTCGACCCGCTCACGCGCCTGCACGGACGCGAGCATGAAATCGTCGTAGGTCCCCGGATAGACCTTGAGCTGACGAAAATCCAGATCCGCGATGTGGGTGCACACCTGGTTCAGGAAATGACGGTCGTGGCTGATGATGACCATCGTCGCATCATAGTTGTTGAGCGCGCCTTCCAGCCAGCGAATGGAATTGATGTCGAGGTTGTTGGTGGGCTCGTCCAGCAGCAGCACGTCCGGTTTCGAGAACAGCGCCCGCAGCTTCAATCCCGGGGGAATCTCGCGCATCGGTCCGTTGTGGCGCGATTCGGGAATGCCCGCGTCGGTCAAGATGCTGGCGGCGCGCGCTTCCGCGTCGTAGCCGCCGTACTCCGCAAACGTGCTCTCGAGATCGGCGGCCCGCATGTAGTCCTCGTCGGTCGCATTGGGGTCGGCGTAGATCCGGTCGCGCTCCTGCATCGCCTTCCACAATTCGGTGTGCCCGCGCATGACGACGTCGAGCACGCGCTCGTCCTCGTAGCCGAACTGATTCTGATTGAGCTTGCCGAGGCGCATGCCGGCCTGCAGCATGACCTCGCCGGCGCTCGGGTCGAGATCCCCTCCCAGCACCTTCATCAGTGTCGACTTGCCGGACCCGTTGGCACCGATGAGTCCATACCGGTTGCCGTCGGCGAACTTGACCGTGACCTGCTCGAACAGCGGTTTCGCGCCGAACTGAATGGCAACGTTGGAGGTTGAGAGCATATCTTTCCAAAGCCTGGAGGACTGCGGCCAATGCCGACTTGATGCTCGAAAGCGAATCAGAATAGACTCGTTCCGGCCGGTGTATTCTAGCCCAGTCGCCCCGCCGCCGTGGCGCTTTCCCGCGCCGCATCGCGCCCGCACTGCATTGCCGCCGTTCGCGTACCTGTTCGGCCGTTGCGCCGCCGCTGGCGCCGGCTATTCCCACGCGGTAAATTCCACGCCGGCGGTCGGTAACCGGAGTCAACGATGGCACGCATGCGCGCAGTCCAAGTGTCGAAGCCCAACGCACCTTTCGAACTGGTGGAACGGGAGATCCCAACCCCGGCAGCCGGACAGGTGCGCATCAAGGTACAGGCCTGCGGTATCTGTCACAGCGATTCGTTCACCGTCATGGGCGCCTTTCCAGGGATTCGCTTCCCGCGGGTTCCAGGGCACGAAATCGTGGGATTGGTCGACGCCGTTGGCCCAACTGTCCCCGACTGGAAGGTCGGAGCGCGAGTGGGCGTGGGTTGGTACGGCGGGCACTGCGGCCATTGCCCACGGTGCCGTCGTGGCGACTTCATCACCTGTACCACCGGGCAGATTCCCGGCATCTCGTACGATGGCGGCTATGCCGATTACCTCATCGTCCCGTTCCAAGCACTCGCCGCCGTGCCTGAGGCCCTCTCCGCGGTGGACGCGGCGCCGCTGTTGTGCGCCGGCATTACCACCTTCAATGCCCTGCGGCACAGCGGCGCGACCGCCGGTGACGTGGTCGCCGTGCTCGGGATCGGTGGTCTCGGCCACCTGGGTGTGCAATTCGCGGCGAAAATGGGCTACCACACCGTGGCCATCGCGCGCGGCCAGGACAAGGAACCGCTCGCCCGCAAACTCGGCGCGCACCACTATATCGATAGCACGACGCAAAATGTCGCCGGCGAGTTGACCAAGCTTGGGGGCGCCCGCGTGATCCTGGCGACCGTAACCGACGCCAAATCGATGAGCGACTCCGTCGGCGGTCTCGGCATCGACGGCCGGCTCGTCGTGCTGGGCGCTGCGCCGCAGCCCATCCAGGTCGCGCCCCTCGCCCTGATCCCGGGGCGGCGTTCCATTTCGGGTTGGCCGTCGGGTACGGCCACCGACTCCGAAGACACCCTGGCATTCAGTGTCCTGTCGGACATCCGCCCGACGATCGAAACATTCCCTCTGGAACGTGCCGCCGAAGCCTACGCGCGCATGATGAGCGGCAAGGCCAGATTTCGCGTCGTCCTCACCATGGAATCTTGAGGCGTCCGGCGGTCAGATTTCCGGTTCGGTACGCGCGTACCACGCCAGCGCCGCGTCGGCGGCGAGCCAGCGAAACGGTTCGTTGGGCACGTAGTACAGGTGTGAATCGACGAACGGGTAGTCCCGCCAGGCTTGGTCGCGTCCGGCCTCGAGGTCGGCGATGATGCGTCCAAACACGGAGGTGAGGTTCACCCCGTGTCCGCTGTAGCCAATGCCGTAGAAGACATTGCCATGGCGGCCGGTACGGCCGACCGAGGGGGACGCATCGAGCGACCAGTCGATGACTCCGTCCCAGCTCACGTCGAATTCGACGCCGGCCAGCCGCGGGTACAAGCGCAGCAGCGCCGCATGGAGCTCAAGCGCATCGGCCGCCGCCGCGGGCGCGCTGTCGGCGCCGTTATTGAAGGTGTAGCGCGGGGATCCACCGCCGATGTGGATGCGCCGGTCGCGGGTGAGGCCGAGATACAGCACTTCGGTGCGCGAATCGTTGTACGGAAGGCGCCGGCTCCAACCGATTTCCGTGAGTTCCTGTTCGCTCAA
>Ga0302157_10007126_pt1 | contig 11348 bp, 8 predicted proteins | sample I_Bog_N3_3_FD_193502 | JGI IMG/M metagenome (GOLD analysis project Ga0302157, IMG submission 193502) | Peat permafrost microbial communities from Stordalen Mire near Abisko, Sweden - I_Bog_N3_3 | ecosystem: Environmental > Terrestrial > Soil > Wetlands > Peat | place: Sweden: Abisko, Stordalen...
CGCCGCCCCTGACGGCGATCTCGACGCCGTGCTCGCGGCCGAAGCGCACGCAGGCGATGATGTCGGCGACGTCGCGGCAGCGCGCGATGGCGGCCGGGTGCTTGTCGATCATGGCGTTGTAGACGGCGCGCGCTTCGCCGTACCCGGGATCGCCAGGCGTGATCAGGTCACCGCGCAGGGCGGCGGCCAGCTCTTCGTACGGCGTGGTGGCGGTTTCCGCTGATGTTGTGGTCATGTCGATCCCCTCCGGTGCGTCCCTCGATGATCTGGGCACACCGACGTTAGGATCCGCGGCGCTCGCACAGCGTTCGCCGGGCGCGCGTTCGCGTCAGCCAGTCGGGAGAACGCCGGGAGCCGAGGGGCGAACGCCGCGCTCGAGGTCACGCTCGCAGCGCCGGAGCAGCGCCACACTGCCGTGGGCCGCCGCCATCTGCGCGGCGGAGCGCAGGCGCGAGCTAGCGGCCTCCCCAGCGTCGCGGGCCGCCCGCATCCGCATCACCTCGGGCAGCCACCACAGGTCGTCACGGGCCTGTCCGGCGGTCAGGGCGGCGTCGAGGGTCGCTCTCGCGGCGGCAGGCCGGTTGTTCCGTGCCAGCATGTCCGCGAGTAGCGACAGCCAGTACGGCATCCGGGCGAACGAGCCGGCCGACCTCAGGTTGCTGATGCCTTGCCTGGCCAGGCTGATGCCCGGCTCATCCATGCGGGACCAGCCGTCGAGGACCAGCGCCCAGTCGCAGTAGTAGGCGAAGCCGTACCGTTCGCACAGCTCGCGCAGCTCGCTGACGGTGTCCTTCAGCTCGGAGATGTCCTGGCGCACCTGGTGGGTGATGGCGCCGTAGGCCAGGGCCACGGCCAGGCTGTACGGGTGGTCGATCGTGCGGGCGAGCTTGATGGCGTTGTTGCAGCTGGACAGGGCATCAGCGTCATGACCCAGGAGCCAGTGGGCGTGAGCTGCCCAGGCCGTGCCGTGTACGTCGGGCCGGGTGCCGATGCTCAGCGAGAGCGCACTGCTCGCCAGGTGGGTGGCGAGCTGGAGATGGCGCAGCCCCTCCGCGGGCCTGCCCAGGCTGATAGCCGCCCCGCCGGCCATGAAATGAGCAGGGCCGCTTAGCTCAGATTCCGGGTCGACTACCATAAGTGCGCGGCTGGCCATCTGGTACCCGTCGGCAGTGCGTCCCTGGACGAACCGCGACGCACCCAGCGCGACCAGACTGGTGAGCTTCGAGCCCCGGCGCCCAAGCGATTCCGCCAGGTCGACCGAGCGTTCGAGCGTCTGCTGGAGCTCCGGGGACGAGTAGCCGAACCTGGCGGTGAGCGGCGCCGCCATGGCTTCCAGGACTGCGAGCTCCTGGCTGTCCCTGTCTTTCCCCTCGGGCAGGCCGCGGACGATCGACAGCGCCTCCTTGTGCAGCCGGATCGCCTCAGCATGGGCGAACCTGCTTGCTGCGACATCGGCGGCACCTAGGTAATAGGCGACCGCTCGCCCGGGCCGTCCGCCACGGGCATACTGCTCGGCGAGCTGAGCCGAAACCATGTCCATATTGTCGGCGTGGAGCAGTTCGAGGGCTTGGGCGATACGCCGGTGCAGTAGCCAGCGCTTCGGGGGACTGACCTGCATGCATGCAGTTTCGCGGAGCAGGTCGTGGGAGAAGTCGTAGCCGTCACGGAACTCGTGCATGATCCTGCGCCGCCACAGCTCGTCGACTGCCCCTACCACGGTGTCGGCGTCGAGGTCGCTGGCCTCAGTGAGCAGATCGAGGGTGAAGTTCGTCCCCACCGCCGCCGCGAGGCCGGCCACCTCCCGGGCAGCCGGGGTCGCCTGCTCCAGACGGTCGCGCAGCACCGCCGTGAGATCACCGGTCGGCAGGGCCGGGCTGCCAAGATCGACACTGCTGCGGACCGCCTCGACGACGTACAAGGGGAAGCCCCCCGTCGTTGCCTGGAGCAGGCTCGTGTCGGCCTCCTGGAGCGGCCGCCCACGGATCTCCGCAGCCAGACGTGCTGTATCGGCGACCTCGAGCGGGCTGAGGAAAAGCTCTGTGAGCAGTCCGGTGGCCCGCATCCTGACGGTCCAGCCCGCGAGTTCGGGGTCGTCATCAAGGTTGTCGTCGCGCAGTGTCCCGGCCACGAGAATCTGAGCGCTGGCCGACAGTCCCAGGCAGAACGTGAGGAATGCCAGTGTCTCCTGGTCGCACCATTGCATATTGTCCAGAATCAGCAGCGTCGGACGGCCGACGGCCAGCAGCGCCCGCGCGAGGCCCTCGAAGAAGCGATGGCGTTGCCAGGCGTCGGCCATGGCCCTGGGTCCGGCCCCGCGCTGTCCCCGGCCGCCGGATGGCACCAGCCTGTCGACCTCGGCGCGCCAGGCCGGGTCCAGCGTCGCCGTCGCTGACTGGACGGCCGGGTTTCGCACCCAGTCAGCCACCGGTGCCAGCGCCAGCTGCCCCGATGTTCCGAAGCACTGGGCACTGGCCACCACGGCGCCCTGCAGCCGCGCCAGGCCGGCTATCTCGGCCACCAGGCGGGTCTTGCCGACGCCAGCGCCGCCATAGACCAGCGCGAAACTGGGGCGACCTGCTGCGGCGGCGCGCCACAGCTCCTGGAGCAGGCCGAGCTCGGCAGACCGGCCGACGAGCTGTGCCGCTGCGAACCCGGAACGGCCCACCGCAAGCTCAGTCGCCGGGGGCTCCGTCCCTGCTGGATCCACGCGGGCCATCAGGCGCTGGAGTGCCTGCCGCGTCGCCGGCCCGGGGACGACGCCGAGTTCACGCTCCAGGACCGAAGCGCAGTGGTGGTAGGTGCTCACCGCGCCGGCCCGGTCGCCCAGGTCGGCCTGCAGCAGCATCAGGGTGCGATAGCCGGCCTCCTCCAGCGGTTGCAGCTGGATCCGGCGGCGAGCGGCATCGACCGCTCCTGCCAGGTCACTACTGCGTGCACGTGTCGCACAGAGAAGATCGCACAAGCCCACGCACTGGCGCTCAAGCTCCGCCCTGGCGTCGAGCACCCAGTCGTCGTAGCTGCCCGGCAGGAGGTCGCCGCCGTACTGCGCAATGGCACAGGCGGCGTGCGCGAGGATCCCCTCGCTGTCACCGGCTGCCGCTGCCGCCAGGGCAGCCTTGCGCTCGCTGTCGAAGATGCGTACGTCAATGTGAGTCATCTCGCTGTCGCACCAGCACAGATCCCTGGACGTCACCACGAGAGAGGGCTCATCTGCCAGGACGTGACGCAGGTTATGCAGCTCTCGCCGCAAGTTGGTCAGCGCCTGTGCGTCCGTCGAATCCGGCCAGAACAATCCGGCGATCCATTGCCGCGCCTGAGGCGCCCCGGCATGGACGGCCAGGAACGCGATCAGGGCAACCGTCCGCGACGAACGTATCCGGACGCTGCCCGTCCCGTTGTCGGTGATTGCCTGCTCCCCCAGCAGAGTCACGTGCAGCATTTCGACGCGGCCTCCTGAAACACAGGTTAGACCCAAGGGCCGCCTCGACGGCAGACTCCCGCGCGGGCGGCCGGCGGGGCCGGGCCCATGCTCAGCAGCGTAGTCAAGGCGGGCATGGCGCACCCTTCGAGCAGCTGTATCCAGCGCTCCCGCGGCTAGGCCAGGCCCGGGGGCGCGCCCGGGACGGGGAAGATCTTGCCGGCGCGCCCTTGGCGGCACCGCCGAGACCCGGACGACCCGGCGTGTGGAGTGCGGGGAGACACTGGCCGGCTGAGGGTAGTGGTCACCGAGATCGGGTGGGATGGGAGCATGCGCCGCAGGGCGCTCGACACCTCCGGCCTCACTGAGGCTGGCTGCTGGGAAAACCTGATTGAGGATGCCTGGCCATGATTCACCCAGGACCGGTCACCGGAGGCCTGCAACCTGGCTGCAAACCGGGGCGGGCACGATGTCGGCAACCGCTACCTCAGGAGGCGACCATGGCCATCACGCCCGTGATTGAGAAGTTCCTGCAGGCGATCGAGACCGCGTCGATTCCCGGCTGCGATGTCTGGAGTCCGGAGGCGACGCTCGACGCGACCGTGCCCAACTGGCGGCTGCAAGCAGTCGGCGCCGACGCGATCCGCGCCGAATACGCGCGCTGGTTCGCCGACCCCGGCCACTTTGACGAGCTGCGCCGTTATAGCGTCGAGGGCGGGGAGGCGGAGGTGATCGAGTACACGCTCAGCTGGTCGGAGAATGGTGTGCCGCACGCCGCGCACCACCTGCATCTGCTGACGGTGCGCGACGACCGCATCGTCGCCGACACGGTCTTCTGCGGCGGCCGCTGGCCGGCCGCGCTGCTGGCCGAAATGGAGGCCGCCGGTGCCTGAGCCGCCGGTGTCTGAGCCGCCCGTGCGCCGGCCGGGTGCGCCAGACCCGCTTTCCGAGTTGCTCGCGCGCGCGACCGAGCGCAGCGAGCTGGCCGAGGTCCCCGGCAAGTCGGGGGCCACGCTGGAGCGGGTGGTGATCGGCGGCCAGGATTACGTGCTCAAGCACCTCGACCTGGCCGACGACTGGACCATGCGGGCCTCGGGCTGTCTGCGCGGGGCGCCGCTGGTGCTCTGGGAACGCGGCATCCTGGGCCGCTTGCCGGACTGCTTCAACCAGCCGATCGTGGGCGCGGCCCCGGAGCGGGGCGGCTGCGCGCTGCTGATGCGCGACGTCACGCCCTGGCTCGTCCCGGCCACCGACGCGCCGATAACGCCGGCCCAGCACGCCCGGTTCCTTCGCCACATGGCGGCCCTACACGCGGAATTCTGGGGCTGCGGGAGCGAGCTGGAGGTCGTCCCCGCTATGCACCGCTACCTCGAGCTTTCGCCCTGGATGGCCGCGGCCGAGGCCGCCGCGGGGTCGCCGCACCTGGTGCCGCAGCTGGTCGCGAAGGGCTGGCCGCTGCTGGCCGAGGTCGCTCCGGCTGCGGCCGCGGTGGTCACCCCGCTGGCCCGCGACCCGGGTCCGCTGGTGGAGGCGCTGGCCTCGACGCCGCAGACGTTCGTGCACAGCAATTGGAAGCTCGACAATCTGGGCACCGACGACGCGGAGCGGACGGTACTGCTCGACTGGGAGCAGCCGGGGCGCGGTGCGCCGCTCAGCGACCTGGCCTGGTACCTCGCGATTAACTGCCGCCGCCTGCCGCAGTCGAAGGAGGCCTCGATCATGGTCTACCGGGCGGCCCTCCAGGCCTGCGGCATCGACACCGAACCGTGGTGGGACCGCCAGCTCGCCCTGTGCCTGCTGGGCGCCCTGGTCCAGTTCGGCTGGGAGAAGGCCTTCGGCGGCTACGACGAGGAACTCGCATGGTGGGAGACGAAGGCAGTCCAAGCGGCGCCCCTGCTGAGCTGACAGCGGGGCTGCGCGCCGACTACGACGTCGCGGCGGAGGAATGGGCCGAAGGCCCCGGGCCGATGTATGCGGAGTTGGCCCGGGCGCTAGTGGCGGCCGCGCCGGTGCCGCTGGCCGGCCGGCTGGTGCTCGACCTGGGGGCAGGCATCGGCGTGGCCGGCCGGGCCGCGCTGGCCGCGGGGGCGCGCCGGGTGGTGGCGGTCGACCTATCCGAGGGCATGCTGCGGCGCGGTGGCGGGGGACACCCGGTGGCGGCCGACGCGGTCGCGCTGCCATTCCGCGACGGCCGCTTCGACCTGGTGGTCGCGGCGTTCTGCCTCAACCACCTGAGCAGCCTCGCCGCTGGCCTGGCCGAGGCCCGCCGGGTCGGCACCGCGATCGCGGCCAGCATGTTCGCGCCGGGCTGGACCCATCCGGCCAAAGAGGCGGTGGATGATGCCGTCCGGTCCTTCGGCTACCGGCCGCCGACCTGGCACACGATCCTGGCGCCGGGATCGCGGGCCAGCGACCCGCAGGTGCTTGCCCGGTGCGCCGCCGCGGCGGGTTTCACCCGCGTGCAGGCACGCGCCACCGCCGTCCCGGCCAGGCTCGCGACCGCCGCCGAACTGGTGTCGTGGCGACTGGGCATGGCCCACGTCGCCCCGTTCATGCGCTCGCTGGACGAGCCGCGCCGCGCCGCGGTGCGCCGTGCGGCCGAACAGGCCGTGGCGGCCGTGTCCGGCCCCGAGATGCCGCTGGTCGTCTCCATGGTGGTGCTCACCGCCAGCTAGCCGGGCTCAGCCCACGGCCGCCCGCCGGCGGCCGAGCCTGCGGTCCGCCTCCCGCAGAAGTCCGTCCGCATGACGGCCCGCCCCGCGGGCCAGCCGGGCGGCGCGGTCCGCGGCCCGGTCCAGCCAGGCGGGCTGGGCGAAGTCGGTGGCTATGTCACTGGTCCACCGCCACGCCTCGACGGCCACGCAGCGGTCGAGCAGGTCGAGGTCCGCGGCCACCGCAGCAGGGTCCACCGGCACGCCCAGCGCGTGGTTCGCCCGGTGCACGAGCAGCCGCGCGACGCTGGTATACCGGGGTACGCCCAGCTCGGCCGCGCGAGCCGTCAGGTCGCCGGCCTCGGCGAACGCCTGTTCCGCGTCGCCGCGCGCCAGGGCCAGCCGGGCGCTGATGAACTGGTGCTTGAGCTCCAGCCGCCAGCCGAAGACCAGGTCGCCGCGCAGCAGCGCCCTGGCCTGCGCCAGCCGCGCGGCCGCGCCGTCGGGGTCACCGGTATCCAGGCACTGTTCGGCCAGGTCCTCGAGCGCGGCGATAGTGACGTCCGCGGTGCCCTGCCGCTGACCTACCTCCAGCGCCTCGTGATGATGGTCCAGCGCTTCCGGCCAGGCGCCCAGGTTACGCAGCACCCAGCCGGCGAAGTTCACCGCGCGACCGCCGAACCGGGGCACCTGACGCCGCTCCACCTCGGCGGTGTACCGGGTGAACGCGGCCAGGGCCTGCGCCGGGCGACCCGCCAGTGCGTGTGCATGCCCGGTGAACAGCAAGGAGTGCAAGGTGGCCGAGGTGTGCTCCACCCCTAGCTGCCCGCGCGCCGCCGGACGCAGCAGCGCCAGGGCCTCGTCCACCCGGCTCTGATGAGCCCTGAGCACCCCCAGCCAGGCCGCCGCCGTCACCCGGTCCGCGCCCTCGGCAAGGGAAAACGCCTCCCCGAGGAGCAGTTCGGCCCTGGTCAGGTCGCCTGCCGCGTGCCGGGTCCGGCCGCCGACCGCCAGGCACCGGGCCCGGGTGGTCGCGTCTTCGGCGGCCAGCGCGCCGTCCTCGGCGAACTGGGTGGCCAGCGTGAAGTGACGGCCGAAGTAGGACGCCCAGGCACCCACCTCCAGGGCGGCCGCCCCGGCGGCACCGACCCCGAGCGCCCGCTCGACATCTTCCAGGGCCTCGGCATAACGCATGCGCAACGTCCGGACCCGGGCTCGCGCCAGCCAGCCCTCCGGTCCGGGGGACAGGCGCAGCGCGTCGTCGAGCAGCGCCTCCGCGGCCGCATGGTCGAAGCGCTCCGCGGCCTGCGCCGACGCGTCCCGCAACGCCCGGGCCGCCAGCACGAGGTCGCCGCCGAGGCGCGCATGGCCGGCCACGGTCAGCGGGTCGCTGCCGGGGCGCCGGTCGAGCATGCGGCCGGCCTGCCGGTGCAGCAGCGCGGCCCGCCCCGGGGTCGCGCTCGCCGCCAGTGCCTCCCGCAGAAGTTCGTGCCGGAACCGGAAGATCCCGTCGTTTTCTACCAGGAACTGTTTGGCCGCGGCTTGCTCGGCGTCGTCGAGCAGCGCGATGACGGGACGCCCGAGCACCGCCGCGAGCAGGTCGGCGTCCAGTTCCGGGCCGATCACGGCCGCGGTCCGCAGCAGCAGCCCGGCGCTGCCGAGTTCGTCGCACCGCGCGGACACCGACTCCACCAGCGACGCCGGCAGTTCCGCGCCCGCGGCCTGCTGAGCCAGTTCGGTCAGGAACAGCGGGTGCCCTTTGGACCGGGCGTACAGCTCCTCCACTCGGCCGGGCCCGACCAGCTCAGCCGCCGCGTCACGGCCGAGCGCATCGAGATGGATGGACGCCGTCGGGGACAGCGGCTGTCCCTCGCCGGACCGGACCGCGGCCACGACCGTCGCCGGCATGTCCTCACGCTGCAGGAAATGCAGCCAGTCCGATAGTGCGGGGCCGGCCAGATGCGCGTCGTCGAGGAGGACCACGACCGGCGCCCGCTCCGTCAGGCGGCCGAGCACCCGGACCAGGGCCGAATACAGCACCGCCGGGCCCATTACGCCATCAGCCAGCATCGGGGGTGGTCGCGGCCCCGTCGCCATGTTCAGCAGCGGCGCCAGTATCGCCGCATCGGCGCCGAGAATATCGTCGGTCACCCCCGGCTCGAGCTCGCGCAGCAGGGCGGCGAGGGCGGTCAGCAGGGCATCGAGCGGCAGCGAGCGGTCCAGCGGCCCGCACGACGCTGTCAGCACCGTGTCCCCGGCCGCCATGCGCCGGTCGGCCCAGGCCCGCAGCAGCGTCGTCTTGCCGATGCCGGCCTCACCGTCGACCACCACGACCTCGGTAGCGCTCCCGCGGGCCCGCGTGCTGATCGCCTCGAGATAAGCCAGCTCATCGTCCCGGCCGACCAGGCCGGAGGAAACGGGGGAGGGACGCGCGGGCACTGTCAGCTCACCGCGCAGGATCGCGGTGAACAGCGCGGTCGTCTCGGGCGAGGGATCGATGCCGAGCTCGTCGGCCATCCGCTCCCGTGCGGCGGAGTAGGCAGCCAGCGCCCCGGCCACCCGGCCACCCATCACGTAGGCGCGGAGCAGCACGCGCAGGGCCGCTTCGTCGTACGGATCGCGTTCGGCGGCCGCCGACGCGGCATCGGCGGCCGCCATCCAGTCGCCGGCCTCAAGCAGCGTGGTGGCCGCCACCAAGCGCGCCCGGCTGACCAGCCGCTCGAGCTCGGCGAGCCTGAGCTGCGCCCACTCGCCGGGCAGCGGCTGCGGGCCGTCGCCGCGGATCAGCGAGAGCGCGACCCGGGCCGCCGCGACCGCGCCCATCACGTGGCCGTTCTCCCGCCGCGTTTCCACCTCGCGGGTGAGCATGGCCAGCTCGGTCGCGTCCAGCCAGTCGCAGTGCAGCAGGTAACCGTGGTCGCGATGCTCGATCCGGTCCCGGCCTAGGACCGAGCGCAGCCGGCTGATCAGGACCGCCAGCTGATCCTCGGGCCGGGCGGGCGGGGCGTTGTCCCACAGCGCGTCGATCAGCACACCGGCCGGGACGGCTTGCCCGCCGGCTGTCGCGAGCAACTGCAGGACGAGCCGCGCCTTGCGGCTGCCGAACGCCTGCGGCTCGATTCCGTCCGCGCCGAAATCGCTGAGTACCCGCACGGCCAGCGACCTCATGCACGTATTAAATCCCGGCGGCCTTCCCCCCACCAGGTCAGCACGCCCGCTCAGGACGGCCCGGTCAATGCAAGGTGGCTGCAACCACCGCCGCCCACGCTGGAGGGGACAGCTCAGCCCGACGAAAGGAAACCCTCATGACCGCCAAAGCGGAGCAGAAGAACTTCGAGGCACCCGACGAGACCCGCGCCTTCGAATGCGGCGCCCTGGACCTGCTCCAGATCGGCGGCACCGAAATCGGTCGGCTTACCCTGCAGCCCGGATGGCGCTGGTCCGATCACGTCAAGCCCCTAGCGGGCACCGACCTGTGCGAGACGCCGCACTTCCAGTACCACCGCCGGGACCCTGCACATCGTGATGGCCAATGGCGCTGAGCTCGACGCCCGGCCCGGAGATGTCACCGCGCTGCCCCAGGGTCATGATGCCTGGGTGGTGGGGGACGAGCCGGTGGTCGTCGTGGACTGGTACGGGGCCAGCAACTACGCCCGCACATGAGCGGTGTCAGTCGGCCGGGCCCGGTGCACCACGACTCGTTCAGCCGAGGTATCGGGCGGATCTTGGCGAGGAACCGGCCGGGCCAGCGGTTCGGCCTGGCGCGGAGCAGTGGCTGCCGTCCCACTGTTGGGCAGTGCCTGGAACGCTCTTGGCCGCGTTGTCCCTGGTTGCCTGGGTCCCGTGCGGTGTGCCGCAAGGCGAGCGCGACAACAAGCGGAAACAGGCTCTGAGCCGCCGACGTCAGCCGCTCGACCATGCCCAGGTCACCGCCGCCGTCTCGTGCTGCGATCAGGAGCCAGCAAGACAACCCGGCGAAGATCACGGTCGCCGTCGCGCAGCCGTAGACACTGAGGATCCACGATTGCGCCGGTGCGCGCCTGGCGACGAGTACGGGCCAGACCGCTGTCGTGACGACGCAGCTCACCGCGAAGGCGAGGTGGCGCGGTGTCGGGCCCGTGGCGGTTCCGGAGTGGCGGCGATGCCGAGTGTAGAAAGGCCAGTCAGGATCAGCAGCATGCGCGCAGGCAGGCGGACGGCAGTTAGACCCGCGCCGGTCGCGATCTGGCAACTGCCCACCAGCAGCAGGGCCGCGGTCATTACCCACCGGTCGGTTCCCGAATGACCAGCCAGGACGCTTATCGTCTGCCCCATCGGGCTATAAGAGGCCGGCTGAAGCGCGCCGGCGATCAGCCAGCCCCCGACCAGGACAACGGGCGCCAGCAAGGCTGTGCCTACCGCCCAGCCAGGGACTGGCCGGCCGGCCCGCAGAAGCCCTGGGCGATCGGCTGGCAATGCTTCCGTGGCGGCCGAAGCAGGGCCAGGGCGTACGTGATCTCGTCCTGATCGGTTGCGCGCGAGGTCTGGACGCGCAAGCTGAGTCATGGCGCCTCCAGGGCCACATCGACTCGGGCTGCCAGCAGGAGGCGCTGTTGTCCTTGGTGCCTTGCGACCTCGCTTTGGCAACAGGCAAGCCTTCGCGGCAGCACGACACGGGTCCGGGCTATTCCCTGTCCTGCAGCGGAAGTCTTGGCGCGAGCCGACTGCGGGCGGATAGGCACCCAAGATGCTGGCTGGAGTCATCAGCTGGTCTTGGTGGTGGATCCTGTCGCCGGCGCTCACGGTGAGCAGCCGTCACCTGGTTCTGGTGACTCGCGGTCCGGCTCGAGCTGGCGGACCTCGAGCAGGTCCAGGCCGAGCGCGTCGATCTCGGCCAGCACCCCGTGCAGCGCCGACCGGTCCAGCAGCCCGGTCAGCACGGTGTCCGCGCCGTGCTGCTGCGACACCATCGCCGGGAACGCGGACAGCACCATGGCGCCGAGGTGACCGTTGATCCGGATCGTGTACAGGGCGGGTGCCGGGTCCATGACGTCATGCTCGGAGGCGGGTAGGTGAATCCGCATCACCGGGATCCGGTGACCGCCGGATAGTTCGTCGGCGGTCTCTGCTGCTGCGCCTGACGTCCCGCCGCCGGCGGCGCAGCCCTGTCGGTGCAGGCCACCGCAGGTACTGACAACGGCGCGCGAATCACCGGAATCCGGTGACGACCTCTCACCTAGCTGGCGGCGACTCTGGGCCTGTCGCGAAGGCTCGGCACGACCGCCCAGGGGACGTGCCCG
>Ga0302157_10007127_pt1 | contig 11345 bp, 8 predicted proteins | sample I_Bog_N3_3_FD_193502 | JGI IMG/M metagenome (GOLD analysis project Ga0302157, IMG submission 193502) | Peat permafrost microbial communities from Stordalen Mire near Abisko, Sweden - I_Bog_N3_3 | ecosystem: Environmental > Terrestrial > Soil > Wetlands > Peat | place: Sweden: Abisko, Stordalen...
CGGATCGGCGATCACCTTGAGCGGATCGGTCGAGGTGATACCCGCATGCAGCAACCCCTCGAGCGGCAGATAGAGCCGGCCGATGCCGGCGTCCTCGTCGATGTCGCGCAGGATGTTGGTCAGCTGCAGCGCGCGGCCGAGATGGTGCGCCAGCAAGATGCCGTCGGCCTCGGCAAGACCGAACACCCGCACCGACAGCCGCCCGACCGCGCTCGCCACGCGGTCGCAATACAGATCCAGCGTCGCGAGGTCCGGCGCGCGGATATCCTGCGGCACGTCCATCTCCATGCCATCGACGATGGCCAGGAAATCCTCGCGCTTCAGATCGAAGTTTCGCACCGAGGCTGTGTAATCCGCCAGCCGCGGCGGCGGATGGTTCCTATACAGCGCGTCGACGTCCTCACGCCACTGCTCGAGCGCCTGGAGCCGCTCGGGCCGCGGGCCGTCGGAATCGGCGATGTCGTCGACCTGCCGGCAGAAACTGTAGATCTGGAACATCGCCTCGCGCTGCGCGCGCGGCAGGATGCGCATCGCCGCGTAGAACGAGCTCCCGGACGCGGTGGTCCCGTAATCCGGGTTGGCTGCCGCCGCCTCCAGCGTCATGCGCCGGCCGCCGGTTTTGAAACGGGCCTTCGTCCCGCCGCGCGGCGGGCGATTTCGCTCGCCATGCCGCCAAGGCTGTGGCCGAGCAGTTCCATCGGGTTGAGATGCACCCGCTCGCTGAGGGGATCGCGCACCCTGAGCAGACGGACGATCTTGTCGGCGAAGGCCTGGATCACGGCGATCTCGAGCCCGAGCCGGAAATCCTTCACTTCGCCGCCGAGCGATTTGCTTTCCTCGAGCAGGGACTCGGTGCGCGCGGCGAGCGCATGCAGGCAATGCAGCAGTTCGGGCGACGCCCGGCCTCCGCCGAGCGCCTCGACGGAAGCGCCCGCCGCAGCCAGCGCGTCGCGCGGCAGATAGACCCGGTTGAGATCTCGAAAATCCTTGCCGCAGTCCTGCAGGTGATTGTTGATCTGCAGACCGGCGCAGAGCGCGTCCGAGGCCGCCCAGGTCGACGTACTCTCGCCATGGACGTCGAGCATGAAGCGGCCGACCGGCATCGCCGAATAGCGGCAATAGTGGATCACTTCGTCCCAGTTCTCGTAGCGCAGCTTGGTCACGTCCATCCGAAACGCGATCAGGACGTCGAGGGCGTGGCGCGGCGGCATCGAACGCTCGGCCAGCGCGCGCCGCAGGTTGACCGCCTCGGGCTGGCTGTCGCCCTGGCCCAGCAGTTCGGCTTCGAAGAGGTCGAGAAGCCTGAGCTTTTCACCCTCAGCGAGCGTGGCGTGGTCGGCGATGTCGTCGGCGGTCCTGACGAAATTATAGAACGCCAGGATCAGCGCCCGGTGACGCGGATGTATGATCCATGACGCAACCGGGAAATTCTCGTCGCGGTGGGTCTTGCCGGATCGTAGTTCGCTCGCGCTCGTCATCAAGAATGGGCTACTTCGCTGAAAACACGGGTTTGGCATGCCGCGGTGCTGCCGCGCATGCCCAGAGATCGCGGACCCCATATAGGGGAATACGCCGTCAAAACCAATGCTATCTGCGACTTCCCGCAGATTCCGGCCCCACCGAAGCCGGCCTGAAAACCGGCTCCGCTGACGCGGTGTCGCGGGCGCGTGTCGGTCTATTGCCCGTGGCTTTTCAGGACCTGGTCGCAAGCTACGCTCAACCTGGGACGATTTTGCTGGAGGCAGGCCAGAATGGTGAAATCGCCCTGATCGATCACCGGACGGCAGTGGCGCTGCACGTCGCGCGAACAAGCCGCCTGCTCCTCCGGCGTGCCACTGCGCGCCGGCTGCGGCTGCGGGTCGGCGATGGCACCGGTGGAGACCGATAATGACAACAGGACGAATGCAAGGGAGAATTTACGCATCGTGTTCCTTCATTCTGACGACCGAGAGTTCCTGGCCCGCATGACGCAAGGCATGCCCGGCCGGGACCAACCAATAGGATTGCAGACGCCGCAAACCGCAGCAACCAGCGAACTAGAAGCGCTGGCAAATGCGGCCAAATTTACGGCGGTCTCGATTCGAATCGCGGCATCCCGCGACCCGGTAAAATCAAGCCAATAACCGGCTGATATCAAGGTATTATTTCTTACCTGAGGTTTTTTGCAAAGGTCCGTTGCGGGCAACCTCGGTCAGGGACTAGAACTTGGTGGCCGGAACCCGATGAAATCGGCGAATTTCACGATTTCGCCGGGCAAAAATGATGGCGTTCGCTGGCGTCAGCCGGTTTGTGTATTTACTTTTATCCGATCCGGTATCCATCCGGCGGTGACCAACCGGTTCAAGCTATTGCGGGCGGCGTCGGTTTTGTCATTTGAACCTAACACACTGCGACGACACTAAATCTTCGAAAGCGCGACGTATCTTCCACGAGAAACGTCCATTTGAATGGGAAACGCGAAATGAAATTGTTTGGCTCCAGCTTGTTTGGACAGGCGATCAAGGCTGCTGGCGTCGGCGCAGTGCTCATGCTGTCGATGTCGGCGGGTCATGCCCAGTCCGGCCCGTTTGCAGGTTTCAGCGGCGCATGGTCGGGAAACGGCACCGTGGCGCTTTCCGACGGGACCACCGAACGGATCCGCTGCAAGGCCGACTACAAGGTCGACGGCGGCGGGCTCGCCCTGAAACAGACGCTGCGTTGCGCTAGCGACAGCTACAAGTTCGACCTTTCGAGCGACGTGACGAGCCAGGGTGACCGGATTTCCGGCATCTGGAGCGAAGCCAGCCGCAATATCAACGGCAACCTGCAGGGGACCGCTGGCGGTGGCGAGATCCAGGTGTTCGTCGAAGCTGCGGGATTTGCCGCCAACCTGACCTTGCGAACCACTGGCAACAGACAGACCGTTCAGATCAGCTCCAAGGGCGAGATCAGGGGCGTCAACATCACGATGGTAAAGGGCTGACGCCCGTTGCGGGTAGAGGCCAACCGTCGACGTTGTCGATGTAGCGATCCGGGGGATTAACCCTCGTCGGATTGCTGACGAGGAGCGGCATCCGAACTCGGGGTCAGGGTCGCGGTAACCCGGCACAAGGCCGGGGTCGGGGGGCTGGAACCGGGGACGACGAAGACCGTGTTGTCCGTCGCCGACGTAATCGTGGTGTGAAGTAGTTGCAAGGATTGGAGATTGGTGCACGGCGTCGCCATCGCGGGCGTGCTGGTAATCGCGACAGAGACAAACAGGCCCACGGCCGCGCCGACGATATAGTGTCGATGACGCATCACTCTGTCCTCCCTGATTGTTGTCGTTTTGTGGGATCGACAGGATACCCGATCGACGGGACAGCGGCAATGTTGCGTGCAACGCAGACAACGCTCAACTCAAAAATGAACCCGCATACTGGGTGTCAGGGCCCCGTCCGCGCATCATACAACGCGGGCGGGAATCAGGCCCTACCCGTTCACGCCGCCGGCTTCGCCCGATCGTCCGTCCCGCGAATCCGCTGCGACAGGTTGATCAGGAACATCGCGGTCGGGCGCAGGATGAAGAGATCCGCAACCAGCGCCGCCACCATCGCGAACGCGCTGAGCCAGCCGAACAGGCGCAGCGACGGCAGGTCGGAGAACACCGTCACGACCAGACCGCAGGCCAGCACCACCGTGGTCAGGATCAGCGCGGGTCCGACCAGCACGGTGGCGCGCTCGACCGCCAGTTCCGCGCTGATGCCCGGCGTGCGCTCGAGCCGCAGCCGGTTGAGGAAGTGAATCGTCGCACTCAGCCCGAGCCCGAACGACACCGTGAGTGCCACGACGCTGGCGAACTGCAACCCCTCCCCGAGCAGCCACAAGACCGTGCCCGACAGCACCACCGGGAAAATGCCGGGCAGGATGCAGGAGAACATCACCACCACCGAGCGGAACGCCAGGCCGATGAAGATCGCGACCAGCGCGAATTCGATCGTCAGCCCGCGGTTGAGCTTCTCGATCATGTTGGCGCTGTTGCGCGCGGCGATCGCCGACAGCCCGGTGACGGCGATCTCGAAGCCCGGATGCTGCTTGCGCACCGTGTCGAGCGAGTGATCGAGCTTCTCGACCACGGGAAGGATCTGACTGGAATCCAGATCGGGCACCCGGCCCGACACCACCACCGCATCCTGATCGGCGGAGATGAACCGCCGGACCAGATATGAGGGAATCACGTCGACATATTCCTTCAGGGTCGCGACGTCGGAGCTTCCGGCCTTTTCGGCCAGCCAGCGCCGCAACGTTTCCAGCGACCAGACGTTGCCGACGCCGGCCTGCCTTTCGACCTGCGAGTGGACTTCGGCGATGGTCTGCAGCGTATCCGGCGCATACAGCGAGGCGCCCTTGGGAAACTCGATCAGCACGTCGATCGCATTGGCGCCGGTCAGCTTGGCGTCGAGCCGCCCGCTGGCCGCAACCGCCTGCTGCTTGTCCGGCACCTGATCGGCGAGCCGGTAACGCGGCTCCAGGTTGGCATAGACCACCGACAGTCCGCCGACGAAGATCACCGCGATCAAGCTGAACAGGCCGGGCCGCGAGACCATGCGCACCGCGATCCAGTAACAGAAATTGCGCAGCATCTGGACGCCGGCGTCGGCGCCCTGGAACTTGACCGCGAACATTTTCTCGTTGCGGACCAGCAGCACCCCGAACACCGGCACCAGCGACAGCACCGCGATCAGGGCGATGACGGTGGCGGCAAGTCCCGCCTCGCCGAATTTGCGGATCAGGTCGGAATCCGAGAATTGCAGGGCGATGAACGAGATCCCGGCGGTGCCGTGGGTGAGCACACAGGCCGGCCCGACCACCAGCACGGCGTTCTTGAACGCGGTGTATTTGTCCTGGCCCGCGATCAGGCGGTCGCGCGCCGCGAAGGTCAGCTGCATCGAATCCGAGAAACTGATCACCATGATCAGCGGCGTCATCACGTTCAGGAACATGTTGAGGTTGAAACCGGCCCAGCCGAGACCGCCGAGCGCCAGCAGGATGGCGATGATCGGCGGAAACGCGGCGACCACCATGAAAGATATCTTGCGGAAGAAGATGATCGCGATGATACAGCCGGCCAGGATGCCGAGAATATTGTAGGTCAGCCCGTCGCGCTCGACCGCGTTGCGGATTTCGAGCTGCATCACCGGCACGCCCGACAATTCCGCGTTGAGCCCGCTATCGGCGAGATCGGTGGCCATCAGCTTGCGAATCTCGCCGACCGTGGTGCCGAGCTTGCTGGAGGCGACGACTTCGGGCTCGAGCGACAGCACGATCAGCGCCAGCGTGCCGTCCTCCGACAACAGCTTGCCGCGGATGATCTCGTTGGATTTGACGGTCTCGATGAATTTGTCGTAGTCGGCGCCCTTGGGCAGTTCCGACGGGAACAGCGCCGCCGGCAGCTTGCCGGGCGCCGGCGCCTGGCGCGCCGAGAACAGCGAGATCAGGCCGCGCGTGCCGTCGACGAGCTGCAGGTCGGTGACAAGATCGCGCACCTTCTCGAGGTTGTCGCGCGACAGCAGCGTCTTGCCCTCGACCACGACCAGCACGTCGAATTCGGTCGCCGGGAAGCGTTTGGTTTCCGCCTCGTATTGCCGGTATTCCCTGGAATTGGAGCGGAACAGCTGACTGAGGGAATCGTCGATCTTGATACGCTCAATGCCGAATATCGCACCGACGATCAGCGCCACCAGAACGAGGCAGGACAGGATCGGCGCCTGAACCGCGATCAGCCCGATCCGCTCCAGCCCGAAAGCGATGCTGGCCGTCGGTCGCTGCTCGGTCTTCTCGACATGGACCTCACTGTCGCTGTTCTTTTCGAGCATGCCCTGTCCAGTCCTCACATCAGCTTAATTCGTGCAGCTTGAAATCCGGGGCGCGGAATGCGGCCCTGAAAGGCCGCGTTCGATCGTCGCTAGCCCTTGAAAACATACGATAAATTTGCCGCGACTGGTGTAGCAGGTCTTGCCCGCGTCTCGCAAGCGCGCGGCTCCGGCGCAATAGCCTGCATCAACAGCGATATTGGGCATCAGGTCTCGAAATTGTGACAGCGATTTGAACGGCCAGTGATGCGCCGCGGCATCTGTCCGCTGCTTTCATCCTTCAGGGCGACGCCGGTCGCTTGCCGGGCCAGAGCCTCGCGGATCAACCACGAGATCCTGAAAGCGGCTTCCTCATAGCCGAGCCCGGCACCGTGGATGTTGGAGACGCAATTGCGCTCGGCGTCGGTGCGGCCGACTTGCGGGGCAAAGGTCAGATACGCCCCGAGACTGTCCGACGCGGACAGGCCGGGCCGCTCGCCAATCAGCATGACGATCATGCGCGCACCCAGAACGGCGCCGATGTCGTCGCCGAGCGCGACCCGAGCCCCCGTCGCGACCGCGGCGCAGCCGATCTCGATGCCATCGGCGGCAAAATGCGGAATCACGCTGCGAACGAGCTGGACAGCGTGCGCGTTGACCGCCGACGGCGACAGGCCGTCCGCCACCACGATCGCAAGCCCGCACGGATCGTCACTGCGGTTTGCCAGGCGGTGCCGCGAATCCGCATCGAGCGTCCGTCCGAGATCGGGACGCCTGAGATAGTCCTTGCGGTCGCCGGCGCGGCTGCGGACGCGGATGGCCTCGATACCGAGCCCGGCGAGACCTGAAACGAGGGCCGAGGCGTCGAGCACGGCATGAACCGCGTCGCGGGCGCGCGCGTGATCGAGCGTGAAGTCGAGCAGCGCCTGGGTCGGCAGGCTGGCGCCGGCACGGCCGAGCGCCACGCGCGCCGGCGTGAGGTCACGCAAATCCCCGAGCGAGCGGGGCGGCAGTGTCGGCGTTTTCATGGACGGTTACTCGGCAGGGACCGAGGCCTCGCGCAGCCGGATCGAATAGTTCGAGGCATTGTGATGCCCGACGGACGCCAGACGCGCGAACGTGATCAAATGATGCGCGATCATCGCCACCGAGATCAGGCCTTCGATGTCGCCGTGGCGCAGCCGCGGCAGCGCGAACTTCCAGAACACCTTGCGGTAGTCGCTGAGCACACCGATCTTCCAGAAGATATTGCGCAGCATGATCAGCCCGCGCTTGATATTGGCCCAGCTCTTCTGCTCCGATGTCACCGGCACCTTCAACCGGTTGGCATAGGTGTAGTCCACCTGGTGCTGGTAACGCGCGTACAGTCTTTCCGGCGCGAACGCCACTTCCATGCACTTCTTCCAGGAATTGACGACCTGGTCATAGGGCAGCAGGAAATCCACATTGGAGTCGCGGCTGTCGTCCTCGATCAGCCGGTTCTCGCGCGCCAGGCGATCCCACAGCGGCGTCTGCGGCAGCGCCTGCAGCAGATTGATCGTCAATAGCGGAATCCGGGATTCATCGACGAAGGCGAGCAGCGCGTCGCCGGTTTCGGGCTTGTCGGTATCCAGCCCCATGATGATGCCGGAAACGACCTCCATGCCGTAACTGTTGATGGTGCGCACGCCTTCCAGGATCGGGACCATCATGTTGTGGTCCTTCTGCATCGCCTTGAGCGCGTCCGGATCGGGCGTTTCGATGCCGCAGAAGATCGTGACGAAGAACGCCTCGCGCATCCTCTCGAGAATCTCCGGCCGCTTGGCGATGTTGAGCGTGGCCTCGCAGGCCAGCCGCATCACGTAGCCGGTCTTCTTCTGCCACTCGATCAGATGCGGCAACAGGTCGAGCGCCGCCTTGCGGTTGCCGATGAAATTGTCATCGACGAAATACACCGAGCCCGTCACCCCGCATTCGAGCAATCGATCGAGCTCGGCGACGATCTGTTGCGGGGACTTGAGCCGCGGATTGCGGCCGTAGAGCCCGGGAATGTCGCAGAACTCGCACTGATAGGGGCAACCGCTGGAATACTGGATGCTGCCGAGAAAGTACTTCTTGACCTCGGCAAGCTCGTAGGCCGGAATCGGAAACTCGGTCATGGCGACGCGCTCGGCGGTCTTCAGCACCACCTGCTGCGCGGGCCGGGCCGGATCGCGCGCCAGCCGCGCGATCAGCTCGTCGGTAGCGTCACCGAGTTCGCCGACATGGAGATAGTCGAACGAGGGATAATAGTCCGGACAAGCGCTGACCGAGGGTCCCCCGATCGCGACCGCCAGATCGAACGCATGCGCCCGGCGGCAGATATCGTTCATCTGCTGGCGCTGGATGTGCATGCCGCTGACGAAGACGGCTTCCGCCCACTGGAAATCCTCCGGGCTGGCCGGGCGGATGTTCTCGTCGATGAAGCGGACCGGCCAGTTCGCGGGCAGATAGGCCGCGATCAGCAGCAGCCCCTGCGGCGGCATGAAAGCCTGCACGCCGTCGGTCAGGGGATAGGCGTATTCGAACGTCCCGAACGACGACGTATAGCGCGGGAAAACGCACAGGATGCGCCGCACTGTTGCAATGCCCTCAGCTCTCATCGAACTTCCTCTGCGACGTTCCTGTTTAAGCACGCCAGCCAAAGTTGGGCTATAATTTCTTCAAGATTGTGGCAGCCACAGACGTGACCAACCCGCGACGGGCGGGATGGTTGCGTGGCATGCCCGGGCAGCGGCCCTGGACGGCTTCAGGCGATCAGCCGCGCGGCAAAATCGGGCAGCAGACCCGCGCCGCCGGACGGGCGGAAATCGGCGTCCGAAAGGCCGGCGCGAACCAGCCAGTCGTCGAATTCCGGCGCCCGCTTCAGACCGAACAAGTCACGGACGTAAAGCGCGTCGTGGAACGAGGTGGATTGATAATTCAACATGACGTCATCGGACCCGGGCACCCCCATGACGAAGGTGACGCCGGCCGCGGCCAGCAGCGTCAGCAGATTGTCCATGTCGTCCTGGTCGGCCTCGGCGTGGTTGGTGTAGCAGATATCCACGCCGATCGGCAGGCCGAGCAGCTTGCCGCAGAAATGGTCCTCGAGCCCGGCGCGGATGATTTCCTTGCCGTCATAGAGATATTCCGGACCGATGAAGCCGACCACGCTGTTGACCAGCAGCGGATTGAAGGCGCGTGCCACTGCATAGGCGCGCGCTTCGCAGGTCTGCTGGTCGACGCCGTGATGGGCGTCGGCCGACAGCGCCGAGCCCTGCCCGGTCTCGAAATACATGACATTGTTGCCCACGCTTCCGCGCCGCAGCGACAGGCCGGCCTCATGGGCTTGCCGCAGCAGCGAAAGATCGACGCCAAAGCTCCGGTTGGCGGCCTGGGTGCCCGCAATCGACTGGAACACCAGGTCGACCGGCGCGCCCCGTTCGATCAATCCGAGCGTGGTCGTGACATGGGTCAGGACGCAGGACTGGGTCGGAATCCGCAGCCGGTCGATGACGTCGTCCAACAGCCGCAGCAGGCCGCCGATCACGGCGGGATCGTCGCTGGCCGGGTTGATGCCGATACAGGCATCGCCCGATCCCAGCATGATGCCGTCCAGGATCGAGGCGGTGATGCCCCTGACGTCGTCAAAGGGATGATTGGGCTGCAGCCGCGTGCTCATCCGCCCGCGCAGGCCGATGGTATTGCGAAAGGCCGTCGTGACCTGGCATTTTTTCGCCACCAGGATGAGATCCTGATTGCGCATCAGCTTGGAGACCGCCGCGGCCATTTCCGGCGTGATCCCGCGTGACAGCATTGCGAGAACCTCGCTCGTGGCGGCGTCGGAGAGCAGCCAGTCGCGAAAGGCGCCGACGGTCAGCGAGGCCACGCGCGCGAACGCCGCCCCGTCATGGCTATCGACGATCAGGCGGGTGATCTCGTCGTCCTCGTAGGGAATGACGGCTTCGTTCAGGAACTGCCGCAGCGGGACGTCGGAAAGCGCGATCCGCGCCGCGATCATCTGCGCCGCACTATCGGCCGCGATCCCGGCCAACCGGTCGCCGGAGCGCGGCGGCGTGGCCTTGGCGAGCAGGTCGCGCAAACCGTCGAACACATAGCTGGTGGCATCGATGGTGTGGCGATAGGCCATGGTGACTCCGGGACCCGCGTCGGGATGCGCGGGCGCAACGCTAACAGTCCTATCAGCTTGCAAATTTCGTGCGCAGCCCAGCCGGTCCAGCCGTACAGCCCCACGTTGTGAACGAGCGCCCACGCCGGGGCATCCATGCGGCCCCGGGGTTACCCGGGGTCGTCGCACTGCGAATCGGTCGCAGCTATAAGCACTTGATTTGGAATATAAATCCTGTCGATTGCCGGAACACCTCAGGCTTCACCGAGCGACGGTACTATCGTAGGAATTTCGCGTAACCGTATAGGCCGCGCCGAAATTTAATTACTTTTACACCAAAAGCCCCCATCGTTCCCGCGACGGCCGGCGGTGCTTCCGGCCTCTCAGCTGAGGCCGCGGAATGCCTGAAATGTCAAAACCTGCCAGCCGCTCTTCCGGCGATGTCGTCGCGTCCGGGCTTTCCCTCGCGGCCAAGCTTTACTCCATCTTCGCCCTGATCGCGTTCCTGACCGCGGCCATCGCGGGCCTCTCCCAGTACAACACCCAGCGCAACGCGGAACTGACGGAAGCCATCGAGACCGCCAGCCGCGCCGCGCTCAACGTCGAGCGGGTCAATTCGCTGGTCTACGCGGTCGTGATGGAATCGCGCGGCGTGTACATGTCGACCGAAGCCGCAGACGTGAAGAAATATGGCGAGGGGCTGCTCGCGTTCAACGACAAGATCCTTACCGTGGTCAAGAACTGGGAGGGCATCGTCCAGGCCGACGATGCCGAGCAATTCGCCGTCTTCAAGAAACGGATCCAGCAGTTCATCGAGTTCCGCAAGGAACTGGTTCGCCGCGGGGTCGAGATCGGCGCGGCCGCAGGCCGCGAATGGGGCGACAACGACGCCAACCGCGCCGTCCGTTCTGCGCTCAACAAGGATCTCGAGGCGATCTCCAGGGTCTATGCCGAACGGGGCAAGCAGATCGCCCGGCAGGGCGAGGTCAACCGTACAATGGCCTTGCTGCTGACCTGTCTCGGCGGCCTGACGCTGGTCGTGGTCGGCATCGGCGTCCTGATCATTTCCCGCTCGGTCGCACGGCCGCTCTCGCTCATCACCGCCACCATCAAGCGCGTTGCCGAGGGCGACGCGCAGGTCGAGGTTCCCCATACCGGCCGCGGCGACGAAATCGGCGCGCTGGCGCGGGCGATCCGGATCTTCCAGGAGGCCATGGAGCGCAACCGCAACCTCAATTCGCAGGTTTTGCAGGACTCCAAGGCGCGCGAAGAGCGGGCCAGGCACGTCGAGACGTCCGTGGACCAGTTCCGCAGCGCGATCGGAGGCGTGCTGCGCGCGGTCACCGACAATGCCTCGGCGATGCGTCAGACCGCGCAGTCCATCACCAAGGTGACATCGGATGCCA
>Ga0302157_10007133_pt1 | contig 11337 bp, 10 predicted proteins | sample I_Bog_N3_3_FD_193502 | JGI IMG/M metagenome (GOLD analysis project Ga0302157, IMG submission 193502) | Peat permafrost microbial communities from Stordalen Mire near Abisko, Sweden - I_Bog_N3_3 | ecosystem: Environmental > Terrestrial > Soil > Wetlands > Peat | place: Sweden: Abisko, Stordalen...
CACGAGCAACGACGTGCTGGCAGCGGCGATCGGCGCCGGTGGCGGCTTTTCGAATCGAAGCCACGGGAGGGATGTCAGGTGATCCGGTCCTGAATCGACAGGACTCGACAGTGTTCCGGATCTTCCTCCAGCTCGAACCGACAACCCGGACGTCGATCGCCCAGCCGCCTCCAGCGATCGCATCGGGCCACCGGTGCGGTGACGACTTCGGTTCGGCTGAAAGAGCCGTCGTGGTCCGGGCCGACTCGGACGGCGCCACGACCGGGTACCTGGCCAGAAGCCGTGAGCGCAACGTCCATCTCTCCGGCACCGCGGGGTCGAATCCCCAGGTGACAGCCGCTGTCTTCGATTCGATCGAACGAGACGTCGAACGGCCGTTGTTCGGCGCCGGATGATGGCGACGAAGGCCGACAGGATTTCATCCTGGGAGGTGGCATTCCCCACCGGTAGCACCGGTAATCGGCCTACGATCGAACGATGAAACGAATCCGTGGTGGGAGATCGGAACCGAGAACGATCAACAGCACCGGCATCCGGAATGGAATGACCTTCTGGCCGGAGCATGACGTCGAACCCGCCACTCACTGAGGAGCCACTGTGTCACACGTTCGCGTTCACAATCTTTCCATCTCGCTGGATGGATACGGCACCGGCGATGGCCAGTGCCTCGAAGCGCCGTTCGGACATGCCGGAACGCGGCTTCACCAGTGGTTCTTCGCGACAAGGACCTTTCGCCAGATGCAAGGTGAATCGGGTGGAAGTACCGGAGTCGATGAGGCCTTCGCCAGCCAGTGGGCACCCGGCATCGGGAGCGAGATCATGGGACGGAACAAGTTCGGTCCCCAGCGCGGTGCCTGGGTCGACGAGGAATGGCAGGGCTGGTGGGGTGACGACCCACCGTTCCACACCCCGGTGATGGTGCTGACCCATCACCCCCGCCCACCGATTGAAATGGCCGGAGGCACCACGTTCCACTTCATCGACGCCACCCCCGTTGAAGCGCTGCAGGTGGCTCGAGAGGCAGCCGATGGACTCGACGTCCGCATTGGCGGAGGCCCTTCGACCGTCCGACAGTTCCTCGCTGCGGATCTGGTTGATCACCTGCACGTCGTGGTGGTACCGGTGCTCCTCGGACGCGGGGAACGTCTCTGGGACGGGTTGGAAGAGCTCGAAGCGCGGTTCGACGTGGAATCGATCAGCTCCCCCAGTGGTGTCACCCATCTGGCGTTCAGTCGCCGAGCAAGGCCGTTGCAGCTTCACCCCAGCGCGCCAGATTGAGGTAGGTATCAACCAACCGCACATCGACGGGTGATTAGAAGGGGGGAATGGGCCACTGATGCCGTCGGCAGCACCAGCCGCCGCTCGACGCGTTGGTCAGGACGGGTGATAGTGGTTGGTCCAGGCGTCGCCGTCCCAGTATCGCTGACGGCCCGGTCGCGAGGGGTCGGGCATCGGATCTGGAAACCATCCGGCCGGAACAGTGGCCGGAGCGGTGGGCTCCAACAATGGCGAGGGATCCACGTATCCGCCCGGCGAAACCGGGTCGTCGCCGAACAGTGAGGCTGGCGCCAGCGTGGGTGTCGGGGACGGTGCCGGCGTCAAGAACGCCCCGAACGAAGGCAGCACCGACTCAGACGACGTCGAGGTCGGTGCGGGCCCGCCGACAAGGGGTGCGTGTTGCTGAGTGGGTGGTGGACCGTATGTCCCGGGTGGTGGACCGTAGGGATTCGGCGCGCCATGGCCGTACGGTGCAGACCCCTGCGGACCCGACTGTACGCCGTATCCGAACCCGATCATGGTTCCGTATCCCGCCACGGACACCTGGTGGCCGTCCTTCCGGCGCGATCGGAGCATCGCAATGACCACCCCGGCAACCACCAGGGCCAGCACGATCCACACCACCGGAGATATTGAAGCGATCCCCCCATCGGCCGAGTGGTTGTACTGGGCGAGGGCGAAGGCGTCGAGCACTGACGCCGATGTCGGCCCACTGAACGTGGTGACTGAGACCAGCTCCACCAGGTTGTCGCGTGCGAAGACCACGAACCGTAATTCTTCATTGGCATTGTCGACGGTCGTGTTCCAGACCAGACCGGCCGCTCCGGGAATCGAAGGGACAGAAAAGGTGGAGACATAGGACCACGTCTGCGGGCCCGTGACGGAGCTCGGGGTCTGATTGGACGCATCGATTCGCTGGGCTTCAGCCTGGGCATCGGCGGCGTTGACGTGCTGTTGGAGCGCCACGACATACTTGGTCTGAGTGGAGCCGTTCCACCAGACCCTCCAATAGGCCGGCTGGGTTCCTCCAGAAGTGAGCTGCACGGGCTTGAGGTACAGCGACGGATGCGTCGGTTCGCTTGAGGGGTCGACGCCGGGCTCGACGGTGGTCGACGCCGAACCTCCTGCCCCTTCAGCGGTGAAGACGGCTCCATCCCCCGGCGAGCCCACCACCAGTCCCGACAAGGGAAGTGACGCGCCGGCAACTCCGGCGGTCAGTAGCACGCTGACGACGGCGCCCATTGCGAGCTGTGCCGTCCACCTCAGCCAGTGTCTGCCCCACACCAGGAACACACTATCCAGGGGCCGCTCTGGTGGCCGGTTCCATCTCAGGTGCATCGAAGGCCGGTCCATCAACACCGGCCGGTCGGCCGACGGGTACTGTCGGCGGGCGATGGGACGACGGCAGGGAATTCGACGGTTGTCGGTGTCGGTTGCGACCTTGGTGCTGGCTGGCACCGCGGCCGCCTGTAGCTCGCCCCCGACCGCCGCGCCCACTCCCCGCCTGGCTCCGCCGGAGGTGGCATCTGCCGCTCCTACCGACTGGCCGCTGCCAGGTCATGACTACACCAATACCCGTCAGGCGGGGCCGACCCCCATCCGCGCCGCCACGGTAGCCAAGCTCGCCCCGGCGTGGCAGGTGGATACCAGCGGCGCCCTGACCACCGCCGCCATCGTGGTCCACGGGGTCGCCTACGTCGAGGACGACATGGGCGTGGTGCTGGCAGTCGACGTCGCCACCGGGTCGGTGAAGTGGAAGAGCGCCGCCACCGGGTTCACCGTGGGTCCCGAAGGGGCGGTGGTCGGGTACGGCAAGGTGTTCGCCGCCACCAAGGACGGGGCGGTGGCTCTGAATCTGTCGACCGGGGCGGTGGTCTGGCAACGGACGTTGACCAACAGCCCCACTGACGGGGTCGATATCCAGCCCACGGTGGCTGGGGGGAAGGTACTGGTCTCCACCGTCCCGGTGTCGGGGAAGAACCAGTTCCACGGCGGCGACAACGGGATCATCTATGCCCTCAACGCCTCGTCCGGAGCCACTGATTGGTCCTTCAATACCGTGACCTCCAACTACTGGGGGAATCCGGCGGTCAACTCGGGCGGTGGCTCGTGGTATCCGCCTTCGGTCGACGCCGCCACCGGCACCGTCTACTGGGGCACCGGCAACCCCAGCCCCTACCCCGGCACTGCCCAGTACCCCAACGGATCAAGCCGCCCCGGGGCCAACCTCTACTCGGATTCGACCTTGGCTCTCAGCCTGGCCACCGGCAAGCTGCTCTGGTATCACCAGGAGACCGCCCACGACCTGTTCGATCACGACTTCATGCTCACCATGCTGGTCCAGGTGGGGAGTGGATCGGGAGCTCACCAACTGGTGGTGGGGACCGGCAAGGCCGGAGTGGTGGTCGGCATGAACCCGACGACCGGCAAGGTGGTCTGGTCGACGCCGGTGGGCATCCACTCCAACGACACGTTGACTGCCCTGCCGCCCGGCGTCACCCAGGTGCTGCCCGGGACCTACGGAGGGGTGCTGACGCCCCCGGCCGCCGCCGACAGCACCGTCTACGTGGCCACCCTCAACGCCCCATCGTCGCTCCAGCCCGATGCCACCGCCTATACCGGTGGAAAGACCGGTCTGCACCCCGGTGAAGTGGTGGCCATCAATGCCGCCAACGGCCAGGTGCGGTGGGACACCCACGTGGCCGGCGACCCGATCGGCGGCGTCACCGTCGCCAACAATCTGGTCTTCACCGGCACCCTGCAGGGCACCCTCTACGCCCTCAATCGCGCCAACGGGGCGATCGTGTGGCAGTACCGGGCTCCGGCCGGCATCAGCGGGTGGATGGCCATCACTGGCCCCGACCTGATCCTCCCCACCGGGTCAATCGGGACGGCCGGCCATCTGGTGTCGCTGCGTCTTCCGGCTTCCGCCGGCTGACCGGCTGTCGCTTCCTGGCGCGTCGGCCACCAGCAGGCGGAAGCCGGCGTCGTAGGTGTCCAGGTCGTCGAGGTGACCGTGGCGATCGGCCCAGGCCCCCGACGCCAGGTCCGAACGCAACCGGTCCATCGCCCGGTCGACCACCCCGGGGTCCACCTGCACGAATCCCGACATATGGCTGCGGACCTCCGGGTCGAGGTAGGCCTCCGGCCGGCACCAGTACGCCCCCAGCAGACCGTCGGTGAAGTCCCTGGTGAGCGGTAGCACGGTGACCTCGGCGCCGAGTGCCTCGACGATGGCGGCATGGGGGATGCGGCCGGCATCCAGCTCCCCGATCTCCGGCACGTACTCCCGAATCACCCAGGTGTCGGCGTGCACCGCCGGGTCGATGGTGACCACCACCAGGCGTCCGGCCACCCGCTGCAGCTCTCGGAGTCCAGCGCGCCAGTCATCCCAGTGGTGCATGGTGAGAACGGCCAGGGCGGCATCGGCCATCCCGTCGGACAGCGGCAGGTGCTCAGCTACGGCCTGGACGGATGGCGCCGCACCCTCCGGACGTTGGCCGAGCATCACCGACGAAGGTTCGATCGCCACCACCTGCCGGTCGACCGGCTCGTAGGAGCCGGTGCCCGCACCGACGTTGACCACCGTTCTGGCGTCACCCAGGGCTTCGGCGATGGCCGCCGCCCACGAGGGATCGGTACATCGCCCCGTCGCATACCCCAGACCGATCCGGTCGTAGGCGGCCTGGCGGGGCGTGGTCTAGTCCCCCGGATCCGGATTCAACGGCACCGGTGGCCAGGTGTCGCCGGTGATCGGCGGGACGATTCCCCCACCGCCTGCATCGTCGGATCGGTTGGCCAGCAGGCGGCTCACCGCCACTGCCACCACCGCCAGGATGCCGATCCGAATCGACCACCGCAGCAGGGCTCTGACCATCTCCTCACTGTAGAGCGATCACCGCCGGAGTTCGATCCCGCTGGCCTCGCCGGGTGGCAACCCAGCGTCGGGGCGTGTGCATTTCCCCCGGATCCCGGCCGGAGGTTTGCATTCGGGCTGGGGGGGAACAAACTAGAAGTGTCGGGGGGAGAAGCGCCCACCGGCCGGTATCCCAGGGTCCACCCAGCGCTCGTCCATCTCCCCTGCCCCTCGCGATGGTCGACGCTGGTGGCCCCTCGGGACAGCACCTTCGGTCGGGCAGGCTCAGGAGGTGGTGGGCAGCCAACTCGGCCGGTCGGCCTCGTAGGTGGTGATCTCGTCCACGTACCGGAGGGTCAGGCCGATGTCGTCCCATCCGTTGAGCAGTCGCTGGCGGGTGAAGTCGTCGAGCGGAAACTCGGTGTCGATTCCTGCCGACAGCGCCTCCAGGCGTCCGGTGGCGATGTCGATGGTGATGAGCATGGCCGGCTCGGCCAGCACGGCGTCGAGCAGCAGTCGCCCGGTCAGCTCGTCGACCTGCACCGGTACCACCCCCGCCTTGGTGCAGTTGTTGCGGAAGATGTCACCGAACTTCGAGGAGATGACGGCGTCGAAGCCATAGTCCTGCAGGGCCCACACCGCGTGCTCACGTGACGATCCGGTGCCGAAGTTCGGGCCGGCGACCAGAATGGTGGCTCCGGCGAACTCTTCGCGATTGAGGACGAAGTCGCGGTCGTCCCGCCACTCGGCGAACAGCCCGGCTCCGAAGCCAGTCCGTTCCACCCGCTTGAGCCAGTCGGACGGAATGATCTGGTCGGTGTCGACGTCTGAACGGTCGAGGGGAACGGCCCGCCCGCTGACCAGCTGCATGGCCTTCATGAGTCGAGATCCTGGGGAGCCGCGAACCGTCCGGCCACCGCGGTGGCGGCGGCCACCGCCGGCGACACCAGGTGGGTCCGACCCCCCCGCCCCTGGCGACCCTCGAAGTTGCGGTTGGAGGTGGAGGCCGCCCGCTCACCGGGAGCCAGCTTGTCGGGGTTCATGGCCAGGCACATCGAACAACCCGGCTGGCGCCAGTCGAAGCCGGCGCTGGTGAACACCGCATCCAGGCCCTCGGACTCGGCCTGGGCCTTCACCCGATGGGAGCCGGGGACCACCATGGCACGGAGTCCCGACTTCACGTGGCGTCCGCGCAGCACATCGGCGGCCGCCCGGAGGTCCTCGATGCGGCCGTTGGTGCACGATCCGATGAACACGGTGTCGACGGGGATGTCCCGGATGGGGGTGCCGGCCACCAGCCCCATGTACTCGAGGGCCCGGTCGCCGGCTTCGACGTCGTGGTCCTCTTCAAATGTGGTCGGGTCGGGGACGAATCCGTCGATTCGGGTCACCTGGGCCGGATTGGTGCCCCACGACACGTAGGGGACCAACGAGGTGGCGTCCAGGTGGACCTGACGGTCGAAGGTGGCACCGGCGTCGGTGGGGAGCGAGCGCCAGACCTCCAGTGCCTCCTCCCAGGCGGCTCCCTTGGGAGCGTGGTCGCGCCCTTCGAGGTAGGCGAAGGTGGTCTCGTCCGGGGCGATCATGCCGGCTCGCGCCCCGGCCTCGATCGACATGTTGCAGACCGTCATCCGGCCCTCCATCGACAGCCCGGCGATGGCCGGGCCCCGGTACTCGATGATGTGGCCGGCCCCCCCGCCGGTGCCGATCTGGCCGATGACCGCCAGCACCAGGTCCTTGGCGGTGACCCCGGCGGGCAGGGCGCCATCGACGGTCACCGCCATGGTGGCCGGCCGCCGCTGCGGGAGCGTCTGGGTGGCCAGGACGTGCTCAACCTCGCTGGTGCCGATGCCGAAGGCCAGGGAGCCGAAGGCGCCGTGGGTGGAGGTGTGACTGTCGCCGCACACGATGGTCATCCCCGGCTGGGTCAGGCCCTGCTCGGGGCCGATGATGTGCACGATGCCCTGGTTGGCATCGCCCATCGGGTAGCAGGTGATCCCGAACTCTGCGCAGTTGGCACCCAGGACCGCCAGCTGCTTGGCCGAGATGGGATCAGACACCGGCTTGTCGATGTCGGCGGTGGGGACGTTGTGGTCGGCGGTGGCGATGGTGAGGTCGGGACGGTGGACGGGACGCCCGGCCAGCCGGAGGCCGTCGAAGGCCTGTGGCGAGGTGACCTCGTGGATGAGGTGGAGGTCGATGAAGAGGATGTCCGGTTCGTGGCCGGTACCGGCATGGACGACGTGACGATCCCAGACCTTCTCCGACAGGGTGCGCGGTGCGGTGGCCATCGGGTTCAGCTCCCTACGTCGACGATCTCGACCCGCAGGGTACCGCCCGGAGCGTCGTAGGCCACCGTGTCGCCGCTGGAGTGGCCGAGCAGGGCGGTGCCCATCGGGGAGCCGGGGGAGACCACCACCAGGTCGCCCTGCCGCTCCTCGATGGAGCCCACGAAGAACTGCTGGGTGTCGTCCTCGTCGTCGCCCTCATAGCGCAGGGTGACCACCGAGCCTTGGGCCACGGTGCCGTCCGAAGATCCACCCCCCTCGACGATCTCGACGACCTTCAACATGGCCTGCAGCTGCCGGATCCGCGATTCCATCTTGCCCTGGGCATCCTTGGCGGCGTGATAGTCGCCGTTCTCCTTCAGGTCGCCGAGGGCTCGGGCCGCCTCGATGGCGTTGGCGATCTCCACCCGTCCACGGGTGGTCAGATCTTCCAGCTCCGCCTCCAGCCGGTCGTAGGTGTCACGGGTGAGCTGGGTGGCCGCGGTGTCGCTCATGGCGTACCAGGCTAATGGTTGCGGAGCCAAGGGCTGCCAGGTGGTCTGCGGTCGACACTCGGGTGCCGGTCGTGCAGTCGGCGATGCCCGATGTCAGGATCTGCCAACGGTGCAGATGAAGGCGAATCGGGCGATCGCTGCTGCTGAGACGGCCGTGTTACCGTTCGCCCACGCACATGCTTCCGCCGGAGTGGCCGTTCGGGCGCCACTCTCGGGCGGGGCCTTCGGGGGTTGTTGATGTTTCGCAAGACGCTGTTCTCCGTGCTTTCCCTCACACTGCTCGCCGGTGCCGCTCTGGTGGCGTTGCCCCAGTTGGCCGGGACGGCATCGGCTTCCACCGTGTCCACCTGGACCGACCCAGCGGCCTGCGGACATACCGACACCACCACGGCGCCCAGCGCCGCCCACTCGGTGACCATCACCGTCTCCGGCGGCGCCGGGGGAAGTGGCGGCGGCGTGGCGAGCTCGAGCTCAGGTGGCAGTGGCGGTCCGGCGTCGAAGGTCACCGTCTCCTACGGCATCTACACCGATCAGCGGATCACCGTCGAAGGGGGATGCGGCGGTGGGAACGCCCCCGAGGGCAGCGGAACCCAGAGCGCCGGAGGCACTCCCGGGCCTGGCTGGTCGTCCGGGGGCACCGGCGGCAGCGGCGGCTACTGCGCCGGTGTGGCGATCGACGGGATCTGCATCGGTACCGGCGGCGTGGACGGGAGTGGCGGTGGGGGCGGTGGCTCCGGGGCGGTCTGCCTCGGGCCCAGCTGTACGGCGAGTTCGAATCCCGTGGTGGTGGCCGCCGGCGGTGGCGGTGGTGGTGAGTCGATGTGCGCCGGCTCCGACGGCGGATCGGGCGGTACCGGCGGCGGTGGGTCAACCACCTCGTCCGTGACCTTTTCCGGCACCGGGCCCAGCGGCACCGGGGGCGGTACCGGGGCGACCAGTGGAAACACCGGAGGCGCCGGTGGAGTCAACAACGCCGGAGGGTCGGCGGCCGGTACTGCTGGTGGGAACGGGCCGGACGAGTCACTCGGAGATGCCTCCGGTAACGGCGGTGGCGGCGGCGGGTACGTCGGCGGCACCGGCCAGACCTCCAATACGGCCGAGGACTGCGGTGGTGGTGGTGGCGGCGGGGCCGGGTCCTCGTACGCCTTCTCCAGCACCGGGGCTGCACCCACGTACACCACCTCCGGAAGCAACGGCGCCAGCGGCACCGTGACCCTCACCTTCAACACCACGACGCAGGCCATTCCCAGTGTGGCGGTGAATCCGGCCGCTACCCCGGTGGCACCGGGCACGCCGGCCAGCAAGGGTCAGGGCTACTGGACGGACGCCTCCGACGGCGGCATCTTCACCTTCGGCAACAAGACGTTCTACGGCTCCACCGGCTCCATGCACCTCAACAAGCCGGTGGTGGGCATGGCCGCCACCCCCGATGACCACGGCTACTGGCTGGTAGCCACCGACGGCGGCATCTTCGCCTTCGGTGACGCACCGTTCGAAGGTTCCACCGGTTCGCTGACCCTGAACAAGCCGATCGTCGGGATGGCCACGACCTCCGACGGAAAGGGCTACTGGCTGGTGGCTTCCGACGGCGGCATCTTCGCCTTCGGTGACGCCGCCTTCGAAGGATCAGCCGGCTCGCTGACCCTGAACAAGCCGATCGTGGGAGCGGCGCCCACGTCTGACGGCAAGGGCTACTGGCTGGTCGCCTCCGACGGCGGCATCTTCTCGTTCGGCGACGCCGCCTTCCACGGATCGGCCGGCTCACTGGCCCTCAACAAGCCGATCGTGGCCATGGCGGCTACCCCTGACGGCGGTGGCTACTGGTTGACGGCCACCGACGGCGGCATCTTCGCCTTCGGTGACGCCGCCTTCTTCGGTTCGACCGGTTCCCTCACGCTCAACAAGCCGGTGGTCGGTATGTCCCCGACTCCGGACGGCAAGGGCTACTGGCTCGACGCCTCCGACGGCGGGATCTTCGCCTTCGGCGACGCCACCTTCTACGGATCGATGGGCGGTCAGCCGCTCAACCAGCCGATGGTGGGGATGACCATCTAGACCCGGTTCCGACCGGTAGCCGACGGTCGAATGGTGAGAGACTCGGTCGCCACACCGGACGACGAGGGGCGGGCAGATGAGCGAGGTCCAGGGTACCTGGGAGCCGAACTACGAGGGGGTGGCCGCCACCTTGGCCGCCAGCCTCGAGGCCGGCCGCGACATTGGTGCTTCGGTGGCGGTACTGGTCGGCGGCGAGCCGGTGGTGGACATCTGGGGCGGCTTCGCCGACGCCGAACGCACCCGTCCGTGGGAGCGGGACACCATCACCAATGTCTGGTCGACCACCAAGACGATGACCTTCCTCTGCATGTTGATGCTGGCCGATCGGGGGGAACTCGACTTCCATGCTCCGGTGTCCCGGTACTGGCCGGAGTTCGCCGCCGCCGGCAAGCAGTCGGTGGAGGTCCGCCACGTGATGGGGCATACCGCTGGGCTGCCCGGCTGGGACGAGCCGATGGCAGTGGAAGTGCTTGCCGACTGGGAGGCCTGCACCTCGCGGCTGGCCGCCCAGGCCCCCTGGTGGGAACCGGGCACCGCCTCGGGCTACCACGCCGTTACCCAGGGCTTCCTGGTGGGGGAGATCGTCCGTCGGATCACCGGCACCACCATCGGCACCTGGTTTGCTGACGAAGTGGCTGGACCCCTGGGGGCCGACTTTCATATCGGTCTCCCCGAGGCGGAGGACGGGCGCGTGTCCCTCGTCATCCCGCCGCCGGTCATTGACATCGAGAGCCTGCAACCTTCCGAGATCGCCCGCCGGGCGCTCCTCAATCCACCGGTCGACGCCTCGGTCTCCCACAACGGGTGGTGGCGTCGGGCGGAGATTCCAGCCGCCAACGGTCACGGCAATGCTCGGTCGGTGGCCATCGTGCAGTCGATCATCGCCGGTCGAGGGGAAGCCAGGGGGATCCGACTGCTGTCGGAAGCCGGCTGCCGGCCGATCTTCGAGGAGCAGGCCAATGGGATCGACCTGGTGCTGGGCCAGCCCACCCGCTTCGGTATGGGCTACGGACTGGGGAACCAGGCCGTGCCGCTGGGTCCGGACGCCTGCTATTGGGGCGGGTACGGCGGGTCGCTGATCATCATGGACCAGGGGTTGGAGCTGACGGTGGCCTACATGATGAACCGGATGGACAGTGCGCTGACGGGTGACGTCCGGGGGGCGGGCATCGCGGCGGCTGCCATCCAAGGGCTGTTCGGCGGCTGAGCCACCCGCATCGGCTTACGACTTGATCAGGCCGTAGGTCCCCTGAAACATCGCCCAGACGCCGATGACGATCATCAGAGCGGTGATGCATCCGTTGCGGTGGTTCTCGATCCAGCCCCGTAGCTGGTTGAGGCGCTGCTGGGTGGCCTCGGGCGAGCG
>Ga0302157_10007136_pt1 | contig 11335 bp, 9 predicted proteins | sample I_Bog_N3_3_FD_193502 | JGI IMG/M metagenome (GOLD analysis project Ga0302157, IMG submission 193502) | Peat permafrost microbial communities from Stordalen Mire near Abisko, Sweden - I_Bog_N3_3 | ecosystem: Environmental > Terrestrial > Soil > Wetlands > Peat | place: Sweden: Abisko, Stordalen...
GGCGGTGACCGTGGCGTGCGCGACGGGCAGCCTGGCTGCATTGGTCACAATGCCGACGATCGTGCCGGGCAACGGCGAATCCGCCGCCTGGACCGCCGCCGGCACCAATCCGGTGGCGACCACGGCAAGCACCAGCCTATGCAGGTAAGCTTTTACTTTCATTGGTAATCTTCCCTCCTCGAGCAAACGAGTTCCAGACCTGAATGAACACAGCAGTGACGACGGCCGTGCCGCGTACAGACCACCCGACCTGATTCATGTGCTGACCAGACGAAGGATGCTTTGGATCTGCCTACGGCTTATCCCTGCGGTTAGCTTCGCGTAGAGATGAGAGAGCGCCTAGACCGAATGGTGTTAAGAAAACGGCAATCACGTGTGTCGGCGCTGCAATAGCCGACGGCCGCGCGAACCTGATGTTGCTCGCGAGCATAAGCCCTGTCCCGTAAAGAGCGCGTATAGAAAACAGCTCGAACGCCCGCTTTCAGCAGTTTTCATGAAAGCGATCGATGATGCGCGCTGAGGAACTGCTGCACCTCTGCCAGACGGCGCGCGGCGTCGGCGGCATTGCCATCGGTACAGGCCTTGGCGACCAGCGCGAGTTGTCCCTTCATCCACTGCGCCTGCGCGGCGGTAAATTCAGAGCCATCCGACGCGAACACACGCATCTGACCGGCCTTGTCGGACCGCAACGTGCCGACTACGAGCTGCAGGTGCTTGAGCGCATGCGTTAGCTTGTCGTCGCAGCCTGCCTGACCGGCGGCGTACGCGGCCTGCGCAAGCACCCCGCCTGAAATGCCGAGCACGCAGCTGAAAATGAACAGCACCGATCGCCTGTGGTGCAAGAGCGTTCTCCGGGATGTAATAGCCGGTTGGCGCGAACATCATGTGCCACAAGCTTTATGTAGCCGTCGCGCAAAAACCAGACGCGAAGCTGTTAAATAATGCGACAGTCGCCCGCTTCTGCGTCGGTTCGCGAATCAACTACCAGTCTATAACCCACGCCCAGCTCGGTGACGATGTGCGTCGGACGCGTCGGATCGAGCTCGAGCTTCTTGCGCAACGTGGTGATGAACACCCGCAGCGAGCGCGTGTCCACGCGATTGGGTCCCCAGACTTCGCGCAGCAGCTGTGAATGGGTCACCACGCGGTCGCGGTGCCGCGCCAGGGTTTCAAGTATGCGATGCTCGAGCGGCGTGAGCCGCGCCTCGCCGCCGCCGCGACGCTGCACCACGCGGCGCGACAGGTCGATCGACAGGTTGCCCAGTTCCAGGATGCCGCCCGGCAGTTCGCCGCGCGCGTGCCGGCGCAAAGTGGCGCGCACGCGCGCCAGCAGTTCCGGGGCGCTGAAGGGCTTGATGACGTAATCGTCCGCGCCTGCCTCGAACGCCGCCAGCCGCTGCGCCTCGGCGGAACGTGCCGACAGCACGATCACGGGTGCGGGCGACCAGCCGCGGATTGACTTGATGAGATCGATGCCATCGCGGTCGGGCAAGCCCAGATCAACGATGGTGACATCCGGGCGCTGCGAGCGCGCATCACGCTCACCGCGGGCGCAGCTCTCGGCGACGACGACGCGAAAGCCATTGGCCTCGAGCATCATGCGCACGATTTTCTGCACCGCGCGGTCGTCCTCGACCACCAGCGCCAGGTGCATGCCGACTGTCATGCTACCGTTGACGGAGTCTCGACCGTTTCGGGTTCATCCGTCGAGGGTATGGTGACTTCGAAGCGGGCGCCGCCCCTGGCAGTGGCGACTGCGCGTATCTCGCCGCCGTGCAGCCGCGCGACGGCGCGGCAGATCGTGAGTCCGAGACCGACGCCGCCGGCGTTGCCCTCGATGCGGCCACGGCTGAACTTCTCGAACAGCTGCTCGGCGGCATCGACACCGAGACCGGGGCCGGTGTCCTCGACCGCCAGCCGCACCACGCCATCTTCGCGTCGCGCGCAGATGCGGATGTGCGTGCCGGGCGGCGTGTACTTGATCGCATTCTCGAGCAGGTTGCTCAATAGCTGTACGATCAGATTCGCGTCCAGCGACAGCAGTGGCAGGTCGGGCGGAATCTCGGTGGTGACGTGCCAACCGGCGAGGCGGCTCTCATGTCGTCCGATCGCCAGTCCGACCAGCTCATTGAGCGCGTGCCAGTCGCGGTTGAGGACGTCGGCGCCGGATTCCAGGCGCACCAGTTCCAGCACGTTGCTGAGCAGGTCCGACATGTCGCGGGCCTTGCCCTCGATCAACCGCCCGAGCGTGACGCGGCGGTAGACGTCGAGTACGAAATCCCCCTGTGCCACGATGCTGCCGGCTCCGGCGATGGCCGACAACGGGGTACGCAGGTCGTGCGAGATCGAGGCCAGCAGCGTATTGCGCAGCGCCGCGCGCTCGGCCGCCAGGTGCGCGGCATGCGCGATCTCGGCCAGCCGCACGCGCTCGAGCGACTGCGCGAGCTGGTCGGCGATCGCCTCCAGTAGCTGCTGCTGTTCCGGCAGCAGTACATCGGCTGGATCGGCGCGTTCGACCGCCAGCGCGCCTATCGTGCCGCCCGATCCGCGCAGCGGCAGATAGCGTGCCGGCTCGGCAGGAAACTGGCGGGTGCCGCAACCGGCGCGCTCGCCCCTGGCCGCAACCCATTGCGCCACCGTGAGGTTCGGCCCGGGTCGGGGCGCGTGGCCGGGCGGCACTGACGACGGTGGCGGCGCCTGCGGCGCGCTGATGTGTCCGGACTGGTCGCACAGCAGCACCTGAGCGTACGCCTGCAGGTCTTCGCCGATGTGCCGCACCACAGTCGCGACCATCGCTCCCGCATCCTGCGCGACCGACAGGTCGCGCGCGATCGCGTACAGCGCCGCGGTGTGATGCTCGCGCAGCCCGGCCACCTCGGTCTGCTCGCGCACCGCGATCATCAGGTTGGCGATGATCAGCGCCACCAGCAGCATCGCCGCAAAGGTTTCGCAATAGCTGCTGTCGACTATCTGGAAACTGAACAGCGGCGGCACGAAAAAATAGTCGAACGCCAGCGTGTTGGCGATGGCGGTAAGCGCCGACGGCCCGCGTCCGAGCAGCATCCCCGAGATGGCGGCGGCCAGCAGGTAGATCAGCACGATGTTGATCAGGTCAACATGACCGGCGATCGGCCAGGCGGCCGCAGTGCCGAGGGCGGTTAAGGCCAGGCCCCACAGGTAGTCGAGGGCACGGGTGCCAGTGCGTGGTCGGCGCCGCCACAACGGCGGCAGCGCCAGGCGCGTCGGCCTGGCGCTGCGCGAGCGCGCCGCAATCGCGATGACTTCGCTGCCTGTAGCAATGCGCCTCAAGGCTGCGATACAGCCAACTTGCAGCAGCGCCGTCCAGCCGAACCGGGCCGGGGAGCCGACCAGGATCTTCGAGCACTGGCGCAGTCGCGCGTAGCTGGCGATGGTCCGGGCTGCCGACGCCCCATGCAGCGTGACGCTCTCGGCGCCGAGCGTCTCGGCGATGCGCGCGATCTCCAGGCGTCGGTCGCGGCCGCGATCCGGCATCACCCGAAAGGCGGAGGTCTGCACGTTGACCACGGTCCAGGCGGCGCGCAGCCCTTCGGCGAGGTGCTTGCCGGCGTGGATCAGGTCGAGGTCATACTCGCTGGAGCCGGTGACGACCAGCAGGTGCTCGCGATGACCCGCGTACGAGTCCGCTTTCGCCGCCGGGCCAATTGTCATGTCGAGTTTCGATGCGAGCTTCATGCGCTGCAGGAGACCGCCATCCCTGTTGTAATTTGCAAGCCAGACTAATCAATAGCGATATTAATTAGCTGTTAAGAAAAGCGCCGCTGCGATGCCGGCGAAACCGGCGGACGTAGCTCTACCTGTATCATAACGGGCTGATAATCCGAAGGATATTTCGAAAATATTCCGAGTCCAGGCGACCTGGGCGACATTTCAGGTCAATCCGCATTCGACCTCGAGGCCTACCTCTAAATCGCGTTTGCTTTACGCGTCAAACGGAGCGATCTTGGGGCATGATCGCTCGGAATAGGCGTGTCCTCGCAATTCTCGCGACCCTGCCGGCAGCGTGCCTGCTGGCCTCCTGCCGCCAGGGCGGCATACTCGATCCGCAGGGCCCGGTGTCGGGCGCGGAACGGCTGATCCTGATCAACGCCACCGCGATCATGCTGGTGGTGGTGCTGCCGGTCATCGTGCTCACGCTGGCGTTTGCGTGGTGGTATCGCGCCGGGAACAGGCGCGCGGCGTACGCGCCGGATTGGTCGTATTCCGGTCATGTCGAACTGGTGGTGTGGTCGATCCCGGCGATGGTCGTGATCCTGCTGGGTGCGGTCGCATGGATCGGCTCGCACCAGCTGGATCCGGCGCGCCCGCTGCGCGCCCCGTTGACTGGCCCGTTGACTGGCCCGTTGACTGGAGACAGCCCGCCGCTGCGCGTCGAAGTGGTGTCGATGGACTGGAAATGGCTGTTCATCTACCCCGAACAGCAGGTCGCGAGCGTCAACCAGCTGGTGGTACCCGCCGGAACCCCGGTGGAGTTTGTATTGACCTCGGCCACTGTCATGGACGCATTCTTCGTGCCACAGCTCGGCGGCCAGATCTACACCATGCCCGGCATGGCGACACGCCTGAACCTGCTGGCCGACCGCCCCGGCGACTACCCCGGACTATCGTCCAATTTCAGCGGCGCTGGCTTTTCGGACATGCGCTTCATGCTGCACGCGGTCCCGCCGGCTGAATTCGAGCAATGGCTCGGTCGCACCCGCGGCGCGGCGCCGACGCTCGACGCTGCGGCCTACGCGCACCTGGCCGCCGGCGGCAGCGACAACTCTCTGCGGACGTATGGCGCTGTCGATCCGAAGCTGTTCGAGAACATCGTTCAACAGACGATGCCGGTGGCTGCCGCGCCCGGCAACGATCACTGATCCGAGGAGCACCAACAGATGCTGGGCAAGCTGAGCTGGGCTGCCATACCTTTCAACGAACCGGAGGCAATGGGGGCGTCGCTGTTCATCATCGTCGGCTTCCTGGTGCTGTTCGCGCTGGTGACGTGGAAGGGATGGTGGACGTACCTGTGGCGCGAGTGGCTGACCAGCGTCGACCATAAGCGCATCGGCGTCATGTACGTGCTGCTGGCGCTGGTGCTGCTGCTGCGCGGCTTCATCGATGCGATCATGATGCGCTCGCAGCTGGCGATCGCCGCCGGTGGCGCCCAGGGCTACCTGCCGCCCGATCACTATGACCAGATCTTCTCCGCCCACGGCACCATCATGATCTTCTTCATGGCGATGCCGTTCATGATCGGGCTGATGAACTTCGTCGTGCCGTTGCAGCTGGGCGTGCGCGACGTGGCTTTCCCGGCGCTCAATGCGATCAGCTTCTGGCTCACCGCCTCGGGGGCGCTGCTGGTGAACATCTCGCTGGTGGTCGGTGAGTTCGCCCGCACCGGCTGGCTCGCCTATCCGCCGCTGTCGGAGCTGCAGTTCTCGCCCGGCGTCGGCGTCGACTATTACCTGTGGGCATTGCAGATCTCGGGCATCGGCACGCTGCTCGCCGGCATCAACATGGTGACGACGATACTGAAGCTGCGCGCGCCGGGCATGACCTACATGCGCATGCCGGTGTTCTGCTGGACGTCGCTGGCCTCGTCACTGCTGATCGTGGCCGCCTTTCCGATCCTGACCGCCACCTTCGGCATGCTGCTGCTCGACCGCTATGCCGGCATGCACTTCTTCACCAATGACGGCGGCGGCAACTGCATGCTGTACGTCAACCTGATCTGGGCCTGGGGACACCCGGAAGTCTACATCCTGATCCTGCCGGCGTTTGGCATCTTCTCCGAAGTGATCGCGGCATTTTCAGGCAAGGCGCTGTTCGGCTATCGCTCGATGGTGATGGCGACGATGGCGATCTGCGTGCTGTCTTTCATGGTGTGGCTGCATCATTTTTTCACCATGGGCGCGGGCGCGGATGTTAATGCCGTGTTCGGCATCATGTCGATGATCATCGCCATCCCCACCGGCGTGAAGATGTTCAACTGGCTGTTCACGCTCTACCGCGGGCGCATCCGCTACGAACCGCCGGTGCTCTGGGCCATCGGTTTCATGGTGACCTTCGTGATCGGCGGGCTCACCGGCGTGCTGCTGGCGGTGCCTCCCGCCGACTTCGTGCTGCACAACAGCCTGTTCCTGGTGGCGCACTTTCATAATGTGATCATCGGCGGCGTGCTGTTCGGGGCCATGGCGGGCTACAACTACTGGTTCCCGAAAGCCTTCGGCTTCACGCTCGAGCCGCGCCTGGGAGCCGTCAGCTTCTGGTGCTGGCTGGTCGGGTTTTACCTTGCCTTCATTCCTCTCTATATGCTGGGTCTGCTCGGCATGACGCGCCGCATGCAGCACTATGCGGACCTGAGCTGGCAGCCGTACCTGATCGTGGCCGAAGGCGGGGCGCTGGTCATCCTGTGCGGCATCCTGGCGACGGTCGCGCAGCTGGTGGTCAGCATCCGCACGCGCGAGCAGCGCCGCGACCTGAGCGGCGATCCCTGGAATGCGAGGACCCTGGAATGGGCCACGGCGTCGCCGCCGCCGGCCTACAACTTCGCCGTGCTGCCGCAGGTGGAATCGCTGGATGCATTCTGGGCCATGAAGCAGCGCGGCCCGATGCCGCCGGTGGAGAGCTACCCGGCGATCGAGATGCCAAGGCGCAGCCCGAACGGGTTCGTCACAGCTTTCTTCGCCGTCGTCACCGGCTTCGCGATGATCTGGCACATCTGGTGGATGGCAATCCTGGGACTGGCCTGCGCCGTGGTGACGCTGCTGGTCTTTGGCTGGACCGAGCGCCTCGAGGACGAGGTCTCGGGCGAGCAGCTGGCCGCGGACGCGCGCGCCCGGGCACGCCCACTGGAGCCGGCATGAGTGCGCACGCAGGCACCGCCGGGCTGGCGGGGTCGATACCCGCGTCGGAGGCGGAGGGCACCGGCAGCGGTGATGGGCCGGCGCCGGTGCGCATCGTCGTCGCCTACGGGTTCTGGATCTTCCTGCTCAGCGATATCATCATGTTCTCCGCACTGTTCGCGGCTTACGCGGTGCTATCCGGACAGACTGCGGGCGGTCCCGGCGCCCGTGAACTGTTCGACTTGCACCATGTGGCTATCGAGACACTGTGCCTGCTGTTCTCCAGCTACACCTGCGGCCTGGGCACGCTGGCGCTCGAGCAGCGCCGCCTGCGCGGCTTCTACCTGTGCTTTGCGCTCACCTTCGTGCTTGGCGCGAGCTTCCTGGGTCTTGAGATCAGCGAATTCGCCGGCCTGGTTGCGCGCGGCGCCGGCCCGTCGAGGAGCGCCTTCCTGTCGGCGTTCTTTTCCCTGGTGGGCCTGCATGGCGTGCACGTGAGCGCCGGCCTGCTGTGGATGACGTTCATGGTCGCGCAAACCGCGGCCAAGGGCCCACGCCCGTTCGTGCGCCGGCGGCTGCTGTGCTTCAGCCTGTTCTGGCATGCGCTCGACATCATCTGGGTGGGGCTGCTGACGCTGGTGTACCTGATGGGAGCGCGATGATGGAGCAGGTACCGACACCGCAGCGCGGTTCCCCAGGCGATGACTCAGACAGCGATGCCTTCCACAGCGATGCCACGGGCAGTGTCGCGACCTATACCGTGGGCCTGGTGTTCGCGTTGCTGCTCACCGGCGGCTCCTTCCTGGTGTCCCAGACCAACCTGCTGTGGGCCCCGGGAGTGTCGGCCGGGCTGGCGGTGCTTGCGATCGCGCAGATGGGAGTGCACCTGGTGTTCTTCCTGCACATCAGCACCGGGCGCGACAACGCCAACAACGTGCTGGCGCTGGCGTTCGGGGTGCTGATCGTAACGCTGGTGGTGGGCGGGTCGCTGTGGATCATGGCCAACCTGAATGCGAACATGCTGTCGCCGGCCGCGATCATGCAGATGCAGCGCTAGCGGCGCAGCTGCGCGACCTGTGACGCTGTGACAGCGGGTGCGCCATTGCCCCAGTTCGAACGCACGAACGTTGCCAGCGCGGCGATGTCCGCATCGTCGTAGCGCCAGCCGAAGTCGGGCATGGCAAGACCGGTCGGTGCGGCCGCGGTCGATGGTGCACGGCCGCCATTGAGGATCAGCGTAATCAACGATGACGGATCGCGGCTCAATACGGTTGGGTTGCCCGCCAGCGTTGGAAACGCCAGGTTCTCGCCGCTGCCGGACAGGCGGTGGCAGGCGGCACAGCTGTCCATGTAAAGGCGTCCTCCGGCCGAGCGCTCGTTGCCGGCCAGCATTGCTCGCAGTGTCGCGTCACTGGCGCCGAAGCTTGCGTGCGCGCTGGCGGGCGCCGGCGACAGCGACTTCAGGTACGTGGCGATCGCAGCCACATCCGCATCGCTCATGTACTGCGTGCTATGCCGAACCACGTCAACCATGTCGCCGTTAACCGCGGAGCCAGCGTTGCGCCCGGCCGACAGCAGCTCGGCAATGTCCGCTGCGCTCCAGCGCCCGAGTCCATCGCCTTCGTTCGCCCGCAGATTGATCGGGGAGCTGCCCTCGAGGCGGCCACCCGACAGGTACAGGTTGCTGTGTCCGCCGAGATCCTTTTCCTGGAAGAAGACGCCGCGCGGCGTATGGCAGGTGCCACAGTGCGCCAATCCCTGCACCAGGTAGGCGCCGCGATTCCAGCGCGCATCGCGGGCGGAATCGACGACAAAGCGAGTGTCGTCATGGAACGCGCTGATCCACAGGGCCAGCGGCCAGCGCAGGCTCAAAGGCCACGGGATGCCAGTGGCATGAGCGGCAGCGTGTACCGGTGTAACTGCGGAGCGCAGGTACGCGAACAGATCCTGCAGGTCATCGTCAGACACCTTGGCATAGGCGGTATATGGCATCGCCGGGTAAAGCCGGGCGCCGTCTGGCCTGATGCCGTCACGCATCGCGCTCACGAAGTCGCTAAAGCTGTAACGGCCGATGCCGGTGTCGGGATCGGGCGTGATGTTGCTGGAATAAATCGCTCCCAGCGGCGAGGCGAGCGCCAGCCCCCCGGCAAAGGGCGCGCCGCCGGGCGCCGTATGACAGAACGCGCAGTCGCCCAGCACCGCAATGTATGCGCCGCGGTCGACGTCCGGCTGGCGCTGCGCGAGTGTCGGGGAAATCCTGGGATCAGGACGGTGCACGACCAGCGCGACCGCAGCCCCGGCTGCCACCGCCAGCAGCGCCACCACGACAGTCACCCAGGACGTGCGCCGACTGCGGCCGGTGGCGCTCATACGCGCACGAGCGGACCCGGGCTCTTCAGGTAGCTTGCGCGGATATTGGCTGCCGCCCAATAGGCGAGCGCGCCGACCAGCCCGGTGGGGTTGTAGCCAATGCCGTGCGCAAACACGTTGGCGCCCAGCACGAACAGGTTCGGCACATCCCAGCTTTGCAGGTACTTGTTGAGGACGCTGGTGCGCGGGTCGGCGCCCATTGCCGTGCCGCCGTTGATATGCGTGCTTTGATACGCGCGTGTATCCCAGCTGTCGCCGCGCTTGAGCACGCGGCCGGAGATTGATTTCGCCCCCATGGCCTTGCCGATCTGTGACAGGCGCTCGCCGAAGAATTCCGACATGCGAAGATCATTGTCCTGCCAGTTCAGCGTCATCCGCAGCAGCGGCGTGCCGTAGGCGTCGCGATAGGTCGGATCGAGGTCCAGGTAGCAGCCGCGGTAGGCCATGTTGCTGAGCTGGGCCTCGATGCGGCCGCTGTGCAGGAAGTTCTCCCTGACCGCGGCTTTCCAGCCGCTGCCCCAGGTTGGGGATCCCGGTGGCAGCGGGATGCCGCGCACCGGTCCATTGCCGGTCTGGCGACCCCAGATCACGCCGCCGCCGATGAACCCGAGCGGGCCATGGTCGAAGTTGTCGGCGTAGAAATCCTCGATCGCCTGGCCGACGCCGCCGGCGCCCATGAACTGGTTGATGTAGACGCTCTGGTCGAAAAACAGGTTGACGCTGTCGAGCAGCTGATAGCAGAAGTTGCGCCCGACCGTGCCCTCGCCGCTGTCCGGGTCGTAGGGCTTGCCGATCCCGGAGGACAGCATCAGTCGAACGTTGTGCAGATGAAACGCCGCCAGTATCACCAGCGTCGCCGGCTGCTCGGTCTCGCGGCCTTGCGCGTCCACGTAGGTGACGCCGGTGGCGTGCTTGCCGCTGCTGTCAGTATTGACCTTGAGCACGTGCGCGTGGGTGCGCAGCGAGAAATTCGGCATTCGATACAGCAGCGGCAGGATGGTGGTCTGCGGCGAGGCCTTGGAATAGTTGATGCAACCATAGTCGCTGCAGAAGCCGCAGAAGTTGCACGGGCCGAGCTGGCAGCCGTACGGGTTGGTGTACGGCCGCGAGGCGTTGGCAGCCGGAAGGGGATAGGGGTGGTAGCCCAGATCGCGCGTCGCGCTGGCGAACAGCGCGCTGGTCGGCGGATCGGTCAACGGGGGTAGCGGGAATTCGCGCGATCGCGGCGCTTCGAACGGATTGCCGCCCTCGAGTTTCTGTCCCCGGATGTTGCCGGCCTTGCCCGAGGTACCGCAGACATGCTCGAAGCGATCGAAATGCGGTTCCAACTCCTCGAAGCTGATGCCCCAGTCCTGCAGGTTCATGCCCGGGGGTATGAAGCGCGCCCCGTAGCGCTCGAGGATGTGGCTCCTGAGGCGCAGTTCCTGCGGCATGACGCGCGAATGCACGCCCGACCAGTGGATACCCGCGCCACCGACGCCGGTGCCGGGCTTGAAGGAGCCGATCTGCCGATACGGCAGCGCCCGGCCATTCTTATCGTGACGGATGGTGACGGTGGTCTTCGACAGGTTCTGCAGCAGTCCATTGCGGGCCGACTGGGCGATCTCATCGAGCACCTTGGGATACGACCAGTTCGGGACCGTGGCGGCGTCCTCGCCGCGCTCCAGCGCCAGCACGTTCAGACCCGCCTGGGCCAGTTCGATCGCCATGATCGCTCCGGTCCAGCCAAAGCCGACGATCACGACGTCGACCGGCTTGGCGGGCGATGCCATCAGCCGCGCTTTCCGTAGATGCTCACCGGACCGTACGGATAGGGTTTGGCATCCCCGACCCACTCCAGGTAGTCGCCGCGCACGCCGGGGTAGCCGATCATCTTCCAGGACGCCATGTCCTTGTTGCCGCCGTACATCGGGTCGCCGAAGTAGCCCTCCATGACATTCTTGAGCAGGAAGCCAGCGAAGAACGTCTTCAGCGGCAGGTCAGCGGACGTCAGGCTGCCTTTCTCGATCTGTTTCAGTACATCATCCTGCTGTGCCGGCGTCAGCGCGGCAAACGGCTGCTGCAGCCGCTCCCGGCACAGCCGGTCGATCGCGGCAATG
>Ga0302157_10007139_pt1 | contig 11329 bp, 9 predicted proteins | sample I_Bog_N3_3_FD_193502 | JGI IMG/M metagenome (GOLD analysis project Ga0302157, IMG submission 193502) | Peat permafrost microbial communities from Stordalen Mire near Abisko, Sweden - I_Bog_N3_3 | ecosystem: Environmental > Terrestrial > Soil > Wetlands > Peat | place: Sweden: Abisko, Stordalen...
CAAACGTGGACGACGGTCGAGTTCAGCGACCTGCGTTTCGCCTACTCCTACCTGGGCGCAGGCCGCACCGTCGGCCGTAATCCGCTGGGTGGCGCAGTGTATATCGTCAACGGCCGCGACGACGCCGGCGAAGCCATGAACGGCCGTGAGCAGCACTGACCACCTGCGGTGGGGCAGACGGCGCTTGCGCGCCAGGGGGGGCGGTGCCTCCCACACTCGTGATAGAAGAAATCGCGAGCATGGCGCACCGGGGCTCATTGCGCGGGCGTAGGCTTCGTTGTTGTTGTGGTGGTGTAAGTGATCATGCGGCCCGCAACCACAACCTTGGGAAGATAAAACCCCTGCACGTCGACGCTGGCCTGTGTCCGTCCAACCCTGGAGTATTGCGTAAACGTGATGGGCGTGCCGGGGCACAGGGCGCGCCTGTCTTTGGTCCCATTCTCCAACTGGTTGTTGGAGAGGTTGACGTGCATATCCAGAGCCGGAGACAGGTTGATCTGTGCCGGCCAGCGGTCCAGGGTGCCCGTCCAACCGGTGCCAAGCACGCCGGCATCGGGTGCAGAAGGCGCGCCCGTGCAGGGCGTGCTCGACCAGCGCGTGCTGATGAAGGTGAGCGGCGGATCGCGCACCGGCGCGACGCAGCGGATTCCCGTCACTTCACCGGGGATCGGCGTCCATCCGGTTTGCGGCGCGCACACCCCGAAGCCGGGAACAGCAAACCGGTCCATCGGCATGGGAATGCTGGCCACGCTGGCGACATGCGCCTGCGTCAACGCCAGCACCAGGTGTACGTTGAGCGGCAGCGATCGAAACTTGTTGTAGACCTCGATGGGCATGCCGAACTGGGTGCTTACGCTGCCCTCACCCGGCCCCAGGGGCGCGGTGAACAGAGCCTGCCATTGCGAAGTCCAGCGTGAGCCGTCCGGAGCGGTGACATCGGCGCGCACGGCATCGACGATGACAGCGTCGCCTTCTGCCACACCGGTCGCAGAAAGATCCAGGGCGACGGGAACCGAGGGGTCTGCCGTAGTGCTCACGGCGTTGCCGGAACTGTTCGTGCCCGGAACGTAAGAGAACCGGATCGGCGTGGCGGATTGCGCGATCGAGTAAACGCGGTCCATGCGTGCCTGATCGTACCGCGAGGCGAGATAGAGCGCCGCCCCCAAAACAAACGGCAGCGCCAGGAGTACCGCGCGTGCCACCCACACTCTGCGCCGGGCATACTGCAATACGATAGCCGCACAGCAAATTACCACCGCAATCGTGAAGCACACATATTCGCCCAGATGGCTCGCAGGCCCGTCAGACTGGCTCCCGAATAGGATGGCCCCGCCCCCCGTGATGGCCACAAACCCAACCAGAATCCCGAGCAGCGTGAGCGTATTGCGCGCAAAGCTCGACGTGACCGTGGCAATCGCCGCCAGCGGCAGCACGCAAACCCCGGTCAGCAGCAGCAGGTTGAACAGAATGCCGGCAAGATAATGCTGTGGCGGGAACCCCGCCTCCGCCAGCAGCACCAGCTGCGCGATGAAGAAAGGAAGATAAAGAAATGCAAGCAGGAACAGTGCCTTGGCCGCGAGCAGATTGCTCCACACGTAGGGCCGAGTAATCCAGAATTGCGTGTCGCCCACCAGCCGCTCCGCGTGGATCACGCGCGTGGCAAGGATCCACCAGCCCACCGGCACCAGCATGGCCAGCAACAGCGTCAGCACTTCCACCGAGCCGCCCGGCGCATCTCCGTTGCGCAGCGTCGCAACTGTGCCGCCCACAAAACACGCAGTAATGGCCAGAGAAAGAAAAATCTCTCCCCACAGCCGGCGCGCATCCTTCCAGAAAATATGCAGGATCTGCTTCATGCTTGTTTCTCCTGGTCGGTTGATGTGTGGGAGCTGCCGCCATGCGCCCCGCGTGCGGATTTGGCGATGGCCAGAAAAATCTGCCGCAGCGAAATGGGCTCGAAGCCAATGTCGCGCGCAGCAGGGAAGCGCTCGGCCATCTCCCGCGGCGAGCGCTCGTCGCTAAAGTCGCTCTGCACAAATCGCAGCACGCAGTCGGCAGTCTGCGGCTCGAGCCATGCCGCGGGCAGATTGGCCGGCAAGGGCGAAGGCCCGGCCAGCGTGATGGTCACTTCGCGGAAGCGATTGCTGAGCGTCGTCATCTCTTCACTGAACAGCAGCCGCCCCTGGTGCAGATACCCGACGTGGCTCGAGAAGCTCTCAATCTCCGCCAGGTCGTGCGAGGAGAGAAAGATGGTGGTCTCCGGCGCGCGCTCGATCAGGCCCTCGATCAGTTCGTCGCGCACCAGCGGATCAAGGCCCGAGAACGGCTCGTCGAGAACGATCAGCTGCGGCCGGTAAGCGAGCGAGCTGGCGAACGACGCTTTCATCTTCATGCCGCGCGACAGGTTCTTCAGCTTGCGCGTGAGCGGCAAATCAAATTGGCGCACCAGCTGCGCTTCGAGCTCACGATCCCAGGTGGGATAAAAGGGGCGGAAGTAATCGAGCATGCCGCCGACTGTCATGCCGTCGGGCAGTTCCTGGTTTTCTGAGACGTAGCCGATGCGGCTCAGGCTTGTGCCGCCCAGCGCGGCCGAGTCCATACCCAGCACCTGCGCGCTGCCGGCCGTGGGGCGAAGAATATTCATCAGCAGCTTGATGAGCGTGGTCTTCCCTGCGCCGTTGGCGCCCACCAGAGCATAGATGGCAGACTCGGGTACGTCCAGGCTCACGCTGTCGACGGCCGTGGTGCGGCCGAATCGCTTGCTCAGACTTTCTGTGCGGATCGTGGGGTTCATCGCTGCTTGTTCCCTCCATCGTTGGGCCTGTTCAAGTGCCGGCCTGCGCCCGTTTGGCCGTCGTGGCCGCTCAGCTGCTTCCAGTGCGCGGTAATCGAGTCCAGCATCTCGGCGAGTTCAATGCCCAGCCGCTTGGCCTCGACTACCAGCTCTTCAATCTCGTGGCCCAGCAGCTGGGTGCGCTCCTTGCGCGTCGAGTCGGGCAGCACCGCCACCACGGTGCCGATGCCCGGCCGCGTCTCCAGCAGCCCCTCATTCACCAGGTGGGCCACAATCTTGTGCGCGGTGTTGGGATTGATCTTCAGTTCCTTGCTCAACGCGCGCACCGAGGGGAACGGATCGCCCGGCCGCAGCTGGCCGCTGACCATGGCCTTGATGGACGCGTAGACGACCTGCTCGAAGATCGAAACGCCCGCGCGAAACGTGATGCGGAAGGGAACCATGCGTGTACTATAACAGATAGTACAGTTGACGCAAGCAGAAACCTCCCCATCGCAGCTTGGCTCTCGACAAAGGGCGCGGCCGTCGTCCATGCTTGAACAAGAGCGGTCTGGGGCCGCGCGAGTTTTTTTCGAATTCAGGAGTTCGAGCGATGACCCAGGCCGAAGTCTCGCATCCATGCGCAGTTGCCGCGCTGCGTTCCGCTGTCCGGGCCGATCTTGCCTTCCGTGCCGCGTTGATCGTGTGCTTCATGTCTCCGCTCTCGACCGTCGCGCTCCATGCGCAGGCTGCGCGTCCGGCAAGCCCGCCAGCCGCTGCAGCACCGCAGGCCACGCTCGCCCGCCGCTACCAGGACGGCGAGAAAATCGCCTACACCATCAACTGCTTCAACCAGGGCCGCGCCAGCACGACCGAGTATGAAGCGCGCGTCGAGGGCACTGTGCGCAAAGACGCATCGGGCGCATTCGCCGAAAACCTGGCCTGGACCGACCTCAACGTGAACGACGAGCAGGTTCGTCTCTCCGCGGGCAGCCGCGCCTTCCATGAGCCGCTCTCTCTCGCCCTGGGCACAAAGCTGTCATTGCCCAGCCTGGCCGGCGTCCAGCCCGCGCTGCTTGACCCCATCTCTGACCTGCTCACCTTCTACGCCGACCTGAAGATCGCCATCAACCAGCACGCCCTGACCCGCGCCGGCGACCACGCTTATGTACCGTACGGCGCGCCCGTCTCCTGGGCCGACGGCAAGCACGTGATCCTGGGCCAGGACGCGGTCGACTTCGAGGTAACCCTCCAGTCCATCGACCCGGCCACGCAAATTGCGACCCTCGTGATTCGCCATATTCCGCCGGCGCAGCCGCAGATCAAGCTGCCCGCGCCCTGGATGAGCGACCACGTGGGCAACTCACCCAACAACTGGGTGCAGGTGGAAAAGACGTCGGACGGCAAGTACATCGCCGGCGTGGGTCAGGAGACCTTCGAAGTGCGCATCCGCATCGCTGTCGCAACCGGCCGCATTGTCTCCGCCACGCTCGACAATCCGGTCACGGTGTCGGAGCGGGCCTGCACGGATGCCGCGCTCGCGGCCTGCGGCGCCCCGGAGCGCTACACGCTCGGCCGGCAGATCACGCTGCGTGCTGACCCTACTCCTGCCGCGCCACCGGCAACCGCCCATTAGCGGGCATAGCCGGCCGGCCGTATTCTCAGTCCTCGTGGCTGTTTGGTCTCATTGTGAAAACAAATGTTGGCCGTGTGGAACAATAAAAGTTGACCCTGCAACCGCTGGACCGCAGAATGAAGAGAGCGCTCTTGTCTTTGCGCGGCCTTTCATCGTTTTTTGATTCCCAAACACCGGGAGTTCTTCCCGCACATTGAAGAGACTGAGGTTTCCATGCCCGCATATCTGTTTCTGCTGTTCGCCGTTCTGAGCCGCCTGGCGCTGGCCGCCACGCCCCATCCCGAGTGGTTCAACTTCACCGCCGTGGGCGGCATGCTGCTCTACTTTGGCGCGCGGCGCTCCTGGCGCGAGATGCTGGCTCCCCTGGCCGTGCTCATGGCGCTGGACTTCTTCCTCACCGTCTCGGTGTACCACTACGGTTTTGTCTGGCAGCAGTATCTGCCCACCTGGGCCTGGTACGCGGCCGCCATGGTGCTGGGGCAGATCCTGATCAAGGCCAAGACGACCACCGTGCGCGTCGGCGCCGCGGCGCTGCTGGGGCCGACTTCGTTCTTCCTGCTCTCAAATTGTGCAGTCTGGGCCACCAGCCCGATGTATCCGCACAACGCCGGTGGCCTGGGCGCCTGCCTGGTAGCCGGCCTGCCGTTTTATCGCAACGACCTGATCTCCACCACCCTTGTAGCCGCCATCGCCTTCGGCGTTCCTGTGCTGGTGCGGCGCATGCAGGGCGTTGAAAGCCCGGCCGCACTCGCCAAGTAGGGATGACCCAGGGGCCGAAAGCCCTGGCGAGAGGAGGAGCGATGGCAGCCACAGCGCAGATCACGCATGTGCCGCTTGATGTCTACCTGAGCAGCTCCTTCGAGCCGGACGCGGAGTACGTCGACGGCATAATCGAGGAGAGGCCGATGGGCGAATGGAACCATGCAAACTGGCAGGCGGCGATTCTCGAATTCTTCCGCAGCCGGCGTAACGACTGGAAGATACGAGCTGCCGCAGAGCTGAGAGTCCAGGTGTCTGCCGGCAACTTCCGCGTTCCCGACGTCACTATCCTCGATCGCAGCCTGCCCATCGAGCAGGCCATCACCCACCCGCCCATCGCTGTCGTCGAGATCCTGTCGCCGGAAGATACAGTCACGCGCATGATGACCAAGCTTGGCGACCACGAGCAGATGGGCATCCAGAACATCCTGGTGCTCGACCCCGCCGGAAAGCACTTCCGCTACAAGGCCGGAAGCCTCGAACCGCCCCCCGCAGCCGCATTCAATCTCGCCGGGAGCGCCTCCCGCTTTGACTTGGCAGAGATTGAAAAGCTGCTCGACTAAAGCATTTTCGATTCGGCTCTTTACAGAAAACTGGATGCCCCAGTGGCTTTTTCCTCAAGAAAAGGCCACCTCGCACGCCCCCAATAGTGTCAACATGTGAATCGAAAGTGCTCTAGCCTTCTGCCGGCAGCCCCGTCCGTTTCTTTCTGAACCACCACCACGCAAATCCAGCGATCGCCAGCATGCCGACCACGCCCACCACGGCCAGCGAGTGGTGCGCCACCACGTCCACGGCACCGGGGCCCAGCTTGAGCACCAGCAGCGACAAGATCAGCCAGCGGACCATCCTGCCGCAGAAGACCGCCAGCATGAACGGGACCATCCGCATCTCAAACACGCCGGCGGCAAAGACAAAGGCCTTCCACGGCGTGGGCGGCGGGAGCATGGAAGGAATCATCATGGCCAGGAACTCCTGGCGCTCAAAGCGGGCGCGCATCCGCTCGTAACGCGCGCGGTTCACGCGCTTCAGCAAGAACAGCTCACCGCCTGCCCGGCCCAGCCCATACGGAAGCAGCCCGCCGATGGCCGAGCCCACCGCCGCGGCAATGCAGTAGAGCCAGAAACGGGGCTTGTCGTTCCATACGGAGAAGGCAAGAAACGCGTCCATGGGCACCGGCAGAGTGGAGGAATCGAGCAGCGCCAGTGCGCCCATGCCCCAGAAGCCGAATTTGGCCAGGAACGGCAGCAGCACATGGTTCATTCTGGCCATCATTCGCACAACAAACGACTTCAAACGGGTCCCCTTCCGCCCAGCAAAACGTCTTAACAATCAGGTACCATTGTACGGGCCTGTCTCGGTGACCACGGGCTTGAGCGGAATGAGAGAATAGACAGGAAGGACTCCCCGGGAGCCGGCATGGGTGTGTGCGCCAGCCTCCCTCCCCAACGCGAATGCCCACCAGCGAAGCGCCAACCAACGGGTACGAGAACGAACCCACCGGGCCTCCGGAGCCGGAACCGCAACGGCCGGACGGCCCCGTGCCGGTGGTCGTGCGCGGGTCGCGCTGGGTAGACTACGATACCCACGAGCTGCTGGAGATGATCAGCGAGCTCGAGGACGAGCGGCGCTGGGCGCGGCTCCGCGAGGGCGTCCTCTGGGCGCTCCTGTTCCACATACTGCTCATCTCCGCCATCACCTGGATTCCCAAGTACGTCTTCAAGGTGCCGCAGGTTATTGATCCCATTGACGCCATCAAGAACCGCAAAGACCTCACCTATCTCGACTCGCTCCCTGACGCGATCCGCGAGCTGCACCCCAAGGTCACGGTCAGGCCGACGCCACTCAAACAGACCACGGTCGATAAGAAGACGATGGAAGCACTGAACCGCGCCGCCCCGCCCCCGCCGGCGCCCACCCCCGCACCCACGCCCCAGCCAGCCCCTCCGCCTCCATCTGCGGCGCTGCCGCCGGTTGCGTCGCCTCCTCTACCCAGCCAGCCGTCGCTTTCTGAGGCGCCCCGTCCGTCGGCGGTTCCGGCGCGGCCCAGCTTTGCGCTCAACTCGCAAAACCCCGCCGACCAGCTCCGCGACGCCATGCACGGAGCCTCGCGCAACCCAGGCTCCGGCAGCGCCGGCAACCTGGGCGGTAGCGGCCTGGCGCAGCATCCCGGAGCCGGCTCCGGCGAAGTCCAGGTGCTTTCGGATACCCAGGGGGTGGATTTCCGCAGCTGGCTCGATCGCTGGCATCACGAGACGGAAAGGACCTGGGATCCGCTGATTCCCGACGAGGTCAATGCCCCCATCAACAAGTCGGGCATGGTAGCCATTCGCTTCAAGGTGCTGCCCAATGGGCGGCTCATGGAGGGCAGTCTGGTGCTCGAAGGCCGCTCCGGCGACACGGCGCTCGACCGCGCAGCCTGGGGCGCTCTCACCGGCTCCAATTACCCGCCGCTGCCCAGGGACTTCCACGGACCGTACCTGGAACTGCGCGCCTACTTCCTCTACAACATGGAAGTGCCCAAGTAGATTTGTCTTGTCTGCCCGTACCCCATCCTTTCGCCTTGTGCCTGGCGAACGGGTCGAAACGCACATATCCCATGCGAGCATCCCGCGAGTCCGCCGCGGCGGACCGCACCGCAGGTGCATCAGTGCGCCGCTTCCACATCCATGCCCGGCAGGTACTCGTTGTCGGGCGGTTCGTGCGGGCCGCCGCCGTGCGGCAGGTAGATGTCGTCCTGGGCCAGCAGCGCGTCGTACACCGAGGTGCGGCGCCAGTGCCGCGCCAGGGCAAACGCGCTCATGTTGGCGATCATCAGCGGAAGCACCAGCCCGTAGCCACCAGTCATCTCAAAGATGATCAGGATGCTGGTCATCGGCGCGCGCACAATGCCGGCGAACACCGCGCCCATCCCCACCACCGCAAACGCCCCAATCGAGTCCGCCGAGTGGTGGAAGACGGTCACGTCCAGATAGCCCACCGCCCCGCCCAGCATGGCGCCCATAAACAAGGCCGGCGCAAAAATTCCGCCCGACCCACCGCTCGAATACGAGCTCACCGTCGCCGCCAGCTTGAGCACGCAGAAAACCAGCATGGGCACCACGGTCATCTGCCCGGTCAGCGCCAGGGTCAGGGTTCCGTAGGGGTCGCCGGCAATGCCGTTCAAGTGGAATAGGCCCAGCGCCAGCGCCGCCATCGCTCCTGTAGCCGCGCCCCCAATCGCCGGCTGCACCCAGCGGGGAATGCGCTCCAGCTTGCGGAACCACGCGCGCAAACCCAGCAGCGAGTCCGTAAAGGCGATCGAAACAATCGCCGCCAGGATACCCAGCAGCGCATACCAGATGAGCGAAGACGCCTTGCCCAGTTGATAGTTGCCCTGAACATGAAACACAGGCGTCGACCCAAGCACCGAGTGCTCCACCACCGCCGCCAGCGCCGCGGCCACAATCACGCCCGAGAGCATGGTCTGGTCCAGGTCGCCGATCAGCTCTTCCAGTGTGAACGTGACCGCGGCAATGGGCGCGTTGAAGGCCGCGGCGATGCCCGCTGCCATGCCCACCGACGTCATCCGCCGCGAGTTCTTCGGCCCAAGCCGTGCCAGCCGCGCCAGCATGCTGCTCACGCCCGCGCACACCTGCACCGTGGGCCCCTCCAGGCCCAGCGAAGCGCCCGAGCCAATCTGGATGGCGCACAGCACAAACTTGCCGATCGTCTCCCGCACCGTGACAATGCCCGAGCGCAGCGTGTAGGCGACCTTCACCTGGGGAATGCCGCTGCCCGCCGCGGCCGGCGCAAAGTAGGTGAGCCCCACGCCGGCCACCAGCCCGCCCACCGTGGGCGAGATCACCGTCCACCAGATCCAGCTGTGGCCCGGCGCCGCGTTGGCGCGGTTGATGAGCAGCGCTTCCAGCCCCATGATGCTCAGATGGAAGGCCACCGCCGCCAGCCCGCACACGCCGCCGGCAAGAATCGTCACCGCCAGCAACCGCTGCCGCTCGGTGGGCATGCGCCGCATCAGCCACGCATGGAAGCTCGCGTGCAGTCCCTGGAGTCCCGCCCAGTAACTGGGCTCCGGCATCTCCTCGGCGTCTAAAGGCGTCACAGTACCAGTATAAAGGCGGAGCCAGATGCCCTGTGCCGCATCCTTCTCAGCTGAGTCGAAGAAGCTGCTTCTCGTCATCCCGGCGGAATGGGGGCAAGCCACAAACCCCATGCCGCCGACCTTCTGCCGCTCTGCGATCGCGCCACTTCGCGATGAATCCATTTCCTGCGCCGCTCCACACGCGCTAGAATTCTTGTGTCCACCATGTTCAGCCGCGCCGCAGCCCGAATCTCATCGACCCCAGTGGTCAAGCGTTTTCGCCATGGCCACCGCGACCGCGGCCGCCGCTCTTCCCATTGAGCAAACACTCTTAACAGAATCATCCCGGAGCGGTCCGGCCATGCGCCGCGCATCGCTGCATGATTCTCCACGAGCCGAAAACTCCGAGTAAAATTACATTGCTCCATCCGCACGCATGCGGATAGAAAGGTTCTCTCCCATGGACAGTTTTTTGAGCCGCGCCGTGCTGAAATCCGGCAGCCACTCCTACACCATCTTCCGCCTTCCCGCCCTTACGGCGAAGGGCTTTGACCTGAGCCGCCTGCCCTTCAGCCTCAAGATCCTTCTCGAAAACCTGCTGCGCCGCGAAGACGGCGTCAACGTCACTGCTGCGGACATTTGCTTCCTCGCCAACTGGGACGCCAAGGCCGAGCCCAGCCGCGAGATCGCCTACATGCCCGCCCGCGTGCTGATGCAGGACTTTACCGGCGTCCCGGCCATCGTCGACCTGGGCGCCATGCGCGACGCCATCAAGACCCTCGGCGGCGACCCCGAGCGCGTGAATCCGCTGGTGCCGGCCGAGCTCGTCATCGATCACTCCGTGCAGGTGGACGAGTTCGGAGCCGCAGGCTCTCTCGCCGCCAATACGCTGTTGGAATTCCAGCGCAACCGCGAACGTTACGCCTTCCTCAAGTGGGGTCAGACCGCTTTCAACAACTTCAGCGCCGTTCCGCCCGGCATGGGCATCTGCCACCAGGTCAACCTCGAGTACCTGGCCCGCGTGGTCTTCACCACTGAAGCCAACGGCGAAACCTTCGCCTATCCCGACACGCTGGTCGGCACCGACTCCCACACCACCATGATCAACGGCCTGGGCGTGCTGGGCTGGGGCGTGGGCGGCATTGAGGCTGAGGCGGCCATGCTCGGCCAGGCCGTCTCCATGCTGGTACCGCAGGTGGTCGGCTTCAAACTCACCGGCAAGCTGCGCGAAGGCGCAACCGCCACGGACCTGGTCCTCACCGTCACCCAGGCGCTGCGCAAGCTCGGTGTCGTCGGCAAGTTTGTCGAGTTCTACGGCCCGGGCGTCGCCGAGCTCCCCCTCGCCGATCGCGCCACCATCAGCAACATGGCGCCCGAGTACGGCGCCACCTGCGGCATCTTCCCGGTGGACGCCGAGACCCTCCGCTACCTGCGCCTGACCGGCCGGAGCGAAGAGCAGATCGCCCTGGTTGAGGCCTACTACAAGGAGCAGGGCCTCTTCCACACCGCCGCTTCGCCTGAGGCTGTCTACACCGCGACTCTGGCGCTCGATCTGGCCACCGTCGAGCCCAGCGTGGCCGGCCCCAAGCGTCCCCAGGACCGCGTGCTGCTCCGCGATGCCGCGGCCAGCTTTGCCGAGCAGCTGCCCACGCTCCTTGCGCCTACGGCCAAGCCGCTCGGCACGCGCACCGCTGCTGCATGGCAGCGCGTCAGCGTCACCGACGCCGCCCTTGCGGAGGAGAACGAAGGGCCAACCACCTCGTCCGCCGCGCAGTCCCTTCAAACCGGCAATGGCGCCACCACCGTGGCCGAGCATACAGTCAAGGCCCGCTTCGGCGTCGATCCGGACCGGTATCTCGATCACGGCTCGGTGGTCATCGCCGCCATCACCAGCTGCACCAACACGTCCAACCCATCGGTCATGATCGCCGCCGGCCTGCTCGCGAAAAAGGCAGTCGAAAAAGGCCTCACCGTTCCGCCGTGGGTCAAGACTTCGCTCGCGCCGGGCTCCCGCGTGGTCACCGACTACTACACCAAAGCCGGCCTCTTGCCCTACCTTGAAAAGCTCCGCTTCAACGTC
>Ga0302157_10007140_pt1 | contig 11329 bp, 5 predicted proteins | sample I_Bog_N3_3_FD_193502 | JGI IMG/M metagenome (GOLD analysis project Ga0302157, IMG submission 193502) | Peat permafrost microbial communities from Stordalen Mire near Abisko, Sweden - I_Bog_N3_3 | ecosystem: Environmental > Terrestrial > Soil > Wetlands > Peat | place: Sweden: Abisko, Stordalen...
CCTCGGGCAGGACCTCGGCGGGCACGACGATGATGCCGTCATAGTCGGCAAACACAAGGTCTCCCGGTGAAACGAGGACGCCGCCACAATCGACTGGGACGTTGTAGTCGATCACCGTGCCGCGACCCTTCGAATCGACGGGCTTCATCCCTCGCGCGAAGACCGGGAACCCCAGTTCCTGGATCTTCCGGACGTCGCGCACCAGCCCGTCAATGACCGCGCCGCGCGATCCACGAACTTTCGCGGCGGTGGAGAGCAACTCACCCCAAGGAGCGTTTTGGAGCGACCCCGCGGTCGAGATGACGACGACTTCGCCGGGCAGGATGGTGTCGAGCGCCTCAATCTCCATCGCGTAAGGATCGGGCGGGATGTGGTACAGATCCACATAGGAGAATGTGCGCGCCCAGCCAACGAACCGGTCTTCGGCAGAAAGCGGGCGCAGGTATTCCCGCATGGCCTGACTTCGATACCCGAGCTCATCCAGAGAGTCGGAGACGACGGCGGTGTAGAGCTTCTGTTCGACGTGCCGGAACAGTTCGAGGTCCTCGGCCGTCGCGGGACTTCGCATGACACGGGGCGACTGGTTGTCCATAAGAACAGATTACAGACAAATCTCTCCGCAGAGATGCTGCTTCCGCCTCGAAATAGCAAAGCGTCGGATACCTCGAACGCTTCGGGTTTCTCAGCCGCTCGCCGAGTTTCTCGATCTTCGGTTCACGTTTCCTCAGTGGGCCGCGCGCACCGTCGCGCCGCCGCCCAGCGACTCAGCACCGCTGAACTTCGACCAGTTGAAGCCATAGTAGGCCACGAAGATGAAGCAGACCATCGGCACGATAAAGCCGCGCGACATGTCGTACTTGTCCGCCACGAAGCCCATCAGCTTGGGCAGAATCGCCCCGCCCATGATCGCCATCACGAGGAACGACGAGGCCCGCTTGGCCCGCGCGCCCAGTCCGAAGATGCCCAGCGCAAAGATCGTCGGGAACATGACCGACATGAAGAAGAAACTCAGGAAGACGCACGCCACCGAGAACCAGCCCAGCTTCAGGAACACCAGGAACGTCATCGCCACGTTCATCGCGGCATAGAACCCCAGCACCTTGTGCGCCGAGTACTTCTTGAGGATCCCCGCGCCGCTGAAACGGCCGACGAGGAAGAAGATGAAGCCGACCGAGGCGAGATTCGACGCGCCTTTGTTGCTGAGCGCCAGCAGCCCCGACTTGGCCGGCTCAAACCAGCCGCTCAGCCAGTTGTGCAGCCACCCCGAGGTCCCCGCGAAGGCCGCCAGCGAGCTGTTCCACGCGCCGGGAATGGCCGGCGTCTCGGCCGTCATGTAGTTGATGAAGAAACTGAAGATGCCCGCCTGTGCTGCGACATAGAGGAACTGCGCCGCCACGGCCAGCACGAAGTGCGGATGAGTCCAGATGGAGCGGCCCTCGCCCGCGGCCGGATCGTCGAGATGGTAGTCGTCCTCGGCCTTGATGTCGGGCACCTCGGCGAAGTAGAAGATCACCGCCAGCACCAGCACGGCGACCGCCACGCCCGCGTAAGGAATGTAGAGCGTCTGGTTGCCCGTGTTGTGGCCCGCCGCATCCTTGCCGTAGAAAAATAGCGAGCCGATCACGGGGCCGAAGATCCAGCCGATGCCGTTGCACGACTGCGCCAGGTTGATGCGCGTCGCGGCGAACCGGTTGTCGCCCAGCACCGTCGTATACGGGTTGGCGATCGTCTCCAGGAACGTCAGGCCCGTCGCGATCACGCAGACCCCGGCCAGGTATGCCACGAAAGACGTGTTCGCCGACACGGCGCCCAGGCGCACCATATCGTTGATCCGCGTCGCCGGAATGAACCAGAAGCCGCCGAGCGCCACGATGGACAGACCGGCAATGATGCCGCCCTTGTAGCCCAGCTTGGTCGCGAGCCAGCCGGCCGGAATCGACATCAAAAAATAGCCAAGGTAATGAGCGAACTGCACCCAGGCCGACTGGGATTTGCTTAGCCCCAATTCCTCCTGAAAATGCTTGTCCATCACGTCGATCATGCCGTTGCAGAACCCCCACAGGAGGAACAGCGAACAAACCAGGATGAACGTGAACAGGACGCTTTTGCCCTCGCTCGTGACAAACAGACCCTTCTTGCTCGTATCTGTGCTCATGGCGTATGAAAACCGCGCAAAGTCCTTCCTATATCGTTAACGTAGCGACCATCGGAGACCAGCCGTCGCGCCCCCTCACATGAGAATATCCCAATGCGGGGGACCCACATGCGCTTCCCGGAAATTTCGTACCCAAAGGCCACGATCCCGGCGGTGCTGGGAGCGTGACCGAAATGGTCGAACTGAGCTGCCGGGAAGCGGCGGTGTGGCCTTCTACGCGAATTGGAGCGAATCCTGCGAGGCCGGTTCCTTGCGCACCCGCTCCAATCACTGAACGGCCCTATCACCGGTCTCTGTGCCTCGGTGTTGCGTAGCTATTATGCGCGGCTTGCATCGTTGCACGGGACGGCCGTCCAGGGTGCAGGAACAGTAGTCGCCACCTTGAGCGCCGCGCAGCGAGGAGCGCGGGCAAGGCTGGCCCTCCGCGCCCCCGGATACTCGGATTGGCAAGCCAACGAATCGCGGAGCGAGGCGCTGAGCAGCGCTCCGCGGAATTCGTCGCCGGTTCGGCTTACGGAATCAGCGCGGGGTAGCTCGGGTGCCAGAGGTCGCGCAACAGGCCACAGGCTTGCTGTCCGCCTTGGGCGCAACCACTCTCAATGAGATCCTGCCAGACCGCCGCGATTCTGGCGGTGTAAGTCCCATTCAGCATGAATTCGGTCTGAAGCACCGGATCGATGGTCGGCCCGCTTCCCGCGGGCATTCCTGCTGCCAGTCCGTTTGCCAGTTGCATGCGGCCGTAGCAATCCACCATGCTGCTTGGATCGAAACCGGCCATGAATAGCGTGATCAGTGCATAGAAGTCCGAGGCAGAGGCAGCGTCCAATTGGAACACACTGCTTGGATTGCCGGCTGACGAGATGGCTGCCCGGACAGCATAGTGGGCAATCAGAAAGGCGACCGCGCCTTTCGAACTGGCGAGGGTCTCAAGCAACGGGCGGCTGATATTGATCTGAAGAGCGCCGTTGGTCGTTTGATAGCTGGCCGTAAGGGCGGAAGCAGAAGAGATCTTGACGCTGAGGTTGCCCACTACATTGAGAAAGTTGGTCGCAATTGTCTGGTTGGAAAAGTCGCCGTACGTGAGGGCGAGGGGCAACCATAAGGCGAAGGACGACCTTATTTGCGTGGTGGCGTCGGAGAGCAGCCGGTCGAGCGGGGCAGGCGACTGCAATTCACCGGGCGGCAGCGGCGCCAGAAGCCCGTCGCGAACGTTCAGCGTGAAGCCCACGAAGGGAGTGAGCGGAATGTCCGTCGTGCTGATAACGATGGTGCCCGTGAAGGTCGCAGGCAAAGCCGGAATCTGGCTTCCGAGATTAAAGGACGTATGCGCCAGCGGGCTCAGTGTCAGCGCGGAGCTGCCTGCGGCGTTTCCGTTCGAATCCAAGGCGGCGACGCTCAGATGAACTGTCTGCGTGGCGCTCGGATTGGCAACGGCCACTCCGATCTGGGGCGTCGCGTAGGAGTAGTAATAATACGTCGGGCTGGTTGCGACCGCCGCCACATCCCATGTGGGCTTGCCGTTTGAGATGGCGCGATACATCAGAGTTCCCATCAGAGGGATTGTCGACGTGGCGTAGGCCCAGCCGCCTACGGCCGTGGTGCCAGCCCCTTTGCTGGTGACAGTGCGCATGCCGCCCGCGGGAACCGTCAAAGTCATAGTCGCAACCGGGCCGGCGCCGAAATCCAGTAGCAGCGCTTGCCCGCCGTCGCTGTAAAAGCTTACGTTCACGCTCGCCGCGAGCACCGGGCTCGGATTGGAAAAGAACAGACTCGTGGCCCAACCCGCCCCGTCCGTCAGGTGTGCAAAGTACATCTGGGAAGACGCCGCGGAAGGCGCCATGATCGACGTCATCGACAACTGCTGGTTGTCGCCGAACAGTGGCAGCGCGGCACAGCAGGTCAAGAGTGCGGTCAGCATTCCGGCCCGGCAAACCAGGCACCGGCGACGATACTCACCATTGCCAAAGAACATGAAAAGCCTCCTCATCCTCTTCTCCTATCGAGAACCATAGAATTCCCTCCCCTCCCCCAAATGCAGGGCTGGCAACCAGTGCAACCACCGGGTGATTCGGTTTTATTACCGACCACTTCCTCACGGCCAAGGCACTAGCCAACGCGGCCCGGAAGGCAATAGCTTACTGTCAGACGTGGCGGCCGGCAAGGGAATAATAATTGATGTTGATTGTTTAGTGCGGTAAACCGGTGACTTCTTGGATGTCGGCCGCGGGCATCGCGCAACAGACTGTCGAAACACTGTGTCGTTGTCGACCTTTTGGGCACGACCATCGTGTAGGCGGTTCCAACCTGGATCTTTCATCGCATCGGCGTCGTGCGTCATGCTTGTCTGCCCAGGGCTAGGCGGCGCCCGACGACTTGAGGAGTCATTTCACCCTTAAGACACTTTACTCATCAAAGTCGCGGCATCGTCGCGGGATCCTGCGGAAGCATGAGGCTTGGCAGTGCGGTCCTCCGGGACTCCGGCGCGTGGACAGTGCGTGCGACGGCGCTCTGGATGCCGTCAGCGGTTCCGTATTGAGATCCTGTCGGCGCTGCGCGGTCGACCAGTCCTTGCGCGATTATCTGCGTGGCGCCCGGCGGATCCGTTCAGCTCTGCTGCTCGATCAGCGTCCCGAAGCGCTTGCCGATGGCGAGCGCGGGGTCGAGCGGGACATCCACAGGTTGGCATCCGGGCGGGATGGCGATGACCGGTTTGGGCGTAATCGTCTTGCCCGCAAAGTTCGGCAGCCAGGCCCGTTCGGCCTCCAGCATCTCCGCGCACATCTCGCGGATCTCGCCGAGCGTGCAGACTGCGCTGGTGAGGGGATCGAGCGCGACCGCCTGCACCAGCAGCTCCGTGTCCGTGCGCAGCGCCGCTTCGGCGGCGAGCAACTGCGAGTTGATGTTGGTCATACAGAGCGCCGCGCACTGCAGCGGCAGCTCGCCGATGACGGTCGGGTGCAAACCAGTGTCGTCGACGAAGGTCGGCACTTCGACACAGGCCCTCGCGGGCAGATTGGTGATGTAGCCGTCATTGCGCACGTTGCCCATGAAGCGGAAGGGCTTGCCCGTGGCGACGGCCTCGACGATGTAGGAGCAATACTCTACGCTGCGCCGCTCGATGCGGGTGCTTTCGAAGGCCAGAACATCGTGTTCGGCGTACTTGTCCGCGATCGTCCGGCACCAGTGATAGTAGGCTCCGCTCTCGCCGCCGAAGCTCGGCTCGTCGCAATACAGACTGAGAGCCCGGGCGTTCTTGCGGAACCACGGCACGTACTCGCTCAGGTGCCCGGTGCTCTCGGTCATGAAGTAGCCGAAGTGGCGGAAGACCTCGCCGCGCACTTTCTCGTTCTTGTAGTACTCGGGACGCTCGAAGAGCTCGCGCAGCGTGGGATAAAGATCGCGGCCTTTGTGCTCCAGGCGCAGAAACCAGTCCATGTGGTTGATGCCGCCGCAGGAGTAGGTGATCTCCTCCTTCGGCACGTTGCAGTAGCGCGCGATCAGATCGAGCGTGGTCTGCACGCCGTGGCACAGCCCCACGAAGGGAACGCGGCTAGCCTTGCCAAGCGCCAGACCATTGGCGGCCATCGGATTCGCGTATTGGAGGAGAATCGCGCCCGGCCGCGCCAGCTCTTCCATGTCGTGCGCTATATCGACCAGCACGGGGATGGTGCGCAGTCCGCGGAAGATACCGCCGGGCCCGAGCGAATCGGCGATACACTGATCCACGCCGTACTTCAGCGGGATCTTGTAGTCCTGCTCGAAGGCATCGACGCCGCCGATCTGAATCATGCTGACGACGAAGTCCGCGTTGCGAATCGCCTCGCGGCGGTCAGTGGTTGCCCAGACCGAACCGGGCAGCCCGTTATCGGCGAGCATGCGCCGCGCGAAGGCCTCCATGCGGCGCAGCTTGGGTTCGGTCGGGCTCATCAGCGCGAACTCGGCGCCGGCCAGCGCCGGAGTCGCCATCAAGTCGTTGAGCAGCGTCTTGCAGAAGACGATGCTGCCAGCGCCGATCATGGCAATCTTCATGGTTTGCCTCCACGCTGCCGGTGAGTGAGGTTCTCGAACAGAAACAGACCGTTCTTGCCCGCCACGGCGAAATCCAGGCCGCCGGTGCCGTACAGATCGGCCACCGGGATGTGCATGCCGGCCCCGGTGCGGGTGCTGTAGTCGATCACGTGCTTCACCCATACGATGTTGCCACGCTCGTCCTTACGGTACTCGTACCAGTAGATGCCGAGCGGTTCGCGCGCACCCGGATCGTGATCGTGCGCCATGTAGCGTTTGCCGGTGAGCAGATCCTTTTGCCCGTCGCCGTTCAGGTCCACCAGCGTCAGCGCGTGCGCCTGCGAATAGGTGTCGTCGATCATGTGCTTGATCCACTTGCCGTCCGCGGCCTGCTCCATCCAGAAGATGCCGTAGTCGTGCGCCATCGTCGTCACGAGGTCCGGCCGGCCGTCCCCGTTGATATCGAGGGTATATATGAAGCCGGTCGCTCCGAGCTTGAAGTCGGGGTGCCACTTCCACTCGCCGGTGCGCGGGTCGGGCGGCGCCTCGAACCATCCCTCGGGCGTGATGATGTCAGTTCGTCCGTCGCCGTTGACGTCGCCCGCGCCGATCCCGTGACCGTAGCATTTGGATCTGACGACATGCTTCACGAAGCCGCCGTTCACGTGCTCATACCAGGCGGTGGGCGCATTGTCGCCGCCATACTGCGGCAGGATCGCGTCGGCCTTGCCGCTATTGGTGAGGTCCACCAGGAACGCGAACTCGATGAAATAGCCGTGGTCGATCAAGTGTTCTTTCCACGCCGCCCCGGTCTTGCCCGGGTTCTCCATCCACACCAGCTTGCCTGCGAAGCCATAGGCGCTGATGATATCCACATTGCCATCGCCGTTCACGTCGAGCGGCAGATCCGCGAAATTGTCGATGTAACCGGGCACGTAGTTGATGTCGCGGAACTTGTGCGGAGTCCAGCGGGGCGCTTCGTACCAATACTCGCCGGACACAATGTCAAGCTTGCCGTCGCCGTTGATGTCGGCGAACGCGCAGGTCTCGCTGGCCCCAAGGTCGATCGTCTTTTTCTCAAACAGGATTTCGGGCGGGCGACTGGCGGCGAATAGCGCCGCCGCTCCAACCATGAGCGCAATGGAGTAAAGCTTCATCGCAGTCTCCTAAAGCCTGGGCAGTTCCCAACCCTTGCGCCGCGGGCGATTGGTGGCGAGCAGGTTGGCCTCTTTGTCGCCGATGATGTGCTCTTTGGCCGGATCCCAGCGCAGCTTGCGGTTCAGACGGCGTGCGAGATTCGCGAGGTGGCAGACGCTGACCGAGCGGTGGCCGATTTCTACGTCGGCGTTCGGCCGCTTGCGCGTGGGGATGCACTCCAGCCAGTAGCCCATGTGGTATTGGGCCTGCCACAGCGCGCGTTGATCGTGCCACTTGGCGATCTCTTTCTGCGGCGGCAGGTCGAGGACGATGCCGGAGGCGTCGATCTTAAAATTGTTGCGCCAGATGTCGATCTTGCCTTTCTCGCCGGTGAAGCGCGCCCCGCCCAGCAGGTACTCGTTCTCCTTGCCGTATGGCAACACCAGGCGCACCTCGACGCCGTTGGCGTAACGGAACGCAACGCCGCCCTCGGGTTCCGTTAACGGCCAGAACTCGACCGGGCCGGACTCATCCATACCCAACGCCATCTGCACCATATCCAGACCGTGCGCGCCCCAATTCGTCGTCTCGCCGCCGCCGTAATCCTGGTAGCCGCCCCAACCGCCATGCAACTGCTTATTGTAAGGACGCATCGGCGCCTGCCCGGTCCAGACTTCCCAGTCGAGCTTCTCCGGCTTGGGCTCTTCCGGCAGAACGGTGAACGGTTTTGAATCGGGGTAGTTCATGCACTCGACGAGCTTGATCTTGCCCAGACCACCGGTGCGCACGAGCTTGCAGGCGATCTGATCCATCTCCATGGAGCGCTGCTGTGTGCCGACCTGGAAGACGGTCTTGTACTTGCGCGCGGCCCTCACCAGCGCTCTGCCCTCGCCGGGGTAGAGCGTCAGCGGCTTCTCGGCGTAGACGTCCTTGCCCGCCTGGCACGCGTGGATGCAGGGGATCACGCGGTCAAAGTCCTGCGTCGCGATAATGACCGCGTCGATGTCCTTGCGATCGAGGATCCGGCGGTAGTCCTGGTAGACATCCCAGTTCGTCTTGCGCTTCGCCACGGCCTCTTCGGCGCGAGTCAGGAAGCAGTCCGCCAGTGCGGCAATCTGCCCCGGCTTGGGCAACTGGTCGATCAGCAGATTGGCGCGGAAGCCGACGCCGATCACGCCGACCGTGATGCGGTCGTTGGCGCCGGGCTTGCCCGGTGCGCCCAGAACGTGGCTGGGGATGATGGCAGGAAAGACTGCGCCCACGGCCGATGCGAGAGTGGCTCGCTTCACGAAATCGCGACGCGATGAAGTGTGCTCGGTGCTCATGGTTTGCTTGGGTTCCTCCGGTGAGAGACGCGCGGCGCGTGCGCCTTGCCGACGGTTATTCTACACGAGCCAGAACGCCTCGGAGCGCGCGGACGCTGCGGCGCAGATTTGTTTAGAGCGGATGCGCGGACGCGCGGCCGGGCCGAAGCCCGGCCGGAAGGTTACGCCGCGTTACTTCGCCAGAACCGGGACAGTGGTGACGACGCCCGTAGCGGGGATGGCGCGAATGCCGATAACGCCGATGGACGCGCCGGAAGGCGGTGCGAACTCCACCGTGCCGCGCTTGCCGCCCGTCTCGGACCAGGTGGAAGCGAGCATGAAGGAGTCATGGCCATTTGCGGCGAGCTGTTCGATGTGGGAGCCGATCTGCGCTCCGGTATCGTCGCGGACGATGACATTTACCTGCGCCGTCTGCGCGGAGAAGTTGGCGATGGCGAGTCCCGTAGCGAGGCCGTTCGTATTGTCGAAAGCGAGAACGAATGTGCCCTGGCGCGTTTCGAGCGGCACTACCGCCTCCTGGCCCGCGCCGGAGCGGAAGATGGCGAACCCGCTCACTGTGCCCGTGGAGGCGAGGTGGGCAGAGCCGGTCTGTGTGCTTACGCCTTGTGTCACGAGTTGGACGGAGGCATTCGGCTGCAGGGTCTCGGTGACAGTGTCCGTCGTACTCAGATCGCCGAGTTCCGGTGACGAGAGCGGAAGAGCCGTTGGCGCGCCGTTGGCGTCGTAAAACGTCACGGTGAACGGCGCGGCCGAAGCACCCGTATTCGCGAGAGTGAAGGTCGTTTGCCAGCCGCCGCCGGATTGGAAGTGGGCGAGCGAGCCGCCGCCGGTGGCGACGTTGGCCAACACCGGCAGCGTCGTCAGCGCCTGGCCGTTGACGCGCAGACCGAGAACCGTGATCTGGGCGCCAGGCGGCGTGTCGAATTCGACGGTGCCGCGCTTGCCGATCGTCTCGGACCACTTGGAGAGCATGAAGGAGTCGTGCCCGAACGCGTCGAGCGGCTCAGTCTCGTTTCCGATTTGCGCGCCGGTATCGTCGCGAAGAATCACATTGACCGTGGCCGCGCTCGAAACGTTGGCAATGGCCAAGCCGGTGGCGAGTGCGCCAGTGTTGTCGAAGGCGAGCAGGTAGGACGGCGCCTTACGCGTCTCCAATGGGACTGCAGCCTGCTGGCCGCTGGCGAGGTTGGCGAAAACCTCGAAACCACTCACGCCGGCGGCGGCGCGGAGTTGCGCGGAACCGACGGTGTCGGCCGTGCCGCTCTGGCGTGTGTCGAGTACGGCGAGCGCGCCCGCGGCGAGCGTCTGATCCCACGTCTCGACCTGTTGAGATCCCTGAGTAGGAGTCTGTGGGAAGGTGGAGGGCAAGGCGACCGGATTGCCCTTGTAGTCGAAGAAGTTGACGGCAACCTCGGCGGGCGTCGCAGCAGTGTTGACGACCGTGATTGTGCTCTCCCAGTTAGCGCCTGAGTCGAAGTGGGCGAGCACCCCGGCCAAGGGCAGCGCGGCGGACGCGGCGCTGGCCTGGCGGATGGCAAAGCTCTGGCTACCGATGGTGAGCGTCGCGGTTCGCGCGTCGCCGGAGTTGGCGGCGACGGAATAGGAAACCGAGCCCGCGCCCGAGCCCGAACTGGCGTTGTTGAAGCTCACCCAGGATTGATCGGCAGCCGCGTTCCACGGGCAGCCGGCATCGGTCAATACCTGCACCGTGCCGCTGGCTGGAGAGGGCGGCAACGCCGCGCTGGTGGCGTCGAGCGCGTAGCTGCAGTAGGAGGTGCCCAGAGGCACAACGTTCATGACGTCCTGCGCGCTCGCGCTGAAAAGCGAACCACCGCCGGAGACGACGGCGTTGGACATGATCTGCCCCAGGGCGCTGGCGGCGAGCGTCGCGCTGACTGTGATTGCCGGGTAGGCCGCACCGGGCGCGAGAGCGTCGCTGCGCGTGCACGATGTGCCGGCGCAGGACCAGCCGCTGCCGCCGATGGAGCTAAGCGTTATGGAGGAAGGCAGGGTAAAGGCGACCGTCACGGCGCCCGAGGTGACGCCAGCATAGGCGGAATTGCCGACGATGACGGTGGAGGAGACCGGCTGGCCCGCGATCGCCAGGCCGGGGTGGGAGTTCGTGATGGAGTAGAGAGGTGCAGTGTGTGCGGGCGTCAGCATGCGGATGACGCTGTCGTACTGATCGGCGACATACAGGTTGCCATGCGCGTCGGCGCTGATCCCGACGGGACTGTCGAAGACGGCGTTGATTGCCAGTCCGCCGTCACCGGAATACAAGAAGCCATTCGAGCCGGCGACGGTCGTAATCGTGCCGTTGGAGTCGACCATGCGAACACGTCCATTGCCCGAATCGGCGATGTAGAGGTTGCCCGCCGGATCGACGGCGACTCCATAAGGGAAATCCAATTGAGCCTGCGTGGCAGGTCCGCCATCGCCCGAAAAGCCGGCCGTGCCGTTGCCCGCGACGGTGCTGACGACGCCGCTCGCAGAGATCTTGCGGACGCGTTGGTTGCCGAGGTCGGCGATGTACAGGTTGCCGTTTGAGTCGGCGGCGAGGCCGGTGGGTTGCGCAAATGAGGCCTTCAGCGCAGGCCCGCCGTCGCCGGCAAACTGCGGAGTTTGAGAGCCGCTGTTGTTGACGCCCGCAAAAATGTCGCCTTTGCCGTTGGAATCCACTTTCCAAATCTGTGAAGACGCATAT
>Ga0302157_10007141_pt1 | contig 11328 bp, 13 predicted proteins | sample I_Bog_N3_3_FD_193502 | JGI IMG/M metagenome (GOLD analysis project Ga0302157, IMG submission 193502) | Peat permafrost microbial communities from Stordalen Mire near Abisko, Sweden - I_Bog_N3_3 | ecosystem: Environmental > Terrestrial > Soil > Wetlands > Peat | place: Sweden: Abisko, Stordalen...
GCCGAGCTTAAAAAGCTAAGCAGTGCGCGAAGCCGAACGGCCTCGCTTACGGGAAGCGGGTAATAGCCCATTTTCAACCGCGCCGCGTTACGCGCCATGGTTCCTCCTGGGGCAGTAAACTCCTCTGGGTTGTGAATCAGACCGTGTATTCTTCGGGGGAGGTGCTTTGCGTACCATGGTGAAAGACATTCTCGTCGCAATCGACGCCGAGATTGCTCGCCTTGAACAGGCCAAGGCTCTACTGAGCACATCGGGCGCATTTGTCGCTAAACGCAAGCCCGGACGGCCGGCAAAGGTTGCTTCTATAGAAGCTCCGAAGGTTCAGAAAGCCAGAAAGCGCAGCAAGATGAGCGCAGAGGGGCGGGAGCGCATCCGGCAGGCGCAGATCAAGCGGTGGGCTACCTTAAAGAGCGCATCCAAAGCGAACATGAACGAAACAGTTGCACAACTGCCCAAGGCAAAGAAGAAAACCGCAAAGGCTGCTTGATGGGCCACGTTTTCGATTCTCGACCCGGCTGCGGCCTGAACAGAAAAATGCAGGCGGTTATTGCAACCTGATCTTGTCAGCAATCTCTTTGGCGGATTTTCGCGATACGTCTGCCTGTTCGGCATGGCGGCGCCAGTTGGCCACGGCCGTTTTAACTTTTGCCAGAATCTCCTGCGCGTTCTTTATTCCATGCTGTTTGCCCAAAGCCTGAAGTTGGGCAGCTCCGGGATTCCTTCCCTCTCCCATTACGAGCATGCTTTGCTCGCCGCCCGGGCCATAGGAAAAGGTGAGATCATAGGCGGGCGCGAAAATCCACTCGTTTCTCGCGTTCAGCAAGAACGAAAAATTCTTCACATGATCGTCGCGGTTATGAGCAAGAACGTTGAAGCAGGCCAGCGTATAGACCTTTTCTGCTTCCTGAATATTCCTGGTCAGCGCCAGGGTCACGCGCAGAACCATGTCGTAGTCGAGGCTTGGAGTCCGATGATCGGCATGGATCAAGCCGCCGAGACTGTGCATGTGGATGCGGGCATCTCCGGCCCGGTCGAAGCGTTTTGTGCCGAAGTATTCGTTCCTTTTGGTACGGAAAAGATGAGTCTCAGGCATCTCGACGCCAGCATCGCCTGCCATCAGGCTGTAGGCGTATTCGATAGCTCCCGCATCCCGCGCGTCCTGGGAAGAAGGAAACTTGATCATCCAGTGCGCGAAGTCCGGCTGCAATTCCCGCTGGCCGTGAATGATCCTTTTCTTGTCGGTGCTTACGTGCGCCACGATCTTGGGCCGGGCACCCGAAGAAGAGCCATTGAGCCGCAACAAATCTTCGAAGACCTCTTCATTCTCTCCAGCCAGTACGACGGTTGATTCCTCGGCAAGTTCGTCGAGCGCCAGCGGAGAATCGTCGGCGATTTGCTGGCTCAGCTCGGGCTCATAGCTGAGAGCGCCCATGCCGTGCCGTCCCACATAGGCCAGCCGGTCGAGCGGATTCAGCTGGCCGCGATGGACACCGTGTTTTTCCACTGTACGGTCGAGCAGAAGGCGGCCCCATCCGTCCGGCAGACTGTCATTGAATACGCCGAACAGGCCGTCGAAGATCGTGGTGTCGGCAATGGATACCCCGGGCCTGAGCGGAAGTTTGATCGGCGAAATCTCAATGCCCGAAGTGATGAATGACGCGTCATACTCGAAAAGGATCTGCCTGTCTTTGAACGCGAGGCGCCCAACCTTGCGGCGCCCAATCTCGTGGCCCCCAATCTCGTGGCCTTGGTTTCGCGCGTCCAGATAGACTGTCAGCAACTCTGTCGGCTCATACGCCATGGCTGCGTCCTTTTCTGCCCGTTGCTCCGCGCCGCCGCGCCGGCGTGGCCAGCAGGGCGTCCAGCGATTGGGCGGCTGAGTTGAGTGTGCTTTCCGCGGCCAGCTTGTCGAAATCGTCCAGACAATTGAGCACCAGGGCCAGATTCAGAAGCGAGTCCAGCGCAATCAATCCTTCGCGCTCAAATCGTTTCAGCGAACTGAAGGTCACGCCCGAGCGCGCCGCCAGTTCGCTCTGTGTCAGGTTTAGGTCAAGACGCCGGGCCTTGAACCGCCCTGCAATTCCTGCCTGCACCTCTTGCGCGGTCCTGAAATATACAGTCAATATGTTGCCTCTTTATCTCCATTATAAGACGATAAAGTCAATATATTAACCATATTGTTTAAAAAAAATGACCCGTCTACTTGTCGCTGATGTATGCTCTGACGGCGCTCAGGATGGCTGGCGCAACCGCATCAATCTCATTGATGCGCATCAGGCGCAGCGGCACTCTGTCTCCCAGTTCCGGATTCACGCCCGTCAGCCACGCCTGCACCACGGCTGGCGAATCGTGTTCGCTTAAAGCACGCGCCAACTGAAAGGCGAACCGTAGGCGGCTCTCAGCATTGCCGTATATCTCGCCGCCGGCGATCCAGCGATCGACAGCCCGCGCATCCTTGACGCCGCCGATATAAGCAGTCAGTTTCCGCCCAATAATGTCGACCAGCTTCTCGACGACCTTCGAATTAGGAAGCCGAAGCGCCTCCCTGTGGGCGAACAGGTCGGGCATGGGAAGCAATTGTGTGTCCATGACGGACCTCCCGATTGAGCCTGCATAAAGTGCGATGGGCGGCGTGTCCCATCGGGTCTACTACGCCGCTCTGGCCAATTCGATTTGCCTTGTGGGCGCAATGCGCCGAGCCGATGCTGGGCCGGAGTGTGGCCCCATCGGCGGCTGCGGCAGCAATTCAACTAGCGGCCAAACGGAGATATTGCCGCATACGCCGCAACATCCCCCGCTGGAGTTCGAGACCGAGGTGCAACTCTCGCAGTAGACGGCTTCGACAACCGGGATACTGACGAGGCTGCGCCGAGGACGCAGAATGCTGATCTCTCCCATGATTTCCTCCCGGCGCTGAACTGCCCGCTAGGCGACCTGCTGGTTGGCCACGGATTCGAGGTCCTCGACCAGTTGCTTCAACGCCGCCAGGCTCGGAAGTTCGGTGACCGACGCGATCTTGAAACGCTCCGCCACGGCGAAGAACTGCGCGTCGCCTGCCAACTCGGCAAGATGACGCAGCCGCTCGAAGCCGCGCGCCGCGGCCTGCATCTTTTCGATGGTCTGTTTCTGTCTCTCCGCGTTGGGGATGGTCCGCGCGCCAGTGCTGTGCCCGGCACGGCGCAGAATCTCCGCGTAGATCGGCGCGCCCAGCGTCCCGCGAAACCCCTCGATCTCGGCAGTCAGCCGTTGATCGACCGGGCCGCGTGTGTCGCCCGCCAAGCCGTTGGCGGCCTGAGCCATGGTCATGCCCGGCGCCAGCGCCCATTCCGGCAGAATGGGAATCGCCAACGGTTCACCACGGGAATTCAGCCGCACTCGGGTCTCCCCGAAGCGGTAGAGATAGCGGCCCAACCCAAAACAGCTACAGGCCCGCTTGAAGGCCTGGGCGTCCGCCGCCGTGACGGCGTTTTCGCGGTCGGCCCACTCCTCGCCGGTGCCGGTGTGGCTGCCCAGCCGCGTAATCGTCACGGCGGTGGCGACCAGCACCTTGCTGGTGACGATCGACTTGCCCCGCTCCATGCGGCAGAGCGACGGCACGGTCGAGATCGTGTACTCGCGCGTCCATCCCGACGGCGTGAAGAGATCGTTGAGCCGGTCCGTGTAGGCGCGCGGATCGGCAAAGGGCAGAATGACGCCGCTCCGGCCATCTGCGGAGGTGCGCATCACGCGCCACTTGATCAACGCCGGATCGAACGGCGCTTCGAGCTGCGCAAAGAGCTTCTCGCGCTCGGCTTCTGTGAACTTTGCTGCGGCCATACCTACCTCCTTTGGCTGTGAGCTTCGTTGCCAGACCAAATCATTGAGAATGCTCCAGCACGCCCCCATGATTGAGGCCATAGATTCTTGTGCACAGGTTCATTGCATTTTCCGTGCTTAGGTTATATTTCCAATTTCCAAATTGGAAATATGAGGCTACAATGGCCATATGCAAGGACAAGATGTTGCGCTTCTCCTCAAACTCGCCATCCTGGATGGGCCGCAGGTGCCCTCGAAACACCTGGCGGAGAGCCTATTCATCTCTCCTTCCGAGGTATCGAAGGCTCTGAAGCGCTGCGCGGATTCGGGCTTGCTCTACTTGTCCAGCGGAGAGAAAAGGGTCAACCGATCTGCGCTCATGGAGTTTCTGGCGCATGGATTGAAGTATGTCTTTCCACCCGCAAAGGGACCTCTCGTTCGAGGCGTTCCAACGGCCGCTGCGGCGGAGCCGCTCAAATCGCGCTTACTGGAGGATGGCGAGCCTCCCGCGGTTTGGCCGTATGCGGGAGGAAAGGTTCGAGGAATGTCCCTTGCCCCGCTATACAAGGGTGCGCCCAAAGCCGCATTGCTCGATCCAAAGTTTTATGGCGTTCTCGCTCTCTGCGATGCAATTCGCAGCGGAAGAACGCGGGAACGAAACCTTGCGGTCGTACTTCTCGGAAAGGAGATCAATGCCAGATCCGAATCTGCGCTTGTTGAAAGATGCAGTCCGCAAACTCGCTCAATTTCTGGATGAGATTGTTTTCGTCGGTGGGGTTATACGCGGGCTACCGGCTTTCAGTTGGCATCCACAGTACGTATCGATGGTTCCAGAGTGAGAATAGCGAACTGTTTGAATCTAAGGCTTGCTTTGCAGGATGGCATCAAGTAGCGGGTGCCGAACTATGGCGAAAGGATTGGCCACGGTAACGCCGTTCCATGTAAACCCGTTCTGCATGTCCTCAGAAAGGAGCAGACGGCATCCTGAATCGGCTGCAGTTGCCAAAACCACTGCGTCCCAAATACCCAACTGATGCTGAGATGCTAAATCAGTGGCTGCAATGATGACCTTGGCAGAAGTGTCCGCCACTTCATAGGAATCGTGCCAACTCAAGATAGCCGCACACGCTTCGGCAGGGGAACGCCGGGCCTTCTTCACAAGAACATTGAACAACTCGCCAAGGGTTTGAGCGGGTGTCACAATGAGATCCTGAGGAAGCTTTTGCAGCAGGTCAATTGCCTCCTGCATCTTTACCGGACCATTCAGGCCCTCGGCATAGACCATGATGTTGGTATCGAGTGCAACCCTCATCGTTTTCATTGGTCGTAAAGCTCGTCACGAGTCCAAGCACCAATCTCCATAGGGACCTGCGTCTTGAGTCGTGTCAGAAGCACATTCCGTGCCCTGGCCGCAAACCTGGCGCCTTCCTCCACGGGCGCGATTTTGGCCACGGGTGTTCCATGGCTGGTCACGACGTAGCTATGCCCCTTTTTCACGCCCTGCAAGAGCCGGGAAAACTCACGATTGGCATCGGCTGCCGAAATAGGCTTCTCCATGGAATTCCTCCGCTACGCATTGTAGTGATTTTAACTACTTTCACGCGATGAATCAAGCGCTGTACTTGTCGGCCAATTGAGAATCGCAAGACGGCCCTGCAAGACAAGCCGCACAGATTCGGACTCCGGTAATTCAGGATGCCTCGTGAACCCCCCGTCTCGGAGTGCAACGCTCTTTCCCCGGCGCCGATCAGAACGGAACTATACGGCTTTTCGACGTGGGATTTACTCGTATCATGAACTATATTAATGAGTTATGGGTACTTCCAGCGTTTTGTTGTGGCCAAAAACCGTGTCCACTTTCAGGTTCGTGAATGTCGGCGTTACTTGCGAGCGGGGGCGGGGTTTGAGCTTGAGCCGGTCTCCGCACGCTCACCTCGCCAGCGTGCGCCACGAGCCTTGCCCTCTTTGTTTGGCACCCGCGTGAGATACAGAACGATTTGGCATCATCAGGGGTTTCCAAAGTTCGACTGGATCGATCCCCAAGCGCTGGGCGTTGCCTTCCGCGATGCAGATTCGTGCCACGAGAGACTCACAACGCTGGCGCAGAGTGGCGATTTTCTGATCTCTATCATGCAAGGCATCGGCTTGGGAGCGGCGTTGCACTTCACGCGGTGATAGTTCAGGGCCTTTTGCTTGCTCCTCTGCTGCCGCGGCAATCTCCATATCCAGGCCGTACTTTTTGAGAGTTTTGCGGTCAAAGCCGGTCTGTTTTGCCACCGCCAGGACATGCAGGGGCGCATCTTCCGGAGACATCGCCACGGCAGTCGCGAGATAAACTCTCACGGCATCCCGCACTTTTTCTTCCATCGATGGGCGCGGCATGTTCAATGCTCCGTGAGAGGTTTGAACCTCGACCCCTTGCCAACATGTGGACGCACCAGTGTCTCTCCATCACTTGGTATGGCAGACAGAATTCGATCAACACCGGCCAAAGTTGCCTCTGCGTCGGCGATCCAGTGTTCGGAGAGGTCAGCCTCCGCGCAGGACTTTTGGGCCACGGCTTGTTCCAGAGTCAGCTTCGTCCTCGCCTGTAGCTGGACGAGGTTCTGTCGATGAGTTGTATTCGTGGTATCGAACAAGTAGTCGTCACAATCCTTGACGCAGTTCAACATCTTTGGACAGGGCGATATCTTGAAGTCATGCACGCAAAGGCCGAGCGGAGTTACATGTACTGCCTGCAACTGCGCTTTGAGAAAGGCATCGCGGACGTCTTCGTGCAAGTTGAAATAGATGTCCGCTACGGCTCCTTTTGTACGGCCGGACTGGAGCGCGCTCTTCAACGTGTCGATCCGTTCAGAGGGAGTCAGGTGCTTGTATGCTTCCAGATCCCCGAGATGTTCCCGGCCTTGCCAGCGTGCGATCACCTCGTCGGGAACGCCGGCCACAGCTGCCTTGGTTGTAACCCAATGCCGAAACTGGTGGCTGTGCAGGCGAAAGAACTGCCCGTCTTCGCCCCGCAATCCGAAGCGTACGAAGGCGGATCTCGCGGCCGCTCCTGGCACCGCTCTTCTTCCCAGAAAGTCGTTGACGGTCTGCTCCAAGACGGGCTCGACCAGGAGAGGGTTTGTTTCAAGATGCTCGTTGAAGAAGTTGCGAAAGGCGATGAACAGGCTTTTGGAGAGACTCTGCCGAGTTCCGTCGCGGCGATCGACAACCCACAAGGCCGGCACGCGCAGTCTGAGCAGATACGAGCGAACATCCGCTGCCCGATATTCGTAGCGGATCGATTTCCGGCCAGGTATCCGAATCGCCTCCCTGGCAAGTTCGGAAAAGGGAAGCCGATTAACGCTGGTAGGAGCCATGCGAAGAAGCTTTGCAACCTCTTCGCGCCGCAACAATCGATTCCCGGTGATGCCGGGGAGAGTCACCCGGTCGGGCCAGGCTTCAAGTCGACGAGCGCGTTTGCGGGCAGCAAGAGTCAGCTTCTTTGCTTCCTGAATGGCGGTCCTGGCAAGTTCAGCCTGTCTCGGCGTCATCCAGCGAACCGCCAGTTGTTTCCGCCCGCCGCGGGACTTCTCCTTGTGGTACCGGATTCCCCAACGCTTTTTTGCGCCGGTTCCCTCCGAGCACAGGCACTCCAACGGCAGCGTGAGCACTTCGCCGATGCGAAAGGCTGTCGCCAACATCACCGCGAGGATACAGGCAACCAGTCTGTCGCGCGGTTCCTTCGCATGTTTCGCATAGATGTCGCCCACCGCATCAATCGCGGCGTCGGAAGGCAATCGCTTCATCCGCTCCAACTGTCCATCCAGCGTGTATCGCTCGGAGTCGTCGGTTCGCGGCGTGGTGAAGGCGACCTCCATCGGCCGCACGATACCGCCGCCGGGAACCGCTGCGAGTGATCGCATCATGAACTGGAGTTGAGTGGACCTCTTGTATGTGGTCGATGGTCTCCAGTGGGCAAGCATCACTTGCTCGGTCCTCAGTAGATCCTCCTCGGTCAACAGCGACCAATCAAATCCATGCGAATCGCCGAATCGAGAAACGATAGCTTCCCAGAGCATCCGCGCGATATCCACTCGATGCGACATCGTTCCGTCGGCGCATCTGCTGAGCACCAAGTAAGCTTTTACAACGTTCGCAAAACGCGGAGGCAGGGCATCCACCTCGGAACCGTAGCGTGTGAAGTGCAGCCGTGAGTTGGAGGTCTTGTGTCTGGAAGTGCGCAGATGCCGGATATCCCAAATGGGCGAGTCAAAATCTCCGTTGGGAAACACGGCCGGAAAGAGCGCCCGGCCTTGACGCACATACGATGTCTCCGCAGCCAGCGTCATGCAGACGTATCCTTCCTGCCGTATTCCTGCGCGATTTGCGCCAGCAACTGGCGAATGGCGGCCATGACGTCCTCCAACTGCATGGGAATGCGGGAATCGCTGGCCGGTTTCATCGCCTCTCGAATACGTTCAAGGGCCGCCAGAACCTCGGCGTGAGGGCCGGTACGGAAGGCCGCGAAAAACTCGCAGGGATAACAAGTAAGTGGAGGAGCCAGGCGGCACAATCCGTCCCTGTGAACATCGCGGCCGCACATGCCAATGCCACCCAGGTTCAGCGGGGCCGTTGGCAAGTGAACAAGTTCGCCTGGAATACTCTTGGGCGGAACACCTGGGAAAGCCGAACGTGTATGCGAGTCGACAATCCTTCCGCGAAAGCGTTGCAGCAAGGGATCGAATATCCGGTCGAACTGCTCGCCCAACTGATCTGCAACGTAAGATGCCGCTTCTATATAAACGTCGACGTTTTGCAGGTCCGTGTGGTCGAGGACCTCAGCTATCCTCTCCCGTGATGCGCCTTCTCTCGCCATCTCCGTAGCGAGAGTTGACCGAAACCGTCGTGGCGTGAGATGGAGCTGCGATCTGGTTCGCGGTGAAATCAACCGAGCCGCGGTTGCGAATCGCGCCATCGCCTGGTTGACGCCTTCCTCGGGAGAATCCTTCCGCAACCAATGAAACAGAGGATCCTCCGGTCTTCCCTTGCGCAACTCGATCAACAGTTGCCCGAGTTGGTCGCTGACTGGTCTCGTTCGCGTCTCCCGGAACTCTTTACGCTTTTTCACGCGCGGCATCTGAATCTGGTATTTTGCGATCGTTCGCGAACGGCCGCCGTCAACAATCTTCGTCTCGAAGACGCGCAGGTCGTGGTTCTTCATCCGCGCGGTTGACTGCGGATTAAGGCCCAGCTCCAGATGCAGCATGAGGAGCGCGCGATCAAACGGCGTTCCCGCACCAGCTGCAATCGCCCTGATTACGATCCGTTGCTCGTCCGAGTCTAATGGCCCCTTCAACGGATCCCGAAAACGAACGGCCGCGCCCTTGACGTTTCCTTGCGCGCGAATCGTCTTCAAAGCAAATGCAAGATCGCGATCGAACTCCGGCAGCTGCAGGCCGAAGGCTCCCCAGAAGTACATCTCCCGCAGGCGCGCAAAGTCGTTGCCCTTGCTGGCAGTCGAGAGGCCATGCTCGAGAAATGCGCGGAACATCTCCTCGGTCATCTGGCTCCAATCGAATGGCGCACATCTGTAGGCGCCAGCGGGGTGCGGGCGCGCGGCGTACCAAAGAACGAATCTGCGGAACATCACGAAATCGTTCCAGACAGTCATGCCTTTCGAGAAGGTCAGCCTGTATGCAAGGTAGATCTTCAGGATGTGGGCGGATCGGTCCGAGAGACTCAGCCGGGAATAGGCAGGCAGAATCAATTTCCAATCGATCTTGAGCAGCCGGCCTCCATCAGAGGAAGCGCGAAAGCTCCAGACTTCATCCGTCGTGTCGACGATCTGCCGGTCTTTTGTGATGACCTGTGCGCGAACCGCTGGCAAGGGCGGCAGAGGCGGTGCTTGTTGTTTCAATATCGCCGTGGCAGCAGTCATGGTTGACCTATCTGGGAGCCGTACAGGCGTTCATTCCGTTCGCGGAGAAAGGCGTCGGCGCACTTGGCCATCGCGTTTTGCGTGTAATGCAGCGGCATGGTGGATCCGGGCCTCCAGCCGCCTAATGCGCGCAGCAGAGCCAGCGTCTCTTCCTCGGGATGATGTGCGAGCAACTCTTCCGCCAGAGTCTCCGCCCACGTATGACGAAAACTATGCCAGGAAAGATGTTCAATCCCGGTGTTCCTTGCGATTACACAAGCCACTTCATTCGTTGCGGTAATCGACAACGCTTGTCCCGCCGCCGTTACGAACAAATAGGGACTCTGCCCAGCTGGACGTCCGGTTGGCGGCCGGTTCGTTAGATAAGCGCGGAGGCCACCGCGGATCTCTCCTGAAAGATCGAGCACGCGCTCAATAGTCTTCACCGCTGGTCGGTGCCGTCGGTGATCTGCCGCGTCATGAGCCCGTCGTTTGACCTTAAGCCCAGGCGATTCCGGCCGGGGCAAATCATCCAGCCGAAGCTTGAGCAACTCTCCACGCCGAAGGCCGCACTGAATGGCGATCCCATACATGAGCCAGTTGCGCAGTCGCGTTTCGGTCCGGAATGGATTAGCGACGGCGAACTGAAAAGGCAGAATCAGGCCACCGTTGGCTGCACGGCGAGGACCGATCAACCCGTCAATGCGGGCTATTTCTTCGCGGGTAAGAGGTTGGATCCGTTGCGAATTACCGCTCTGGCGAGTCACTGCGTGAAAGGCCTCATCCAGACACGCCCTCTGGATGCGGATCTGATCGAAGGATGCCGCCGCCGGCCGCCCCTGGCTGGTTGGATCGGCAGCCCACTTCAGGAAATCGCGGATCACACTTGCATGCCGGGCCACAGTGTTGCTGCTGGAGATCGAGGCCTGTGTGATCTCAACGACGTGACCGCCAACTCTCAGGAACACAAGCAAGTCTTGAATCTGCAACCCTGTCAGCGCTTGGCCGTCTTCAAGAACGTTGTCCAACTCTCTTTCCAGAGCGATGCTGCTCCACGCATACAGCAAGCCGATAGATCGCAAATCGTTGGTCAGGGTCGAGGGCATGGACTGCCAACGCCTGCGGCGGACCACCCACCGTGTGGCAACTCGCACGGGAATCCAACTGGACGCATCTACCAGGGTTGGTAGCAACTCTCCGGTGTCGAGCGTCAACGCAAGAACCCGGAATCGACGCTGCCGGCTGCCCGCCGCCCGATCCTCGTTAGCTTGCTCCCTCATCGGCATAGCCACCTGCCATGCCCGAACAAGACGAAACGAAAATGGTTTGGTTAGCCAGCCATGGTCCAAACACCGCGCGCTTCGATGGAGCCTTCCACTTCGCCCTAAACGCGCCGCCCTACGGGCGGCGCAGGGCTCCGTTCCAGGCTCCATCGAAGCGCAGCAACAACCCCCATCACAACGAAGCCTACGCCGTCAGAGGTTCTTCTTCTGCTTCCGAGAAAAGCAGTGAGTCAACCCTAAATAAATGGACACGAAAACCAAGGTCGTACCCTAGAACGGTATATCATCGTCGGAGATCTCGGCTTGCTGCGCGTATTCGTCCTGACCGCCTGCGGCTGCTGCCGGCGG
>Ga0302157_10007147_pt1 | contig 11319 bp, 13 predicted proteins | sample I_Bog_N3_3_FD_193502 | JGI IMG/M metagenome (GOLD analysis project Ga0302157, IMG submission 193502) | Peat permafrost microbial communities from Stordalen Mire near Abisko, Sweden - I_Bog_N3_3 | ecosystem: Environmental > Terrestrial > Soil > Wetlands > Peat | place: Sweden: Abisko, Stordalen...
GTCGTCTTCAGGAAACGGCTTGTCCTCACCCGTCTCGCTAGCGCCCACGCCCAGGTCATAAAAGATCTCGCTGCACGGCCCGCACGGCCCGGTGTCGCCCATCTGCCAAAAATTATCTTTCAGCCCCATGCCGAAGATCCGTTCCTTCGGCACTCCGGTCGCAATCCAGAACGCCTCCGCCTCATCATCGCGCGGAACCTTCGCGTCGCCTTCGAAGATCGTGACGTACAGCTTCGCCGGATCAATCCCGAACCACTTGTCCGAGGTCAGCAACTCCCACGCATACGCAATCGCGTCCTTCTTGAAATAATCCCCAAACGAAAAGTTCCCCAGCATCTCAAAGAACGTATGGTGCCGCCGCGTAAACCCGACGTTCTCCAGGTCATTGTGTTTGCCGCCCGCGCGCACGCACTTCTGGCTGCTCACCGCGCGCGAATACCCCCGCGTCTCCGCGCCCAGGAACACATCCTTGAACTGGTTCATCCCCGCGTTGGTGAACAGCAGCGTGGGGTCATTCATCGGCACCAGCGACGACGAGTGCACCCGCCGGTGCCCCTTCCCCTCAAAAAACCGCAGAAAATCTTCCCGAATCTGGTTGCCGCTCAAGCTGCGCATAGGCCTACAAGTTTAGCCTCTTTGGTGTTTCTGCCGCAGGGCGACTCCGGCGCTGCGTGTACCGTCTTACTAACAGCATGACTCCGCACTCCACCCCCATCGCCGCGCTCCTCCTCGCCCAGGCCCGCCACGCGCCCAACCCGCTGGTGCACTTCTTCTTTCACCTCGGCATCGCCGGGCTCTTCCTGGTCTCCATCGTGGACAGCTCCTTCGTGCCGCTGCCCATCCCCGGCGTCACGGACATCATGCTCATCGTCTACGCCGCTGCGCGCTCCAACCCCTTCCTTCTGGTGGCAATCGCCACGCTCGGCTCCGCCGTCGGAGGCTTCCTGTCGCACGCCGCGGGGCAGGCCGGTGGCCTGAGCTTCCTGCAGAAGCACGTTCCGCCCAAACTCCTGGCCCGCGTCACCACCTGGATGGAGCGTCACACCATCCTGGCTGTCTCGCTGCCCGCGCTGCTGCCGCCGCCCATGCCGCTCTCTCCGTTCGTCCTGGTGGCCGGCGCGGTCCATATGTCGCGGCGCAAGTTTATGACCGCCTTCGTGCTCAGCCGCTTCGTCCGCCACAGCGCCGCCGTCTGGCTGGGCATCCACTACGGGCGCCACGTGCTGCGACTGTGGTCGCACCTCTCGGCGCGCTGGGGCACCACCTTCCTCATCGCGCTGTGGACGATCATCCTCAGCTTCACCGCGCTCGGCGTCTGGAAGCTCTACCAGACCTCCCGCGAGATTGACCTCAAACCCCTTAAACGCATCCACCGCAACCCCGCCTAAGGCAACGGGGCCTTCCATTGCGTCCCTTGCGTTTTTCCATTGCGACCTTTGCGTTCCCGCTTTAGCTCTTGCCTCTACGCCGCCGCCGCCTGTGGCTGGCTCGGAGCCTTCGGCGCGAACTTCCGCTTGTAGTGAATCGTGATGATCGTGATCGCCGGCACGCCCACCGCCGTCGGCCACAGCCACAGAGCGAACCCCGCATGAGGAAACACCTGCGGCAGCGTCACCACGCTGAACGCGGTCCATGCAGCAATGTAGCTGCCGATGAAGTTCCCCAGGTGCGTGTACCACCAGAACATCTTCTCCTTCGGCTTCCAGATAAAGCTCTTCATCTGCACATACGCCAGCCGCATGCCCAGCAAGCCAAAGACGATGGCGACGATCCCCATGTTCTGCACCGCGCGGTTATGGAAGGCGCCCAGGTACGCCAGCAAAAAGCTGGACGCAAACGTCAGTACGCCCGCGATCCAGTCGATGGGCTTGGCCTTGCCGCCGCGTGTCAGGTCCTTCAGCTTCAGTACCCGGTAGCCCGACAGCGCCGCATAAAAGCTGAACACCGCCACCATCGCCAGGAACAGCACAGGACGATACAGCGCCATCGGCAGCGCGGTCACGGCCACGCCGCCCATCGCCCACAGATAGACCATGCCCCAGCGCTTGTGCTGCTTGCCGCCCTTGGCCGTAGCCAGCGCCACCGGCGCCAGCAGAAAGCTGCCAAATCCGCACGCTATGTGCACCACCAGCAACGCCTTCATCCAAACCGGATCACCGTGCATCGATTCTTCCTCCTGCTATACCTCAACTGGAAACCGGCAGCTGGCCCACTGGAAACTGATTCCACTTTCCAGCTAGCAGCGCCCGACTGCCAGTGCGGGCCGTCAGCAAAGCGCGATGACGTTTGTCACTAGCTGCCTTCCCTGTTCTCCCTAATTCTCCTGCTTCTCCCTGCCTCAGCGCACCAGCGGCACCGCGCGCATCGCCTGCGCAAACAGCCACCACACCGCTCCGCTGTAGACCGCGACGAACGCACACAGCGCGCCCAGCTTCGGGCCCTCGCCGAGCTTCAGCGCGGCCAGCGCGAGTCCGGCCAGCGGAAAGATCTGCAGCGCATGCAGCGCGAAGAAGTGCGCGATGCGCAGATCGCCGTAGCGCGTGCTCCAGTTCACAAACGGCAGGCCGGCCGAGCCGTCCGCCGCTCCAACGGTGTGCCCACCGTGCAGGACCATGCGCAGGCCCTCGATGCTGCCCGCCAGCAGGATCAGCAGCCCCAGCCGGATGCCCCACACCACCACGCTCTCCAGCCCGGCGCCGGTGCGCATCCACAGCACCAGCATCCAGCCCGCAAAGAACGTATTCAAAGCGATGAACAACCCCATCACCCCGAACAGTGCTCCATCCAGCGGCGTGCTGTAGTTCATATGCGAGCGCACGCCGCGCGCCGACTGCAGCGCAATCACGGTGTCCTCCACGATCATCGCCACTCCAAATCCCCAGCCCAGCCACCACTTCGAGCGCGCCAGCTCCGGCGCCTGCCCCAGCGCCCGCAGCATCACACCCACCGTCAGCAGAAACACAATCACTGACAGATCAAACTTGATCGGCTTTATCCACGGATTCAGCCCCAGGATGGTGCGCCGGTCGAAGGGCAGGGCCGCCAGGCTCCCCGCGAGCAGCGCCACATTCCACCACACCCCCACCGCGATGCCTCGGTTCGCATCCATTGAGGCACGCAGCGTTCCCACCCACTCGCTCACGGTGTTCATGCGATAACCTCCGCGCCCACACTCCGCCGCAGCGCCAGCTTCAGCAGCAGATACAGCGCCAGCCCCAGCGGCCCCACCAGGAACGTCAGCACCAGGCACGGCAGCACCAACCACTGCGAGAGGCCCAGCCGCGCCGCATCGCGAGCCTCCCACGCTCCGGTAAACAGGTCGAAGGCCAGATAGTGGATCCACCCCGCCAGCAGCGCATAGGGCGAGCCGAAGAGCACCGCCACTTGCGCCAGCGAGCCGAACCCTCCACCCTTCGGCACCGGATGCGCCAGCAGCAGCCACGCATACACGCCCGCAATCAGCAGCGGAACCACGAACGTCGCCAGCCGCTGGGTCCACCGCCAGCGCGGCGCAACGGCCAGCAGCACCCAGCACGGCAACACGAGCATCCCACCCATCGAAAACAACCGCTCCAGCATCATCTCCCCTAATTCTTATTCCCTATTGCCTGTAGCTCTTCCAGAATCGCCGCGCACCAGTTCACCACCATGATCGCCTCCTGGAGCCCGTAGCCGAGCGTCATCCGCCAGAACGGCAGCCCCGGCTCTCCGGCGCAGGTCTTCTCCAGGTGGACGAGCTTCTCCTCATAGCGTTGCGCGTCCTCGATATAGCTCTGTTGCCAGGCCTGCACCTGCGCGCGCAGCACCTCCGGCTTCGTCCGGTCGCCGAAGAATAGCTTCAGCAGCAGCTCATTGCGGTTGCCCTGCCGGCGCGGGGGTACGCCCAGCCAGGTGTGCAGCCGCGCCTCACCCGCGGCAGTCATGCGGTAGACTTTTCTGGCCTTCGGCCCTTTGGCGCGCGGGTCGGAGGTCTTGAGCGCCTCCACCTCCACCAGACCGGCCTTCTGCATCTGCTGCAGCGCCGGGTAGATGCGGCCATAGCTCTCCCGCCAGAAGTTTGCTGTAGACTCCTGCATGAGCTGCCGCATCTGGTAGCCCGTCAGAGGCCCCAGGCTCAGCAGGCCCAGCAGACACTCCACGGGTGTGGTCTTGGCATCGGGGACGTTGGATATATCTTTAAGATACATAATGCTCCCAACTTATATATCTTAAGGATATATGTCAAGCTTAAATCGCCCCTGTTAGAATTCATCTGTGCCGGGTCCTACGCGACGTACTCCCGCCAACCCCGCCAGGTCCGGAAGGAAGCAACGGTAACGGGCTCATACGGGCGCAGTAGGGGCGCCCGGTACACCTTCCCTCTCCCTCCTCACCCCAAGGTTCTCATCCTGAGCGAAGCATCGCCGTTTCATCGCGATGCGGAGTCGAAGGATCTGCTGTTCGGTGGCGCCGCAAATACTCTATATCGGCCGCCGCGATAAGATGCTCACTGTTGTGCTTTGCCCTGGGAGGTCGGAAGTTTGAGTCTGCAGTCGAAGCCCCGGAACAACGTCCGCGCCAAGATCTCGTCGGTAGGAGCCTACGTTCCGCCCCGCCTTCTGACCAACGCCGACCTCGAGCAGATGGTCGCCACCAACAATGAGTGGATCGTCGAGCGCACCGGCATCCATCAGCGCCACATCGTGGACAAGGGCGTTCCCACCAGCGACCTAGCCGCCGAGGCCGCGCGCGACTGCCTGCGCCGGCGCGGCATCGACGCCACGGAGATTGACGCCATCCTCGTCGCTACCGTCACGCCGGACATGTTCTTCCCGGCCACGGCCTGCCTGGTGCAGGAGAAGATCGGCGCGCCGCACGCGTGGGGCTTTGACCTCTCCGCCGCCTGCTCCGGCTTCATCTACGCGCTGCAGGTCGGCGCTAAGCTGGTCGAGTCCGGCGCGCACAAGAAGGTCCTGGTCATCGGCGCCGATGTGATGAGCTCCATCGTCGACTACACCGACCGCACAACCTGCATCCTCTTTGGCGACGGCGCCGGCGCGGCGCTGCTCGAACCCTGCGAAGACGGGGAGATCGGCCTCATCGACTTCGTGCACGAGATCGACGGCTCCGGCGCCGAGTCGCTCTACATGCCCGGCGGCGGCAGCCTGCACCCCGCAACCGCCGAGACCGTCGCCGCCAACGAGCATGTCGTCCATCAGGCCGGCGGCGCGGTCTTCAAGGTAGCGGTGCGCAAGATGGCCGAGGTCTCGGAGGCCGTCCTCCAGCGCAACGGCCTCACCGCCGCCGAGGTCGACCTCTTTATCCCCCATCAAGCCAACGAGCGCATCATCACCGCAACCGCCGAGAAGCTCGCCATGCCGATCGAAAAGGTCGTCATCAACATCGGCGAGTACGGCAACACCACCGCCGCCACGATCCCGCTGGCCATGCACACGGCGCTCGAGCAGGGCCGCCTGAAGAAGGGCGATATGGTGCTGCTGGCAACCTTCGGCGGCGGCTACACCATCGGCGCCACGCTGCTGCGCTGGGAGTTTTAGGAGCAGTTGTTAGTTCTTCGTTTTTAGTTCTTAGTTTTTAGTTCTTAGTTCTTAGTTCTCAGGATTGTCATCCTGAGCGGAGGCTCGCGCTTTTGCGAGCCGGAGGCAGTTGTCCGTTCTTAGTTCTTAGGATTGTCATCCCGAGCGGAGGCTCGCGCTTTTGCGAGCCGAAGTCGAAGGACCTGCTGTTCGCTCGCCCCGCCACAACCGCGCGGGGTTCTCAACTACGTCCTTTCCGAGTACCCTTTTGCCCATGCGTTTGCTCCTCCCTCTGCTCCTCGCCACCACCGCGCTCGCCGCGAAATCTCAGGACGTGCACGTCCGCGTCGACCCGCACGGCCCCGGCTCGACCGCCAGCACCACCGACTACACCAGCATCCAGCAGGCGCTCGACCACCATCCCTTCGCTCCGCCGGGCTACCGTGTGGTCATCGAGATCGTCCCCGGCGTCTATCACGAGCGCATCATCGTCACCCAGAACCACACCAACATCACGCTGCACGGCCTCGGCCACACGCCGGAGGATGTAGTCATCACCAACTCGCTGAATGCTATGACCGCCGGCGGCACCTTCTTCACCGAGACCGCCGAGATCAACGGCGACGGCTTCGAGGCCGACAACCTCACCTTTGAGAACACCGCCGGCCCCACGGGACAAGCCGTCGCAGCGGCCGTCCGCGCCGACCGCGCCGTCTTCAAGCACTGCCGCTTCCTCGGCGACCAGGACACGCTCTTCGCTGACTTCGGCCGCCAGTATTACGCCGAATCCTACATCGCTGGCGGCGTGGACTTCATCTTCGGGAACGCTGCGGCCATCTTTGACCACTCCGAGATCCACGAGATCCGCCCCGGCTTCCTCACGGCGCAGTCACGCACCGCACCTGAGCAGGCAACCGGATATGTAATCACCAACTCCCGCGTCACGAGCTCTATCGCGACGCCGCCACCCGCTGACCCCACCAAGGAAGTCCGCACCGGCTTCTACCTCGGCCGCCCGTGGCGTCTGTACTCGCGCGTGGTCGTGATGAATACGGAGCTGCCCGCCGACCTCAGCTCCGCCGGCTGGTCCGTCTGGACGCCCAAAGACACCTATCCTCCCAAGGCCTACTACGCCGAGTTCCACAACACCGGCCCCGGCGCCGGCGTCGCACATCGCGCCCCGTGGTCCCACCAGCTCACCGCGAAAGAAGCCGAGGCCTTTCGCCCGGAGAACTTCCTCCGCGGCCCGGACAACTGGAACCCCATCACCGCCGCCGCCAAGTTACCGTAGCTTTCCTCTACGACCTTTGCGCGACCACGCCTTCCTCCGCGACCTTTGCGTCTTTCCATTGCGTCCTCTGCGTTAAAGTTTTTGCTGTTGCCTCTGCCCTTCTTGTTTGTCATTCCCGCATGGAATCTGCTTCTCTCTACCCTCTATGCTCTACACTCTGCCTTTATGATCCTCGCCGCCATCAAATCCGGAACCGATCCCATCGCACCGCTGCCGGCGGCGGCCTTCCACCGCACGCTGGAGGAGCCCATCTACTGCCCCAAGTGCGAGGCCACTTACATGCTCGTCGCCGATTACGACTGGGCCATCAGCCGCCACTTTGAGAGCGAGTCCCGCCGCCACATCACGCTGCTGCGCAAGACCATCTTCCGCGGCCACGCCCATGGCCACCACATCACACACTTTGAGACCAACGGCGTCGTCGTCACAAACCATGCTGCGCCTGCTGCCCCCACGCCGCTTGAATCCCTGCAGCCGGTAACGAAACGTATCAACTAGACAGCAGAGAATTCCCTGTTTATTCTATGCTGTATGGCAAAGCCCCTCACCATCGATCTGAAGGACATCCGCTCCGTCACTGACTTCCAGCGCAACGCCAAGGCACACATCACGCGGCTGCGAAGGACGAAGGCGCCCATGGTGCTCACCGTGAACGGCAGCCCGTCGGTGGTCGTACAAGATGCGAATGCATACCAACATGATATGGATCGACTGGCGCAGCTTGAGGAGGAGCGGTTCGTTGCCGCTGTGAACGAGGGCATCGCCGACATGAAGGCAGGCCGCATGATTCCACTCGAAGAAGCGCGAGCCAGGATGGAGAAGAAGTTTGGCATACGTCGTTAGGTTTTCACCGCGTTCGCTCGATGAAATCGAAGAATATCGCCAATACATTCTCGACCATAGCCATGACAATGTTGCAGCAAACGCATGGGTGAGCGCCATCTTTGAAGCCGCATCGACTTTGAAACATTTTCCTAAACGCTGCCCGCACATCCCCGAACAAGCGCGCTTCGATCTAGAAGTGTTTCAGTTGCTGTATGCATCCCACCGCCTCATCTTTCATGTCGATGGCGATCTGGTTGAGATTCTGCGGGTATACCCTTCCGCTGCCCGCCCGCTCCGCTCCTTGCGCCAGCGTCCAAAGCACGGAGACCTCCCTTAACCCTGCTAAACTAGAGGTCTGTGAGCCTGTCCCCTACCCTCGACACTCCAGCCATCGAGACAACCTTAGAACCAACCAGCCGCCCCACGGTCGGCTTCGTCTCGCTCGGCTGCCCCAAGAACCTCGTTGACTCCGAGGTGATGATGGGCCTGCTTGACCGCGGCGGCGCCCGGCTCACCGCGCGCGCCGAGGATGCCGACATCCTCGTGGTCAACACGTGCAGCTTCATCGACTCCGCCAAGCAGGAGTCCGTCGACACCATCCTGGAGATGGTGCAGCACAAGGTCGCGCACGGAGGCCGCGCACAGAGGCTCATCGTCGCCGGCTGTCTGGTCGAGCGCTACCGCGACGAGATCCGCGCCAACATCCCGGAGGTCGACGCCGTCATCGGCACGGGCGAACTCGAAGCAATCTTGGAAGCAGCGGGTCTTGTCAGACCCGGGGTCGCCGCCGGCCTGCACCAGCCCGCCACGAACTCGCCCTTCCCCATCCTGACCAGCGCGCAAATCGACCGCCACGCTTCCTCGGTCAACCAGCACTCGCGGCCAGACTCCGACGCGCCTCAAATCGCCCACGAAGCGTCTTCTCTATCCTCTACCCTCTATCCTCTGTCCTCTGTCTCATCTCGTCCCGAAGGCGACGCCCGCGAGGCCGCCGGCCGCTTCTCCCGCACTGCGTGGGACGGCGCCACCGCCGCGCTGCCCAGCTATCTGTACTCCGATGAGACGCCGCGCATCCTCTCCACGCCGCGCGCCTCGGCCTACATCAAGATCGCCGAAGGCTGCGACCATCCGTGCAGCTTCTGCATCATCCCGCAGCTGCGCGGCAAGTTCCGCTCCCGCCCCATCGCCAGTATCGTCGCGGAGGCGAAGAGCCTCATCGCGCAAGGCGTCCGCGAGATCACCCTCATCGGGCAGGACACCACCTGCTACGGCGAAGACCTTCCACCAAAAGAATTTCCGGGTGGCCCATCCATGTCGCGGTCGTTTCGCGACATGGGTGCGGTCGAGGATGCTCACGCCTCCACAACGCTTCGCAAGCCTGACCTCGCCGACCTCCTCAACGCCCTCGCGCCGCTCCCCGGCCTCAAGTGGCTGCGCTTCCTCTACGCCTACCCCAACAAGATCACCACGCGCTTGCTGGAGACCATCGCCCGGCACGACACCATCGCCAAGTACCTCGACGTGCCGCTGCAGCACGCCAGCGCCAACGTGCTGCGCCGCATGAAGCGCGGCGGCTCCGGCGACCGCTTCCTCCAGATCATCGCGAAGGCGCGCGCCACCGTCCCCGGCCTCGTCCTGCGCACCAGCTTCATCGTCGGCTTTCCCGGCGAGACCGAGGCTGACTTCGAAGAGCTCCTCGCCTTCGTCAAGGCCGCAAAGATTGACTGGCTCGGCGTCTTCTCCTACTCCGACGAAGAGGGCGCGGAGGCCTTCGGCGCAGCCCCGGAAACAAAAGTGCCGAAGCGCACCATCGAAGCCCGCCGGCGCAAGCTGATGAAGCTCCAGCAGAAGATCAGTTCCCAGGCGCGCCGTGCGTGGGTGGGAAAGACGCTCGAAGTCCTCGTCGAAGGCGAGAGCGAAGAGACCGACCTGCTCTGGCAGGGCCGCTCGCTCGACCACGCCCCCGAGATCGACGGCAAGGTTCTCATCAACGACTTCGGCCCCCACGAGACCCTGGTCCCCGGCACCTTCTACCGTGCCGAGATCACCGAGAGCCACGACTACGATGTCGTCGCTCGCATCATCGAGTAACATCCCTCTCCATGCAGCAAAAAGGGCCCCTCACAGGGCCCTTCGCTACTCTCGTCTCCAGCACAAACTACATGCCTGAGCTGTGCTTCACAGCGGCCTGGTAGCCCTGTACAAAGGACTGCCGGTAGGCGTCGCGCGCTTCCTTCTTCACCTTGGGGTGGACGTACAGGTAGGACGTGGTGGGGTCGACCTTGCGGTTGGCTGCCTTGTCCAGCTGCGCGGCCTCAATGCCGTCGCGGTAGGCCTGGGCCTGCTCAGTGCCGGCCGGCGGGGCCGACCAGTCGGTGCTGTTGTTCTGCGTTGCGCTCCCTGTCTGGGAGCTCTGGGCCAGTGCAATCATGGGACTGGTCAACATCGCCACTGCGATCAGTGGCGTTGCAATACGGATTAGCTTCTTCATCGTTTCCTCGTAGTAGCCTTGGTGGGCGTCGTGGCCCAAACCTCCTGAACGGTACTCCTGCCGATTTACACTTGGCAAGTGGCTCCGGTACCCGCACAGCCACCCATCAGGATGAGCCCTTGTGACCCACAGCACTGAAAAAAAACCGCTCCTGTGCCCCACCTGCAAAAAGCCCGTGGAGGCAACCAACACCGAGTTCCCTTTCTGCTCCGACCGCTGCCGGGTCATCGACCTCGGCAAGTGGGCCACCGGTGAGTACCGCATTGCTTCGCCCATCTTCGATGAGGAGTTGCTCGAAGAGCTAGAGCAGAACCAGCCCGAGCCCGGCAAAGAGTGGAAGAATTGACCCCGCCCCCCCAGCCACCGGCGCGCAAGACCCGCTGGGCCTGGGCGCTCGCCACCTTCTTCGGCGCTGGCTATCTGCGGCCCGGCCCGGGGACCTACGGCAGCGTGGCCGCTATTCTGCTCTGGTACGCCGCCACGCACCTCTTCCATCCCGGCCCCCTCACGCTCGCACTCTCGACCGCCATCGCCGCCCTTGCTATCACGCTCATCGGCATCCCCGCCTCCACCCTGGTCGCGCGCGAATCCGGCCGCAAAGACCCCGGCTTCGTCGTGATTGACGAGGTCGCCGGCCAACTCGTAGCTCTCATCCTCATGCGCCCGGACTGGAAGCACGCCGCACTCGCGCTCCTGCTCTTCCGCCTCTTCGATATCTTCAAGCCCTGGCCCATCCGCAAGCTCGAAGCCCTGCCCGAGGGCACCGGCATCATGCTGGACGACATCGCCGCCGGCCTCTTCGCACTGCTCATCGGCGCCCTCGCTGGCCGCTTCTTTTAGCGCACAATGCGCTGCACCTAATTCCTAATCCCTATTCCCTAACCCCTGTTTTCGGCATACCCTTACCCCAGATGCCGCTGCTGCCCCAACTTCGCCTGCACCCCGACCCCGACGCACCGCACCTCGACGCTCTGACACCCTCCGCGGCCATCCCCGGCGGCAGCTTTCAGGTCACCGGCAGCCACCTGCTCACCGGCGCGCAGCTCCCTGAGGCCTTCTTCGGCGAAATCCCCGCAGCGCTGGACCTCGCCCGCCCCTCGCGCGCGCTCATCCGCGTGCCCGATGGCGCCATCGCGTCGGACCTCAGCCTGCGCTCGAACGGCTCCGTGAGCAACGCGCTGCACGCCAACGTCGCC
>Ga0302157_10007149_pt1 | contig 11318 bp, 13 predicted proteins | sample I_Bog_N3_3_FD_193502 | JGI IMG/M metagenome (GOLD analysis project Ga0302157, IMG submission 193502) | Peat permafrost microbial communities from Stordalen Mire near Abisko, Sweden - I_Bog_N3_3 | ecosystem: Environmental > Terrestrial > Soil > Wetlands > Peat | place: Sweden: Abisko, Stordalen...
CTTGGCGAAGGCGATGTTGATCGCCTTGTAGAGCTCGCGTGTCGGATCATAGCTGACGTTGAGCAGGGTCACCGGTTCCGCGGCCTGCGCCTGTCCGCGCAGGATCGCCGGCGCCGCCAGCGACGCCGCCCCGCCCGCCGCCGCCGCGATCAGCGTGCGCCGGTTCAAATTCAGCTTCTTATCCGTCATGACCCTGTCCTTTGGCTGCCCAAACTGGTCACAGGCATATATTTCTATCTCTATTATAGGAATAGAAGGTTTTCTAATGGAGGCGACAGGCCTCCTGATAAGGTCAGTCGGCATGTGGCGCTGTCTTGGCCTTGACGGCGCGCGCCCGACCCCTGCAGAACCTTGCCGATGACTTTCAGCGGACGGCCGGCTCCATGACCCAGATTCCCGATGATATCTATGCCGAACAGGAAGACGTGGACGTTGACGCCCTGGCCAACCTCGGGCCGCTCGCGGCCTTGGCGGGCGTGTGGGAAGGGGTCAAGGGGCTGGACGTCAACCCCTTCTACGAGGGCGAGCGTCGCCAAGCCTATGTAGAGCACATCGACCTGCAGCCCACCGACCCGCAGTCGAATGGCCCCCAGCTGCTCTACGGGCTGCGCTACCATACCCACATCGTCAAACCCGGCGAGGTGGAGACCTACCACGATCAGGTCGGCTACTGGCTGTGGGAGCCGGACACCGGCGCCCTGATCCACACCCTGACCATTCCGCGCGGCCAGATCGTCCTGGCCACCGGCCAGGCGGCGGCTGACGCCAAGACCTTCGAGGTGCGCGCCCAGCGGGGCTCGACCATGAACGGCATATGTTCGGCGCCGTTCCTGGAGGCCGCGTTCCAGACCGACAGCTTCCTCATGCGGGTGACCGTGAACGACAACGGGACTTGGTCCTATTTCGAGGACACGGTCATGACCGTCAAAGGCCGCGCTGAGCCCTTCCATCACACTGACCGCAATACGCTGAGGCGGATCGAGGCTCCCAAACCCAATCCGCTGGCACAGGCGGAGGAGGCCTAATAGTACCGCGGGATCGGGCCCAGCTGCGGCGTCTGATCGGGCAAATCGACGAATACCTCGTCGATGTAGCACCAGCCCCAGCCCTCGGGCGGGTCATAGCCTTCGATGATCGGATGGCCCACGGCGCGAAAATGCTTGGTCGCGTGACGGTGTGGGGAGTCGTCACAGCAGCCCACGTGGCCGCAGGTCCGGCACAGGCGCAGATGCAGCCACGCTGAACCGATCTTCAGGCACTCCTCGCAGCCGCGGGCGCTGGGCGTGACCTCGGCGATGCTGTTGTGGTGACCGCAGCCGTCCTCTTCCATGCCAGCGCCCCTCAGTCCGCCAAAACCTGGTGCAGGGCCGCCACCACCTGGGCGCCCTCGCCGACCGCCGCGGCCACCCGCTTGGTCGAGCCGGCGCGCACGTCGCCGATGGCGAACACGCCGGGCACGCTGGTCTCCAGCGGCATGGGCGCGCGGCCGAAGGCGGGCCAGGGCGCCGCCGTGTCAGCCTCGCCAGTGCGAACAAAGCCCTTGTCGTCGGTGGCCACCGGACAGCCGCTCAGCCAATCGGTATTGGGATCGGCCCCGATGAACAGAAACAGACGCCGGATCGGCACGTCGCGCGTTTGGCCGCTGTCGCGGTTGGTCAGGTCGGCTTGGATCAGGTCGCCGGCCGCGTCGCCGGCCAGGGCCGTCACTTCCGTGCGCGTGTGGAGTTCCACATTGGACAAGGCGGCGATGCGTTCGATTAGATATTTGGACATGGAGGCTTCAAGGCCTTCGCCGCGCACCACCAGGTGCAGCCGGCGCACCTTGGGCGCCAGATAGACCACTGCCTGACCCGCGGAATTGCCGCCCCCGATCAGGGCCACATCCTGGCCCTCGCACAGTTGCGCCTCGATCGGCGACGCCCAATAGGACACCTGGGCCTCGAACCGCTCCAGGTCGTCGATCCGCGCGCTGCGATAACGCGCGCCCGAGGCGATCACCACCGATCGGGCCTTGACCGAGGCCCGGCCCGCCATGGACAGGACGAAGGCGTCGCCTGGTTTGCGGTCGCCGCCGCCGCAGTCCAGCGCCTGGACGTCGACCGGGATGGCGATCTCGGCGCCGAACTTGTGGGCCTGGGTGTAGGCGCGGGCGGTGAGCGCCAGGCCGGAAATGCCGGTGGGAAAGCCTAGATAGTTCTCGATCCGGGCCGAGGCCCCGGCCTGGCCGCCGAAGGCGCGCGAATCCAGCACCAACACCGACAGTCCCTCGGAGGCCGCGTAAACAGCGGTGGCCAGGCCGGCGGGACCGGCGCCCACCACAGCGACATCATACAGCTTGTCTGGGTCCAACTCGGGCGTGATGCCGAGGCCGGCGCCGATCTCCCGGTCTGACGGCCGCTTGAGCACGGTCCCGTTGGGGCAGAGCACGATCGGGAGATCATCGTCGCCCAGGCCCAGGTGCTCGACCAAGGCCTGGCCGTCCGCTCCGTCCTTGCAATCGAACACGGCGTAGGGATGGCCATTGCGGCGAAGAAAGCCCTCAATGCGCAGTAGGAAGGCCTCGCCGGGCCGGCCCACCAGAACCGATCCGGCGCCGCCGTCGGCGATCAAGGCCGTGCGGCGCAGAATGAAGGCGCGCATGAGGATTTCGCCGACTTCCGCCGAGCCGATGATCAGGGCGCGCAAATGGGCGGCGTCGAACACCAGGACCTCGCAGCCGTCCGGCCCCGCCCGGCCCTCGGCCAAGGAGGCGCCCGAGCCGAGCTGGCTGGTTTCACCGCTGATCTGGCCAGGTCCGTGAGTGGTGATCTTGGTCTCGTGTCCGGCCCCGTCGCGGCGCAAGACATCGATCTCGCCACTCAAGACCAAAAAGGCGGGGGCGTTTCGTTCGCCGACCGCGAACAGCGTCTCGCCCGCGTCGTAGCGGCGCGGCTCACCCAGGGCGAAGCGCCGCGCGCTGGCGATCTGGGCGGTGTTGAGCACCGGGAAAACCTGGTCGCGGCGGGTGTCGATGAGGCTCACGGGATCACGGGCGCAATGGATGCGATGGACGCCGCCATATCCCGACGGCCCGCGGCCGGATGCAACCAGAAATATTTCGGCGACGCCGCCCGCGCGGTCGGAACGGACCCCGCTCCGAAAACCCCACGGCGCCGCAACATTATGGACCGCATGGTTAACCAAATCGGTTCGTAAATACAGAGCGAAAGACTGTTTATCGCGGTGCAGCATCAGCAAGCGCTTGCTGCGACTCATGAGCACATTGCACGGAAGATTATTGTCGTCGGCAAAATGAACAGCATATTCGTTCAGGCGAATAGTTCCGGGGGGAGCGCATGCGTAGACTCTCAGCCGCTTTTGCGGTGGCCTATTGTTTGGCGATGGGTGGCGAAGCCCTTGCGGCGCAGACTAGTTGCCCGTTGGTTGCGGCGCGTTACAACTTGATCGGCTATCCAAATTTCAGTGCGAACTTCCAATCAACGCCATCAGCGCCGGGTTGGGAGACGGATGTGGCCTTGCGCGTGAATGCCGACGGCCGGTCCTATTGGTTCATGTTCGACGAAAGCGGCGCGGCCGGCGACGTCAGCCTGATCCCCGCCACCGATCCCTCCAGCCCCGGCTGGCGCCCGCCAAGCCTGACTGGCCCCGGCGCGCGTGTCGCGCAGGAGTCGGGCTACTACGCGATGGACGACGCGCTGAACGTCCGTAGCGAGACGCCTCACGCCGGCGCCGTGGCGCCGACCTACTTCCTCGCGCCTGACCTGGCCGCGGTGATCGCCGACGATCCCAGTCTGGCGCGGGACTCTCGCGTGCGCATGCCCAAGGCCCTGTTCAAGCTAAGCTATTGCCAGAGCCAGATGGCTCGGGTTGATCCGTGAGCGTGCGCGCCAGCTGGACGCATCTGCGATTCATCTAGCGTTGGACCCGGCATAAATCCTATGTCACTCCTTCGGCGGCTCGCCGTGTGGGAGGAGTAGATGGTGAAGCTTCGCGTGCTCGGACTGCTGGCCGTACTGATGGCGGCCGGCTGCGAAACGACAGCGCCGCCGCCCCCGCCGCCCCCACCCCCGCCGCCCATTCCGCGCAATGACGTCGTCATACAGATCCCTTATCGGGCGGAGGATTTCGCTTGGTCGATGGCGATCGGCTCCGCGCGCATTCATGTGACCACGGTTCCCGGCCGCAGCTGCGCGGGAAATTCGGTGGCCCTGACCCCTGACACTCCTTACTCGCGCGAACGCATTCGGGCCCTTTACGGCTCGTCCGAAGCGGCCAGCGAACCGGTGGAGCAGGTGCGCAGCCGGGTCATCGCCAATGACAATCCGGACATGCGCCGCTTCGTGCGCGCGAGCCGTTGCGACGCCACCGGCGCCGCCGCCTTTGACGGCCTGCCCGCCGGCGCCTTCTTCATCATCGCCGAGGTGAGCGATCCGCGCGGGCCCCGGGTGGTGATGCGTCGCGTGACCACCTCGGCCGGACGCCTGGTGGTCGCGGCCTTGACGAGCGCCAAGCCCTAACCGGACGCTTCCAGCGCCTCGACCCGGGCCAGCAGCCGCTCCATGCCGCGGTCGCGCACGCCGTCGTGCCTAAGGTGTTCAACCAGGTCGCGCAGATAGTCGATATTGCGTCCCGACAGGCCGGTGGAATGGGCGATCAACCGGGCCTGGGCCTCGGCATCCAACCGGCCGGCCCATTGCGGGTGGGTCATGTCCGACAGGAAGGCCAGGGTCTCGACCCGCCGTCCGTCGATCAGGCGGACATGGACGGCGGCCTCGATATAGGTCTCGGTCGGCTGTTCGCGTTCAAGCAGATAGGCGTAGATGGCCGGCCAGTCGGCCGGCGCCACGCGATAGGCCACCCCCCGCGTGGACCCTCCCGGCGCCAAGCCTAGAACCAGCCCCGGATCGGCGGGCGTGCCACGGTGGTGGACCGAATAGATGCAGAAGGCGCGACGTCGCCCATGGAGCACGGCGCCGGCTCGTTCTACAAAGGCGAACCCCGGCCGCCACATCAGCGAGCCGTAGCCGAACACCCAGCGGCCCTCGCCGTCCACTTGCTTCACGCCCGTTTGCTCGCCGACACCTCACCTCACGGCAGGAACCATGCCCGAACCCCAAGCGCCGAGTAAACCGCCAAGACGCCGGCCGCGCCGGTTCTGGCTGTTCGCACCGTACATTGCCGTGGCCGTGCTGGCCCTCGCCGGAGCGGCGGGCTGGTTCGTGGCCAGGGTCGAACTCGGACGCCGGCTGGACCGCGAGGTTCGGACCCTGCGCGCCGAGGGCGTGCAGGTCTCGTGGACCCGTCGTCGGGTGACGGGATTCCCCTTCCGCCTGGACCTGACGCTGGACGCGCCGCGCATCGCCGATCGCACCGGATGGGCTCTGGCCGCCCCGCAAGTCGAAGGCGAGGCTTTCGCCTATGACCCCAGCCATTGGATTTTCGCCGCGCCCTCGGGCGTGACCTTGACCCGACCCGGCAGGGGCGCGCTGGACGTGACCGGCCAAGCCATCCGGATCAGCGTCTCGGGCCTGGGTTCGCCCGCGCCGCGCTTTTCCTTTCAAGGGCTGAAGCTGACCTTTTCGCCCGAGCCGGGCGCCGCGCCGGCCTCACTCGGGGCCGCTGACCTGCTGGAGGCGCACCTGCAGCCCGGACCGGATGATCAGGCCGCCCTGCTGATCCGACTGGACGGCGGACGTCCGCCGCTGTCGGTCGCCACGAGCGGGCCGGACCAAACCCTGGCCCTGGTGTGGGACTCGCGCCTGTCTCACATGAGCGCCCTGTCCGGCGCCGACTGGCCTTCGGCGGTAAAGCATTGGTCAGCGGGCGGCGGCGTCATGAGCCTTGCCACCGCCCAGCTGACCTTAGGCGGCCTCCAGCTCAGCGCCAAACCCGCGACGCTCACCGTCGGCGACGACGGCCGACTTCAGGGAGCCGTTCCGCTCGCGTTCAGCCAAGGCCGCGCGGCCAGGACTCTATTCGGTTCGGCGCCGCTGACCCTGACCTTTCAAGGCGGCGCGACGCGCTTGGGACCCCTGCCGCTGGGTCCGGCGTTTCGTGTTTTCTGAACGCAAACTTGCACGACTAGCGCCAAGGTTTATGGTCCGCGCCTCTTTTCGGGGGAGACCATGGACGAGCCAAAGCCGCTGTCGCTGGACGCCGTGCGCAATCGTATTGACGAGATCGATACGGCCGTCCTGCGCCTGATCGACGAGCGCGCCGACTTGGCCGCGGCGGTCGCACAGGCCAAGAAGGCGGCCGGAGAGGGGGACGCCTTCGCCTTGCGGCCCGCGCGCGAGGCGCGGATCCTGCGGCGGCTCCTGTCCCTGCGCACCACCGCCTCGCCCCAGCTTCTGGTGTGTCTTTGGCGACAGATCATGGCCGACAACCTGGCGCGGCAGGGCCCTTTTCATCTGTCCGTATGGGGCGGGCGCGAGTCCCTGCGCCTGACCGAACTGGCCCGCCTGCGCTTCGGCGCGGCGCCGCCGCTCAAACTGGCCGGCGAGCCGGCCGAGGCTCTCGCCGCCGCCAAAACCAAGGGCGGGATAGGCGTCCTAGCGCTAACGTCGGACAATGCCTGGTGGGGCCGCCTCCTGGCCGAACCCAAACTGAGCGTATTCGCCGCCCTGCCCGACTTGGCGCGCTGGGGCCCGACCCAGGCCCTGGCCGTCGCCGATGTCGATGTGGAGCCGTCCGGCGGCGACGAAACCTTCTGGGTCACCGACTCCGAGGCCGCGCCCGCGGTTATCGCGGAGGCCCTGGGTCATGACGGATTGGCCGCGAGCCTCCTGTCGCAGGCCGGCGGGCTTAAGCTTTTCAGCTTGGCGGGCTATGTGCAGCGCGATGATCAGCGTCTTGCGCGCGCGCCCGGCGACCTGAAGGGCGTGATTGGGGCTGCGTCGACGCCTTTCGACGTGTAAGCCCAGCCCATGACCGCGCCCCGCACGACCAAGGACCGCCCCGAGCCCAAGTCCGGCATTCTCGACATCCACGCCTATGTGCCGGGCAAGTCCACAGGTTCGCGCCCTGACATCACCCCCGTCAAGCTATCGTCCAACGAGAACATCCTGGGCTGCAGCCCCCGGGCCAAGGCCGCCTACGTGGCGGCGGCCGAACGGCTGAACCTCTACCCCGACTCCACCGCCAAGGCCCTGCGCGCCGCGGTCGCCGAGCACTTTCGTCTGGAGCCTGAGCGCCTGCTGTTCGGCTGCGGTTCGGACGAGATCTTCGCCCTGCTTAACCAAACCTATCTGGAGCCTGGCGACAATATCGTGATGGGCCAGTACGGCTTTGCCGCCTACGCCATCGGCGCGAACGCCTGCCAGGCCGAGGTGCGATACGCGCCCGAACCGCAACTGCGCACCGACGTCGACGCGATGCTGGCCCTGGTGGATGAACGCACGCGCCTGGTGTTCTTCGCCAACCCCTCCAATCCGACCGGCACCTTCATCACCGACGCCGAGGTGCGCCGGCTGCAGGAGGGCCTGCCGAGGGACGTGATCCTGGTGATCGACGGCGCCTATGCGGAGTTCTGCACCGACCCCCGTTTCGACGTCGGCCTCAATTTGGCGCGCGGCTGCGACAATGTGGTGGTCACGCGCACCTTCTCCAAGCTGCACGGCCTGGGCTCCCAGCGGGTAGGGTGGGCCTACGCGCCGGCGGAAATCGTGGCGGCCATCGACCGCATCCGCCTGCCGTTCAACACCACCATCGGCGGCCAGGAAGCCGCCATCGCCGCCCTGACAGACACCGATTTCCAGCAGCGTTCCCTAGCCCTGGTGGAGACGTGGCGGCCTTGGCTAACCCAACAGCTCGCAGGACTGGGCCTGGCGGTCACCCCGTCCCAGGCCAACTTTCTGCTGGTGGGTTTTCCACTGGCGCCCGACCCGCGCAACGCCCAGGCCGCCGAAAACTACCTCGCGGAGCGCGGCTATCTGGTGCGCGGTCTGACCAGCTACGGCCTGCCCGGACATCTGCGCATCACTATCGGCCTGGAGGCGCACAACCGCGCCGTGGTCGACGCCCTGGCCGACTTTATGCGGACCACTGAGCCATGAGCGCACCGCTCTATGCCCGCATGGCGGTGATCGGCTGCGGCCTGATCGGCGGCTCGCTCGCCCGCGCCGCGCGGGCCCAGGGTCTGGTGAGCGAGATCGTGGTGGCCGAGCGCGGCCCGGCGCTGGAACGGGTCAAGGCCCTGGGTCTGGCCGACCGGGTGACCGACGACGCCGCCGATGCAGTCAAGGGCGCCGACCTGGTGGTGTTCGCCACCCCAGTCGGGACCATCGCCGAGGTCGCCGCGCGCGCTGCCCCCGCCTACGCGCCCGGCGCGACCATCACCGATGTCGGCTCGGTCAAGCACGCGGCGGCCGTGGGCATGCTCGCCTCCGCGCCCGAGGGCGTGTTCGTCATTCCTGGCCATCCCATCGCCGGCACCGAGCACTCCGGTCCGGATGCGGGCTTCGCCGAGCTGTTCGAGAACCGCTGGGTGATCCTGACGCCGCGGGAAACCACGGATCCTGCTTACGGCGCGGCTGTGGAGCGACTGTCGGCGTTCTGGGCCGGCATGGGCGCCAAGGTCGAGCTGATGGACGATCAGCATCACGATCTGGTGCTGGCCGTCACCAGCCACCTGCCGCATCTGATCGCCTACAACATCGTGGGCACCGCCGCCGATCTGGAGCAGGTGACCCAGGCCGAGGTGATGAAATACTCCGCCGGCGGCTTTCGCGACTTCACCCGCATCGCCGCCTCCGACCCGATCATGTGGCGCGACGTGTTCCTGACCAACAAGGACGCCGTGCTGGAAATCCTCGGTCGCTTCACCGAGGACCTGCAGGCCCTGTCGCGCGCCATTCGCTGGGGCGAGGGCGACAAGCTGCAGGACCTGTTCACCCGCACCCGAGCGATCCGCCGCGGCATCATTGAAGCCGGCCAGGAAACGGCCGAGCCTGATTTTGGCCGTCATCATGGGATAGCGCCCGCATCTTCGCCGTTTGGCGAGCAAGAACCGTCCGCCTGAGGGAACGCCCGTGAGCCACGATCATGACCATGCGCACGATCACGATCATGGCCACGGGCATGACCACGCCCACGACCACGACCACGACCACGACCACGACCATGATCATGACGAACACCACGGCCATGATGATCACGGCCTTGTTCATAGTCATGCCCATGACGCTCATGGCCACGGTCATGGCCATCATCACGGCCACAGTCATGGCCCGCCGCCGGATGATTGGCGCTACGGCCTAGGGGTCGGGCTGAACCTGTCCTTCGTCCTGGCCGAGGCGGTGGCCGGCTATTTCGCCAATTCCACGGCTCTGTTCGCCGACGCTGGCCACAACCTGTCCGACGTTCTGGGCCTGGCCCTGGCCGGCGGCGCGGCTTGGCTGGCGCGTAGACCGGGCGGGGAGCGGCGCACCTACGGCTTCGGCAAGGCGACCATCTTCGCCGCCCTGATCAACGGGCTTCTGCTGGTGTTCGCCTCCGGCGCGATTGTGTGGGAAGCGGCGCACAAGCTGATGAACCCCCAGCCCGTGCGCGAGAACCTGGTGATGATCACAGCGGCGATCGGCGTGCTGATCAATGGCGGCACCGCCCTGCTGTTCATGCGCGGGCGCGAAAACGACGCCAATCTGCGCGCGGCCTTCCTGCACATGGCCTCCGACACCCTGATCTCGGTGGGCGTGATCGTCTCTGGCGCCGTCGTGCTCTTGACCGGCGCCCTGTGGCTGGACCCCCTGGTCAGCCTGGTGATCGTAGCCATCGTCGTGGTCGGCACGTTCGGCCTGCTGCGCGAGGCCGGCGACATGGCGCTGGACGCCGCGCCCCCGGGCGTGGACGTGGCGGCCATCCGCCGCTTTCTGTCCGAGCAGCCCGGCGTCGACGAAGTGCACGATCTGCATGTCTGGGCCATGGGCGCGGCCACCGCGGCCCTCACCGCCCACCTGGTGCGGCCGAACGCCGTCGGCGACGACGACGCCTTCCTACAGACCATCTGCGGCGAGACCGCACGCCGCTTTGGCATCGATCACGTGACGATCCAGGTCGAGCGACAGGCGTTCAGTTGCCATAAGCATCACGACTGACGCCTGTCAGGATCGGGAACTCAGCCCCGCCTTCAAGGCCGCCAGGGCCAGGGCGTCCCTTTCCTCGGCGCTCATCCCGGCTAGGCGCGCCTCCGCCGCGAGCCCTTCGGGCGGGCCCTCGACAATACGGCCCTCCTTCATGGAGAGCACGCGGTCGGCCAAACGCGCGACCTCGGCGGGATCGTGGCTGACGTAGAGCACCGGCATGGCCAGGGTGCGGTGCAGGCGCTCCAGATAGGGCATGATCTCGGCCTTGGCCGTCCGATCCAGGCTCGACAGCGGCTCGTCCAGCAGCAGGAGCCTGGGCTGGGACAGCAGCGCGCGGCCGAGCGCGGCTCTCTGCCGCTCGCCGCCGGACAGGTTGGCGGTAGAGCGCGCCAGTAGCGGCTCTAGGCCGAGAAGGGCGATGACCTCATCCCATCCAATCATCGGCGCCGACCGGTCCGCGCGCTTGCGGGCGTAAAGCAGGTTTCCCTCCACCGTCAGATGCGTCAGCAGGCCCGCGTCCTGAAACACGAAGCCGACCGGCCGCTGGTGGGCGGGGATGAACTGTCGGCCATCCTGCCAGGTCTGGCCGTTGAGAGCGACCTCGCCTTTCAGGCGCTGCAGCCCCGCGATGCAGCGAAGCAAGGTGGTCTTGCCCGAACCGGACGGTCCCACCAGGGCGGTGATCCCGTTCGCGGGCATGTCCAGCGCCGCGTCCAGCTCGAAGGCGCCCATTCGGCCGCGAAGCCGTGCGCGCAGGCCTGGCTGGGCCGTCATGGCGCGCGCCGCGCCGCCCCACGCTCGATCAGCAGCAGGGACAGCAGCACCAGGAAGGCGAAGATAAGCAGGCCCGCCGCCAGTCTGTGCGCCTCGTCGAACCGCAGGGCCTCCACCAGCTGATAGATGCGGATCGACAGCACCTCGGTCTTGCCGGGAATGCCCCCGCCGATCATGAGCACCACGCCGAACTCCCCGACCGTATGGGCGAACACCAGGATGGCGGCGGCCAGAAAGCCGCGCCGAGCCTGCGGGACGGCCACGCTGAAGAAGGCGTCCAGCGGCGAGGCGCGCAGGGTGGCCGCTGCTTCCAGCGGCCGCTCGCCGATGGCCTCGAAGGCGTTGCGCAGGGGCTGCACCGCGAACGGTAGGGAATAGACCATGGAGCCGATCACCAGGCCGGTGAAGGTGAAGGCCAGCGTGCGCACGCCGAAGGGATGCAGCAGGCTCATCAGGGGGCTT
>Ga0302157_10007158_pt1 | contig 11311 bp, 7 predicted proteins | sample I_Bog_N3_3_FD_193502 | JGI IMG/M metagenome (GOLD analysis project Ga0302157, IMG submission 193502) | Peat permafrost microbial communities from Stordalen Mire near Abisko, Sweden - I_Bog_N3_3 | ecosystem: Environmental > Terrestrial > Soil > Wetlands > Peat | place: Sweden: Abisko, Stordalen...
ACCGTGTTACTTCCTTACCTGCGACAAAAACGCGCGGCCTCAGAGGCGCGGCGATGAAATACGCAAGTTCGCGGTAATCGCTCACTTCATGAATCAGAAAATCGGCTTCCTTGCCCGCTTCGAGTGACCCTACGCGCTCCCCCATGCCAAGGCTGTATGCTGCGTTGATGGTTGCAGCGATCAGCGCCTCAGCGGGAGCTAGTCGCATTTTCAAGCACGCCAGGGAAAGGACGAATGGCATCGACGCCACCGGAGATGACCCAGGGTTGAAGTCGGTGGCCAGCACGATGGCAAGGCCGGCATCGATCATCTTTCGTGCGGGCGGATATTGAGTGCGACTGAGCGCGAAGACGGAGCCCGGCAACAACACTGGCTGTACACCGGCCTTGTGCAGCAGGCCTAGCGTTTCGCCGGTTGCGGCCTCAAGATGATCGGCGGTCGCCGCGCCCAGTTCCGCAGCCAGCGCGGCTCCCGTGTTTTCCCGGAATTGCTCGGCATGAACGCGCAATCCAAGGCCGTGACGTATGGCCGCCGTAAGTACCGTGTGCGCCTCTTGCACGGTAAATGCATGGTCGTCACAAAACACATCGCAATAAGCAGCCAGTTTCGCCGCGGCCACTTCAGGAATCAGTTCCTCGGCAATCCAGCGCACATACTCCGTTCGCCGGTCCGCAAACTCAGGAGGAACCATATGCGCCGCCAGCAGCGTCGAAACAATGCGCGCCGGACCCTCAGCATTGAGCCGCGCCAGCACGCGCAGCATTCGCAGTTCCGTCGCGCGCTCCAGCCCGTAACCTGATTTGGCTTCGATGGTGGTCGTGCCCGCGCCAAGCATCCAGTCCCGATGCCGCCGCGCCACAGTCAGTAACTCCTCTTCACTGGCCGCTCGCGTCATTCTCACCGTACGCAGAATGCCGCCGCCCTCCGCCGCGATCTGCTGATAGCTGGTCCCGGCGATGCGCTGTTCGAACTCATCGGCGCGATTGCCGGCGAAGACGAGATGCGTATGTGCGTCGACGAATCCCGGTGTCACGCAACGTCCCTCTGCGTCGATCACCACTGCTTGCGGCGGGATCTTGGACCGGAGTTCGGCGTAGGGACCGGCTGCAACGATGCGTCCGTCCTCGATGAGCAGCGCCGCATCGGGCACCAGCGCCAACTCACGCAATTCAGCACCGACGCGCGGACGTGCAACTCCGGCCAGTGTCACAAGCTGTCCGATGTTGACGACGGCAAGCGACCGAGCCATGCCTACCTCTCCGCCATCGGCATCTGAATGCCCCGTTCGCGCGCGGTTTGTTGCGCTAGCTCGTAACCTGCATCGGCGTGGCGTACGACTCCCAGCCCCGGATCGTTGTTCAGTACGCGCGCAATCTTACGCGCGGCAATCTCGGTGCCGTCGGCCACAGTAACCTGTCCGGCGTGCAGCGAAAAGCCCATCCCCACGCCGCCGCCGTGATGGAAGCTCACCCATGTTGCCCCTGACGCGGTATTCAGCAGTGCATTCAAGATCGGCCAATCGGCTACCGCATCCGACCCGTCGAGCATCTTCTCCGTCTCGCGATAAGGGCTCGCTACCGAGCCCGTGTCGAGGTGGTCGCGGCCTATCGCAATGGGTGCGGAGATCTCGCCCTTGCGTACCAACTCGTTGATCGCCAGGCCCATGCGCGCGCGCTCGCCATAGCCCAGCCAGCAGATACGCGCCGGCAGTCCCTGAAAAGCAAACCGGCCTCGCGCCAGGCGCATCCATCGAGTGAGAATTTCGTTCTCCGGAAATAACTCCAAAGCTAACTCATCGGTGCGGTCGATATCTTTCGGATCGCCCGACAGCGCTACCCACCGGAAAGGTCCCGTGCCGGTGCAAAAGAGCGGCCGTATGTACTCCGGCACAAAGCCGGGAATCAGAAACGCATCCACACATCCGGCGTCGAATGCGAAGCGGCGAAGGTTGTTGCCGTAGTCGAAGGCCACCGCGCCTGCGCGCTGCAAATCAAGCATCGCATTGACATGAATAACCATGGATGCGGTCGAGCGGCGCACATACTCCTCGGGATCGCGACCTCGCAACTCCGCGGCCTCGGCCAGCGTAAGCCCCTGCGGAACATACCCATTCAGCGGATCGTGCGCGCTGGTCTGGTCGGTTACTACGTCCACCACGACCCCGCGCCGCACAATCTCCGGCAACACGTCGGCGCAGTTGCCCACCAGGCCCACGGACAACGCCCGTCCCTCGCTCCGCGCGGCCTCGCACAACCTTAGCGCCTCGTCCAGGTCTTCGGTGACCATGTCGCAGTAGCGCGTGGCGACACGTTTTTCAATCCGGCTGCGATCCACGTCGATAGCCAGCACAACACCGTCGTTAAGCGTGACGGAAAGCGGCTGCGCACCGCCCATACCGCCTACGCCGCCAGTTACCACCAGCTTGCCTTTCAGAGAACCAGGTCCACCTGCTTTGGCAAAGTGCCGCTCGGCCAGCGCCGCGAATGTCTGGAACGTCCCTTGCAGAATGCCCTGCGTACCGATATAAATCCAGCTCCCTGCGGTCATTTGCCCATACATCATCAGGCCCTTGTGGTCGAGTTCGTTGAAGTGCTCCCAGTTGGCCCACTTGCCCACAAGATTTGAATTGGCGATGATCACCCGCGGCGCCATCTCGTGGGTGGGAAAGACGGCCACCGGCTTGCCGGACTGCACCAGCAGAGTTTCCTCGTTGCCAAGCTTTTCGAGTTCGCGCACAATCGCGTGGAAGCACTCCCAGTTGCGCGCGGCTTTGCCGATGCCGCCATAGACCACCAGATCCGCGGGCCTCTCAGCGACCTCCGGATCGAGGTTGTTCATCAGGCAGCGCAACGCCGCCTCCTGCTGCCATCCCTTGCAGCGCAACTGGCTGCCGCGCGGCGCGCGAATCGTCGGAGCCACTATCGTCGTCATGCTCCCTCCAGCCTAGGGAACCGCCGCCTCAACGGCGCACGATCCCCAAAAGTCGATACTCAGGATACTACCCGCACCCGCGCACTCGCTTCGCCGCAGTGGAGAGTTCCTACTAGGTTCCATCAAAGGGTGATGCCTCACGCCGAGGATTTCGGAGATAATAGGAGATCGCGGACGCGATAGCCATTCTGCGTTTGCAAATCAAATTGCGCCGGACGAGAACCCGCCGAATCAGGCCCCTCGCCGAGAAAGCTGTTGCACTCTCCGCCATGATGAAGAAACGCCTTGCCACTCTGCTCTGTCTTCTGGTCTCCGGTTTCGGACCGGCGCTCATCCCCGCCTGCGCCCAGCAACCCCGTTATCCATTCAACAATCCGGCGCTGCCCTCTGAGCGGAGGATCGACAACCTGCTCTCCCTCATGACGGTTGACGAGAAGATCAGCTGCCTGGGCACCAACACCGGGGTGCCTCGGCTCGGCGTCATGAGCTTTGGGAACTCGGAAGGCATCCACGGGGTCGTCCAGCGCGAACCGAAGAACAAGCGCGAACCGGTCACAACCACGCAATTCCCCCAGCCGCCAGGCATGGGTGAGACGTGGGATCCCGAGCTGGTTCTCAAAGCTGCGGGCGTCGAGGGCTATGAAGCGCGATTCATTACTCAGACCGCAAAGTACGATCGCCAGATTCTGATGCTCTGGGGACCGCAATCCGATCTGGCGCGCGATCCGCGCTGGGGCCGCAGCGAAGAGGTCTATGGGGAGGATCCTTTCTTCAACGGGACGATGGCCGTTGCTTTTATCAAAGGACTGCAAGGAGACGATCCGAAGTACTGGCAGGCGGCAGCATTGCTCAAGCACTTCCTGGCTAACAGCAACGAGAATCTTCGCGAACGCTCCTCCTCCGACTTCGACGAGCGCCTCTTCTGGGAGTACTATTCTGTGCCCTTCCGGATGGGTTTTGAGGAAGGAGGCGCCAAAGCCGTCATGGCCTCTTACAACGCCTGGAATGGCACAACCATGGCTGTCAATCCCATTCTCAGGAGCATTGTCCGTGAGAAATGGGGCGTCGATGTGATCTCGAGCGACGGAGGCGCGGTCAAGCTCCTCGTCGATCCCCGCCACCTCTTTCCTGAGCAGGAGGCCGCGGTCGTCGCCTGCCTCAAAGCCGGTATCAACCAGTTCCTCGACAAATATCTGGATGAAACCAAGGCGGCCGTGAAAGATGGCTTGATCACCGAGGCAGAGATCGACGCCCTGGTCCGTCCGAAGTTCAGAATCACACTGCGTCTTGGATTGCTGGACCCGCCGGAGATTGTTCCCTACACAAAAATCAAGGACGCGCCTGAACCGTGGAATACGGAGGCGGATCGGGCAGTCTCGCGACAGATCGCGCTCGAGTCGGTGGTGCTGCTCAAGAATGAGAATGCTCTGCTGCCTCTCAACAAGGCATCAAGTCAATCGCCGTCATCGGCCCCTTGGCCGACGCAGTCCATTGGGACTGGTACGGCGGGACACCCCCATATACAGTTACGCCGCTTCAGGGAATCAAGGATGAAGTCGGCCCGGACGTCAAGGTCAACTACGCGGCCAGCGAAACAGGCAACGCCGCTTACGATGCGGCAAAGTCCTCCGATGTCGCGGTTGTCGTGGTCGGCAACGACCCAACCTGCGGCCCTGATATGGCGCATGACTGGAAGCCCACGGTCGACGGCGGCGGAACGCTGCCCTGCACGGTGGCCAGCGATGGCCGCGAAGGCCGCGACCGCGAGAGCATCACCCTCGAAGAGGAACAACTGGTAAAGCAGGTTTATGCCGCCAACCCCAAGACCATCGTCATCCTGGTCTCCAGTTTTCCCTTCGCCATCAATTGGACGCAGGCCAACATTCCAGCAATCCTGCATATGGCCCACTCCTCGCAGGACGAAGGCACGGCTCTGGCAAAGGTTCTCTTTGGCGAATACAACCCCGGCGGACATCTGGTGGTCACCTGGCCGAAGTCCCTCGATCAACTCCCCCCCATGATGGACTACAATATCCGCGACGGCCGCACTTACATGTACTTCAAAGGGGAACCGCTCTACCCTTTCGGCTACGGCCTGAGCTACACCACCTTCAAATACTCAAACCTCCGCACCAGTTCCACGCAACTGGCCAAGGATGGCACAGTCACCGTCAGTGTTGACGTGACAAATACAGGCGCCCTGGCGGGGGACGCGGTCGTCCAGCTTTATGTGAAGCATCTGGCCTCTAAAGTGACTCGGCCCAACCAGGAGCTGAAGGGCTTCCAGCGAGTTACCGTCCAGCCCGGTGAAACCAAGACCGTGCAGATTCCGCTGAAAGCGTCAACCCTCGCGTGGTGGGACCAGACTCTACCCGGATTCCGCGTCGAGGCCGAACCTCTACGCATCATGATCGGCAACTCGTCCCAGGAGATCGAGCTCTCCGCCGTCGTGGCCGTTCGGTAGCTATCGAGAGACAGATTCACGCGAATTGTCGAGTTCTTCTCCAGCCTCTTTATCGCCAAAGGCCTTCAATGGCCGGGAGTCTTCGGAGCTGAAGGAGGGGGCGCGCCCCACGGCAAAGAGACGGAGGGGAGGCAATTAGGACCCTCCGCACTCGCCTTGAGTGTTCCTTGCGTCTTGCCCGCCACAGACGGCAAAACGGCGATCACAGCGTGGCCATCCGAATTAAGATCCAGCACCTCGGTGACAACGGCGCCGGTTGACTCGAGCACCAATGGAACCTTGGTCTTTGCCGGAAATCCGTCGGCAATGATCAGGACAGCCGTTGCGCCCGGCTGTGCGGCTCTCACTTCAAGCTTGCACCCCTGGTCGTACGACTCCACGGGATGCGAAACGAGAGTGCCATAGATCGGTGTCCCCTCATCTCGTCCGGCCAAAAGAAATCGCATAGGCACGGCGCTTTCGGTGGCTGACGCGACGTCAAGCTCATCGTCCGCGGCCTTCAGGCTTGACTCCTGTTCGGGCTTCGGCCGGTGAATCATCAACAGACCTTGTGCATTCACATAAATATCGCGGGGATCGGTCGAGAAAGTATTGTCCATTAGCCATGTATGAAAGGCAAAAACCTTGTCTTGAGGAGCGCCTTCGGCAAAGACACGGTACCGCACCGCTGCACGGCCTCCGTGCGCCACCGGCTCGTCGATCTTCTCGAAATGCAAGCGCAGTCCTGACCCATTCGAGTCATTGAGCGCCGCATCGTCCCACCGGGCCTGGCGGTCCAGCAGCGCGCGCAACTCCTTCGAGGGAGCGGGCTGGCCGTGAAAGTTTGAGTAATGTAAGGAATTCGATTGATTGGAGAAGTAATTCAAGACATCGGACTTCCTGGAGCTCTGTCCTTGGGAGGAGAGCGCGAAGCAGAAAAGGGCAAAGAGCACGATGCATGCAAACTGGCGAATTGACCGCACCATAGTATGTAGTGTCTGCTATATCCTCGTCCAAGCGCAACTCGGGCCTGCTAACGCTACTCAGGCGCACGACTCCACCTGCCTTCCTGTTCCCGGATTCCTGATTCTCGCTCGTCCCGCATTGCAACACGAACGCCCTGCATGTGAGGTCCATCACATCTAGGCATACCATCGCTCTCCTACTATTTCACCATGAACGTAGTGACCTTAATCCTGATAGCGCCCTGTTCGCTTCTTCTGGGCGCCGTGCTCCAAATCCTGGCAGCACGGCTTTTTTCCGCCCGGACGAAGGGAATTCTGGCCTTCGCCGCCTGTCTGCCGGCGGTGGTTGCCGTGGCCCTGACGGCGCCTTGGGTCAGGGCAGGACAAGCGATCGATCTGAAGCTGTTCGACTGGGACGGCCCGCTGGCCCTCGTCTTCCACGTCGACGCGCTCAGCATCCTCTTTGCCTTGATGGGCACCGGCCTGGGAGCCTTTGTCCTGCTCTACTCCATCGGCTACATGGCCCACGACAACGCCGCCACCCGCTTCTACGCCTCCATGCTGGTCTTCATCGCCGGCTTCGTCGGACTGGTCTTCAGCGCCAACCTCTTCTTCTTCTATCTCTGCTGGGAGCTGGTTGGCCTCTGCTCCTTCAGCCTGGTCGGCTTCTGGTACACCAACAGCGAGGCCGTCGCCGGTGCTCGCAAAGTCCTGCTGATGACGCACATCGCGGGCTATGGCCTGCTGGCGGCCATCCTGATGATCTACTTCCGCACGGGCAGCGCTCTTTGGACCGATCCAGCCGTCGCGCACGCCTTCACCGGCGGCGTATTTGTGCTGATGTTGGTGTCGCTGGTTGCCAAATCCGTGCAATTCCCTCTGCACACCTGGATTCCCGAGGCCATGGCCGCGCCCACGCCGGTCAGCGCTCTCCTCCACGCCGCCTGCTATGTGAAGGCCGGAGTTTATCTCGCCTGCCGCATGCACAGCTTTGGCGCCTGGCCGCAGGCCGGGGGCTTTGCCTGGGGCAGCGCAACACTCGTCTGGATCGGCACGGTGACGATGGCCGTCGGTGTGATGTACGCCATGGTGCAGACCGATCTCAAGCGCATGCTGGCCTTCTCCACCGTCAGCCAGATCGGCTACATGATGCTGGGCATCGGCATTGGCACCCCGCTGGCCATTGCCGCAGCCTTGCTGCATTGCCTCAATCACGGATTCTTCAAGGGTGGGCTCTTCCTCACCGCTGGTTCCGTGCAGCATGCAGCCGGCACCCGCGACATGAACAAACTGGGCGGCCTGGCGCAGAAGATGCCCCAGACCACACTGTCATGGCTGATCGGCATAGGCAGCATGATGGGCGTTCCGCTCATGAGCGGCTTCGCCAGCAAGTGGATGCTCTACGCGGCGGCCTTGCAGGCCGGATGGGCTGTCCCCGCCATGGTTGCATGGGCCGTCAGCCTCGGCACGGTCTTCCTCGGAGCCAAGGCCACCAGCGCAGTCTTCCTCGGCCCGCTGACTCCTGCTACGAAAGACGCCCACGAATCCCCCGACTCGATGGTTTGGGGCATGGGATTCATGGCCGCGGGCAGCGTCATCCTGGGCATTGCGCCGCAGTTGGCCGTCAACTACCTCCTCAATCCGATTCTCGGCGCACTGCAGATGGCGACGGTTCAGGTCACGTGGTTCGGGCTCTCGGCCGATGCGGGCAGCTTCTCGACCATGGGCGGCCTGGTGCTGGCCGTGGTTTCGTTGATCGTCGGCGGCGTCATCTACGCCATCGCCTACGTTGCGCGTCCGGCCACGGTTGGGGGTGCGGCATTGGCCGGTGGCGGAGGGGGAATCTTTACAGGTGGCGAGCCGTTGTCGGAGCAGGGAAGACTCACTGCCGGCGACTTCTCCGCGATCTTCCTCGGCAACTGGAAAGAGTTCTTCCGCTGGTCCAATGTGGACGCTGTCTATCTAGGCGTTTGGCGCGGCCTGCAGGCAGCCTCGCGCGGCTTGGGTGTCGTAGTCTCCTGGATGGAGCGGCACGCTGCTGTACTCGTCATCATGCTGTCGGCTGCGGTGCTCGCGGGTGTTCGCTGGTTTGCCCCTGCAACGGTGGACATTGAAGCCATTGGGTTGCCTCACGTCCCGGCGCTGCTGGTTGCCGCCTGCGCTGCTGCAGCGCTCGCATTGATTCTGGCTGCTTTCTCTCACAAGGCGAGCCAGAGTCTGCTTCCACTGATGATCCTCGCAGGTGCCCCGACTGTTGCGGGACTATTCTTTGCAGATCCCCGGCTTCGTCTTGGTCTCTTGGAACTGGGTGCGCTGGCGACCGTGGTGCTTGTTTGGCAAAGCGCCCGCAAGTTCCCTGCAAAGCTGACTTACCTGGCTGTCGTTCTGATCTCGGCCTCCTCGTTGATTGCCAGCGACGTTCTTATGAAGCGCGGTCACGCCGATTGGGCGCATGCGCTTTTGTTGACCAGCGTTTTCGTCAAGCTGGCCGCTATTCCGCTCTTCTTCTGGCTGCTCTCTCTGGCCGATGAACTGCCAGCCGTGGTGCTGGGCCTCATCATCGCGGTTGTCGACATGGCGGCCTTCGGCGAGTTCTTGCTGTCTGCGCAGTCGATTCCGAATTACCTCGCCCACCACGTACTTCTGTTGGGTGCGGCCGCCGCGACCTCGTTCCTCGCCGCTTTGCTCATGCTCACGCAGCGCAGCCTTAAACGGCTGTTAGTGCTGTCTACCGTTGAAGACGTCGGCTTCTTGCTTCTTGGAGTCTTCTCCTTAAACGTCATCGGATTCAACGGCGCAATCATCGCCGCCTCCACCCACGCCTTGGCCAAGGCTCTTCTCTTCGCCTGCCTCAGCGGCCCCGAAGCCGATGGCGCACTCGAAGGCGAACCCAAAGGCATCGCAGCGCGCTATCCGGTCGCCGCCTTCGGCTTCCTCTTCGGAATGCTGGCCATGCTGGGCATTCCGCCGACTATGGGCTTCATCGGCCGCTGGAGACTCTACGAGACCGCCTTGCAGATCAACCCATGGCTGGCTGCGGTCTTCATTGTTTCGTCGATCCTGGCGCTGATCGCCTACGTGCTCGCGCTGACCCGCATCTGGTGGGGTCCGCTGCCCGCTGATGCGAATCTGCTTTCGACTCCAGAGCATCAAAAGAAGGAGCCAATTCTGCTACAAGTGACGATCGTCGCCATGACCGTGCTGCTGTTAGCGGCCGGCATCTGGCCGAATGCGCTGCAACTGCTGATGGGAGCCCGGCCATGAACCTCTGGAACAAGTTGATGTGCTACTCCCGCCGCCACAGTCCCTGGCTCTTTCACATGAACGGGGGCAGTTGCAACGGCTGCGATATCGAGTTGATCGCAAGCCTCACTCCTCGCTACGACGCTGAACAGTTGGGTGTGCGCCTTGAAGGCAGTCCACGTCACGCCGATATTCTCTGCATCACAGGGCCCATCACAAATAACGCGGTCAACGCCATCAAGACAGTCTACGACCAGGTCTGCGGACCCAAGGCCGTCATCGCCATCGGCTCCTGCCCTGCCACCACCAACGTCTTCATCGAGAGCCGTACCCTCGCCGGGCCGCTCAGCAAGCACATCCCGGTCGACGTCTTCGTTCCCGGCTGTCCGCCCCGTCCCGACGCAATTATTCTCGGCGTGGCCAAGGCTGCCGAGATTCTTGCTGAGAGAGCAGGGAAGAAGCTGCCCATCGCGCCCGTCGTCATGCCTTTAGTCGGGCCGGGCTGCGGCGGCGCTTGCGCCTGCGGGAACTCAGCAGAAGCAAAGACCGAAGAGAAGCCGCAGGAGGTGGCGCAATGAACCTGATTACCGCTCTAGCCCGCCTGCTCATCTTTCCCGGCCTGCTCTTCGCCGTGCCCGCCGCGTGGTTCTTCCTCTGGGTTGAACGCAAGGCCGTCGCGCGTATGCAGGGCCGCATCGGACCTCCTTTCATGCAGCCCTTCTTCGACTTCATCAAGCTGCTCGGCAAGTCCACGCCTCCTCGCACCGGCATCGGCGGCCTGCTGATGAGAGCATGGCCATTCATTGCCGTCTCGGCGGCGGCAGGCGCAGTGGGTCTCTTGCCCGTTCTGCCCGCCTCCGGCGGCTTCCAGGGCGATCTCATCCTCTTGCTTGCGCTTTTGGAATTGCCTTCCATGTGCATCATCGCCGCGGGCTTCTCTTCCGGCTCGATCTTTGGCGAGATCGGCTCGGCGCGCGAAGCCGTCTTGAGCGTTTCGTATAACATCGTCTTTCTGCTGGCTATCGTCTCCATCGCCGCTTCGCAGCATACCTTCAGCCTCGCGGCTCTGGCGCATCAGTCTGCCTCGCCCCTGCGCTGGCTGGGTGTGATTGCGATTCTGGTCTGCCTGCCCGCCAAGCTGCATCTGAATCCCTTCTCCCTGCCCAACGCGGAGCAGGAGATCTACTCCGGCCCCATGACCGAGTACGCAGGGCCGGAGCTGGCCATGTGGGAGCTCTCTCATGGGCTGGAATGGGTTGCGGCCACCGGCCTCGTAGCCACACTGGCTGCCCCCGTCTTCACTCTTTGGTGGGTTGCAGCCCTCGTCTTTGTCGCGCTCTGCTTTGCGATCGTCTTGCTGCTGTCAGCGGTCGCGGCAGCCACGGCGCGCTTGCAGATCGATACAACCGTCCGCTTTTACTGGCAATGCACGATGATCTTTGCGGTTCTGGCCGTCGCCTCCGCGCTTTTCATGAGGTTGAGAGCATGAACATTCTTGCCATGTTGTGGAAGAACCTGTGGGGTGGTCCGCGGACCATGCTCTTTCCCAAGCGTCCCGTGGTCACGGAGCATTTCCGCGGCCAGGTTCGCTTCAATCCCGACCTCTGCACCGGCTGCGCCATCTGCCGCTTCCGCTGCACCGCCAAGGCCATCGAGTTCAAGGCCGGCAAAGGCGAGTTCACCTGGAGCTACGATCCCGGCCAATGCACCTTCTGCGGCCGCTGCATCG
>Ga0302157_10007160_pt1 | contig 11305 bp, 9 predicted proteins | sample I_Bog_N3_3_FD_193502 | JGI IMG/M metagenome (GOLD analysis project Ga0302157, IMG submission 193502) | Peat permafrost microbial communities from Stordalen Mire near Abisko, Sweden - I_Bog_N3_3 | ecosystem: Environmental > Terrestrial > Soil > Wetlands > Peat | place: Sweden: Abisko, Stordalen...
GCAGCACGGCCGACTCGAGCTCGTCGCGCGTCGGCGTCGGGGCCGGGTGGAACAGCGGCGCCCCGTCCGCGGCTCGCGTGAAGACTCCATCGAGCACCATGACGTGAAAGTGGACGTTCAAGTTGACGCTCGAACCGAAGCGTTGGACGTGCGTCACTGCGCCGATCGGTGCAGGGAGCACGCGATCGACGAGATGCGCGGCGGTGTTCGCCATCCGGCGGCCCGCGCAGCTCGGACAGACGCCCCGACCGAGGCAGGAGAACGCGACGAGGAGATCGTGACCACACTCGTCGCAGTGCGCGCGGACGAATCCATGCGCGAAGACGCCGCAGCGGAGGTAGCCGCGGAGTTCCTCCTCGACGTAGCGGGGGAGCGGCGCTTCATACGTCTCGCGCGCGTAGGCGAGGAAGGTCTCGAGGTGGCTTCGAACCACCGAGTAGAGGACCGTCTCCGTCGGGCGACGCGGCCGATAGGCTGGCGCAAGCCGTCCCATGACGCGAGCCGATTGGCCGCTCGCGTGCCAACCCGGGCCCGCGGTATTTCCCGAAAGGAACGACGGTCACGGGGTGACACGGCCAGTTTCGGGGGTGGCCGCGGCCACCGGGCCTGGCTTTCGAACGAGCCCGCCTCGCCCCAGCCACTCGTGCCCCTCTTCGGCGCCAAGGACTACCTGCGACCTGCCTCAGTATGACTTGATCTGCTCCGGCTTCACGCCGAGCCGCTTCGCGATTGTCGCGAGCGTATCGCCGTGCGGCTCGTCAACCTCGCCGCGCTCGATGCGGGCGACCGTCTTCGCGCTGAGGGGCGCGAAGTCGGAGCGGGCGATGCCGCGGGCCGAGCGAAGACGTCGAAGGGCACCCCCGAACGATGCGTCGCGCTTGATCTCTCGCTCCTTCATCCGGCGTCGGGCGTCCGGGTCGAGGTCGTACAAGATGGCATCGGCGGAAGCCTCGTAGTCGCCGAGCTGGACCGTCTGGCCATAGTCCGTCACCGCGAACGCCGCGAAATCGGGTCGTGCCTTCGGACGCGCCTTGAACCACGCGTGGGGCACGACGAGGCGATCGAGGTTGCCGCGATAAAGGACGAGCGCTCGGTCGTCCGCATCCACGACGCCGCCGATGAAGCGATCCTCCGCGCCCTCGTCATCCATGACCTCGGCGAGCTCCTCCGGCGGAAGGAGGCTGACGCCGTCGTCGGGGGCCACGACGACTCGGAAGAGGGCGTGCAGAAGCTCTCGGCGGGCAGTGCTGGCCCGCTCGAGGAGGAGAAGGCGATGCCATCGGTCGTGCCCATGCACGGCGCTCGCGAGCAGCCCGAGCGCATCCGCATCGAGCACAATCCAGCGCGCGCGACCGTGCCGCGCGTACGCTTCCCGAACGGCATCGATGCTCCGAAGGACATCCGAGCCGAGCCGCCTGAAGGGGCTCGATCGCGCGTCGCCGAGCAGAAACAGCGGCTCAGTCATCGTCGTCCTCCCTCGATTCGATCGGGTTCTCGGGGTACATCGCGTCCCACTCGCGGCAGAGCACGTCGAGCTGGCGCAGAATCTCGGTGACGATCTCCTCCGGGACATCCTTCGGGTCCGGCACCTCGTCGAGAAATGTGCGGGTGCGAAGAGCGAACCGCCACGCTCGCTGCTTCCGGAGAATCGTGACGTGCGGGGGCTCGTTCCGCTCCAAATCGCGGATCTTGACCTTCCAGCCTCGTGCGGGAAGCGGGTCCGGAAGCGGCAAACGGAACGCCATGGCCCTCGCTACTCCAGAGCACCATGTCGATCAATATGTCCCAATATACTCATCTGTCAACGGGGGGACATTTTGGCGCACGGCACCGGATGGCGGGCCGAGGGTGCAACCTGGGTGGCCGGCGCAGGGGAGCAGAGGCGGTCGCCTCGACGCACGTCAAGGAGGCGGCGGGCCATCTTGGAGCGGCTTGATTCAGGCGACAACGCGCAGGTCGACGAAGTCCTCCGTCGATACCAGAGGGTTTGCGCCTAGCTTCCGAGTGATGTCCATCATGGCGGCGCGGGTCACCGACATCACCCCGGTCATGTCGGACATCGCCCAAATCCCGTGACGCATCAGCGCGCTCCTGTGCCTGATCAGCGGCGACCTGTGGCAGACGAAAAACGACCGTGTCCCTCGTCATCGAAGTGCTGAGCGGCCCGGATCGCGACGGCAGCAGCCCGCGGATCGCGCCCCGCTGACCGCGCGGGCACGTCACCGACGCTCTCTGAACGCTCTCGCTATGCTCAAGGCCTCGGCGATCGGTGCGGCACGCGGTCCGTCGAGGACCGCGTCGCCCTCCCGGGGCGCCCTCGAGTACGGGACGCCCGAGAGCGAGATGGCGAGCGCGAAGGCAGTGGGCTCGTTGGGCATTGTTAGTCCATGGGCCGCCGTCGCACGGTGAGCTCGAGGTGGAACGGCCCGAGCATCTTCTCGAGCGTCTTCACCGTTGGATTCCCCACGCCCCGCTCGAAATCGATCAGGACCCTGGGGCTGACGCCGACGAGCGTCGCGTACTCGGCCTGTGTCTTCCCCGCGATCTTGCGCATCATCTTCACGGCCTCGACGAGCCCGAGGTCGGCGCGTTTCGAGCGCTCGTAGAGCTGGGTTCGGAGCGTCGCGCGGTCTTCCTTCTTCACGGTCGCCTCCTTCGTCAGGCCCGAAGCGCGCCAAGCGCGCGCGCCACACGTCCGATGCGCTCTTCGCATTGCGCGATCACTACCTTGGGCACGTCGCAGTCCTTCATCGTCGTCGGCAGCTCGCTGATGGCAGGCGCGAGCCCGCGAAGCCAGCGTTTCGTCTTCGCGGGGTCCAGTGTTTTCGCGAGCGCGTCGGCGACGCGCGCCCAGTCGGGGAGATCGCCGTTGTCCTCCCATCGGCTCGCGCGCGCGATCATCCGCTGGTCGAGGATCATCGGCGCGAAGTCGTAGAGCGGCGACAGCTCGATCCGCCCATCGGGCCACTTGAGCACCGAGGTGTTCCGCGCGTGGTTGTCCGTGTTGCCGAGGGCGACGTCGAGCACGTCGCGCAGGAGGAACTCGCGAAGCTCCCGCTCGGGATTGGTCGTGAAACGCGCGATTGCCTCGACCTGTCGCTCCTTGCGAAGCGGCGACCCGAAGTCCGCGACGCCGACGAGCGAATAGAGGCTCTCCAGCCCGAGCCTCTCGATCGCGCCCTTTCGCACGACGCGATCGAAGCGCGGAACGAAGAGGCAATCGGATTCCCACGTGACGTCTCGTCCGGTACGTGCGCCCATCTTCTTCGCGACCGCGTGGTAGCCGGCCTCTGCGCGCAAAATGAGGCGGTCGCTCGCGTCGCGCGTGCGCGGAAACTTCACGAGCCAACAGCGGCGCGTTCGCGTGTCGGCAAGCGCGCCGTCAGCATGCCAGTGCCCCTTGACGTCCTCGCGGAGCAGGAACTTCGGCGCGTCGCCGCCCGCGCCGGTCGAGCCCGACACGGGCGCCCCGTTCGCGCGCGCGTACTCGACGAACTGCTCACGTCGCTTGAGAACGTCGCTGCGGGGGAATCCAGGATGCGGCGGAACGTTCGCCGCGTCGACGGCCTCGCGCACACGCACGTTGCCGGGAGGATTCCCCGTACCGCGTACGAGCACGGACCAGTCCGACGACGCGTTGTTCGGGAGCTGGAGGATGCCCTCCCAGTGACGGCGCGCTGCGCCCGCAGGCATGATGTCGAGAAGGAACGGCGGCCAGGCGGGTTCCTCGGGGACATCGTAGGCCACGGGGTACCGGCACGACACAGCCCGTGCGTCGCGCGCGTGGAGCGCCGCCGCCATCGCGTCGAGGTAGTCAAAATCGTACTCGAACGAGGCGGGTGACGAGATGCCGCGCTCGGGCTCCTGAACGGTCACCTTGCCGGCAACGCGCCAGGCGCCGGCAACGTGGATCTCGAGGGTGCAGCGTTCGGGGGGCATGAGAGGCGTGATTGTTAGTATATAGACAAATGCTCAAGCGGTGAGCGGCAAAAGTTGTCGATAAAATGGCAAATGGGTCTGTCGGCGCTCGCACCCGTGGCGCCCGCCCAGCGTGGCAATAGCTCGATGCGACCGCGTCGCGTGCGGCAAGCACGACGTGCGCTCACCACGTTACGCCATTCGTACAGTCCCGCTTTGTGCGCGTGGGCTCATTTCCGCGATTCGATCGTCACCCGTTTGTGGGACACGGAGGGCTTCGAACGGTGTGTTAGCCGAGTCGCATGTCCACCAGCGCTCGCCTCGTCGCTACCTGTTTCGTCGGCGCCCTCGTCGCCGCCGCATGCAGCTCACCCGCGTCGCAGGAGGTGGCCGAACAGACGAGCCAGGCCATCACCGACGAGCTCTCCGCGTACGCCGTTTCGTGCGACCAGATCATGGGGGCCGCCGCGACGGTGCCGGCGTTCGACTGCGACGCGCAGGGGATCGAGATCCCCGAGACGCTCAACGGCGCCCCCTTCCAGTCCACGGACACGCAGTGCGACGCGCCGAGCATGTTCGAGGGGGTGTGCTTGCCGCACCAGAAGATCGTCCCCATCGCGTCTACCGCGACGGCGACCACTGTTGCCATCTGCCACCGCTTCACGACGCCCGACCCGGGCTACTCGGGCTACGACGAGATCGCCGTCATCCAGTACGACAAGGTGACCGGCGACACGTGTTTCTACGACACGACGCTGACCGAGCCGAACGGCACCCCGCGCCCCTTCGGGTCGATCCCTAGCAAGGCGCCGGCGCCGTCGGCGGGAGTGGGGACGACGGGGACCTTCCCGTTCTGGAAGACGCCCACGGTGCTCGCGACCAGCCCTGGCTCGCAGTGCATCGCCTGCCACGACAACGGGCCGTTCATCCGCTCGCCGTACGTCATGCAGGTGGCAAGCTCGCTCCCGAGCAGCTTCGTCGCCGACCTCGGGTTCGGGAACGACGCCTACAACCTCACGCAGCCCTACCATCTCGTCGGGGGCGCATTCGCGGCCGCCGGGTGGCGTGCGGTGAGCATCACCTCGGGGAGCTCCACGTGCACGTCGTGCCACCGCATGGGCACCAACACGATGAAGGGGAGCGGGACGGGGACCGCCGCCGAAATGGGGCCGTGGGCCGTCGGCTGTTACGGCAACCAGGCACCCAACTGCGCGGCGTACGACACGGCCACCGACGACCTGCCCGCCGCCCAGAACCCGGCCGCGCCGCACTGGATGATCCCGGGGAGCACTGCGTTCACGCCCGCCTTCCTGTCTGCGGCCAACCAGCTTCAGGAGTGCGCGCTCGCGTGGCGCACCAATCCGAGCAGCATGCCCGCAGGCTGCGCGGCGCAGCCCATCACGCAGGAGGCCCCCTCGTGCAGCGCGCGCGTCACCAGTCGCTGCAACGGCGACGTCGTCATCACGTGCGGGGCTTACCCGGAGACGCTCACGCTCCAGAGGTGGTACGGCACGAGCTCCTACCAGAACGTGGACACCGCGCCCGCGGGGGCCATCCCCACCTTCACGGAGTCTCCGGGGACGGGCTCGTACTCGTACCGGGCGTGCTCCACGGAGTTCCCGTCGCTCTGCTCGAGCGTGATGAACGGGAGCGTTGCCGCGTGCAAGTGCTCCACGCCCGCGCAATGCTGCATCCAGGCCGGTGGGACCTGGACGGGGAAATACTGCATCTGACGCGGAGCCGGCGTGATCTTCGGAGGCGAGTACCTCGAGCTCGAAGACCGTGGAATCTTCCCTCCCGACGGCTCGACGTGGTCCCAGATCACCGGCGTCGTGGGGGCGGCGCACGGCGGGGCCGTGGTTCCGCGACGCGAGAGCTCCTTCGGTCCATGAGTTCGCTCGCCCACGCTCACAGCTGCTGCTGGTAGCTATCGACGTTCGGCAGCGTGGTCGCGATGCCGGCGATCTGCGCGGTCATCGTCGGGTCGCAGAGAAGCGTCTCCTCGAAGACGGCGGACGTCGCGAAGTTCACGACGGCCCATCCTTCTTGGGGCGTGATCGGCGTGTAGCCCGCGTCGGCCTGCCAGGGGCAGCCATTGCTCGCCAGCGGCGCGAGGAGGCTCGCGCCCGCGACACCGTACTTCTCGGCGATGGCGAGCAGGCCCCCTTGCGACTCGCCGATGTAGCAAAGGTCGCTGAATACGAGGTGGCCGGCGTTGGCGATCTGCACGAAACGCTTTGGCGCGGGCGTGCCCGCGTATCCGCTGGTCTGGCCGCTGGGCGCGGCGATCCCATCGTCTTGTGCACTCATCACCATCGAAGAGACGAGGCTCCCTCCATCCGTGACGCCCCCCGCGGCCATCGGGATGACCACTTGGATCCCGCTCTGCTCTCCGGCGATCGTGTTCACGGCTTCGCCCCCGGCGCTGTGCCCCGACGCGCCCATGCGCGTGAGGTCCATGTGCCCGGCGAGGAAGCTCAGATCCGCGGAGGGCGTCGCCAGTGCCTTGAGCACGTTGACCGCGTCACCTTCCTCGTTCGCCGTGAGGGCGCCGAGCAGATTCTGCAGAATGTCGGAGAGCTGAATCCCCGGGTGGTCCGAGGAGACCACGATGAACCCACGGCTCGCCCAGTGGGTCATGAACGTGAGGCTCTGCGTTCGGAACGCGGCCGTGCCGTGGATGAAGCTGATCACGGGGTAAGGGCCGTGCGAGTCATCGATCGGCAGGTCGCGATAGCAATCGCAGTACTGGAGTGGATTGGCGGCGTCGGGGATCTTGTCTTGATCGGCCGCAGGCAGGTGCTCGCGGATATCGTACGTAACCTGCGGCTGGCAGGCGTCGCTCCCCCACTTGGCCGGGTACCAGATCTCGGTCGTGAGTCCGGCAATCGTCGTCGTGTGCGCGCCGACGGCCCAGGGGCCCGGCGCGCCGGGATCGCTGGGTCGCTGGAGAAACGTGCCGCTGGAGCAGCCCGGTTCGTCCGGTGGCGGTGGCGTCGCCGACGGAACGCACCCCGCGTCAGTCACGGGCGCGTCGGGCGCCGCGCCGCCGTCGTCGATCGCGCCAGTGTCGTCGCCTCTCGCGGCGGTCGTGGCGTCGCCGCCGCTATCCGAGCCCGCTCGTCCCGGGGGTCCCGCGTCGAAGGGGCCGTCCCCTTGATCGGTGCCCGTGTTGCCGACACCGCACGAGCACGCTGCAATCGTTGCTGAAACCAAGACGAAGCGTCGCATGAGGCTGCTCCTTCATCACCGACCGAACGGTAGGCGATGTATGGCTTCGATTGCTTCCGTCGGCCACTTTATCGCCGTCTCCGTGCTCGTGTGATGCAGCGCCGCTGGATCGTTGGCGTGGGAGCCGCATGGCGCGAGGCTCCTTGGGCCTCATGCGCAGCGTCGGGCGTTCGCGTTCTACAATGACAGGCCGGCTACGAACGAAGGCGCCCTTGTCGGTCTTGGAGGTGGCCCCCCGCCGGATCATGCGCCGGTTGCCCCGCACCCGGCGCACTACACCGGGAGGTCATGCGCCAACCCACCGCCAACCCGGCGCACCGGATGCGGAAGTGATGCGCCAACCCAGCCCCGCGGTGGCGCACCACCCGACCGTCACGTGCGCCAGACTCGCCTGACTCGGCGCACCTGACTCCGGTCCCATGCGCCACCACCTGTCTGGTCTTGCGCCGCACTCTGTCGCGTCTCCCGTCGCACCCTACCGGGTCCTGCGCCACTCCTCGCCGTGCCGGCGCTCGACCCCTTCCCCTCGTGCGCCGATCCACGCGAGGTGATGCGCCAGAAGGCGCCGACAGCGCGCCACGTGGAGCCCAATGACCGGCGCGCATCCCATGGACAGCAGCGAGATCGTCGCGCGCGCGCAAGCCGCCGTCGGCGAGAAACGTCTTCACGTGTTGTTACGGATGCTCGCCCCGGCGATCAGGGTGGGCACGGGTTGCGCTCCTGGAGGACGAGCGGCGGCAGCGGCGTCTGGGTGAAGTCGAAGGCGTCGAACAGGTCGTTCGCCTGCCTGTCCTGCGCCGCGGGATCGAGATCGCTCAGGGTCTGGGTCGAGCCGAACACGCGCTCGATGAAGCGCGGAATGCTCGCCTGCTCGGCCTGCTCGTGGAAGATGAAGCCGGCCCTGGCGTACGGCGAGATGACGATGAGCGGGAGGCGGAAACCCAGGCCGTAGGGATGTTGCGCGTCGCAGCCGTACTCGCGCGGCGGCTTCACGTGGTCGTACCAGCCGCCGAAGTCGTCCATCGCGAAGAGGATCGCCGTGGACGCCCACAGCGTCGGGTTGTTCATCACGGCGTTGATGTGGCCGACCGTCCAGTTCTCCCCCTCGCAGACCGAGTCGAGCGGGATGCCCGGGTGCTCGTCGGCGAGGTCCTGGTCCACGAGCCAGCTCACTGCGGGCAGGTTCCCGGCGGCGACGTCGGTGTCGAACGTCGAGGCGTTCACGACGTTCGAGGTCCACAGGCCGCTGTCGCGGATGGACGAGATGCCGTCGAACATCGACCAGATCTCCGTCGTGACGACGAAATTCGTCCCGTAGAACTTCCAGTCCACGCCGCTCGGGAGGATGTCGGGCACGCTCGGGATCGTGAAGCAGGGGAAGACGTTCGCCGTCGTGCACGTGCCGTCGGTGAGGGTCGGGACGGTCGTCGAGGCGGCCTCGTCGCAGCCCCAGTAGGGCGAGGCGGCGCTCGGGTTGTCGGTAGCCCAGTGCGCCTGCGCGGCGAGGAACATCATGTGCCCCGGGAAGCTGGGTCCGAGCATGTTCGCGTAGAAGTCGTCGCCGAGCGTGAAGGTGCGCGCGTACTTCCAGTAGTTCGGGATGTCGCCCTCGTAGTACTGCTGGTACGCGAGGTTGTCCCCGTTGGTGCTGGAGCCGGCGGTCAGGTCCCAGCCGTTCATGCCGCCGTCGTTCCAGTCCTGGAGCGCGCACGAGTGCTCGTGACAGAGGTCGCGCGGCGTCGTCTGCGGCGCGCCGGCCTCCGGCACCGTACCCGTGCCACCGTCCGAGAGCGCGAACGTCGTCGTCCCGTTCGCGCCGGGGAACGAGCCGAAGTAATTGTCGAAGGTATGGTTCTCCTTGACGATCACGATCACGTGCTTGATGGGCATCGGGCCGGTGTAGCCGCCGTCGGTCCCGGGCGCGGGCGCGCCGTCGGGGAGCTCGCCGATCTCCGCCGGGCTGCCGTCCGCGAGCTCCGCGCTGCCGCCGTCCGGGTTCTTGCCGGTGGGCGACCCCTGCGTGGGCGTCCCCTGGTTCGTCGCGCTGCTGCCCGCGCAGGCGGCGCCGAGTGCGAGCGCAAAGGTGGTGGCCATGACGCCGAGACGATTCATGGCGGGCATTCTCACTTCACAGAACGAACGCGCAAGGCGCAGGTGCGTTGAGACGCGCGTGAGCCGTCAGAGGAAGCCGTCTTTTGCACCGGTCATGGCTCTGACCATCTCGTCGCGACGAACGGTACGCGAAGCGCGACGCGCGCGCGCTGCGTGCGGGCGCAAGAACGGTCGTGCACAGGGGCGGGCGCTGCGTGCCGGCGCGAGACGAGAACCGATGCGTCCAGCGGCGGGGATGATCCACATTCGCCGTTCGTGGCTCCCGTCTCCGTCCTCGTAGCCGCGACCGCTGGAATCCCAGCGCGCCTCCCATCGCATGACTGTGCCGCCGTTGCGCAGCGGCGACACATTTGCACCGGTCTCCGTCGGTCTTTCTTGCAAACGCAAGGGATACGCGGGCTGGCCGGGATGTTGCCTGGCAAAGCCCTTCGTCAACGGGGCTGAGGGAGGAGTCGTTGCGAACGTAACGCCATTGGCCGTTGTTCCCTCCTGGCGCGCGGAAGTTGGAGAGCAGACAATGAAGACCGCTATTCGACTCTTGGTTGTGCTTCTCGCATTGTCGGCCGTCATTGTGGCTTGCAGCGGGGGCGGGGGAGGGAGCGGCGGCGGTGCCCAATCTGCCTTCACCGTGACCTACGACGGCAACGGATCCACCGCCGGCAACGTCCCGATTGATCCGAACAAGTACGCGAAGGGGCAGACCGTCACGGTGCTCGGAAATACGGGCAACCTTGTGCAAGCGAATCATTCCTTCGCAGGGTGGAACGCGCAGGCGAGCGGGGGCGGGACAGCCTATGCGCCGGCGCAGACCTTCGTGATCGGCGGGGCGAACGTCATCCTGTACGCGCAATGGACCGCAAGCGGCAGCGGTGGCTATTCCGTGACCTACGACGGCAACGGATCCACCGGTGGTAGTGCCCCGATCGACTCGAACAGCTATGCGACGGGGCAGACCGTGACGGTGCTCGGGAATACCGGCAACCTCGTATATACCGGGTACGACTTCGTGGGCTGGCAGACTGCGGCCGATGGCTCCGGCACTACCTACGTAGCGGGGCAGACGTTTTCGATGGGTCCGGCAAGCATCACCCTCCATGCCTTGTGGAGCGGCGGCTATGCCTACGCGACGAATCAGATGAGCCAGGATATCTCTCAGTACACGATTGGCCCGAATGGGGCGCTCACACCAATGGCCGTGGCAACGGTCGCGTCGGGTACCGAGCCCATGACCATCACGATCGATCCGTCCGGCAAATACGTCTACGTACCGGACGTCACGGGTGCCACGGTATCCCAGTACACGATCGGTGCGGGTGGAGCGCTCGAGCCCATGAGCCCGGCCGCGGTCTCGACTGGGACGGGGGCGCAGCCGGTCTCCGTCGCAATCAACCCATCGTCCACCTACGCCTACGTGGTGAACCAGATCGAGGGTAACTATGGCAACGTCCTTTGGTACCCCATCGGAGCGACCGGAGCGCTCGGTACCCCGTCCGCTCCGCTCTCGCCGGGCGCAGGGACGGACGAGCTCACTTCAGTTGCCGTCCACCCTTCGGGCAAGAACGTGTACGTGACGACGTTGCGAAATGACTACGTCGTCTATCAGTACACGATAGGCGCAGGTGGGGCGCTCGTGGCCATGACCCCGGCCTCGGTCCAGGCGGGGTCCGGCCCGCGGCAAATCACGATTCACCCTTCGGGAAACTACGCCTACGTGGCGTGCTTCGATTATGGGACCATCTATCAGTACACGATCGACCCCAACAGCGGGGCGCTCACCCCCATGTCGCCGATCTCGGTGACCGTGGGGCCGCAGCCCTTCAACATCACGGTTCACCCCTCGGGAAAGTACGCCTACGTGCCGAACTGGAACGGCAACGACGTCTCCCAGTTCAACATCGACGCGAATAGCGGGGCACTCACGGCCATGTCCACAGCCACGGTCCCGGCGGGGCTGTCACCGTTGACTATCGCAGTCGATCCCACGGGCAAGTACGCCTACGTGACGAACAGCGCGCAGGGCAATATCTCGCAGTACTCGATCGGC
>Ga0302157_10007161_pt1 | contig 11304 bp, 8 predicted proteins | sample I_Bog_N3_3_FD_193502 | JGI IMG/M metagenome (GOLD analysis project Ga0302157, IMG submission 193502) | Peat permafrost microbial communities from Stordalen Mire near Abisko, Sweden - I_Bog_N3_3 | ecosystem: Environmental > Terrestrial > Soil > Wetlands > Peat | place: Sweden: Abisko, Stordalen...
TCGATGACTGGCGGTAAGCTGGGGGGCGATGGCGGGATTGGCGGCGTCTGGCGGCATTGGGGAGGGAGGTTGGAGGTCTGCCACTGGCGCAGGTATTTTGCCGATCACAGCATCGAGTTGCGCCTGCATGGCGGCGATGGTCTTTTCCAGGCGGTCGATGCGGTCGAGGAGGGCGCGGTCGCCGGGGTTCTGCTGGGCGAAGGCCGGACTGGACAGAACGGCGAGCACGACGAGGGCGGTGACCGCAAGCCAGCGTGGGAGCGCCAGCAGGGTCTGGCGCGGAGCCTGGGTTTTGGCGCAATAGAGATGGATGTTCACGGATAGAGACATCCCGGGGCCTCCAACCTATTCCTTGCGATGGCCTTGCTTGCTTCAGTCTCAGGAACGCGGTCTATTGCGTCTTAACTGACCAATCATGGCTGGTGGTGTGTTGTTCTATCCAGTCATCGGCAGGCGCGAGTCGGACATTAAGGACAAGGTGGAGAGTTTCGGCCTAATGCCGGTTCATGTCCCGATGGCGTTGGTCGATAACCACAGGGGGTATAGCGTGAGTGAATGCGGACGTGGCTGCCGCCGGATCTAGGTCTCAGTCCAATGAGGACTCAGCCTGGCTTCAGTTTGCTTTCTCGACCGTTTGAACGTTCGACCCCGCCAGAGTTTTGCGCACTCAAGCACGTTGCGGTTGAGCGGCGAAGGATGGAGCCAGGGATGTGGAGACGGCTGGGCCTGGAACAACTGCTCTTCGCGAGCTATGGCCTGATGATGGCGGTTGCGTCGACTTTGGGGATTGTCGCGGTGGTGCGGAACATGGCGGTGAAGACGGAGAGCGCTCAGGTGGCAGGGGACGCACACCGGGCATTTTTGGCCATGAAGCTGACAATGCTGCAGCAGCGCGAGCAGGCAGTTTCCCGCGCATATTTTTTGCAGCCTTCGGCGGACGGGGTGAAGCGCTACCGGGAGGCTTTGCAGTCGTTCGATGAAACCTACGAGGAACTAGCGGCGACGACGAGCGATCCCCAGGGCGAGGCGCTGCTGGCCGAAGTCAAGCGGGTGTGCGACCAGGGGGGCGCACAACTGCAGCAGATGATGGCAGAAGAGGCGGCGGGAAAACACGACGAGGTGCTGGCGGGTCTTTCGACATCTGTGGCCTTGAGCAAGAAGATCCGGGCGGCGATCGACGGTGTCACGGCATATGAAGATCGGCTTTCGAACGAGGTGCGGTCGAATCAGGTGCGCGCGGCAAATTGGGGAATATGGATCTCGATCGATGGACTTGGAGTGACCCTGCTGGTGAGCGCTTTCGCGGGATGGGAGATGATCCGGATTTTTACCCATCGCTTGCAGAGGGCCCAGGTCGAGTTGGACGCGGTGGCGCGGAAGGATCTGTCGGGAGCGGTAATCGAGGTGGAGACGAAAGACGCTCTGGGACGCATGCTGACCTCAGTCAACGAGATGAAATTGAACCTGCGTCTGGTGATGGGTGAGCTGGGCGAGGTGGCCGAACACGTGGCGGCCGCTTCGACGGAGATGGCCGCCACGTCGCAAGCGACAGCGCAGAGCGCGGACGCGGAGAGACGCGAGACGGAGCATGTGGCGTCGGCGCTGAACGAGATGGCGCATTCGGTGCGGGAAGTGGCCGAGCATGCCACACAGGCGTCGCGCTCCGCGATGGATGCGGCTGCGGAGGCGCGACATGGAGACGAAACTGTGACCCAGGCCGCGAGCAAGATGCAGGAGATCTCGAACCAGTCTGAACAAGCCTCGAAGACGCTGGCGGAGCTGGCCGGGCACGCGGCGAAAATTGGGGAGGCGGTGAAGCTGATCGATGAGATCGCAGGGCAGACCAACCTGCTGGCCTTGAACGCGGCCATTGAAGCGGCGCGGGCGGGGGAACACGGGAAGGGGTTTTCCGTGGTGGCGGGCGAAGTGCGAAGACTGGCCGAACGGACGACAGCCGCGACACGGGAGATCGACCGGATCATCGATGCCGAACAGCAGCACACGATGAGGGCGCTCAAGGAGATGGAGCGGGTGAGTGAGGAAGTGGCGGGAGGAGTGTCGTTGGCGGAGAAGACGCGGGTATCGCTGGGGACGATTCTTCGCTCGGTGCGGAACGTGGAGTCGATGACGGGAAGGATTGCGGCGGCCACGGCGCAGCAGGCCTCGTCGACGGCGGAAGTGAACGTGAACCTGCAGCGGATTGCGGAGTACACGGTGGTTTCCGCGGCTTCGGCTCACCAATCTTCGGCTGCGTGCGGGGCGATGAGCAAAATGTCGGCGAAATTGAAAGAGAATCTGGCGGGGTTTCGGCTGGAAGAGTCGTAGAGGCCGGTTTTCGCGGGTCAGCGGGGCGATCCGCTTCTCAGTTCAGCGTCACGACTATTTTGCGGGTGTCTCCGCCCTCGGAAGTGATGGCAATCTCACCGTTGGCGCGCTTGCGGATGCTTTTGAATTTCTCGCCCCACTCGACAAGCATCAGCGCGTCGGGAGTGAGCATTTCATCGATCCCGAGCGAATCGACCTGGCGCTCGCCCTCCAGACGGTAGAGATCGAGATGGAGGAGCTTGACCGGCTTTCCGTGGAGAGTGCCCGCGTATTCATGAATCAGCGTGAAGGTGGGGCTGGTGACTTCGTCGGGGTCGGCGGCGTCCATGGCGGCGGCGATTCCTTTGACGAGGGTTGTTTTGCCGGTGCCGAGGTCGCCGCGAAGGATGAGGAGCCGAGGCGGAGTCAATAACTCGGCCAACTGGCGGCCGATGGATTCCGTTCCGGCGCTGGACTTGGTCTCAAACTCGTGGACTTCCGCCGCTGCTTTGGTCATGGCGCTCCTCGCGGACCTGGATGGGGAGGGTCGACTCCGCGTGCAGACCCTGTAACCAACAATACCCGGAATGGGTCTGGGAAAGATAGCGGAATGCCTGTGGAAGACAAGTCAATAAATCGGTGGCGAGCAGGGTGTGCTGGTCCTGTTGGCGGAGGGCAATGTCGGCGGCGAGGCCGTGGAGGTAGACGGCGGCTTCGACGGCACGAGCGGGGTCTTCCGGGTGCTGGGCGAGCAGGGCGGCGACGATGCCAGTGAGCAAGTCGCCGCTGCCCGCCTTGGCCATGGCGGGGTTGCCGCTGGTGTTGACGGCGACGGAGCCATCGGGATGGGCGATGAGTGTGCGCCAGCCTTTGAGGATTAGGGTGAGGCCATTGCGGACGGCGAAGTTGCGGGCGACCTGGAGGCGGCTGGCCTGGATTTCGGCGATGGAGAGGCCGCTGAGGCGCGACATTTCGCCGGGGTGTGGGGTGAGGACGAGTGGGCGGCCTCGGGCCAAGGATGGCAGAAGGCTGGGTTGAGCGGCGAGGATGTTGAGGGCGTCGGCGTCGATGACGGTGGGGATGGAACAGGCGGCGAGCAGGGCGAGAACGAAATTCGCGGTCTGCGGCGTGGTTCCGAGGCCGGGGCCGACGGCGAGGACGGTGACGCGGTTGAGGAGGGAGTTGAGGAACTCCGGGCTGAGGTTGGAGGGGGAGATTTGCCCGTCCGCGCCCGTAGCGAGGGGTATGGTCATCAACTCGGGGGCGATGGCGGCGACGAGGGGGAGCTGGGGAGCGGGGATGGCGGCGGTGACGAGACCGGCGCCCGAGCGCAGAGCGGCGAGCGAGGACATGGAGGGCGCGCCGGATTTGCCCTGGCTGCCGCCGACGACGAGAACGTGACCGAAGAGGCCTTTGTTGGAGTCGGCGGGGCGGAGGGGTTCGGTAATGGCTTTGGCGGCGCCGGCCCAGCGGAGATTTTGCGCGGAGACAATGGCTTGCGGCGGGGAGCCGATGGGGGCGACGACGATCGGTTGGTCCCAGCGGCGGGTGAGCTGGCCGAAGACGTGGGCTGGTTTGGGGGCGGTGAAGGTGACTACTGCGTCGGCGCGGAAGACGGACTCGGCGGTGGAGGTGGTGGAGTCGGCGTCCCAGCCGGAGGGGAGGTCGATGGCGAGAATCGGTGCGGTGCTGGGCTGGAGCCAGTTGAGGGCGGCGAGGGGCAGGCCGCGCAGGGGTGGGCGGAAGCCGGTACCGACGATGGCGTCGAGGATGAGGCCGGCGCTGAGTGCGGCGCTGTGCTGGGCGAGGTCTTCTTCGGCAAGGATTATGTTGGTCGACACGAGGGAGGGATTGCGCATCAAGCGCTTCCAGGCTTCGGCGGGCTCGTCTTTGAGGGTGGATGGATCGCCGAAGAGCAGGACTGTGACCTGGCGGCCGGATTCGGCGAGGAGGCGCGCGGCGTGGAGGCCGTCGCCGCCGTTGTTGCCGCGTCCGCAGAGGACGGTGATGCGGTCGACGGTGGGAAATTGCTCGCGTACGAAGCGCGCGACCGCGCCGGCCGCGGAAAGCATGAGGCGTTCGGACGGGATGCCGTGGTCGCGGGAGGTGGCCTGGTCGCAGGCTTGCATCTCGGCGGCGGTGAGGATTTGCATCGAAGACAGGATAGCGGATGCGGGCAGGGCCGGATGTGCTATGCGCTACACTTGTCGCTATCGGAAGAGCGAGTTATCAAGAGATGGATGCTGGGCGCAGGCCGGAGCAAGAGAGTGCCAGTGTACGCGTGGCGGGCCTGAAGGCTGGCACTCCCGGGCGCTGGGCGAGGGCCTCCTTTTTCATGCGTTCAAATTGCCTGAAGGCTTGGCGAGCGCTTCGGGATTTGCCGCATCCTCTGCGGGGGCTCCGGGTGGGGCCGCTTGCGGAGTTTCCGTTCATTGTGGGCGAGTCGATCTCGCGGCTGCGCACTGATTCGAATCCGTTGGAAGCGCCGCTGCTCTTGGGAAAGCTGGAGAATCTGCGCCTTGGGTGCCGGGCAATGAACCTGCGGGTTGTGGCAGCGGGGCAGGTTTTCAGCTTCTGGCGTCAAGTGGGCCCGCCGTGGCGGGTGCGCGGGTTCGCAATCGGGCGCGAGGTGCGCGAAGGCTGCATTGTTCCCACGATTGGTGGAGGGCTTTGCCAGCTTTCCGGCTCTCTTTTGGAGGCGGCGCGCCAGGCGGGGCTTGAAGTTTTGGAATGCCACGCTCATACTGCGTTGCCCGCCGATATTGTGCAAAGGGCGGAGCGCGACGCGACGGTTTTCTGGAACTACGTCGATCTGCGGCTACGCGCGGAAGAGACGGTGCTGATTGAGGCATTCTTGACAGCCGAGGAGCTGATCCTTCGGATTCGTTCCAAGGCGCCGGGGACGAGGCAAAGAGGGCTGACGGTTTTGTCCCCGCCAAATGCGTTGGGGCGGGGGCGAGCTACATTTGTGTCGAGTTGCTACTCCTGTGGAAAAACCGGGTGCGCGCAGCACCATGTCCCGGAGTTCTCCGGGCCGGTGGGACGGACTGCATTTCTCGTGAACGAATTCCAGCCCGAATTCGGGGATTTGATCGAGCGGGAGTCGAGTGAGCTGGTTCGAAGCAGGATTCTGGCACCGAAGCTCGGCGCGAGGGGCGAGGCTGGGTGGCGTCGAGTTGAGGGTCTGGAGGGAACGGATTTTCCCGCCTACCGGCTGGAGCGGTCCTGGATATTGCGGCGGACGGTTCGCCAGGGAAAAGCGCTTGCCGCGGGCCACCTGGAGGCCGCGGAAAGACTGGCGCGGCGCTTTGCCGGGGCGCTCAGCCATGAAGTAGAGAATCTGTTCATTGCTCAGTCGCTGCTGCCGTTCCTTTGGCGCGATGGTATATTGGGCGGGCGAAGCTTTTGTGTGCTGATGGAACGCCTGCCGGTTCAGTTGCTGGAGAGGGAACTGGATCAGGCTGCGGAACGCTATCCGCAGAGTTCGACGCTGGGGGATTTTCGCGCTCCTCCGTGGTACGCAGAGGCCGAGAGCGAGGCGCTGGAGGCGGCTAGCGCGCTTTACACGCCTCACGCTCATATAGCCCGGATGACTGGACAGAAGACCGCGCGGCTGAATTGGATGCGTCCTGGCGCGGTGACCTGTGAGAGCGGAGGGGCTGTGCGGGATCTGGTGGTTTTTCCTGGGCCGGCGCTGGGGCGCAAAGGGGCCTATGCGGTGCGGGAGGCGATGCGCGGGAGCCGGTTGCGGCTTGGGGTGGTGGGGCGCGATTTGGAAGGGGCGGGTTTTTGGGGGGATCTGGCGGTGGAGCGGTTTGCGTGGGGTGACGTTCCCTGGAGCCGGGTGGTTTGCGTAGCGCAGCCGGCGCTGGTAGAGAACTGGCCGCGGCGGTTGCTAGAGGCGCGGGCGCGGGGGTGCGGTTTGGTGGTCTCGGGTGAATGCGGGTTGGATTCGGAACGTGACCGCGGAGTGATTGAGGTGCCGTTTGGGGACGGGGAAGCGGTTCGCCGGGCGGTGGAGGGGTTGGCGACCAGAGCGGGCGACGCTTAGAGTTTTCCGTCTCGCAAGAGAAACGGGCCGAAATCCTGGTGGATTCCGGCCCGTTTGATTTAGCGGCTGCGTTTACTTGACGGTGACTTTGGGTTCGACGGAGAGGCCGGGGCGGAGCTGGTGGTCTTTGTCTTCTGTGGCCAGGTCGGTGAAGTCGATGCGGACGGGGACGCGCTGGACGACTTTTACGTAGTTGCCGGTGGCGTTTTCCGGGGGGAAGAGGGAGAGGACGGAGCCGGTGGCGCCGCCAACCTGGGTGACTTTGCCGGAGTATTTGTGGCCGGTGGCGTCGACGCTGATTTCAGCGGGCTGGCCGGCGTGGATCTTCTTGAGTTGAGTTTCCTTGAAGTTGGCGGTGATCCAAAGGTCGTCAAGGGAGACGAGGGTGAGCAGGTTCTGGCCGACGGAGATGTTCTGGTTGAGCTCGAGGCTTTTTCGGGTGACGATGCCGTTGGCGGGGGCGACGATTTTGGTGTAGCCGAGGTTGAGGTTGGCCTGAGCGAGCTGGGCTTCAGCTTCCGCGACCTGGGCCTGGGCCTGTTGGGCGCGCGCGGTTTGGGCGGCGACCTGCTGGGGGCCGGTGCCGGCGGATTTTTCCGACGCTTTGGATTGAGACTCGCGGTCGTGGGCGACTTTTACGCCCTCTTCGGCGGCCTTTTCGTTGGCCAGGGCATCCTGGACGGCGGCAAGAGTGGAGTCGGCGGAGGCGACGGCCGAATCGAATTGCTGCTTGCTGATGACGTCTTTGGCGACGAGCGGGCGGTAGCGCTCCAGATCGGCCTGAGCCTTGATATTGTTGGCTTTGGCTTCGGCGACCTTGGCGTGGGCGGCTTCGAGCTGGCGCTCGGCCTGGGCGACGCTGGCATGGGAGCCGCTCACGTCGGCCTGGGCGGAAGTGAGAGTGCTGCCGGTGTTGATGGCGGTAATGGGGATGTTGACCGAGGCGGCGGCGGCGTTGGCCTTGGCGCTGGCGACGGCGGCCTGGGCGTTCTGCTGGGCCACGAGGAAGTCGGCCGGATCGAGCTCTGCGATGACGGTGCCCTTGGTGACGAACTGGTTTTCGTCCACGTTGACCTTGGCGACCTGGCCGGCGATGCGGGAGCTGATCTGGATGAGATGCCCGTTGATCTGGGCGTCGTCGGTATCTTCAGAGAAGGTGGACCGCCAGTAGAAATAGCCCCCGGCGAGGACGAGAACGATGACGATGCCGAAGATCAGGAACCGGCGCGGCCCGGGGTAGCCGGTGCGGCCTTTGCCGTTGGGTTCAGCGGCCTCTTTGGCCGCGGCTGGAGTTGATTCCGCCACTTTCACTTACCTCCCAGGTATTCTTTGTAGTTCTGGGCCACACCCAAGGCACGGGCTAGATTGAGTTTTGCCACGTTGTGCCGGTAGAGGCTGCCGATGTATTGGCCGTCGGCCTGGGCCATGGACTGCTGGGCCTGGCTGACGGCAAGGTTGTCGCTGACTCCGGCGGCGTAGCGCTGCTGCGCTTCGCTGAGGGCTTCGCGGGAGAGTTCGACGTTGGAGTGGGATACCTCGACCTGCTGCTGCGAGGCGGCGATGTCGAGGAGGGAATCGCGGACGTCGGCTTCGATCTGGGCGTCGAGGTCGCTCTGGTGGTCGCGCTGCTGGTCGAGCTGGGCCTGGGCGATGTCGGCGTCGCCGCGAAACTGTGCTTCCTTGAAGACGGGAATGGTGAGGGTGCCGCTAGCGTCGCCTGTCGAGTGGGAATGGCGGACGTTGACGCCGATGTCGCCGTAGTCGGCGTCGACTTTGAGGCTGGGGAGGCGCTCGTCGGTGGCGGCTTTGCGCTGATCCACGTAGGCGGCGGTCTGCTCGGCGCTGGCCTTGCGGTCGGCGCGGTTGGCGAGGGCCTGCTGGATGGCGGCCTGAACCTCCGGCTGGTCGAAGGCGGAGTAGGGAGCCTTGTCGGCGAGGGAGAATATCTGAGCGAGGGGCAGGCCGATGACGCGGGCGAGGGCGAGCTTGTCCTTGTCCAACTGGTTGTTGGCGACGATGAGCTGCTGCTGCTGGGTTTGGTAATCGACGCGGGCGCGGAGTTCGTCGAGCTTGGGAGCGGTGCCTGCTTCGTGGTTGGCGACGGCCTGATCGAGCGAGACCTTGGCTGTGTCTACCTGAGCCTGGGTGGAATCGATGTCGGCCTGGTCGGCGAGGACGAGCAGGTAGGCGTTGCCGACGGTGAGGATGACCATCTGTTTGGCATCCTCGGCGGAGAGCTGGGCGGCGGCGAAGTTGTGGCGCGCCGCCATGTAGGTGCGGAGGGAGTTGAGGTCGAAGAGGGACCAGCTCAGCTTGACGCGCAGGTCGGTGTAGCCGAAGGGACCGATGACGGTGGGGAAGCCGTGGATGCGGAGTCCCTCGGCGGCGAGGTCGGACTGCATCAGAGTCTCGTTCGCGGAGGCGTCGACTTTGGGAAGCAGGGCCTGCAAATCGCTGAGGCGCTCACCGCGCTGATGGGCGGTCTGGGTGCCGGAGAGGAGCAGGCCGAGGTTATTCTTGAGGCCGCGCTCGATTGCGTCGTCGAGGGTGAGCGAAAGGGTGTTGGCGGAGACTGGGCCGGAAGCGACGCTGCCCTGATAGCTGGTGGAGGTGGGCGCGGTGGTGTTGGGGAGCACGGAGGCAACGCTCTGGGCCGCGGCGCTCGAAACCAGGCCGCCGGCGAGACACAGCGCGGTACAAGCCGGCAGGACTGAGCGCAGCGGAATTCGAAATGAATGGTGCATTTTTTGCATGATTCCTGGGGTCACTAGCTCAACTCTACGAGTGGTGTCCAGTAATGGATGCCGGAATGGGCGGAAAGTTCCGAAACAAATCCCGGAAATTGGCCATTGGGCGTGGAAGCGGAAAAAACGTGCGCGTTGCGCGGTCGCGGCCACGCGAATTGCGATCCGGGTGTACGCGATTCTGTCCGCTTATTTCGTCGAAGAGGCGTGGAGCATTTGAGAGGCGAGCGAGCAGAGCGCCTGACGGAAGCAGGAGCGGACGCCTTCGGGGGTCCATGTTTCGGCTTCGGGGCCGCCGTGTTCGGCGAGGATGCCTGCGATCTCGGCGCTGGTCAATCCGGCGACCGCGCGGAGGACGAAGATGACGCGGAGCGGCGCGCTGAGGCCTTCGAGCCAGTCGCGGAGGCGGTGGCGGTCGGGACCTGTGAGCATGAGTTCGAGCTCGGGGAGGGTGACTCCGGCGGAGGAGAGATCGTCGTCTTCAATGCAGCTCGCGGGGCCGGATTCATCGACGGGCGCGGCGAGGGAAGCCGGTTCACGACGCTGCAGGAGCTCAATGGCGCGGGCGGCGAGGGCCAGACGGCCGCTGTGGCGCGCCTCAAGATGGTCACTACAGGCGGAGATGTCGGAGGTGGCGACCGCCTGCTCAAGAAGGCCGATGGTCTCTTCGCCCTCTCCGAGGAGCATGGAGGCGATCTGGTAGAGGTCCGCGGCGGCCTGTTCAAGGAGTCCATCCCAGCCGCTGAGGGCCGCTTCCACGGTGACGGGGTCGTTGGGCTGGCCGTCGAGCATCTCGCTCACCTGGGCAAAGAACGCGGGGGCCAGGGGATGGGCCGGATCTTCGGGAACGAAGCTGGAATCGAGAGAAACGGGATCTGACTCTGGGTGAACCGGCATGTGAGACTCCTGTGAGCGCGGGCGCACGGGGAATTGCGCGCGAGGGCCTACTGTTCTATCCTCCATCCCGGCTGGGAGCGGCGTCAAATCGGCGTTGCCGGAGGATTCCATACAGGCGGACAGAATCGAGGACTTTTTCTTGAGCGTTTAACATGCGAGAAGACCGGAATGGGATATGAGAGGAGAAGCGCACCGGTTTGGCGCGGATGCGGTTAAGCTATATCCTCCTGGAGCAGTTGAGGGCAGGCGAAGTAAGCTGGAATGGAAGTGAGACCAATGGCGAAGAACACGCAGCGGAGGAAGCTCTTTGCGGGGCGGGACAAGTCGTGGATGCAGTTTAACCGGCGGGTGCTGGAGGAGGCGGAGGACGGGGCCAATCCGGTGCTGGAGCGGGTGAAGTTTCTGGCGATAACCGGCAGCAACCTGGACGAGTATGTCGAGATCCGGCTGGCGGGCCTGTTGCAGCGCACCGAGGATGGCCATACCGACCCCGGCTACGACGGTCTTTTGCCGGAGGAGTCGCTGGAGGTGCTTACCCAAGAGATCCACGCATTTGTGAAGGACCAATACCGCTGCTGGAATGAGCAACTGCTGCCGGAGTTGCGGGCGCATGGGGTGCGGCTGCTGGGCTGGGGGGAGTTGTCCGAGGAGCAGCAGACGATGGCGCAGGCGTATTTTCAGCGGGAGGTGGACCCACTGCTGACGCCGATCACGATCGATCCGGCGCATCCATTTCCAAGGGTGCTGAACAAGGCGCTGTGCCTGGCGATTCTGCTGCGGGCCAAGAGACGGAGCTCGGGGCCGGCGGTGCTGGGGGTACTGACGGTGCCGCGGGCGCTGCCGCGGTTTGTGCGCCTGGCCGATGCGCGCGGGAGCTACGACTACATCCTGCTGCAGGACCTGATTGCGCAGAACCTGACGGGAATGTACCGCGGGTATGAGGTGCTGGCGAGGGCGGCGTTCCGGGTGACGCGCAATTCGAATCTTTACTTTGAAGAGGAAGAGTCGCGGTCGCTGCTGGAGTCGATTCGGAGCGAGTTGCATAACCGGCGCAAGGGCGACGCGGTGCGGCTGGAGATTGTAAGCGACGCGCATCCGGATATCGTGGACCGGCTGCGGGTGAACTTTGAGCTGGATGAGTCGCAGGTATATCTCGCGGCGGGGCCGGTAAACCTGGCGCGGACGATGTTTTTTTACGGGGATATCCAGCGTCCGGATCTGAAGTTTCCGCCGTTTGCGGCGCGGCAGCTTCATCTGGGCCGGAAGGTGGCGGACATTTTCGAGGATCTGCGTCAGAGGGATATTTTG